>Ga0193743_1000227_pt1 | contig 45005 bp, 45 predicted proteins | sample L2c2metaG_FD_143038 | JGI IMG/M metagenome (GOLD analysis project Ga0193743, IMG submission 143038) | Soil microbial communities from a riparian zone of the East river system, Colorado, United States - L2c2 | ecosystem: Environmental > Terrestrial > Soil > Riparian zone | place: USA: East River... | reverse complement strand
AGGTCGGCGCTCCGGAGGCGACGAGCTTACTCCTTAGCTTTTCAATCTCCGCCATGCTCTTTTGGTATTCAAGCAAGGACGAGATCATGGAAGAGAGTTGGCGAGCCGTCTCCGCGTTCTTATTGAGGTATTGAATGTATGAATCGGAGATGGGGCGATCCTTATTCCGATTCAGGTAGTGGATCGCAGCCATTGTATTGACCGATAACTCCTTCACCAGGGGCAGCATTCGCTCTACCGCCTGTTCCTGCAATTCAGAACCGGACTTCTGAGTTTTACTCAACTTCTCGATGATAAGGGCCATATTGTCGACGTGTCCCTTGACCTTGGCCAGCATAAGCGCATGTGTCACCCAATTCGTATCGTTCAGGATAAGCGCCTGGGTCTCATTAGCATCGCTCGCCAATTCAAGAGCTTCGTCGCTTGCATCTGAGAGAAGCTGCGTCAATTGCTGGTTTTCGGGCCGCGTGACGTATGCCGCCAGCGACAATTGGAATAGGAGCAGACTAGCTAGAACCCCTATGACTCGAAGCATGTTTTGCTTGTGGGCGATTCTCATATTGGACCATCCTCTTCCCACACTCTCCGTCAGAGTGACTGCAGGCCCATTGGCAACGACGGCCTTGCAGTGCCGCTAAACGGTGTGCTCCTTGAGGATCAACTTCAATCCCAACTCGCTGACACGGTTTCTCCCGACTGCGGCGCGTGGACGACATAGGAACTTACCTGTGGTTTGTTCCAACTTTCCCTCTCATCAGCCCTCCATTCGGGACATTTGGATTGAGGGCCTCGTAGCCAACTCACAAGTCGCGAGGCCCTTCTCTTAGGCAGCTTGCCTTTGAACATCCGTCTGAGACTTGGCATCATCTTGAATTGGAATTGAACGTCGTTGTTCTTTTTGTTGCGGAACCGGAACTGTGACTTCAAGCATCCCATTCTGGAACCTCGCGCTAGCGTGCTCCACTTCCGCTCCTTCAGGTAAAGGAATGCTTCGATAGAAGAGTCCATACTGGCGCTCTGTTCGTTGCACTCCTTTATCTTTCTCGTCGTGTTCGACTTTGCGCTCTCCTTGAATCACGAGCGCATCATTGGCGACTTCGACCTTTACATCGTTGACCGATAGACCGGGAAGTTCGGCGCGGACATTATATTTACCATCGTGCTCGGAGACTTCGATGGCGGGCGACCAACCCGTTTGGCCTCCAGCGTCTCGTTCCAACCCGAATTCCTGGATTACGCGATCCATCTCCTCGGTCATTCTTCTCATGAGGGAAAATGGGTTGTTGGTGAACAATTCCTGTGGTGTGATTCCGAAGCCGAGGACGGAGGATCGTCTGCGGGGAGAGATACCGGCTTCGTTAGAGCTACGTTGTGTCGATGGCCCCTGTTGCTCGTTGGGCCTTACTGTCAAAGACTTCTGATCATTCTGCGCTGCCATAGCAAGCTCCTTATTAGAGTTTGTTCACCCAATACGGAACATCTCCGGGTAGTGGTTGATTCACACTATGGGTCGGTAACAGTGGTCCGCGATGGGTCCAGCCGATCACACCACGAAGCCCAGATGTACTGTCCGATTAGGCGATGTTTGCAAGCGTCGTATTCAGCTCGAGCGCGGATGCAATCCCGCCTCGCACTGAAAGACGTTCCCGAGGTCATACTCAGCGTGCTATTGAAGGGAAAGAGAATCGTGCCATGAAACTATAAGTCCAACTGACTTGGATGTCTCCGCCCGTAGCGACTAACCGAGTGAAACCGCTGCTTTTGCGAGTAATTCGATACGACCACGATCTCATCCGACGAGTTCAGTCGAACACGTCGATTCCTCAGACATCCCTTGAGCCGTGGTGTAAAAGAAGACTTCTCATAACGGGAGCAGCAGCATTGAAGTGCGAAACGCCTCTGCGCTTTAAGCCGGAGTGCCCCCGCAGGAAACGTACCGATTCGAATTGCACGAAATGGACTTAACGGTTGCGCTTCTGATTCGGAGTCACATCCAGAAAAGGGGACATCTCGAATAGACTTGGGACGAGGTGAATGGAGGGAACGTTGCCTGTGGAATTGAATTATTTGCTGTTCTCGAACCCTTTTGATGCATTGTGAACAGAGCACTGACGTTTACTAACGGGAAGATCAAGAAGCCTTAAAGTGGTGTCGGTTTATACCCAGCTTCCTTATTTTTGATTCGAGGGTTTGGCGAGGAATGCCCAGCCTAATGGCAGCGCCGGTTGGACCCCCAATTACGCCTTCGGATTCGCGAAGTGCGGCTTCGAGCATTTCTCTTTCGTGCTCGACGAGGTCAGCAACCAGCGGAACAGACTTCGCAGCCAGCCTGGGAGGCACGCGCGTCAGCCAGGCTTCATCTACGAAGAAAGTCTCCCCTTCAGATAGAATCATCGCCCGCTCGACTACGTTTTGCAACTCTCGGATGTTGCCTGGCCAGTCATACGTGCGGAAGAGTTCCATTGACTTCTTGTCTATGTTTCGAATCTTCTTACCTGCTTTTTGGGCGTAACGGTCGATCAGGTATTCGACCAACAACGAAATATCACCAATGCGCTCGCGCAACGCGGGTAATCGAATCGGAAAAACATTGAGACGGTAAAACAAATCCTGACGGAACGTCCCTTCAGCCACCGCTGAGGGCAGGTCTCGATTGGTCGCCGCTATCACCCGCACGTCAACCGAAACGGTTTGAGTACCGCCCACTCGCTCGAATTCCCGCTCCTGAAGAACTCGCAGCAATGCGACCTGCGTCTCTGGAGGAAGATCGCCTACTTCATCGAGGAAGATCGTTCCTCCATCGGCCGATTCGAAACGGCCCAGGCGACGCTGACTCGCCCCCGTGAAGGAACCTCTTTCGTGGCCGAACAGTTCGGAAGCAATCAGCGATGCGGGAATCGCCGCGCAATTCACTCGTATGAAAGCACGGTTTGAACGCTTCGACCGGTTATGAATTGCGCGAGCAATCAGTTCCTTTCCCGTTCCGGTCTCACCTAAAACCAAAACTGTGGAATCGGTAGGAGCCACCTTCGAAACTTGAACCAATACTTCGCGCAAAGACTCGGAGGACCCGACGATTTCCTCGAACATGGATGAGCGTACGATGTCTTCGCGCAACGCAACGTTTTCGTTTCGTGTCCTGTCTTCGGCGCGTTTGCGATCATCGATGTCGGTTCCCGTCGCATACCAGCGCACCAAGTGTCCCTGTTCGTCGCGGAATGGGTTGTAGCGGATGAGGAACCAGCGATACTGCCCGTCCTTCCCCCGTTTTCTCTCTTCAAATTCAAACGGAAGGCCGCGCGCCAGAGCGGCCTTACGCTCGTCCCGTATTCTCTCTACGTCGTCCGGATGGATGACCCGTTCACGAGCTTGTGGAGAACACAGGTCTTGGGCAGTGAGGCCGACATAGTCGAGAGATGATTGGTTCACGTAGAGCACAACGCCGCTCGGGTCCAGGACGGCAATGCTCTGCGGAATAGCATCGGTAATCCGGCGAAGCTCCAGCTCGTCCTCAAGGAGTTTCTTCTCCGCTCTTCTTCGATCTTCGATGTCGGTATTGCTTCCAAACCACCTGACGAGGTTGCCTTCAGCGTCGAGCTGTGGAACTACACGTATGAGGAACCATCGGTACTCTCCGTCATATCGCCGGATACGGGTTTCCAGTTCACCTGGTTTACGGGCATCCACCAAGGCGAGCCATTCACGAACGAGACGATCGAGGTCATCGGGGTGAACAACCACCTTCCAACCCCAGCCTTTCCCCTGCTCCAAGGTTAGGCCCGTGTACTCGTACCAGCGTTTGTTCAGATATTCCTTGGATCCGTCAGGCAAGCTCGTCCACAAGAAAGACGGAACTGTGTCGATGACGGTCTGGAGCCGGGCAGCCTCCTCGCCCAGCTTGTCAAGAGCATCGCTCAGATCGCGGCTTTCTGCATTTTGGGCCAGCTCACTCATGTTTGCTCAGTCTACGGGGAATCAAGGCAATGTTAGCAATTCTAAATGCGGAGCCAAGGCAAGCTTCTCGAGCAGTTCTAGGCGGCTTCGGGCTGAATTATCGGCAAACGCTGAAATTTCGGCCTGACTTCAAAACCTAACAGGAGATAAATCAATCAAGTACGAATGGCAATGGGATTGCCGTTGTTGGAGGTGTGAAGCGCCGAGCAATCGCACATGACCTTGAAGATCGAAAAGCACTCGGACGGGAAACGCACGACGATTCGACTGATAGGCCGGATGCGAGCAGACCATTTGGAGGAGTTAGAGAAGCAGATTCGTGAGAGCGAACTGGCAGTCACATTGAACCTGGAGGAAGTGACCTTAATCGATGTTGAGAGTGTTCGCTTCCTGGGGACCTGTGAAGAACGAGGCGCGACCCTTCTCAACTGCTCACCCTACATACGCGACTGGATCGGTAAAGAGCGTGATTAAAGGAAGAGGAGAAAAAGCAATGTCAGTGAAACTGGAAGGAAAGGTTGCACTCATCACGGGGGGCTCGCGCGGCATTGGTGCTGCAATCGCCAAGCGTCTGGCTGCGGACGGAGCGAACGTGGCCATCACATACACGAAAGGTGCCGATGCGGCCGCGTCGGTCGTCAATGAGATTGAACGCGCTGGCCGAAAGGCGATCGCAATTCAGGCGGACGCCGCTGATACCGACGCCGTCGAAGCCGCGGTCGAAAAAACCGTGGCGACATTCGGCCGCCTCGACGTCCTTGTGAACAATGCCGGCACGGCTATTCCGAAAACGTTCGAGGAGACCTCTCTGGAAGAGTTGGACCGCCTGATTGACGTCAACGTCCGCTGCGTATTCGTCGCGACGCAGGCGGCGCTGAAGCACATGAAGAGCGGCGGCCGCATCATCTCGATCGGCTCGGCTGTGGGCGAGCGTGCTCTGACGCCCGGCCTCGTGCCCTACTCGGCCACGAAAGGAGCGGTCAAGATGTTCACCCAGGGGTTGTCCAGAGAGGTGGGGAACCGTGGCATCACGGTCAACAATGTGCAGCCGGGTCCGATCGACACGGATTTGAATCCCGCCTCGGGCGAGTGGGCGGTACCGCAGAAAGCTTTCACAGCGCTCGACCGCTATGGGCACGTTGATGAGGTTGCCGCATTGGTGGCGTTTGTCGCCGGTCCGGAGTCCTCGTATATCACCGGGGCCAATCTTACCGTGGATGGCGGAATGATTGCCTGAACCAACGCACGCGAAGTCACGTTGCGAAATTTCGGTGGGTTGATTCCGCGGGACAGGAAGCACATCCGGACCGCGCGAAATGTAGGGATGATCAACACAAAACGCATTATCCAAAGTGGAGAGGAAGGGTTTCCGATGGCTAACGTAGTGAAGAAACATAGCATCTCTTCTGAGCTAGCACAGCAGATGGTGGATGAAGCGGTGGCGAAAGCCAGAGAACTTGGCGTTAGTGAGAACGTAGCGATTCTCGATGACGGGGGCAATCTCAAGGCATTCAGCCGGATGGATGGGGCGCCGCTCCTCTCCATAGAGATTGCGCAGAATAAGGCGTATACAGCTCTGTTCGGCGTCTCCACGCAGGACTTTTTCAACTTTATCCAGGGCGATCCGTCGCTTTTGGCCGGCATCCCTACGCTTTCGCGTGTGGCGGCGTACGGAGGTGGGTTTCCTATTAAGGTGAACGGAGAAATCGTCGGGGCGATCGGTTTGAGCGGGGCGCCCACGGTGCAGAACGACGTCGACTGCGCGAAAGCAGCCCTGGCGCTGGTATCCGATGCAGTGCCTGTGAACTGAATCGGTAAGCCGGAGGATGTGGCGGATGTAGACGCGTTCGTGGCTTCGGACAAAGCGCGCTGGATCACTGGTGCCAGCATCCCTGTGAACGGTGGATCAAAACTTTAAGAGGAGAGGACACAGCAATGGATCGTACAGTTGAGTCGAAGAACAAGGCGCTTGTCGTGGAAGCGTTCGATTCGTTGTTCAACAAGCATGACTACGCGGCTGCCGAGAAGTTTTGGTCACCGAACTACATCCAACATAGCGCGCACATTCCGCCCGGTCGTGAGGGCGTATTCAATCTCATCAAGAGCCTGCCGCCGACCCTGAAATATGAGCACCGAACGATTGTGGCTGAAGGGAATTTCGTCATCGTGCACGGACGATTTTCGAACTTCGGCCTTCCTGTGAACTGGATTGCCGCAGACATTGTGCGCATTGAAAACGGAATGCTTGCCGAGCACTGGGATGTAATTGAGGACGAAGCTACCAAGCAAGATTCAAAGAGCGGACTGCCCATGTTTGGCGAAGAGTTTAGTAGATGATCCGACCGTGCGATTTCACGACTTGCTCCAGAGGTTGTCATGCCCGAGAAACGGAACATTTCAAGGGATTCGAAAACGGACCGTTGCATTCAACGCGCAAACGGTCTTCTCATCTTGGCATATAACCTGAAGCGCATCACAAACGTGTTGTGCGCAACCAAACTGACGGAAGCGCTGCATCACACCTGACAGAGCGGGGCGACAGTTCGCGCACTCCTAAGTTCGAAGATCACTGGCGAGAGCAATCGCGTCCTTCCCATCATTTCCTGAACTGAGTTTGGTAACGACCTCGTTCCCCGCCCGCAACGCCCACCCGAAGAACAAAGCATCTTCCTGCACTCCGCGCAAAGCAACGTAGCCAATCCTTCCTGAGGGACTCCGTCCCTGGCGCGCGACAAGAGGCACCCCAATCTTCCGCGCTGCGCTTGTGCAGACCTCCGCTGCGCTTCGCCCCTTCCACTCCGCTACCGCTCCGTTCCACGGGTGGGGAACCCCTCCTCTTGCACTTGCCGCCCCTGCTGGCGTGGGCCAGGGCCAAGGCGTGTTTGTGAGCAAACACAGCAAGGCCATTCAAAACGGAGGATTCACCCCAATGAGCACCATTGCCACCCCGAACGAAACCAGCAACGTTACTTCCCTTCCCTCGACCTCCAAAGCGCAGACGGCCAAGGAAGTGATTGCCGCCAACGTAAGGCTCCTCATCGAGCAGTTGGAGGCAGGCCACAGCGAAGGACTCACCGCGTACCTCACCGCAATGGGCCGTTTCCATAACTACAGCTTCGGGAACATTCTCGAAATCGCACGACAGAAGCCGGACGCAACCCGCGTTGCAGGGATGTATGCGTGGAACCAGCTAGGCCGCAAAGTCATCAAGGGGCAGAAGGGCATCCGCATTCTCGCTCCCATGATCGGGATTCGGGAGAAGAAGAACAGCGAGACCCAGAAGGATCTAACCAAGCAGAATCGGCCCGTACTCGTCGGCTTCCGTTCCGCGTATGTCTTCGATGTGAGCCAGACCGAAGGCGCACCGCTCCCCGACCTTTCCGAACGAGTAAAGGGAGATGTGGGAGAGTACCGAGACCGTCTCATCGACTTCCTCATCGCTCAGGGCATCGCACTTGAGTTCAAAGAGAGCATCGCTCCGGCGCTTGGCATGAGCTATGGAGGCCGGATTGCCATCCTTCCCGGACAGGCTGCAGCCGAAGAGTTCAGCACTCTTGTCCATGAACTCGCACATGAAATGCTCCACAAAGCAGAGCGCAGAACAGCTACCACTAAAACCGTCCGCGAGACAGAAGCCGAGGCTGTCGCCTTCGTTGTTTCGCAGACTATTGGCCTTGACGCTGGCCGGGCCTCAGCCGATTACATCCACCTGTACCAGGGCAACGCTGCACTTCTGGCCGAGAGCCTGGAAGTCATCCAGCGCACGTCAGCCTTAATTCTTTCCGCCATTGAGACACCCGCCACCACAGAGGTGCAGGCCGAAGCCGACCACGAACCCGCGCTGGCGCAAGCCAGCTAACCGGCTCCCGCTCTTTTCCAAAGGAGGAGATCATGTTTCAGTTCAACTACAAACTCAAGGTCGCCGAGCGGGTGAAGGCGAAGTGCGAACGGCATCCACGTTACAACCCGGAGCGAGAAGGACGCGGCGGAATTAAGGGTGGATGCTCCACTTGTTTCTCTCTCTTTGACCTGCATCAGGCCAGGCTATCGCTTGATGCCGCACATCGGGAGTTTTTGCGAAGAGCGACGCCGTGGTCTCACATACGTCAGCCACGCAACAGGTCAAACGCACCGAAGCAGAAAGATCCTCCATTTGGAAGCCAACCTCTCTAATCCGAGGGGTTGCGCTTGCAACCCACTCTTCGCAAAAAAATGCCCCCGATGGTGTCAAAAAATGCCCCTCTCCTCTCGCTTAGAGAGTAGATGGTATGAACTTCGCCCACGCAAGGCGGGCGGCGGGGCCTTTCCGAGTCTGTTACGAAACTCTTCAAGCGGACCACAGATCAATCGCTGTAGTTGTAATGCCAGCGGGTGGAACTCTATACGATGGTTTCCGTATCTTGTGAGGGATATCCGAAGGGACGGCTGGATGAAGAAACTTGGAGTCATGGCGGTACTTGCGATGAATTGTGTGGTGGGTGTGACTCAGGATTTACGACCTGAGCGAGTGGTGAAGGGCAGCACCATCACTTCACACCGCGATCCAGCGATGCGGATCGAATTGCCACATCAAGCGCAGTATCTTGGTGGGGATCGATGGGTGCTATACGCCGTTGCCGACTGCGAGATCCACGTCTTTGTGGAGGCAGACGCAGAGAAGCAGGTACGGAGGATGTACTGGATACAGTTTGAGCAGTTTATTCCGAACCGCCCGGAGCTGCAGCATAACTACAAGCCGGAGGAACTGACGAAGTTTGCAGGGATGGAGATGTATGTGCGGGCGCGCTTCGGGAAGAGTGATGAAGTGGCGAAGCAGGGGTCTGACCTGGAGCATGTTCAGGCATTGGTCCGGGCTAAGGGATACTCGATGCCTCCCGAGATGATGAATGTGCGGTTGGTGAGGCTGTTGGATCCGCAACGGCGCCAAGAGCTAATGATCATCTATGCGGAAACTTTGGAGCCAACAGGCGTGACAGTCGATGACCTAATGCCAGATGGCAAGGCAACTGACAAGTGGTCGGGGATACAGAAGTCCCTGATAGAGCGTGCGGAACGGCAGATTCGGTTCATGCCAGAGTCATGAGATGAGGGCTGAGGGAGATTGAACCATCTTTGCCATTCGATCTCAATCCTCCAGGCAGCCGTGTGTCACGCTGCATTTAATTCCCGGAATCACGCTTGTTTGTTTTCAATCCTTTTCCGGGATTCAACTGCATTGTCACTGCACTAAAATCCCGGATAATTGCACCCAAAATCCGGATGAAGTTTCGGCTGAAGTTTGTCCGGGATATAAGTACAAAGATGACGCTATCCTTTTCCGTGCATCGGTGTCGGTCCTGGATTTGAGTACAAGCCGCTCGACGAATTCCGGGATTTACGTGCTGCAAAACAGCCCTCCAGAAGATATTCCGGGATTTAAGTACAGCGCGACACGATCTTCGCCGTTCCGCAGCACGTTCTTTCGTCCGGGATTAAAGTACATCAACCGCTTCGAATTCCGGGATTTTAGTGCAGCAAATGAGGCCGAATAGCGTAATTCCGGGATTTTGGTGCAGTCCGACAACGGCCTACATCTCTGCGGAGGACCAGGCCCTTCAAGTGCGGGTATGAGGAGTAACAGGTCCATGTGGACGCGCTATGGGGTCGCGATGTAGGTAGCCTGACGGGCGATCAGCATCCATGTGCCTTCCGAGTTGCGTTGCCAAACGTCCGTGTATCGGCGAATTTTTGCTTTACCCGTATCGGGTCCAACTGCCTCTACGAGTTCTTCATGCCCCATGAGAATGACAAGATCTTTGAACACAGACGTAGATTCAACGATGTCCTTGAACGCGCTGTACTTGATGTGGTCTTCACGGAGGAGACTCAGGACCGTGGATCGATCCATAACCTTATTACCCGGACTGTTGACCTTCATCTGAGGAGACCAAATCCTCTCGAGTGCTGCCGTATCCTTCGCACGCATGGCCGGGCCAATTCCGGCCCGAACGGACATTACCTGCTGAACTGGGTCATCTTGCGCAAATAAGGACAACGGAGCGACCACGAAAATTCCATGTAGTAATAGTTTGCGCATTGAGCGGCCTCCCTAGATGACCCATGCTTACATCGCTCGTCTCCCGAATCAATGACATTCTTGCCGTCATCTCAATCGAGCGTGATTGGCAATACGAAGTTGTCTTCAGGGAAGCGCCAAATGGAATCGACAAGAATCGTAGCTAGAGCCATAACTCTCCAGTTACGGCAGCAGAAGGCACCAGGCTGTATTTGCCACTTCGAATAAGGCAGTTGCGAGATGTTCTTTGAATAAAGTTAGATCGCAGCAAAGCTACAGGCGCCCGCGAGGCAGACGCCATTCATGCCACATAGCGCCCAAAGACTTACGCCACATTACGACCCAAGCTACACTCGAGTTCCAGGACATCGTCTCACCAGTAGCTGTTTAAATCATACGAACCGATGAAGTCGAAACATGTCGAGTAATCGTGTCAGTGACGATATGAGTATTTATGAGGATCTTGAGCAAGGATGTCAGTTATCGCGAACTCAGCACGAACTTGTTGCCTTCGGGATCTTCGAAGATGGCCGATGATCCCCAGGATTCTTTCTTGGGCTCTTGAAAGAACTTCACGCCGCGTTGCTTTAGCCCCTCGGCGGTCTGGAACACGTCATCGCACCAAAACGATATTGGCTGAAAAGTGCCGATGCGGTCTTCATGCCCTTCGGGCGTGAAAAGAGACAAACCGGTGCTTGCACCTGGGATGGACAATTCAATCCATCGTTGGCCGCCTGGAACGAACTCTTGGTCGGTTTGGACCTTGAAGCCCAAAGAATCGGTGTAGAACTTCAACGCTGCATCTTGGTTCGTAACCGGAACACTGATGAATTTTATGCCACAGATCATTCCTTCACTCTCCTAAGGCAAGCCTAAGAGCGAAAGGAGATTGGCACAATCTACCGCTCTTTGCTATATCATTGATCGGTATAGCCATGAGCCACATTCCTCTCGATCCATACGTCCACGGAACCTTGATGCGCGACCTTGTTGGGCATGACCACAAGCCTGCTGCGTTTCTGGTCTACCTTTGGCTGTACGCTGAACAGAGGCGTTTGGGCCATCCTGTTGCTGCCAGTCACTCAACGCTGGCCGAAGAGACAGGGCTTTCGCGCTCAACCTCACAGTCAGCCGTAGCATGGCTTATTCGGCGCAAGCTGCTACTCGTCCGCAAAGGGGCAGTGACCGCGACGCCCGTATATTCCGCTGAGAGTCCGTGGCGACGATAGCTGGCTTCCCGCCAAGTGGATGCGGGAGCCGACGTCGACAAAGCCAAACAACTTCGTCCAGGTGTCAAGGCAGGAGAACGGTTCCAAAGAAGGGCTAGAAAGTCGGCCTCTCGAGAATCAAGAAACCCGCTAATCTGCCCTCCTTTGGAAATACCTATTGGTTTATTCTATGAGGCTCGTAGTTTCCGCTTGAGACAGCCAGCTGCCGCGAGAAGCCCAGTTCCCAGCAAGGCGATTGAAGAGGGCTCTGGAACGGCAGGCGTAGAAGGCGGTGTGTTGATTCCCGACATTCCCGTCGCGCCGGCCGCATTCATAATGTCGGCTGCAAAGTAGAATCCGCTGCTGTTAGCGATGAAATCGCTATAGCCGATTCCAGACCCGTCGAAGATATTGAACACGAGAGGACCGTCATTGTGTTTGCTGGCTCCGGGACCTGGATTATCGATGAAGTAATCGAAAGTGCCCATGCTGGGTCCGTTTGTTCCGGTCGGGGTGAGGTGCACATTTGACAGTGTCCAAGGCCCACTGATGCTCGTAACAGAGATAGTCGGGTCACCAGCAAGATTGAACGCGAAACCGGGATGATTACCAGAACCGGTGCTTACGAAATACTGAGCGCCACTAGTGAGGGTAACCGTCACTTTCATATTGTCGGAGTCGACCTGATGAAGGTTTACATCGAAGCAGCAAAGACCAGCCTGGGAGCCTGTGAAGAGTGAATCAGCTTTCGCAACCGAGGCTGTAAAGCCTACGAGAGCGAGAGCAAGGATAAAACGAGAGGGCCCTTTGAGGTGCATATTTTCCTTTCGAGATACAGCTACATGAACAGAACGAGAATCATGAAGGCATTCCAATGACCAAAACCCCTTGACACTGGAAATGGCCTAAACGATGATCTGCGCAGCGGATTGCAACTATGCAGGACACGGACCACACCGCCCTATGGGCAATGTTTTTCATACCTACGGGCAAATGAGTGGAATGGAATGCCTACTTAGGCTTGCTCGTCCTCCCGGCGCTTGACTCTTCCAGCGCGTCTCGCAGGAGGTATGATCTCCAACAGATCTAGATTGTGGTTTACAAAGCGTTCGCCGGAGGCCTTTCAAGGGTTCTCCGGCTTTTTCTGTATGCAGGATGAGGTGTGCTTGCGAAGCTGCCGCGTGCCCATCGGCTCGTCACATATTAGGCATGCCGTCATCGTCTTCGGCCTGCCTCGGCAGCTCGAAGTCTATCGGGGATCGGGAAGTGGTTTACGAACCTGCCTCCGACACGTGTTGCCATGGAGGCGGGCGTTCACTCGATCTGGATCAGCAAACAGCCTGCAGGAGCTCGGGCACGAGGTGATCCTGGCCAATGTTCGCGAGCGGCGATCCATATCGCACTGTGATCGCAAGAGCGATCAGGTCGATTCCGAGAAGCTGGCCCGCTACGCGTGTCTCGATCCGAACATCCTCAGGCCGATTCCTCACCGCACGGTTCGGCAACACGAAGCTCTGACTCTGAATCCGTGCGCGCGAGCTTATGGTCCAGCTACGCACTGCGGCGGCGAACTCCGTTCGCGGACTGACGAAGGTCTGCAGTTATCGTATGCCGGCGTCCTCCATCCGATGTTTTGTTCAGCGCTGCCTGCTGGAATGTGGCTCGAGCCATCACCACACACCGCTTCGGATTGTGAGCGGTTGACGGACAAACCGGAACTAAGTCTCAACTGGTGATAACAGGACGATGCACTCATTGACCCGGGGTCCATCCACGGTTCGGGAGAATCTAAGATACTGCCGTAAATTAATACATTCGAATAGTGTAATATTCTTCTATGCAAGACTCTATACGTCGATTCAAAGCCGACATCTTTCAAGCACTCGCTCACCCGACCAGAATCGCCATTTTGGAGCTGCTCAGCGCAGGAGAGCTTTCAGCGGGTGTCCTGATCGACAAACTCGGTATGGAGCAGGCCAATGTTTCGCAGCACCTCGCGGTACTGCGCACGAAGCAGCTTGTCTCTAATCGCAAGTCCGGAAACCAGGTCTTCTATTCGGTTCGAGACCCCATCATCATTGAGGTTTTGAATCTGATGCGCACCTACTTCCATGCCCATCTCAAGGAGTCGTTGAGCATGTTGGACGAGATGGAGAAGCCGCTAGTGACTGCCCGATGAGTTCGGGGCCGCAGTGGCTTCCTCGCTCGATTGAGTGTCTACACGGTTACACGGTCAGGCAACTTTCGCAGGATCTCATCGCAGGACTTACGGTAGGCCTGGTTGCGCTTCCCTTGGCGATGGCATTCGCTATAGCTTCCGGTGTGCCCCCACAGACCGGTCTGTATACGGCCGTGGTAGCCGGATTCCTGATCTCCGCGTTGGGTGGATCACGAACTCAGATTGGTGGACCGACAGGCGCGTTCGTCGTTATCGTCGCCGGGATAGTCGTGAAATTCGGCTTGGCTGGTTTGGCGCTGGTCGGAATCATGGCTGGCATCTTACTGCTGGTGATGGGTTTCACCGGCCTGGGCGTAGCGGTGAAGTACATCCCGCGCCCGGTTACGATCGGGTTTACCAACGGCATAGCGCTGCTGATCGCCTCTACCCAGATCAAAGACTTTCTCGGGCTACAGACTCCGCCAGTCCCCAGCGAATTCCTGGCTCGGATCAGGATGCTCATTCACTACATCGGGACCGTGCGATGGCAGACTGTAGCTGTAGCAACGGCGTCGCTCGCAATCATTCTGCTGTGGCCACGGCTGACCAAGCGGCTCCCAGGTTCGATCGTCTCGCTCTTGCTGTCCACGGCAGCGGTGGCTGCTTTCCACTTACCAATAGAGACAATCGGCAGCAAGTTCGGCGGCATCCCGCAGGGCTTTCCGCACTTCGCTCTACCCAACTTTCGCGCGGAACAAATCCTACCCTTGCTTCCATCTGCATTCACCGTTGCGCTCCTCGCGGCAGTTGAGAGCCTACTGTCTGCGGTCGTTGCCGACGGCATGAGCGGAGATCGCCACAACTCGAACGTGGAGCTCGTAGCGCAGGGCGTCGCCAATATCGCCTCTCCACTCTTTGGAGGCATACCCGCAACGGGAGCGATTGCCCGCACAGCGACCAACATCCGCTCCGGCGCACTTACACCGATGGCAGGCATGATCCACGCTCTCACGTTGCTGGCGATCCTTCTAGTCGCGGCTCCCCTCGCTCGCTATGTGCCCTTGGCAACATTAGCCGCGGTGCTGTTCGTCGTGGCCTACAACATGGGAGAGTGGCGGGAGATCGGCACGATTCTTCGTCTGTCGAAGACCGACATCGCCGTTTGGATTACAACGTTTGCTCTGACTGTGTTTGCGGATCTGACTGTAGCCGTGGGTGTCGGGATGGCGCTTGCCGCGCTGCTCTATATCTACCGCATCGCAGAAACGACGACCGTCGCGCCCGTAACACGCGAGTATCTGGAGGATGGGCAGGCACACATTCTTCAAGACAAGGACATTCCCTCGAACGTGACCATTCTCCGCATTCACGGCCCGTTTCTCTTCGGGACGACCGAGAAGCTCGCTGAGGCCAGCAAGGATCTGAAGCAGTTTGGGGACGTGGTGATCCTGCGCCTTCGCAATATGACAGCGCTCGATGCAACCGGTATCTACGCCCTGGAGCAGTTCGCCGACCGTCTGCATAAGGCAGGCAAAACGCTTCTGCTTTGCGGTGCGCGCGATCAGCCATCGCGCCTTATCTCACGCTCGGACTTTTTGAAACATGTGGGCCTTGAGAATGTACTGCCCCATGTGCAAGCAGCTCTAACTCGCGCAAGGGCGATTCAAGGTGATTTCGCAGGGATCGGCCGGGAGTTGGCTCATGAACTGGAGCTCCGCCCAAGCTAGCATGCTCAACCAGACGTAGGTGCCCTCGGGAGGCAAAGTGAAATCCTTACTCAAATTATTGGCCCATATCGCAAAGGCATTCGGGATATCGAGCCCCTCTGATAACGCGCGAAGGTCTGCTTCGTGGAAACAAAAGCAGAGCACTTCAACCTCAATGTCTCCCGATCCGCATAAGCCATCCATCAATGATCAACGCTGAGCGGTTGTGTTCCTCGGAATGCGGCCTCTTCCCTTTTGTGCGCCTGCACGCCACAGTGGACAACAGTACCCGATGGCGGAGGCCTTCGAGCAAGAGATAACAACGCTCTACGAGGCCCACGACCAGGAACACGAGGCGAGGCGTCTGCAAAGTTCTCTTTCTCCCAGAAGGGGACCGAGGATATTGAATCTGTCTCTTGAACGCTTCCGTTCCTCCACCAGGTACCAGATCTGGCCCGCTGCCGCAGACATCGCGTTCTGTGTTGCCGCTTTTGGACCGAGGACCGGATCGGATGTGCCCTTGAAGACGATTACCTCTCCCGCGATCCCAGCCCCACAAAACGAGCTGCTTACATCCGAAGGACCATGGAGAAGGCGAGGAGATGGGCCAAGCGATGAGCATCGGTGCAGGATTTGCCCTTGTCATTCCTCTTCCTGCTTGTGGAGTGCCACTTCTAGTTTCTGAGCTGGCTTTTGCTACTGGCGCCATGAGAGAGGCCGTTGAACAGGCAGCTCCCTTCCGGTTTGCCTTTCTATCTGCGTTCAGCGTGCCGCGCTCAAGACACCCCCGCCCTTCGGACGCACGCTCTCCTTCCCAGAATCCGCTACGCGCCTCTCAAGAGGTGCGGACTCCTGTCCCCATAGCTATGTATGGTCCGCCGTCCGATTGCAAGCAGAAAACAGCGAAGAAGTGTGGTCTGCAACAATGTATCCGGCCTCTTGTCGGAGCTTTGCTCCCGGCCTTGATGTACTCCGCACCCTCTCGCCCTAACAAGTCTGTAGGCATTGAATGCCTTGCTATGGGCCAGGTTTACGATTGGGTCGGTTTGACCTGTTCTTCCATCAATGTGTTCTGTCGCAATCCCCGAAACTATGACCATCGTCGCGGCGGTGGGAATGTGTGAATCGTGCAGCGATTTACATCATTTCCACCGCAATTGGCTGGCCACGATACTCCTGGCCGGTCGTCAGTACAGCCCACGCGATACGGGCTAGCTTGTTTGCTAGAGCAATCACGGCAACGTTGGAATGCTTGCTATCTAGGCGATCCATGAATGTACCGAATGCGTGCTTCGATCGATCCAGCCGAGCGAACGCGGCTCGTGCTCCCTCCACTAAGAGCTTTCGCAGGTAATGATTGCCTCGTTTGCTTATTCCCAGCAGCTTCGTCTTGCCGCCCGAAGAATGCTGCCTTGGGACTAGGCCTAGCCAGGAAGCCAGATCTCTTCCCTTTCGAAAATCAGTAGCATTGCCTACCGCGGCTACCAAGGCGGTTGAGATGATCGGACCGATGCCCGGAATGCCCATAAGCCGCTTACAGCTCTCGTTCGATCTTGAGATCCCGCTGATCTCTCCCGTCACGTCAGTGATCTTCTCCTCAAGCTCTTTCCACTCTTCACGAAGAGTGGAAAGGAGCATGCGAGATCGCGTGGTCAATCCGTTGTCCGCATCCTCCAAAATGGGACCGACGGCTTGCCTCAAATGTTCTGAGCCAACCCGGACCGGAATGCCACGTTCAAGCAGGAACCCGCGAATCTGGTTCGTAAGAGCTACCCTTCGTTGGATCCAACGTTCTCTCACACGGTGCAACGCCTGAAGATCCAATTGCTCCTCCGTCTTCACGGGAACAAAGCGCATGTTCGGTCTGGTGACTGCCTCCGCGATTGCCTCCGCATCTATGAAGTCGTTCTTGTTCGACTTCACATACGCGCGCACATATTCCGCGGGCATCAGCTTGATGTTTTGTCCTTGTTGCGCAAGTGCTCGAGCCAGAAAGTGGGCTCCCGAGCATGCCTCCATGCCGACGATCTCCGCCTGCATGTTAGCCGTGAATACCAGCAGCTGGCTCCGAGAGAATTTCTTCTTCAGCACGACTGAACCACGTTTATCGAAGGCAACAAGGTGGAAGACGGACTTCGCGATGTCGATACCAACTGCGTGAAACGCCATGACAGACTCCTCCTGAACTTCCGCCAAAGTCTAACGGGCGGCGGACCATTACATAAGTCTGGGTCCCCTTCCGCAGATTCTATCCAGTCGCCTCGGGAGTGGGTCGCGACGGCACACCCGTTGGGCAGGCATGTACCGCATCCAGCGGACAAACCACAAGAAACGGAGCTAAACACCATGTTCAACAAAACCATCCTCATCGGCCGCCTCGGACAGAACGCAGAAGCCAAAACCGCTCAGAACAACAAAGAGTATGTCATTCTCAACATCGCAACCCAGGAAAGCTGGAAGAACGACAAAGGCGATTACGAGAACCGCACCGAATGGCACCGCGTCTATGCCTGGAGGAATCTCTCGAAGTTCGCCAAGACTCTCCAGAAGGGGCAGCTTGTCATTCTGGAAGGCATCCTCCGATATCGCGAGGTAGAGGATGAGGTCAACGGGACCACCTTCAAGCACCGGATCGCCGAGATCCACGCCATCAGCATGAAGCGGCTCTCGAAAGTCGAAGCCGCCGATGATCCTTCGGATGGGGCCGACGACGAATAGTCGTCGGCCTGGGTGGGTGGGCCACTCGGCTCATCCACTCTCAAGGAGGTCAGTGAACTGATCCGATTCACCTTCCGGCTAGACCATTCCTCGGAAGTGTTGGGGTTGTAGGAAGCTCGCTGAGTGCATTGGCGATTTGTCATCAATTGAGAACAGACTTTTTAAGGAATATTGTACGAATTAAGGAAAAACGACAACATAACAGCGAAATATCTACGACAGATAGCTCCACAAGTTACAGGTTGCACCACAAGCGCATTTTTTTCGCTCTATGTCAGCAATTAATCGAAGTTGAACCCCTTTTTTGCTATTCTCCATCGCGGGGAGATGTCACCATCGTGATTCTTCTCACTGGAGGGTCAAATGTACCATTCCCCTTGTGCTGAATTGACCCAGCTCGGGCAAGATCTATCGGCAGCCGCGTCTCGTCTCCAGCACTGTAATGTGGCTAACGAAGACGTCTCGGTGGAGATGGAAGTTCTCTCCATACACGCCAAGATCAATGAGCATCGACGACTGTGCACTCGCTGCGACCGCCGATCCAATCCGCGACCCTTGGCATGGCACCGAGCAGTTTTACACGGAGTGGCTCGTTCAGAAGAGTAACCATCGGCTAGCCGAGGAGTAAATCACCCTCCGGAGCGATCCGCTCTTGCCTGACAGCCATCATTAGATGCCGCCGCGTCGAGAATGAGCCTTATGCCGACGAGGCTCGTCTGTCATTGCCAAGAGATGTGATCTTCACTCTTCCCCGAATCCAAACCAATTCGAGGGCTTGTGTATGACAGTGCGAAACGTCCAGGGACGGCCAACGTGTCTCTTTTCATTCAGTCGGCTGAAGTAGAGGGCCATTTGGCTAAAGAAAGATCCGGTCTTGAGTGTCGCTTTCAGAATTATTTGTCGTAGAGTTTCAGGATTGTTTGTCGTAAGGTCGTTGCATGCAGGAGCTGAGCGGGGTGTCCGAAGCGGCTCGGGATCTTGCGATGTCGCGCTTCAGAACTGATCCAGCCATATCTGGAACAGAAGCGAAGTCTCCAGCTTGTCGCCTCCGATGCCAAGAACTGTTTCCGGACTGCTCAGCGGTAGGTAAGCCAGTATCGAAAACTAGGGCTTGTGGCGCTCGTGCGCAAGTCACGTGAGGATCGCGGCGCCCGACGGGTGGTCTCGGCCAAGATCAAGGCCGCGATAGAAGGTCTCGCTCTTGAGAGACCTCCTTTACCTTTCAGGTCCAACTGCCGGCAGGTTCGCGTACTCGACCCGATGCCTGGGCGGTGAGATCGAGCCGCACTACAATCAGGGTGGTTGGCTATTTTGCACTCGCCACTGCTGCACTATCCACGGGTGACAATTTGCCGTCGAACGTTCCCGCCGCAACGATCCTTGGCCAAGTAACAACTGGAGTCCCGATCACCTTCACGGCATTTACTGAGACCGCGGCTCTGGGACCTGCAGGAGCGGGTTTGACTTTATTTACACAACCAGTGGGTGGAACGAACCTCGCCGCGACGCGGACCGACCGCCTGAATCTTGATATTGATCGGAGAAGTCAGCCACGGCTATGCACAAGGGCGTATACGGGTACATTGAACATACGGGTGGAAGCACTTTAGCCACGGAACAATACTCTCGCAGCGGAGAGCACTCATTGACAGAGACATGCCGTCCCCGACGTAAATTCACCGCTGATCGCGGCAATTTCCCACCACCTTAAAAATAGCCGCAACTCCCACATTAGAGGCTTGTACGGAGCAAGTTAGCTTTCAATCGGGCAGTATCAGCGATAGCTCATGCGATCCGCTTTCGGTCAGACGACGAGGTGAGTTGCTCACTGACATGGCGCTGTTCGCGGTGGCACAGGATGTCAGTCAAGCGATTCGCTTTCAGATTGAGAGGACGGTGTAGATTGTCAGGCTTGGCCGCGGTCCGTCGCCCCGAAAGCACCTCCGTTAAAAACCCTCAATGCACCGTACGCCGCGTTCGCTCATCAGACGTCCACCTCGAAGGCCATAGCCTTGAAAGGGTAATCGGACATTTCTATCCAGCGCTACTCCTATGGACTCATGCAGTTGGACTTATGCAGTCAAAAATAATGTTGGTTGTGCAGTTTATTGCATATTACAGAAAACTAATCTAACTCAAGGTACATCAGAACATACAACCCTCTCCCAGCACCGGGGTGCAGTTTGCTATCTGGGTAGTACGTTCTGGACACGCTGGTCACACTCAATGCCGGAAACCGCTCTTTAGGAGCTATTCCTATGGCAATCCGCAGAAGCGAACTTCCCTCCTACAAGCTGATGTTCATGCTTGCACTCCTCCCCTTGGCCAGCCCGACGTTATATGGCCAAGCCTTGAACTCGAATACGGCAACCGTGTCCCTAACTGCTACCTTGGGTGAATCGCTCACTGTTGCAGCTACACCTACGGCTGTTACTTTTCCTCTCGTGTCCGGTAGTACGGCAACCGGCAATGTTCCGGTTGCAATTACTACTACCTGGATCCTGAGCGGAGCCCGAACCTCGGTCACGCTCGTTGGTTATTTTGCAACTGCTACTGGAGCTCTCTCAAATGCTGGCCCCCCGGTGGTAAATATTCCCACGTCTGAGGTTCTTGGCCAGGTGACCACCGGAACACCGACTACCTTCACCGCATTTACGCAGACTGCACCTTTAGGGCCGGCAGGTGCTGGTTTAACACTATTTTCGCAAGCGCTTAGCGGAACAAACCGAGCGTCAACACGGACCGACAACCTCAATCTGCAAATTGATCTGACAAGTCAACCACAGCTACCCGCAGGCGTGTATACGGGCACACTGAATCTACAAGCACAGGCTCTTTAAGCCGACCACTGTGTTGACCGCGAAGGCGTCTCGGACTCAGTGAGGAGGGTAGTGTTTTGTCGTTTCGGGGCTTGCTTGTCGTTGCGTTGTCATTTTTGGGATCTCGCGCGCTCGCCCAAACAGTGCAACCGGTGATCGTAGAGTACAAAGTTAAAGCTAGTGGAAAGTTTGCGCTCACCAATAACACCTTGACCCCGATGGCTGTGGTACTGGAACCCAAAAGTTTCAGTATCACGCCAGACGGCAATGGAGTCTATCGCCCTCTCGATCCGGACATTCATGTTCAATTGTCGGCGATGAGTTTCAGACTCGAGCCCAAACAAACGTATTACGTGTTCTATAAGGCTATGGCCGATAAACTCCCCGCCTGGTTCACCGTGTACTCCGTTTTTTCAACTCTGCGACACAGCTCCGGGCTTGACGTGCGTATTCTGCTTCCACACACGGTTTATATCTACCCCAAAAAGCCTTTACAGGAAAACGAAGTCCATGTCAGTCAGGCCGCCTATCTGGTGACGTCCAAAAGGATTGTTTGCGACCTCCAAAATGGAGGCGCCGATCTGGGAAGGGTTCAGGAGGTACGTGCTACCTCGGGACATGAATCCGCAACAGCAGCAGGATTTCCATTGCTGCCCGGTAGTCTGCGTCATGTCGAAGTGAGTTGGAATGGGAAGGAGCCGCCGCAGATGCTTCTGATCCGATTTGAACACTTCACGCTCAAACAACCGCTCAACACAGGCAACTAATCATGTCGCTTGTTCCTTGGGAGGCGCCATCGATTTGCGAATCACCTACATGGCGTTTCTGGTTGCCATCATTATCCCAAACCTGCATGCTCAGGTATTCGAGGTGAGTGGCGGCTCCTCCAGCCTCTATCAGGCCCAGGGTGGAACCGTGGCAGTCCATGGCCCCAGTTATAACGCGTCGATTGGCGCGGGAGTTGTGGCGGGGCAGTTCATAGGCGGAGCCAATCTCACGAAGATGGTTGGGAGGTCGACTTATATTCTAGGAGACGATTACATTCGGTTCGAACTTCCAACCGATATCTTCGATACCAGCCACTACCTGATTGCTCAGGGCGTCGGCGTGAAGACAACGCTGCGCGATACAAAAGTCTTTGCCTTTGCTGGCGCCACATCGACTCAGTTCAACAGCCCCTTGTTTGAGGGGGCTCGCGCAGTTAATCCGGCTGGCATCGTCTTTTTGACCAAACAACTGACACCGAATCTCGAAGCTTCCTCAAAGATGGTCTTTTCGCGGCAGACAACCGTGATTGAGAGCCTGGAATGGCAGCCTGCCGAAAAACTGAAGCTTGGGGCTTCCGGAGGGATTGGAGCAAATCAGCCGTATGGCGCCGCCAGCGTCGATTTCTCTCGCCCCTGGATCGACCTCAAGGCGGCTTACATCGAAGCAGGGAGTCAGTTCCAACGGGTTGCGCTCGAAACCCCACTCTTAAGTGAGCCCGACCGGGAAAATGTGCAGGTAACGATAAGGCCCGCGAAGTTCATTAGTTTCAGTGGCGGCCGGCAAAACTTCCTCAATCCCATCGGTAATTCACAGAAGAACGTCCGCAGTTCCGTCAATCAGGTTTCCGGCAATCTCGAAATAAAGGGAACCGGGTTCAGTGCTTCGCTCTATCACTCTACCTATCTTGGAGAATCAAACAACGCTACTATTTACAGTGTTGACAGGAGTTTGTTTTCACGCGTTCACGCTACAGCTAGTTACCTTGAGAGCCGACCGAATGAAGCGCCAGCTACGCAAACCTTCATCGCTAGCTTCACAGAAGTATTGTCACCACGATGGAACGTGAATCAGGTTGTAAACAGGTCGCAGGGGCAAACAACAGTGTCTTTTGGCGGCGGATTCCTCTCCAATCTATTTTCCATTAGTGCCAATTATGAGACGTATTACGTTCCACAGCGCAACTCGTCTCCTTTTGAACAGGCATTAATCCTGGACGTGCAGGTGAACTTGTTCCACGGAATCACTCTGCACGGAGCGACGTTTGTTGCTCCCGATGGGGGACTCCGTTACACGGCTGACGTACATGCGCTGCTGGCACGGGATGGAATCATCAGAGGAACCAACGAGGAGAATACTCTTGAGCGAGCGGCGATAGGAACAATGATGCTTCGCGGCCGGGTGATAGATATCGAAGGGCATCCTATCGCTGGAGCGGCTCTGATGTTGGATCAGTTAGTGGTTTATACGAACGAAGATGGGCTATTCTACGTACGAGAACGCAAGCCGCGTGCTCATCAGTTAACAGTGCTTGTGAATCAGTTTCTGGGCGGAGGTGTCTATCGTGTTGTCTCCGCGCCTGCGATTACCAGGGGCAGCTACGAGGGAAACGTGCCTGAGACAGTAGTGATCGTGCAGCGGGTGGCGCCCGTTGCGCCTTAGAGGGTATCCCTGAATGCGTAAAATACTGCGATACGGGTTGTTCCTCTGTTGCCTCACTGGCTTCATGGCGAGCGCCGCAGTTCCACAGGCAGTTCGAGTGGGCGCTCGCGCAATTAGACCCAACACTGCTGTAAGTTCTCTAACAGTGGCGGCCAGTCCAGCATTTGTGACCTTTCGGCTGCTGTCAAAAGGATTAGCTACCGGTTCGAGCGCAGTTGCGGTAACCACGACTTGGGGAGGGAATGTATGTCTCCTAACATGCACCATCAGGCTCTACGCATATTTCTCCAGTGCGACCGCAGCGCTTTCCGGGGGTTCTCCCGTGGTCAATATTCCTTCCTCCTCTGTGCTCGGTCAGATGCCGACTGGAACTCCGACGGCATACACGGCATTTACCCAAAGTAATCCACTTGGCGGCGCGGGAGCCAGCCTGTTGCTATTTACGCAAACCTATTTAGCAATTGCTCCAGCCGGGAATCGCACGGATGCCTTGAACCTGCAAATTAATCTTGCCAGCCAACCGCAACTCCCGGCTGGCACCTATTCCGGCACCCTCTTCATCCAGGCGCAATCGTTATGACGGAAATAAGACCGGTCTTCGTGAGGTTTAGGAAAAACCGGCGATTGCGATCTGGCTTATCCGTGAGCACCTTGAACTGTCATTCCAAACAACAAACAATGGGAGGTTTCAGCCTCTTTTGAAGAGGAGTCCACCGCTTTCACCCTCCTGCTCCCCTTCGATCATGAGAAACTCCGTTCGATTTCTTCCCAATTCCTTTGCTTTGTAGAGAGCGCGGTCAGCAGCATGCGTCAATCCCATCGGCGATGGAATCGTAGAGCCTTCGCATGAAGAGACACCTATACTGATTGTCACGAAGCCCAGAGGTGTAGGTTGAGAAATTATTCGGCGTAGGGTTTGTGCCGCTATTTGGCGCGAAGGCGTGGTTCAAGGAATGCTACCGGAAAGACCAATTACAACTACTGACGGCCCGATCTCATGCTTAATAAGGGTGTTGAGATCGTCTGCGAAAGTCCATAGGGGATGAACACGGTCTCCAAGGACGACAAATAATTTCCAAAAAATCTACGACAAATAATTCCTCAAACCACAGGTTGTGGCCATCCCCATTGCCCCTTCGGGATGCTGATGAATTCACCTGCACCGGGCTCCAGAGGATGTGTCCCCTAGAACTCCGTTCACTCCCACGATTCCCGCAGGTCATCAATGAGCGCATTATCGCCAAGGAGCTGATCCACCCAGGATTTCTAATCGGGCGCCAACGTCTACTTAAAGCAGCAGATTATTAACATGCGCACAGTGAGAGCAAAGATTTTATCTATAGGGATTAGCCGGCTGACGCTCATGTTCTATCTAAGTAGAGCCTCCACCGTCTCCGGGGACGAAGGTTGAGATAGCAAAAATCCTTGTATGCAATCACAGTCGAGAGCTTCGAGTACCTGCATCTGGTCTTCATGTTCAACGCCCTCCGCTATGACCTCCATCTGGAGGCTATGTCCCATTGCGATAATAGATTTTACGAGCGAATAGCTGCGGCTCGATTCGCAGAGCTGCTGAATGAAAGAACGATCTATTTTGAGAGTTGAGATAGGAAGCCGATGTAAATGTTGTAGCGATGAATATCCTGTACCAAAGTCATCGACCGCAAAGCGGATGCCTATCTCTGCGAGGTCAATCATTCGTGGTGCTATCTCGTTAATATTTAAGACGACTCGCTCTGTAATCTCCATTTCGAGCCAATCGGGCTCTATTCCTGTGTTCGAGATAACTTCTCGAACTTCGTTTACAAAATCTGACCGCATCAGTTGTAAGGGTGATATATTCACCGCAATGCGAACCGGCACATCACGGGGGGAATTCCAAATCTTCAATTGTCGACATGCTTTCTCCAGCACCAACTTCCCTAGAGAGTGGATCATTCCACGTTCTTCAGCAATTGCGACAAACCGGTCTGGACTGACTACTGCCTCTTTCAAGCTGGGAAGACGCAACAGAGCCTCCATCCCTCTTATCTCGCGATTGAGATAGTACTGGACTTGATAATGCAGATCGAAGCCTTCGATGTGAAGCATAGATCGCATTTGAGCATCGACTTCCAGACTTTCATCTATCAGTTTGTTCTTGCTTGAAGTCGCAAGCGCATGCCGGTTTCCGCCGGCGCGTTTAGCGCGATACATGGCAGCGTCGGCACTCCTCCAGAGTTCAGAAGCTTCAATACCGTGGTCTGGATGGACCGCTATCCCTATACTCGCACCGAGGACAATTTTATGACCTTCGATCTCAATCGGCTTCGAAAGGGTTTGTATCAGCACCTTAGCCACCGTCTCCGCCGAAGCTACACTATCGACCTCTCCTAGAACGATGGTGAATTCTTCGCCTCCTGTACGGGCGACCGTGTCCATTCCACGTAGTCGTCGAGTCAGTAAACTAGCCAACCGTTTGAGACACTCATCTCCGGTGGCATGTCCGTACCAGTCATTGATTTGTTTGAACCGGTCCAGATCGAGACAGAGGATGGCCGCGCGTTGTCCTCGTTGCCCAGCCAGGGTTAGTGCATCACCCATTCGCTGCTCTAGCAAAATCCGGTTGGGCAATCCGGTGAGGGGGTCCTGGTGGGCTAGCTGAAGGAGTTGCGCATGCGCATGACGGCGTTCCGTGACGTCCTCAGCGACCACGAATCGTCCGGGGCGGTCATTGTAGAGTAAATTGTTGCACCGGGCCTCTACGTAGATCCTCGTTCCATCTTTCTTGTGATGAACCCAGACGATATCGGATTCGGTCATACGGGAACTGAGGTTTGGTGGGAGAGGTGCGCTTTCCTCCCGATCACGGAGATCATTCACCGTAAGAGTAAGAAATTCCTGTCGCGTATATCCATATTGACGCTGGGCACTCTCGTTCACCTCAAGGAAACGAAGGGACTCGAGGTCGTGAATCCACATCGCCAAAGGATTTCCTTCGAAAATTACCGGGGACTTCTGCATTCTTTATGGCCTTCCTTTTGAATGACATCGGTCTGGTGCATCGTCTGATTGCCTGAAGCAGCGTCTCCCGAATTAGAGAATTGCCAAACTACTTTTGTTCTACTCAAGGCTTGTTGAAAGCCCGGGGCACGTCCGTCAAACAGTATCAAAAGCTACCAATTTGTGAACTATCGCGAACATGGCTAGCTCAAGTCGACTAGAAACACCAGTTTTATCGAAGATGTTGTATAGATGCCGTTTAACAGTTTCCTCGGAGATCGCAAATTGGGCCGCGATATCTCTATTGCTACAACCTTCAACAATGCATTGGACCGCCTCTACTTCCCGTGGCGTCAGCCCGTAAGTCTTTGGACTTGGCAGCGATGTTTGCTGCTGCATAAGCTCATTGAGCCCTTTGAACAAGTTTTCCTCTCGCTTGCCGCCGATCCAGTAATCGCCGCTTTTCACCGCGACAAGAGCATCTATGAGTTCCCTGGCAACAGAAGCCTTCTGAACAATACCGCGCGCGCCTATCTGCAGTGCTTCGATAATCTGCTGCGATGTGATAGTGCTGGTCAACAAAATAACCTTCATGTTTGATGAATCTTTCACGATGGCCTGCAACGCCTCCAAACCTGGTAGACGAGGCATTTGCAGATCGAGTAGCAGAATGTCCGGCTGCAGTTCCAGTGTGTACCTGACGGCCATCTCGCCATCTTCGGCCTCACCAACAATTTCGAACTGGGACTCGTCGCATAGAATGAACTTCACGCCGGTACGCGTCACAGGATGATCATCTGCAACGACAATTCGAGTCGCTTGGCTTGGACTTTCCATTTTGATCTCCAATCTAGACACGATGACGCGAAAGACAAAGCTAGATCCAGTAACGCCTTCTAAAGACCCGAGAACCCCAGGGGCAAATGCGTATGTGATTCGGCTGCATATCCTTTCATTGCTTGACTGAGCTGCGAGTCAACTTCATCGGCGATGCTCATCACGCTGAGCAGAAGCACACTAAAGTCGATTGTGGACAGATTTGCTTGTAACGTTTCAAAGATACTGACCTGCAACATGCGCGATTCCTCGACCACCATGGCTGCCGTATAACCTTGGCCCCTACGCGTTACACCATGCATCATGGCGGTGGGTGAACTTAGTTCTTTGGCTCCAAGCGGCTTGCCCGAGCGGAGACAAAGCACCAAATCTGTGAGAATTTGGGGCAGATGTTCAGAGCGCAATTCGTCGCCCATCGGGACTACTGTGAGTGTCTCATCTTGGTGAACACGGACTAGCCAAGCGCGAATGACGGTCGGAATCGTTCGTTCCAGAATTGTGGCAACCGTCTCGACTGGAGAGGAGAGCTGAGCACCTTGGTCAAGATGATGCTGTACGGTCTTGATCAGAAGATTCGGATCAATAGGCTTCACCATGATCCGGTCGGGCTGAAGGAGAATGGCTTTGGCCGCGGCATCCATCTCAGGGAAGGCACTAAGCAACAATGTTACAGCCGCGGGATTGGCATGGTGCATGGCGCTCACGACCGTTAAGCCATCTCCAGCACCAGGCATGTGAAGATCACTCAGCAGCACATCAAATCTTTCTGAGGTGATGTACATCAACGCTTCGGTTACATTTGAAGCTTCTGTAACACTGAACCCGCCGTTTTTCAAAATTTCCGAGATAGTTTTACGCATTAACTTGTCGTCATCGACCACCAAAACTCTTGAGATGGGCATCGAAATATCCTTTGATCACGAAGCGTGATTTGATACTTATAATATTGTCGCGACACAGAAATACAGGACACGGCCGCAATAGGTGAACATGATCGATCTCCAGTCGGAGTCTCGAAAGAAATCTATAGACAGACCACTTCAGATGAAATCAATCGACAACGGCACAACTATTGAAAAGGTTGTGCCTCGATGTGGTTTCTCCTCAGTACACGAGCGAACCCCGATGGAGCCTTGATGCTTTTCGATGATCTCCTTACTGACCCATAGCCCCAAACCGTTACCGAACTCACCTTTTGTGCTGAAGAATGGCTCGAAAATTTGTCGCAGTGCGTCTGCAGTGATGCCTAGACCATTGTCAGCCACCGAGATTCTGACCCGCCGGGTTCCGTTCTTGGGGTCTGTTGAGTTCGAAGCTCGCAGCACGATCTTACCGTTCACGCCGATAGCATCCAGGCTGTTCAACAAGAGGTTCGAAAGAACCTGCAGTAGTTCACCATGCATACCTGTTATGTGGAGCTTCGCGTTGCATTGTCTTCGCACGTCGGCGCCCGTTGATCTGATTTTCGCCTGAAGCAAGTCAAGTACAGAATCGAGCAACAACGCAACAGGGAACGTAGTGGGTTCCACGGATTCGCGATAGAACCCCAACGTTTGACGTGTTATATGAGAGATGCGCTTGAGCTCTCCATCGGCAAGCTCCAGATATCCTGCGGCCGACTCGGGAAGGCCCTCAGTAGTTTGGACTAGATATAGGATGTCCATCACAGCGCCGATAGGGTTGTTGATCTCGTGAGCAAGAACGGCGGCCATGCGCCCGGTGGAAGCCAGCTTTTCGCTGACGATCAACGCCTCCTCAGCCTTTTTTCGGGCTATGATCTCACCCTGTAATCGCGCTGCGAGTAATTCTGCGGTTTCCGTGAGCTCATGCTGACGTACCGAACCGATCAGCAGAGCCTGGTTCATGGCGACAACGTCGTCGTGAAATGATGTCGTCTCTGTCACTTGAATGATCACTCCAAGGGTACGATTGTCAGGTGCAAGCACCGGCCACATTACATACGACCAGTAGAGAGGGTGAGAGACGGAATGCTCGTGCCCGGTGTGGGCGTCGGATTGTCCCGTTCGATAAACCTTGCGAAGGAGGGCCAAGCATTCCTTCCAAACGGGGGTTGCATCTGAAAAATCCTTCCCTAATAGTTCTTCTTTACTCTTGCCGGCGAGCAGGCAAAAGGCGGGGTTGGCATAGCGAATGATGTGCGTCGAGCCCTCGAGCTCCGCCATCGGCATAGGCGAAGCGCCTGCAACGGCGTGGCCCAAGCTCCGCATGTCAGTCACCTGCTTCGCACCATTCGCTAGCTCCCACGACATCGATCCCTCTCCGTCATCCTATTTCGCTTACCGAGTCGGTTGTACTGGTCCCTCCCCGCCTAGCTAGTCACGTTTCCTTGCTGAATCTCTCTCCGCCATCAACAACAGCTTATCTGCGGGTGCGGGTCGGCCGAAAAGGAATCCCTGATAGGAATGGCAACCATGGAGGTCGAGAAATGTCCGCTGGGCCTCAGTTTCGACCCCTTCCGCAATGACGTCGAGATGCAGGCTTTGTCCTAAAGCGATGATGGTTTGAACAATCGCGGCATCATTGGGATTTGTGAGCACGTCGCTAACGAAGGAGCGATCCAATTTGAGCTGGTCCAAAGGCATGTTCTTGAGATAGGACAGCGATGAGTATCCGCTACCAAAGTCGTCTATAGAAAAGCCGATACCCCTGGCCTTTAGTGTCCTCATTTTTGCGTAGGTCTCTTCTACGGTTGCGAACGTTGCACTTTCTGTTAGTTCGAGCATCAGTTTTCGCGGATCGACGCCGAACCGATCAATCGCCGTCAACATCCTGTGTACAAACTCAGGGTGGCAAAACTCGTAGGTTGGGATGCCGCTGAACCAATTCCGAGCGGCTAATTTTGCCGAAATGAAATTCTTTACTCCCAAGCCGGGCACCGAAAAAGTGTGGGAAATGACGCCCCAACTCCGCCAAACGACGAGCTGGTCTCGCTATGACGTGGTTGTCCTAAAAGACTGACATGCGCATCGTTCAAGCTGTCTTTGGGGTGTTGTCACGCTGCACTAAATTCCCGGAATCACGCTCGTTTGTTTTCAATCTTTTTCCGGGATTTAACTGCATTATCGCTGCACTGAAATCCCGGATTATTGCACGTAAATCCCGGACGAAGTTGATGCTGAAGTTTGTCCGGGATATAAGTACAAAGATGCCGTTATGTCCTTTATATGCACTGGTTTCATTTCAGGATTTGAGTGCAAACAGCTCAGCGGATTCCGGAATTTAAGTGCCGCAAAACAGCCTCGGACACCATATTCCGGGAATTTAGTGCAGCGTGACAACAGGTAAAGGAAAAACGACACAGACCCACACGAAGTATCCGCTGGATATTAAAGGCGGTATTTTTCAAATTCCTGTTCCCTGGCGAAATCCTGTCAACGGGGGGAGGCTATAAGAATATGGGTTTTCGACAGCGGTCTATCGACTTGAACCTGTTGCGGCACGCAAGGGCGCCGCCGCCAGCGCTTCCGGGTCTGCCTGACTGTGGTAGCCGGTTTAATTATCCGCCGAAAAATTCCGCTACCCATGATCGTTGATACTCGAGAAGTTCGCGCGTAGCTTCGACGGAGGTTAGCGGCGCGACTATCGTTGAAAAAAGCGGCCGCTCCTTTGTCGCCAATATTTCGGGAAATGGCGGCGACGGCTCCTTCCAGAACTGTTTTACAAGGGAGGTCGAGGACATACTTTTAACGAATGCGGTAAGGACGCCAGCGTCTGTCTGCTGATCCTTTCCATCGACGGCTACCGATGAGGTCACGATTCTGGAGCTGTGCCAAATGGAGAAAATGATATTTCCTCCGCTCGCAGTGCCGTCAAGTCTGAAGTTCAATCCTTGTAATTGAAATTCTTCACTGATTTTACCTTGTGTGAACTCGTGCTTAAAGGGGGGAGGACTTACTTCTATCCAGCCCTCCTCAAACATCTGGGCGTCCGCGAAGTAAGCTAACTGATATAGCGAGTACTCGGCCGGTACCGATGAAGGAGCCTTCGATTTTTTGAGAAATTTAAACATGTGGAAGATCTCCAGAACCGAAAGTGGGCCAGTGCGCGTTCGTCATGGAATGATTTTACCCCTGGCTTAAGGAGGTGACTCTTCGTCCCATTCACCAGGAAGCCACTAACACTCTCGATGCAATTCGCCTACAGGGAATAAACGTGCCCCCTACCCCCAGTTTCTACAACTAAAGGAAAAACGACAGGCAGAGTTTGGTTTAGGGAATGGTGGCTCTAATATTAGCCGCGGAAGAGCCGCGAATCATAAGGATGCTTTTCGCCGAGAACGATGACAACGTATTTTGCCTGAGCATGGCGGGGGTTGAGGACCCAGTTCCACGTCTCTGGCGTAATTGCGGACGGAACCTTCAGTAAAGCGGTTTCACCCCGTGCCAGCCAATCATCGCCTATCCTGCGGGTCTCGGTTTCATTGTTTCTCCAACTGGGCGACAGCGATGATGGATCAACAGATTCGTGCGCGATGCCATCATCGGCTTCTACTTTCAACAGTTGATAGGTATCAGGACGATCTTCTTCGTCCGCCTCAAGATGAACGAAAACTTCGAGCAGGGCTGACGAAGGATTCTCTGCCAGATAAACAACCGGCCGTCCTGCGGTGTGCCATCGCGCCGAGGCTTCCATCGCGCCGATACCCAACAGGTCGGCATAGTTGCTGATTCTCCACAGAACCATCAGGCAAACATGCCCTCATCTAGTTGGATCAGCATCTGCTCAACCAACCTTGCCCCCGCTTCGGTCTGGAGCATCTTCATTGGAGTTTCGCCCTCAAACCGTTTCTTCGGCTTTCGCATCCATGCGAGCGCCTTATCTCTGTTGGCGAAAACTCGTTCGGCAAGCGCAAGTACCCTGGCCGCTCGTAGTGCCTTGTCCGATTCATCAGCGGAGAGCATCTCTTCCTGCCCTTTGTTGAGGCGTTCTCTGCGATGCCGGAACGTGCGAAGCGGAATCACAATATAGTGAAACTCGTCTTTTGTGAGGCCATGAGAGAGCAAAACCGCCTGGGTATTCAGGGGCAGTCCTCTACGAACGATTTGAGCAAGGTCGAAGTCACTCTTGGGTTCCGCACCGAGCCACTCTGCGATCACCGCCACCTGAACCGCCATAGAAACCTCCTATGCCATTATGCCACATAATATATGGCAAAATGGCAGCGCTTGGCGCTAACAATTGGCATAATGCATTAAAGGTCAGCGGCGCCGATACAACGTCGAGAGCAAACCAACTGTAACACGCTGAAAATGTATATAGTTAGACGGCTCTTCGGCGGAGGAGCGTTGATCGGTCGAAAAGCACCGACTGCGAGTCGAAGTGGATCTTGCGCTGTTCGAGTTCGGCGATGAGCCGGGCAAAAATCGGCCAGATTTTGTCCCGGGCCGGTCCCGCTTCCAGACCACAAGCGGCATCTTCGACCGTTCACCGCGAGTCTGCTAAGCCGGTCCCTTTCGCAAAGAAGTAAGCAATTTAAAGAGGCTGAATGTCGGCTGCCTGCCAGCCCTTGGGCCCTTTAATCACATTGAACTGCACAGCCTGACCCTCTTGGAGGCTCTTGAAGCCGCTCGAGGTGATTGCGGAGTAATGTGCGAAAACGTCTTCGCCGTTTTGACGGCTGATGAAGCCAAACCCCTTGGCATCGTTAAACCACTTCACTGTTCCCTGTTCCATCGTGTTTTCCTCGGTTCTCATCTGTTGCCATGCTCAGTCAAATTGGGGTTCGGGTCGCATCTTTGCTGAAACCAAACTTGTTCCCGTGCAGGGTGTTTGCATATTAGCACCCCGCTCGTCACATTGTGGCGTCCCCAAAATCTGCAAAAGTCGCGGTCTTCACTAGAGTCCAAGGTTGTCGTTCACGGCAATCTCTATATCCTGTTCAGAACCCAAATACCGCTCCGTGGTTTGAATCGACGAGTGTCCCAGCAGGAACTTGATCTGCTCGAGATCCCACCATTCTTCCGGCAGAGCTTGGCGCAGGTGCGGCGGAGGTCATGGGCGCCGAAGTGCTCGATCCCGATTTGCTTCGATGAGTGTTCATGTCGTTTTTCCTTTACTAGTAGACTGCTTTTATTGATTTCAGAGCACTTGCATGTTCCCGTAACTAGTAGAAATGTGCCGTAACCGGTAGAAATATTCCTTTACTTGTAGAACAACCGGGCATGCAATTTGCAGGGGCCACAAAGCCGCCACGCTAATTTCCGATGCTGCTTCCGACGCGGCGGGGAGACGACCGTTAAGCAAGCCGATGCGATGGACAAACTGATGCACCGCAAGGTCTTCAACGCCCGCGACGCCCGCTGAGCGCCGACCTGATCGAGGCGTACGGTTCTACTAGTTTGAGCCCTTTTCTACGAGTTACGGATCAGGATTTCTACTAGTTAAGGGTAATAATCATCAACAAAATTGCGTTTTTCTACTAGTAAAGGAAAAACGACAAGAGTGGGCTTCTCCTGGGCTCCAGACAAGAAATCAACTTGGGTGCTCCACCTTCGATTAGGTCTCTTCGATGCTCCTGCTCCTCTGAGTTACGCGACCGATGTCTATCGTCTGAACGGGACGCGACAACAATCAACGACGGTCTATTCGCCGAACTACAGTAATCCGCTGACCCTATTGGCAGGTTCGATTCAGGTTTCGACCACAAATCAGTTTGCGAAGTCCGTGAGAGAGTTTCCTGCGGCGATTGTGCAGGTTGGCATCGAGCATGACCTGCCTCGTCACTGGCATTCAGCCGTCAACTACAGCTATGGGGAGGATTGGGGAATCTTCCGGACAAGGAACATCAATGCTCCGATGGTTGCAAACGGTGTCGGAACTCCGCCAGACCCGACAGCAGCGCTCATGGCACCTCGCCCCATCGCGCCAAACAAAAATATCTTCCAGTATGAGAATTCGGGACACCTCAATGGAAGCATTCTCAGCATGAATCTCGTTCAGCATAGCTACAAACGATTCACCCTCGATCTGAGCGCCTGGATCATACATTTCAAGTCTGATGCCCCTTGGCCGATTGCTCCTGCGCAGTCGAGTTATAGCGACAGCCGAGAGTCTTCTCGGCCGGACTGGCAATCAAGCGGCGGTTCCGTGGATGGAATGCTTAATCTTCCCGGTAAGCTCCAATTCGCAAATCAGTTCTCGGCCAGAACTGGCAGGCCATACAACATCACAACGGGCACGGACAACAATGGGGACGGCGTCTTCAATGATCGGCCTGCGTATGCAAGCTCAGCAAGTTCCGGATTGGGCGTGTACTCCACAGCGTTTGGTTTGGTGACGGCGAATACCATCAACGGCAATGTCCCTCGAAATCTGGGTACGATGCCGAGCCTGTGGCGTTGGAGCAGCGACCTGAGTCGCTCCTTTGTGCTCGACCCGAAGGACAAGGATCACCCTCTCACACTGACATTCAATGCGCGCGCCGCTAACCTGTTGAACCATACCAATACGACCGGAGTGAATACTGTACTGTCGCCGAATCTTGGACAGCCGATCTCAGCAGAAGCGGCGAGACGCGTAGAACTGGGTGCGCGCTTTACTTTTTGAGCGCGAAAGATTCTCGACTAACGCCAACAGGCCAATGCACCCATCGAGGAGCCTTGTTCGTTACGTAACCGTCGTTCCATTCGCAAGCCAGGGTTCGAATCGCATTGAAGGGCATTCGCAGCACTCAACTGAGCTGCTTCTAGATAGGACTCTTCCTTCCGTGCGCTAAACCGTCGTCGTTGTCCGCCCTATAGCGCTTGGTCATTAGCTCCTGAATACCGTCGATGGCGTTCCGAAGGGAATGCTGCACGTTCAGGAGTGCGGCCTGTTCTTCCGGAGTGCCCGCATGATTTGATGAGCACCTGGAGGTCATCGACATACGTGACCAGGCCAGTTCGGATGCCTCTCAGGAATTCAATCTGATCTGTCGCCATTGAACCTGCCCAAAATAATTCTGAAATGGACCTGAGTCGCCATATGCAGAGCCTAGCAGCATCCACCCATAATCTGAGTACATTGGCGATTTGACACTCATTGAGAACTCCGAGTATAGGTCGCTTGAAACTGGCTTGCGCAATGGGTGTTTGTCAGGATGAATGCATTACGCTCAGCAGCTTTGAAGCGCTGTTTGTCAATACCCAACGGTGAATCGCTCTCGCACATGCGCGGGTTTTTCCAGTTCATCGATCATCGCAACGGCGTAATCTTCAACCGAAATCGAGCTGTGACCATTCTCGTCCACTAAAAGCTGGCCTTTCCCAAGACGAAATACGCCGGTCCTCTTTCCTGGCTTCAACTCTGCGGAGGGTGCAAGAAACGACCACTCAAGTTCTGGTTCGTCTTGCAACTGCTCCAGAGCATTGAGTGTCGCCAGAGCTCCTGCTTTATATTGTGGAGGGAACTCAGGCGCATCGACGACACGTACTCCCGGCTTGACTTCGAGTCCGCCAGCACCTCCGACCCATAGTACGCGCTTGATATGCGCTTTCTTTAGGGCGGAGATGATGGATGTTGTTCCCCTCAGCTGATTGTTATAGATATTGGGATCTGACCATCCCGGATTGAAGGCGCTTATTACGGCATCGTATCCCTGTACTAGAGTCGCCAAAGCATCAGAATGGTATACATCAACAGTTTTAGCTGTCAGGTGATCTCGCGGATGCAATTTCTCAGGATTGCGTACGATTGCCAGAACTGTGTGTCCTCTGTCGAGAGCTTCGTTAAGGGTAGCTGTTCCAACAAAGCCCGTTGCTCCCAAGATTGCGATTTTCATGTGTTTTCTCCGCGATGGTTGAAGTGCAGATTTGATAAACGGCAGGATTCATCCAACTCTCGCCGTAAGCGCGGAGGGGTCTCCGCTGCGTTTTTTGCAAAGCTTCGCGCAGGGGTCCTAGCCGATCCGCTTAGCGAGTTCCGGGTACAAGCGGAAGGCATTCTCATACGAGATTTTTCGCAGATCCGCTTCACTGAATGCTGAGTAACGTTCGATGTCACCGATGGCTGGAGCAAAGGTCCGCTTGGGCATAAATGGAAAATCAAGTCCCACCATCAGCTGCGATGTAGGCACAAGCTTGAGCATTGCACAGAGTTGGGCATCTGAGGTCGCTGCTGTCAGGTCGTAGTAAAACGACGCTACTCCCTCCAGTACTTCCTCATAAGAGAGTGCAAGTCGTCCAGGTCCCAGGCCGAAGTCATGTTCAATCGTTGCAAGTCGATGGGCCACGTAGGGGATGGTACCGCCGCCGTGCGCAGTAATGATCTTAATCTGTGAGAAGCGCTTCTTGGCGCCGGTGGCAATCATGTTGGCGATCATGCGAGTCGTGTCAAACACGAATTCGAGAATGGAGTCGTTCAGTCCGATGAGCAGAGTTTCCCCTGCCTTTGGGGTTGTCGGGTGGGCAAAGAGGGTTGCGCTACGCCGGTTGAGTTCCTCAAGCCAGGGATCGAATTGCGCCTCACCGAGGTAGATATCATTATGACTTGTTGTCGTGCCGACGCCCTCCAGTTTCAACGTATCGAGTGCGTAACTGATCTCAGCCAACGCTCCGTCCGGGTCAAAAGCTGGCAGTGTCGCGACTGCTCCAAAGCGCTTCGGGTACTTGGAGACGATTTCGGCATGGAATTCGTTGGTGCGCCTGGCGATGTCTCGTGCCTTTTGCCCCGTCGCGTTGTTGGTCGAGGATGGAGAGGAAAGCACGCATGCGGTGATCCCGAACTCGTCCATGTGAGAGAGTGTTGTTTCAACAGACCATTTGGGCTGTTCATGGCCAGCGGTCATTGGTGCTTCTTGCCCGAAACCCAGGATGGGATGCGAATGAACGTCGATGATTTTGCTTAGACTTGGCATTAAGAATCTCCTTGATTAGCAGTAATGGAAGTGGAGAGGTATTAGACTTCGACGGTCCGGATTCCCGGAGATGGCGTGCGCCGTGATCTGCAAGTTCCATTTCCGCCGCAGTTAGCGAGTAACACCGAATACCGTGTGCGAAGTGATTACCCGATGCGTTCAGAAAGTTTCGGAAACAAACGAAAGGCACTCTCGTAAGAGAGGCTTCGCAAATCCGCTTCGCTAAATGCTGGGTAACGTCCAACATCGGAGATGGCTGGGGCGAAGCTCGATTTCGGCATCAACGGAAAATCAAGCCCCATCAGAAGCTGCGATACCGGCACAAGCTTGAGAATGGCAAAAAGTTGCTCCTCTGAGGTCGCTGCCGTCAGGTCGTAGTAGAACGACGCCATGCCCTCCCGTATTTCTTCCGCGGAAAGTGGAAGCCGTCCCGGCCCCACACCAAAAGTGTGTTCAAGCGTCTGAATTCGACTAACCACGTAGGGTATGGTGCCTCCGCCATGAGTGGAGATCATCTTGATTTGTGAGAAGCGCTTCTTGGTGCCGGTAACGACCATGTTGATGATCATGCGAGTCGTTTCGAACATGAATTCGACGACGGAGTCGTGCAATCCCATGAGCAGGGTCGATCCTGCCTTTGTGGTAACAGGGTGAATGAAAAGGGTTGCGCTGCGTCGGTTCAGTTCCTCAAGCCAGGGATCGAATTGCGGCTCACCGAGATAGGTCTCATTATGACTTGTCGACGTAGCAATGCCATCCAGCTTCAACGTATCGAGAGCGTAGCTGATCTCGGCCAGCGAGCCGTCCGGATCTAAAGCAGGCAGCGTCGCAACTGCTCCGAAGCGACTGGGGTGCGTGGAAACGATCTCGGCAAGTGTCTCGTTGGCACGCCTGGCGATGTCTCGTGCTTTCTGGCCCGTCGCGTTGTCAGTCGAGACAAGAGAGGAAAGTACGCATGCGGAGATGCCGTACTCATCCATATGTGAGAGCGTTCCATCGACAGACCAATCGGGCAGTCTATGATCCTCAGTCCTTGGCGCACCGTCTCCGGCTCCCAGTATGGGGTGCGAATGAACGTCGATGATTTTGCTTAGACCTGGCACTAAGTATCTCCTTGACACTGATTTATTTGTGCTCGACACCATTCGGTCGTAATTTGCTATCGTTGGCTTCAGAGGCTTTGCGACCGAAAGCATCGACATATTTTTAGATGTTCTGGTCTTCAAACGGACAATACTGTTTGCCAGCGCAATTGATAAGTCAGCCTTATTGAGATTCAGAACCCTTCTATGATCGAGAACCGACACCTCCGTTATTTCCTAGTTCTTGCTGACACTCTCCACATGACTCGTGCTGCCGAGTTGCTTCATATTGCTCAGCCTGCGTTGACGCAAAATATCCAGCAGTTGGAGGATGAACTCGGAACTCTTCTGATCCGCAGAAGAGGACATAAGCTTTCCCTTACGGAGGCCGGCAAAGTATTCCGCATCGAAGCCGAACGAAGTCTGCAGCAGTTCGACCTGGCCAAGATAAGCGCTCAGCGTGCCGGCCGTGGAGAGATCGGAGAACTTGCCATAGGTTTTGGAAGTACAGCGGGGATTGATGTTGTGCCGCAGCTGGTTCGGAACCTGCACGAGAGATATCCGGATATCCAGGTCGAACTCGAAGAGATGGGAACCGCAGCACAACTGGCTGCACTGAGAAGCGGCGAAATCGATGTCGCCATCTCCTATGGCATACCGGGTGATGAGTTTCAGTCGAAACAACTAACGGCAGAGTCTTTATTGGTTGCGCTGCCTCGTGATCATCGACTTGCATCGCTGGGCTCAGTCCCCATCAAGGAACTCGCTCATGAGAAGCTCATTATGCCGTCGCGACAAACGTCAGGGACTTATTACGACACCATATTGCAAGAATGTGCCGGCGCAGGGTTCAAGCCGGCCTCTATTCAGGAGGTCACGACAATTCAGACATCTCTTGGTTTGGTGGCGATCGGTTTCGGGGTCTCGATTGTTCCTGAATCGGCATGTCGCATTCTGCGAGAAGGGACTGTCGTGCTTCCGCTTCAAAGTTCCAGGAGCGAAGCCCGGCTTCTGCTTATTTGGAACAGAGACGATGTCTCTCCAGTAGTGCAAAAGCTGATTGATCTAGTGCCCCCCAAGACGAAAAAACATATTGAATGATCTCTTCTTGCGACGGCTTCAGATTCGTTTCTCCGCGCCGTAAGGGCGAGACGGTGTTCGTGGGTTCGGACGATTATGAGATGTCAGCTTGCAGCACGATATTTCTCTGTTCTAGGCTCTCAACTGGCGATATTAGGGCAATGCACTCATTGAGAGTCGTTGATCGGTGTTCCGGTGGATTGCCGTCCACGAATCACGATCTTCTCCAATGTAGAACCGCACTCCCCGAGGTCCACTAATGGTCCAATAAGAGCGGAAGTCTATGCGACGAGTCGCGTACAGTGCGGTCTGTAGCGTTCTGTTTCAATAGGTTGCGTTACGTTGCCGAAATAGCATGGAAGAACCTCCCCCCGTTCTACGAGCTGATTCTCTGTCCACATCATTAAAAGAATTCCTGAAAGTTCCGAACGGACGGTTGGGTGAGTCGTCTTTAGGTTAGAGGGAGACAATGACGCCGAATGAGGGTTGCGCCATGACACTGATTCCATTGTCGAGTATGGAATCAGTGGTCGATCTGTCGGCTCTCGTAGAAGCACATTCAGCAACGCTTTTTCGGGTAGCTCACTCCATCCTGCGCAGCCCAGAAGAAGCGAAAGATGTGGTGCAAGACGTATTTGTTCGGGTGCTCAAACACCGCTCCAAGCTCTCGCATGTATCCGATGTTCGTGTCTGGCTCATTCGGATTGCATGGAATTTGGCGCTTGACCGGAAGAAGCGTAAGAAGTTGGAGCAGTTCGATCCCCACTTTGCCGACACACTCGTTTCAAAGGAAGTTGCGGCAGACCGCGCGATCGATCAGGCGCAAAGGCTGCGAGCCGTCTTGCAAGAAATCGAGCGGCTACCAAATGCGGAGCGGCAGGTGCTTCTCCTTTCCACGGTGAAAGAGCTTGGGACTGCGGACCTGGGCCGCGTTCTAGGCCGAAGCGAAGCGGCCATTAGGGGCTTGTTACACCGAGGAAGAACGCGGTTGCAAAACAAACTAGAGGGAAAACTATGAGCAGAGAGCAGACAAGGCAAGACATAGACCACATCCTGGCTGGCTTGAGCTCTGTGGAGACGCCTCCAGATCTGGAGCGTGAGGTTATGGCGCACCTCGCTACCATCATGCGAGAAGAGCCGCTGCAGGAAAAGACGGGACCTCGCGCCATGCGTTGGAGTCGACCTCGATGGTTCGTCGTTCTTCCAGTCAGTTCGTTCGCTGCATTGGTCCTATTTCTCGCACTTCATTTGAGCAGATCAGGACCTGCAACACCAACATTCAAGCCTGTCGATAGTACATCCGTGTCTAAGGTTTTGCCAGGAACGTCTGCTCCTGCGCTACGGGAAAAGGTCAGTCCCTCTTTGCGCATCAAAGCTGCACCCCCGAAGACACCACCGCGGCGCCAAGCACGCCTGACGTTGGCCTCGGCCAGCCTCAGCTATCCTGCTCCTCCGGCGCCATTGACAGATGAAGAAAAGCTCTTAGCGCATATCGCCTATAAGGCAGACCCGGTCCAGGTGGCTGCACTCGATCGTCTTGCAATCGAAGCGAAAGAGCAGACGGAGCGGGAAGATTTTCATCGATTTTTTAACGGAGGAAATGAATGAAAATGCACGGTGGCACTCTAGTACAGGCTTCGGCCAGGCTGCTTGGAGTAGTCGTTCTCGCAAGTCTGACGACACATACAGTGAAAGCCCAGGTAGTCTCCCAGAACTCTGAGACAACCAAGACTCCAGCTGCCCATGCCAACACGCCCGAGAGAACCTATCGTCTGGTATATACGCTTACCGAGAGTGACGGCGCTAAGCGGATTGGAGTACAACACTTCGCATTAACGGTAACTTCGACGGCCGATGGCGCAACGTCCGAATTGAATGTTGGCAGCAAGGTGCCTTCGTTATCTGGACCGAAAGATTCATCAGTTCAGCAAACCACCTACGTCGACGTGGGCGTGACGATTAGGGCGCAACCGCGGCAGACCGAAGATGGACTGCGATTAAGTTCCGAAGTGCAGCAAACCTCGGTCTCTGAGGCATCCTTGGAAAAGGTCAACCAACCAGTAATCAGGCAGGCGAAAGTGCGGGACACAGCTCTGCTCATCCCCGGAAAAGCTGTGATGCTCAGTTCTTTCGATGTCCCCGGTAGCACGCGACACTATGACGTGGAAGTCGTCCTTGAGCCAATTCGGTAGCTTTTGGGCGACAATGATTTGTAGATCTAAGCAAGATTCCGGGGGGTTGTCCTAGTCTGAGTAGATACATCGAATATCCCTCGCTGTCCAGTGAAAGGCGGGAGTCTTTCTTTCGCCGATGTCTGGTAACCGAGCTTACGTATAGTGCCAACTCATCCATTCATTGAAAGCATCATTCGCGAGCAAGCTTGGTTCGCTAATCGTCACTTCCTCCTAATGAAGAATGCGCCGGTAAACTGTTGAGGTCATGGAACGAACGTTTCGAATACTCTTTGCCTTAGCTTGGCACTTCTGGGTGGGCTCGGGCTTGTACAGATTCGCTGAGGAAGGGGGCTATATTACTCGCATCACATCTCTTGCACCAAATAGCGCGCAAATATTTACGCCACATAGCAACCCAAGCCAGAGATGGGCTCAGAACCTGCTTTGATGATTGTTGGAGGAGCCCGATTATGAGGCAAGCAGTGCTGGCGAGTTTCACCGCAGTAATCGCGACGGTGGGGGCTTTTTCGGCGAGCGTCTCGACCGCACAGCAGCAGCAGGCAAAGTCTTTGCAGTTTGAAGTGGCAGCCATCAGGCCGGGCAATCCGCAACTGGGAGCTTATTCGTCATCTTCGGGCGGTTCGCCTGGTGGTCAGTTTCGGATGGTGAATATGCCTCTAGAGAGGTGGGTAGAGATGGGGCTGTCCGCTAGAGCTTATGCTCTTAGGGCGCCCTCGTGGCTCGATACATCCAGGTTTGATCTGGATGCAAGAATGCCTGCCGACAAGTCGGCCGACGACAAAGCCATAGCCGAAATGATTAAAGCGCTCTTGATCGAGCGATTTGGATTGAAATGGCACGAGGAACTCCAGAGCGTATCCGGCTACGAGTTGATTACCGACAAGAAGGTCTTGGTCAAGCCTTCGGGCCTGCTGGAACGATTGCGCGGTCATGGGGCGAGCTCCGGCCCTACGTTTATCGGTGGCACAAATATGTCGATGTCAGAACTTGCAAGGGCGCTGGAAGAGGTTCTCGGAAGGCCAGTGGTAGACGCAACGCACCTTTCCGGCGGATTTGATATCAGATTGATGTGGCGTCCGTCTGACGATGCTGCGGTAGCTGAGCAGCAGCGATACGGGAAGCAATATGGAATTGATGTCGATAACCTTCCTTCCTCGGTATCTACAGCACTCCGGGAGCAGCTGGGGCTGCGCCTCCAGAGCGCGAAGGTCCCATCGAACGTCATCGTCGTCGACAACATAAGTAGACAACCTACCGAGAACTGATGTCCTGGTTCTTGACCATATTCAGCGTCCGTCCGACAACTGAGAATGGTCCGTCCAGGGACAATGTCAGAGGACCTTGCGAATTGCACCCTGAATCGAATTCGATGACTTATGGTTGTTCAGACTGCCGCGGCACCGAAGTGGCAGGAGCTAAACGCTTCCCCGAAAGATGTCTCGCATAGGAAGCGAGAACGACCTCCTGCTGATTGAAGGAAAGCCTCTCACGATCGGCGATGATATGCGGAGTGAGAGTAATGGCAGAGCCCGGACAGATATACACATCGTGTGGCGGACTTTTCTCGCTCAGATCGCGCCAGAAGTTCATCTGGCTGGTAGCAACGGGATCGAAGTCGAATGCAATGTAGTTGGTGTCCATTCCAACGAATGAGTGAGCAGGATGACTGGTAATACTGGCGGAGTCGAGGCAGGGCAGCTCCGAGATCTGAGCCGATAGATCGACAGGGGCAGGGAGACGGAGAGGATAGAGGCAACTCGCCGCCAGACCATCTGGAAGCAAAGGGCAGTTTCCACGACCCGGGGATGCAAAGCCCGGGAGTTCGGCTATGAAAGATCGTGTCGCTTCGGTCTGGTACTTCACGATGGCGAGGCTCAGACGGAGGTTGACGGATGTATCGCCGATCCGATTAAAGACGGAGAGCGGCATGAAGATGTCGAGCGTCTGGTAAGGATTGACCGCATTGAAATCCGAGCCCACCTGCTGGTAGTGGGAAAACCAATGAAAACCCTGCGGTGTGTCGATCTCAATCGGGAAGTGGGCTGCAATCTGGTCATGAACAGGTTCTGTATCGGCCTGGGAATGAATGAACCGGACCATTGATGCGCCTGTCTCCGGAAGAAGCCAGGATGCGGGATAGTTGACTGTCTGAGATGAGGTAGCGATGCCCGGGGCAGATCGCTCGCCTGCGCCAGAACTGCCGGAGTTCAGAGGTAAAGCAGCTGTTGGATTGAGAGTAACGATGACCTCGCGGAAGCGGGAACTGAGACTGGAGATCTCTTCCGAGAAGAGAAGGCGTCCGCGGTCGAGATAGCCGATATGTGAGGCAAGCGATTCGATCTCGGCAAGGTCGTGCGATGAAATCAGGATCGTCGGCGGGTTGGAATCCTGAGTTGCACGCTCAAGAAGGCTTTCGATGAGTTCGTCGCGGACAAGTGGGTCGAGACCCGAGAAAGGTTCGTCGAGCACGATAAGAGAAGGGCAATAGGGCAGCACACTAAGGAGAGCGGCCATCATTCGCTGGCCACGGGAGAGGTGCTTGAGTTTACGATCCGGCGGAAGGTCGAACTGTCGAACCAGCTGCTCTTCGAGGGTGATATCCCATTGCGGGTAGAAGGGGCGGAGATACGAGAGGAGCTGTGTTACGGTCATCCACTCGGGAAGCTCCTGGTTCTCCGAGACATAGCCGATGCGGGTAAAGGCATCGCCGACAATATGCGTGGAGGATTTCCCCAGGACGGCGGCGGTACCGGAAGACGGACGAATGATATTGAGCAGGATCTTGACGAGTGTGGTCTTCCCCGCGCCGTTGGGGCCGACGAGCGCATAGATAGCACCTTGAGGAACATCAAAATCGACATGATCCAGTGCCTGCGCACTACCGAAGGATCTGGAGAGCGAACGGACAGAGATAGGAGGCTGAGCTGTCTCGGAATCGTGGAGAGAATTTCCCGCGACGAGCGACTGGACTGGGGATTGCATTGCTCGGATGGCTGGACTCATCTGGATTTAGAACCTCCGGCTGGAGTTCGAGATTTGGACGGAGCCTCGTCGCGAGACAAGCTGTCCCACTGCGTGGCGACGGCGTTGATGAGGTCGACGTGGGCGATGCCAAGGCGCTTGGCTTCAAGGACGAGGGCTTCTACCTCGCGGACGAGAAGCTGGGTACGCTCCTTGCCTGTGGAATCAGGCGGAGTTGCAACGATGGTCCCAATCCCGGGACGCGTCTCGAGCAAGCCCTCTGAGATGAGATGGGTGACGATCTTGTGAGCGGTGTTGGGATTAATCTTGAGCTCCTTCGAGAGCGAGCGAACGGAAGGAAAGGCGTCGCCGGGGCGAAGTTGGCCGACGATCATCGCTTTCTTTGCAGCGTAGACAACCTGCTCAAAGATCGACACGCCGGACTCGAATTGAACACGGAACGGAGTCACATCAGTACTATTACACGTAGTACAGTAGTGATGCAAATTGTTTTATGGTTATGGCGGGGAGGGTCACTCCGGCCAGCCAAAGGGAGTCGTAGTCCTCGGCGCCGATGCGAAGGTGTTCGCCCTCCACTGATCGGGCAGGAAAGGTAGACTATGGGGGCTTATGACACGATCATTTTGGTGGTTCTGTGGCTTTAGCTTGGCTTTATTGTCACTAGGCTTCTACGAGGCTATTTTCGTCGCACCCGTAGAAGCAACAATGGGATCGGTATACCGTATCTTCTATTGGCACGTCCCGATCAACATCTCTGCCGAAATATTTCCGTATGTCAATTTGATCGCTTCGATTGCTTTCCTTTTGACCCGCAAGACCAAGCCCAGCTTAGCTGCGAAGCTGGATGCACTGGCTCTCGCTACGGCAGAGGTGACGGTGCTTTTCGTAGGAGTCGGACTGATTACTGGCATGCTATGGGCGCGGCCAGTATGGGGCATTTGGTGGACCT
>Ga0193743_1000226_pt1 | contig 45464 bp, 57 predicted proteins | sample L2c2metaG_FD_143038 | JGI IMG/M metagenome (GOLD analysis project Ga0193743, IMG submission 143038) | Soil microbial communities from a riparian zone of the East river system, Colorado, United States - L2c2 | ecosystem: Environmental > Terrestrial > Soil > Riparian zone | place: USA: East River... | reverse complement strand
GTCTCTCCAGACCGTTGGAACCGTTTACTCGCCACACTGACTCCTCCACCTAATGTCTGACCATAAGCACCGCCTCGGGTGACGAGCGTGAAACCATCTTCATCAACGATGGCTTCTCCCTTGCGGTATTTCGATTTTTGTTTCTTTTTCGCGAGTTCGTACTCATAAAATTCGATTGAAGAATCTGCGTGTGCTTTCACAGAATCTAGAGGTGGTCGTAGGGAATCATATAGAGCGCGATAATGAAAAAGCCCAGATGGTTCTTCAGCAGAAGATGTTGGCCAAGAACGAGGTTTGCTGGTAGATGCCAACGCTCGGTCCAGAGAAGATGAATCAAGGAAAACAACGTGAGCTGAAAGGCCTGTGTTTCGAAGCCTCCTTAAGGACTGTGAGGGAAGGGGAATTACGGCTGGTTTGTCCTTTTGCGTTTTCCTCCGTTTCTTAGGCTGTTCGTCCGCCTGTGCTTCTTCCACAAGTTCATCACCCTCATCTTCGCTGTCGCTGTCATCATTGTGAGGTTCCTTCACGTCGAAGTCGAAAATAACTTTTTCTACGGTTCCACTATTTTTGAAGAACACAACCAACTCCCGTTCTGTGGCATCAGGGGGCACGTTAACCAAGAAGAGCGTCCGTCCATCGGGTAGTAGAGTCTTGCTGGAATCCGACTTTGACGATGAATGCGAACGAGCGTAAAGATAATGAGTTACAGATGACTTATATGACACTGGGATGATGCTGAATCCGCTGATAACTGAAGGTATGCTCATGTTTTTTGAACAGCTTACAAAAGTTTAGAGGTCATTTTTTGTAGTTTGTGTAAAACACCAATTGTTTATTTTCGGGCGCCTTGGACAATAGGTCATGCCTTTATTTATTTCTCTTCCTCGTCGCATCGCTTATAGCATACCAGCTAGCATTATCCATTCCTGACACCCGGTCTCATATAGAAGATCCCGCTGTCCTCAAGAAAAGTATTGATACTCTCCTTATCAAGCCTTTCTAACCCACGCCAACCGGTTTTGACTTTCTCTTCCTCGTCGCATCGCTTATAGCATACCAGCTAGCATTATCCATTCCTGACACCCGGTCTCATATAGAAGATCCCGCTGTCCTCAAGAAAAGTATTGATACTCTCCTTATCAAGCCTTTCCAACCCACGCCAACCGGTTTTGACAAAGTGTAACGATAGAACAAGCCCCTTGAAGTAGCCATCCTCGATGCCACCTCTCGCTCTCTCCTCAAGCACAACCTGCCATTTCTCGCCGGTCACCCAGAGCAAACATCTTTCCATTGCATTCAATACCGCCGAACCGCCAAATTTAATCATCGCCGTCTCGCTTTGGATATGATTCTGATATCCGTATTTTTCTTTCTGACAAGTTTGAGCGCATGAAACATACTCATTAGATCATGGAAGCGTCGCTGTAAAACCATGCGACGTGGGAGAGCTTAGCTATAAGTTGACTCACTGACAACAACTCAAATTCATCGATGATCAGAGTATGTCCTCAGTAAAAGCCAGCTCAAATGTCGCAAAAGCTCACAGACAAACTCTCATCGTATCATTAATGATGGTATTCAAATCGGTATCATTCACAAAACAAGCTTTTCGTTGTATGGTCATATCTACAGTACTGAGTAGGATGAACGACATATTCAAGAGTAAAACAAACAAGGAACAGAAACACGGGCGTAGAAAAGAGGAATACAACAAAACAAGAACGCAACACTAGATAGACTGGACGAAGAGGCGGACGAAGAGGCGGTATAAGGGAAAAAAAGAAAAGACGAATACGGCGAGAAAGAAAAAAAAAAAGGCGATATATCGTAGAAGTAATTTCAAATATCATAGACTGCGGTGGAACATATCGACAATAATAGACAGAGACGAGGGGGAAATGGTACTACGTTAAAAGAAAAGTAGGCCAGTGACTTAGAAAGGGAATAGGGATGGAGAGAGTCGTAAGAATAGTAAACCCTACCCAAGTATTATGAAGGGATATGGACTAGTTGTAGATTGTGTCTCGCGAATCGTGGAACGAAAGTAGACACGTAGGAGAGACGGGGAGAGAGGATAAATATAATCGTTTGTAGTGTATCGTTGGTTATCATTTCACCTCTTTATTGAATCGTCTTTACTGCAGGTCTAATAACTGTTAGTCCTGGGTAATGCGGCTTCGGGTGACTTCCATGAGCGATCAAGTTCGAGGCTCGCCAGAGTTCCGTTCAGATCATGCATAAGGTCCGCCTCCTGGATTTCGACATGAGCCAAAGTCTGACCAGACGAAGGACGGGATATCGGGCCCTCAACACGTCCCGGTGCACGATTAATTGGTGCAGGAGGGTCAGTAGTCTCGGAGAATCCATAACGAGTCGCACTTGGAGGACGTGCAGCAGTTGGCGAAACCTTTCCTTGAGATCCACCCACTGTGGTGTTCAACTTGAGTTCTTGGGAGGGCAAGGGATAGAATCCAGGGGCGTAAGCTTTGGATGGGTGCGGCAACGACTCCAGGCGCGAGAAAGGGGTACCGGGATCACGCCTGACACCCTCCGATGACGTGTAGAGATTGTTCGGGTCTGGAGAAAATGGAGAAAAGTTGGATTGCAGACGATGCATCTCCGATCGAGGCTGGAAAGAGCTCATGCTAGATGAGGTTTCTTCCTTTTTAGCCTTCTGTTCACCGTGTAAGCCATTATAGCTAGTGTTGAGAAGAGCACTCTCGATTTCGGTGCTGTCATATCCAGACGGGTAATTCTGCAGAGAGAATTTCTGCAACAGATGTAATGCCTGTTCCTGTGTGATAGCGCCGGGAGTGGGTGCAACCGGACCTCCATACTGACTTTCAAGAGCAGCAGCCTGGGCAGCCTGGGCAGCAGCTTGAGCTGCTTTATCTATTTCTAATCTTAGACGATTTTAAGAAAAAAGGACTGGCCATCTTACATTGGCTCCGACCCCAGCTTAAACGTATCCTACTTCCCCCGATGGGAAACCCTTGCATTTTCTCAATCGCCTTCTCCGCATCTACCTTGCGAACAAACTGAACAAAACCGCAATGCTTACCCACTGGAACTTTCACCTGTCATATTTGTTAGTGTTATCACTAAAAGGCGCATATATGCACGTACGTAATGGATATCACCGAAAGGAGCAAAAAAAGTCCTCAAAGTATCCTCTGAAATCAGCGGGGATAGACCACCCACGAAAACAGTCGTGTTGTAAGGATCTGTAGAAGTAAGTTGCTCTCCATTGGGCCCAATGAGGTTACCCAAAATAGCTCGAGCCTGGGCGTGATGCTTCCAGGATTCCTCGGAAACCATATATCGAGGAGTAGTCTCCTCGTTCTGCTGATGAGCCAAAACTTGTCGCAGATGTATGTCATTGGCATACGGACTAGCACTTGCCATTTTGAGAGGGTTATTTTCGCTATTAACAACATATTGCTGAGCTAGTTGAGCTAGAACGTTGTTCGGCAGGTTCATCATGTCCTCTGTGCTCAAGGATCCATACGCTGAGGTTGATATGCTAGCGCTCGAGCCGGTGTTAGAGCTCAGTGAGTTACTGGAGTGGGAACCCCCTATAGATGATCCAGAATTAGATCCAGCGTTGCTATTGAGGGACGTGTTGGAGCCGGCGGCGGCAATGGGTGCCGACACGCTCTTAGTCTGAGCAGACGTTGGAAGGGGTAGCGCAATAGTAACAGACTGGCCGGAGTGTTCAGAACTACCAGCGGCGACAGGAGGCGTGAATTGCACTTGAGGAAGGTCAAATGGAGGCAGTGGCGGTGCCTTGAATTTCGCCGTTGCAGGAGAGATACGCACTGGAATCAAGGCATTATTGAATATATGCGCGATATTCAAAGCGTGTGCCACTTACTTGGGCGAGAGAGGCAGTAAAGCCCATGCATCTCGATTAATGCACGTTGCTGATCAGCCTCATCTGTGAATCTACAGAATTTGTTAAAATTTGCATACATGCTATCGATATGTGACTGACCTAACAAACCCATAACCTCTCGAAACACCCGTCAACGGATCCAACATGATCTTTGCACTCTTGCAACTCAGGAAGGGTCTGATAAACTTGGGCTCTCTATCATTGCGGAGACCGAGCACTGGGTTACGGAAGACCGCCACCAAATCAGAGTTAGACGTTTCAGGCGCCAAATCGCCGACGAAGATGCTATATTCCTTCGGGTATTGTTGTGCACCTGCCGCTTGTGCTCCGTTTGTTGCGGCGAAAGGAGTAGACACGGGGGAAGCAGGCGCGACGGAGGAGGCCCAATTCATGACGAAAGGCTTTGCGGAGTTGGGCATGGAGGCAGGTGCGCCTTTCCCGCTATGCCCGCTATTTGAGATCTGGGCGAGCACGGAAGCGGCGTGGGCGGGTGACGGAAAAGTGAGGAAACAGTATCCTGGATTGTTGCCCTGCTGGCCAGTAGAGGTGTCTGGAGCAGGGTGGGGAACTTTGATACTGACGGGGTCCCAGCCCATGAGCCCGCAAACTTGTTTGGCGTATTCTTCATCCATCCAGGGTTCTAATTCTCCCCACCAGAGTGTTGAGCGAGATGCGAGAGAGTTCGTGGATGCGTGTAGATGGTTAGGCGCTTGGGCTTGTCTTAAGTAAATGCCGTCGCGGTCGTTGATGCTTGAGGAGGAATATCTAATACCTGGGGCGTTGTGTGAATTGGCGGGGTGGAGGGGAGAAGGTGAGGGACGGTGGTTATGGTGGTTAAAGGTATGTAAGGGGGAGGGATTTGTGATATGTCCAAGGGAGGCGGTAGGATTGTGTCTGTTTGGTCCCGATATATCATAACCATGATCTCGTTGCTCTGGAGGCGTCCATGATCGCGAAACAGCGCCGTTAAAAGAACCATGGGAGGCTATAACATTCGATGGCCGGCGATCCTGCTGGCCGAGGGGCCCTAAAGCTGAAACCGGTGCACTAATGTTTTGATCTCGTTCATGTGGGCGAAGGCGGCTGCTGCTTAAGCCCAGAGGATAATCAAAGTCGGGTGGGTCGGTTCGTGACATTGTCGAAGATGAGAAGGGGGGAGGATGGATAGCAAATAAAAAGTTGAAATGCAAAAAAAGCTCGAGGTGATGGGGATGTGACAGCAGAGGACGGGGGTGTTTTTGTCTCTTCTTAGACAACAGAAGAGCCGACAAAGTTGAAAAAAAGGGAAGCAAGAAGATACGTAGATAGCGCAAATGCGGATGCGGATATTGAGAATGAAAGAGTAGCAACCAAAGAAATCGAAGAACGAATTTGAAAACGATGATTATCGACTAGAGAGCAATAAACTGGAGGGCGACAGCGAGAGGATAGCGAACAGAAGACGGATCCAAACCGCAGTGGGGGGCGAAAAGGTAATTTGTTCAGACCAATCTTGTCTTGTAGTAAGGTAAGTTTATAGTCTTCAAATGGCATGGGCGGAGTAGACATTCACATAAAATTTCCCGCGCTTCCTCCTGACTCTGGCTCTCAGCCACACTGACGATATCCCATTAAGCCTCATCTCATTCTATGCTACATTTAAAGACTTCCTTACTATTGCCCACGTCAATCAAGTCCACCAGGTCATCACACACCAACTGCGTCGTCACCACTAGGAAACTTGGACAAATTTAGAGAACAATGAGATGATGGAGATCAATACTTAATCATTAATCAGATCTGGCAGTTCCCACGTTGCCGAAAAATTACTGTTGTGGGTCCAGTGGCTGTGCAGTACCTGTTGCACACTCACAGTCTCAGCTTCACCAGCACCACGACGACCTTCTGCTACGTGTCCCCTCGTATTTTGCGTTTCCAAAAGTGTCTTTAGGCTCTCATACATAAACTGCTTTATTTATCCATTCGGTTTCGCCGTGGACTACTTCAAACAAGTCTAAATCTTTAACTAACAATTCCTTAGGCGACCGGGTGTCTCTTATCACAATTCAACATCCCACGCGAGCTACTGCATTGTCCTGTCACCGCTTGGTGCAGTCTGGTGATACATACAGACCAATCAAGTCATGCGTTCCCGCTGTATTTATCCCGGGACTCCGAGCTCCGCACCAGATGGTGTCGAAATGATGTCCAGATCTCCCATAACTATATCAGGATTTCGTTTCGTACGTCCGGGTGTTCTTGGGTCAACATTGTCTTCCTTCCCTCAAATAAGGCGAACAATGGTTTCACCGTCACCGGAATTACGCTGGACCATGTAACCTCTCTGGGTGTGTGTCAATGGTTCCATTTTTGTATTCTCACAGCTATGAAACAAAATTAACTTCTTTGACGTTGATTGTTACCGGTCACTCATTGTTAGTCATATTTGGTCTTCAAGTCATCATGCAGCTCCTAATATTGAATATTACAGCGTCTTGACGTTGCCTTCTCCGAGGTTTTGACGGAACGGCATCAGGTTGGCTTATCAGTACTCTTTGTACACACTTTATTGCCGGCCATCCATCAGGATATAAGAGTACCGACATAGGCCCACACATCGGCCAGCATCCGATTGAGGCACCCCCATTTTCCACACTCTGGGTGAGCGTTCCATTCACGGGATATTTTGATAAGGAGAATTGAAGGAGGATGAAGCAAGGAGCAATTTGAATCCAAAGAAGCAACCACTGGATTATGAAATCACTTACAGCCGAACTTCTCATGACCCATACCCCGCGGTGGATGGCCCAGGGTATGGTGATGAGGTTGGGATACTCGACAAACCACGGAAAAATCGTAAAAAAATCATAGAAAAAAGTTAAGGCTATAGACTCATGGTAAATTATGTTACTGACATAGGTGTAGACCAATTTGAATGATACTGTCTATAATCTCTGTCTATAATCTCTCAAAGAACTTGGTTAAGACAGTTTCTTTCATACTCTGCTTATTGAATATGTGATTCGAATTTGTATGCGATGGGGTCACCAACATACCGGCTGCCTTTGAGAACGTCACGCCGACTCGGAGTTGTACGAGGCCCGATGGGAATATCGTCGTCGACATCGTTTATCTCAAATTTCCCACGCGATTGCATCGATAACCAGCCTGGTAAATTTCCTGGGTCTGATATCTCTGTCAAGTTGTTGAGATTCACAGGCTGGGTTGACAAGAGAGTCAAGGTCCATTCGATTCTTTGTCTGGAGTGTCCCCGTAACGACCAAATCATCGAGTGCAACCTCGACTTGTTTCTCTACACGGGCAACCGGATTCATTTGGGAGGAAGAATCGTGGAGAAGAGAAGAGATTGGAATTGAGGCCTGAGGGCTGAGTTGTATGAGACGAACTGGAATCCATCTCGGGTAAGATTCCCGCCTTGCGCCAGCAGTTTTGAATGATCGTTGTGTCAACGTCGTGCCAAGCTGCATCCTCTAATTTCATTGCCTGCAGCTGACTGATTTCATAAGTGTTATACCTTCGTCGTAATGATCAACGGCTTGTTGGATGAATCTGGCGCGGTAGTGGGCTTGAAGCATCGTATGACACCTTGGTCTTTCGGTTGGACATGTGCGGTGAGGTTCGGCTCGAAGTTTTCAACTCGGATGTTTTGGAGGTCAGGAATAATATGGCCATAAATGTTATCTTGAAGGAGAAGTATTTTTCTTGAAGTTCGCGATCCCACTCCTGAATCTAGTCTTGATAGAGTTGCGCAGTCATTCAAGCCTTTGCGTTATTCCGGTAGTAAAACCACTACTGCCGCGCCGCGCTGCTTTCCCAATGACAAGAGTTTCTCAGACCTGCATTCAATGTGAATTCATGCGTCAACCTGACCTTTTTGCGTTTAACTCCAGATCGATTATGATCTGACAGGCCTCCGTCCGCTGTAATCCTAGGTGCTGGGCATGGAGCTAGAAAAAATAAAAATAGGCACGTATGCAGAAAAAAAACTTGTTTCATCCATAACAAAGATGTCGCGAGGCTCACATCCGTACGTTTTAATGAACACCTGAATCCGTCTCTCCCCTTCTTCAGTGTCAGTGTTTTCTGACGCAGCCTCCCTATGTCGCTTCATTTCCTTCAAACCATTCCTTTTCCTATGGTGATTCAACCAACTATTACTCAAATTCAGTCTCTTGTTGTTGAAATACCGACTAAATCCGCAAACCGGTTCCATTCAAGCGAAGAACTTCCTCGGCCGGCAGAATCCCATTGCCCATGGCCTTCGAAACCCATAAGTCGATCATTTCAGCAACCTCGGAATGCTCGAGCTCGTTTGGCGGTCCGGTCGCTTTGGCAGTTTGTCTGTTCCCAAAGTTCGCGCTATTTTGTTTCTTCTTTGACCCACGACAAAACCAATGGCTGTTTGATTTTGAGGCTGGGGGCTGGATCGAAATCTCCTCGATTGGTTTTGGTCGTTTTTGTAGTAATCGATGATTTGTATCTGCTGAGTTTTTTGTAAACACAGGAACGGCAGCTTATCCGATTTATTTTTAGGTCTTTCTCGAACGCAGAACCTTCACAAGATATAAATGTCAGTGTTTTGCTTTTCTTGGGCATAAAAGAACTTGGTACGTTTTCATTTGTTTCCTGCAACCTTTGCTAAGTCACTCGCCCATTCCCTTACCTTCTTCACGATTGCCTTTCTAGCTTTGTCCGTGCGTTCAAGCCTTCGCTCGTAGTTGAAGCTGACTCCAGGGTGTCGAGAACACGTTACTCGTCAACGGCGTTTGCTTCATTGTCCAGCCAGTGCCTTTCCAGTGATGAAATGGTTTCTGACCTAGCTAGCTTCCCATCAAGTTCCTTCTTCCGAGTCTTGATTTTTTCTGAATTTTCAAGAAGCCCTTTAGGATTTCCGGCGGTTTAGGAGCCATAGAATTGGTGTTTTCGAGTTATTCCAACTTCAAAGTTTATTTTGGAGCCATTCAGTGGCGCGGCGGCGCACTTCGACTTCCAGAGGGTCATTTTTGGGCTACTCGTTCGCCACAGTGGCGTATCGCTGCAATGGGCTACCAGTAAACTAATTACTAAGGGACCATGTCTAATATCGTAGGCAAAGAGTATGGAGTATGGGTTATTGCAGACCTATGAGTTATGGTATGCCCACCACGTCGGTAGACGAGCTATGGGATATACAGCTTTAAAGGGTTATGATGGGTTTTCGACTGTAATAGGTACAGTAGATGTTTCTGAGTCTCCTTATCGAAGTCCTACAATTATTTCCATTCTGTCCAATATTTATGACATGGTTTTCTTGTCAGAGTACTGAATTACTGTTCTACAAGTGTGTGAAGGTTGACCTGAAGCCAGGCGGTAAGCTTAACCAATGGTTAGGTATCCGACTTTGCTTTAAATTGACAGACAGGCATCCCTTCGTTTTCTTGACAGAGCACCAACTAGGCCATTTTTGGCCATGCTTAGTCATGCGTTGTCCTGAGACATTTCCTGGTCGTCGCCTTTCTCGCTAGAGAAATAGTTATCTTCGTTCAGATTCTTGGGTGACCCAGCATTACCGACTGGCGCGCTCAAGTTCTAGAGGAATGCCTCGAAAACCTTCTACGTCAACCGGTCTTTCAAGTACCAGCTCTCCCAACACCAGCTCGATTCTTCTCCATAAAACGACAAAATCCAATGCCTTTGGGAGCTCATTTTCGCAGCAGTACTCCCATCATATACTGAGTGCTTCTGCTACACCCCAGCAGAAGGTTGTGCAGATCCTCCTGAATAGGCTCAAACATAAGGTGCAATAAATTCGCGTGACTATTGTGTAGTTAAAATGAACTCTTCTTTATCTAGCTGCCTTGCCACTCAGGTGTTCCATTGGATCGCCTAGAATCTGATATGCCGACCCAACAGACAATTGAGACGTTGGTGGAGCTTTCCATCGATTCGTTGGATACGATTGCTTGGGCTCTCAGCGAACTGTTGGACAGCATTGCGAAAGTGAGTTGCACTACCTTGAATATTTGAAAACAACCCGTTAAGTAACAATTTTATATCCAGAAAATCGACTCGCGTACTGGTGGCCATATTACCATTGAGATCCTTCAATCGACAACCCGTTAAGTAACAATTTTATATCCAGAAAATCGACTCGCGTACTGGTGGCCATATTACCATTGAGATCCTTCAATCGCAGCTTTTTATTTTGAAGGTGCTCTCCATCACAATGGCGTCACGCTGGACTCGATATTCGTCCCCATCCGATTCTTATGCAAACACAATTAATGATCGATCATCGCAAAAAGCCTCCTCGACAACTTCAACGACATCGTCATGGGAGGAGCCACCGCCTCTCGACGACTCTTGTATCAAATATATCTTGAGTGTCATGGTGTTAATCATGCGCCAGACAGCCAACTCTGAGATTCCTCTTATGGTTGCTACCCGGTCCACCGACACTTCTTTTCGAATGTTTGAAGACACCAACGGAAGGGCTGCTGCAAAATCTATTTCACCACCGCCTATCCCCCCAGCAGAAGCGTCGCTTCGCAATCGGCCCTCCGCCAATTCTGTTTTATCAGGAAAGATGAGCATTATATCCACATCCCATCTTGAAGCTGTTAATGCTGAATATGAGAAAACCGATATATCGCTGGTCAATTCTTCACCAGCGGTTACTGATTTGATTGCCAAATATATTGGGCGAATCATCTTCCATATTTCGGCATCCAATTGGAAAGTGGTTTTTGAACGTCTATCGACCAAGATCAGTTTCCTTGCCACCCATCCTGAACTTGACTCGGATTCCATGGACCTTCATCTCATGTCGTACATTGTGATGGATAAAGGTCGTTTGGTCATACTTTTGAACCGTGCGTGTCCAATTTTTTTCCTTACTATTTGTTTATATACTTATAAAATGGACAGAACTGTCTTCCTTGCTGGTCAACATGAGGGTAGAGTCCCAACGTGCAATTGCGGTGCATCTGAGATCCGCCATTTGGAACTGGATCGATGTCTTCCCTTCGGAATTCAATGAAGCCATTCGCATGAAAGGCAAGACTGAAGCTGCTCCAGAAAGAGTGTTCGATTTGCTGCATTCCGTGGTTCTTGCTGGAAGTGAGAGGGTCTTCTGGCCCACTTTGACGATCCTGAACTGCATTTCATCGGATCGAATTTCTACTGAGATTCTGTATGGGAATACGACTCACCCTAACAAGGGTAGAAAGGTATTTATCTCCCAAGTGTTTTTACTATGGCGCGAATGAAGCTTTGTATGATAGGAACTTAAGTTCTCTGAAAACACTCTTAGACATCTTCGCAATCATTCAAAGTTCTCAGAGATCGCTCTGGCTTGTGCAGTTGATATGTGTCGCGCTGCAGCGTATATTCATTCTGAAGGTGAGGTTCCTTTGCGGCTGGTGGCTTCTGACATCGCACACGAGATCAAGGTGGGTTATGAGAACTTTCTGTATCATGAAAGTCATATCCTGATTTATCTTGCTGCTCCAGAGCGCCCTTTACAATTGGGGTAGTGCGCGTAAACCGTTCTGGGAATCGTACGAAGACATTGATGTCGCCCTGTATGCAGACGCCCTTGTGGCAGTCTATCGATTCTTGCCCATCGAAGATTCTGGCTCTTTAATCCGGACTTGCTTCGAGCCTGAACGATCAGAACCTGTAAAGACGTGTGTCGTCCGTGCATGTTTGACTTTGGCGCAAGACGCGCCTCGGTTTCACTGGCAGAAGCCACCGGATCACCTAATGACTTGGGTGGCAATACGAAGTCGTGATATTATCATAGTGTGTACTCCTTTCGAGTCTGCTCTATGTTTTATGCGGGGTTGATTATTTCCTGTTGCAGAACCTTAGCCAGCATCGTCGCGGGATTGATCAATTGGGAGTTGTAAGACAGGCTGCGGCTCGGCCAAAAGCCAAGCGAATTTTCCCAGAGCCGCTTTCAGAGAGTGAGGTCCTTATGCTTGGGATCCTTTCGCTCTGGAGGTCGTTTCCGATATTCTACCAGCACGGTATACAGAGTATGGATGACATGGAAGCTTGGTTAGGCCTTGCTGAGAAGATGTGGGAAGCACCTGTCGACATTTCAGTCAAGATCTCAGCGGCCAGCTCTATGCGGAGGGTATCAGAGCACGCCTTCATGTCCCATGCCACTGGCCCAAATCATTTCATGGCCCAAATTGTCAAGCTGTCCTTGTAGGTGTCTTTACCTATCTTTGGCTTCAAGGCCGTAATCCTGAAATAATTCATTAGGCCTGTCACTTTATCAAGATTGGTTGGCAATTTGTTGACCACCAGGACGGATATTCAGGCACAGAACTTGTGGATGAGCATTATTCACCAGGTTTTGGAAATTTATGTCACAAAGACAGATGTATGTTGTTATGTATATCTCCCAACGTTTACTAAGCTTGTATAATTACTAGCTTCCACATGCCAAAGCTGTACAAGCCGACCCCGACCGAACACCTGCTTTCGTTTTGATGGAAATTGCATTCCTTGTTGCGTTAGCGTCTGCAGACAATACTATTTCACAACAGGCAGCCAGAGGTCTTCGCTTGATCTGTCATGCTGAACAACAACCGCATGCCCCTCCAAACCCGACCATCACTGACGAAGATAGATCTCAGCGTGACCCGATATATGAGCAGCTGGGCGATCCTCGAGTCACCGTAGTTGGTAGGTTTACATTTTCTTGACCCCTTGAGATTTTGGCTTTAACTTGGCTAGGTCGTTTGGGCCACCAAAAGCGGATCCGTAAACTGATTCGAATGTTATCGTTCTCGGCTGGAATTCACGTTGTCGTCTGGGAGGAGTGCTATCGACGATGGCGGACCCTAAATGAGTCTATTAATAACAGGGGCAATGAAGGCAGCACTTTAGTAGGTGGCACAGATAGTAGTCCGAGTCATTCCCTCACGCAACAGGCATGTTTCACGAGTTTTATCACCTTTCAATGATTTCATGTTCAAGAATCACAGGGAGCCCTTTTTCAATGGCAAAATCTGACTTTGTTCCTTGCTGCTACGGGTGGAACATGCAATCACGCGATGCGGGACCTTTCAATGCTGGCTGGAGTTATTCCCCCTCAATTCCTGCTGGATAGAATACGTGTCATCCAGTCTCCTTTGCCTCTGGTTGAAGATTTCGTAGGCAACCTGATCAACCTCCTTGTCTCTAGTGATATGTACATCCGAGATGTCGTACGAGAGGCACTAGGCTCCGAGCTGAACCCCCGTCTCTACGGAAAATTGATAAAAAACTTGGAATCGTAAATCATTCTAATCTAAAACTAACCTTATGCTTATCTTGTCTATCTACACAGTACCGTTACCTTGCTTGACGATGAGTCTGAGTCGCGACAAATTGACAAATGTGCAGTGCTTTTGGACCAGGCAAGCTTTTTGATAGTCTTCCCTCACATGCAACTCGTTGACTTGCCTTTTCCCAGGTTATTGGCATTTTCAAACTCATGACTGAAAAAACTGAAGTAGCGTTGGAGGATGTCATGAACGTTGACATGAGTTCATCCATGCAGATGCTGGCGACCTTTATCGCTCGCTTCTCTGGCCCGTCTACCCATCGTATCAAGATCAAATATTGTGTTCTATGTGAAAATGTTTGCAGCCGTATGGACACCTTGACGATTCGGAAAGACAGTCCTGCTCGTTATATTATTCTAGATATTCTTCTTCAATGGATGTCACCAAGAGTACGCTTCCTGTTTTTACCTTCGAGATCCCTCCTAACATGTTACAGGTGCCAGGGACGCCCCTGGATACTGTTCTTAGCGATATCAATATGGCGTGTCTTCGAGCGGCCGTCAAGTTGTTAGATCGTTTGCAACTACGTTCACTCGATACTTCCAATACTGGAGATGATGCCGTACATTATGTTTCTCGACTTTTCAATAAATATTCGACAGCGCTGCTTATGAGCCTTGAGAAATGTCAGCCCGAAATAGTCCGTTCCCTCTTCATAACTTGAATAATTTCAACATCTGACTTCGTCATTAGGCTCCTGATAATGACTCAGAACTTGGTTCTATTGACCAGGTATGATGTTCTCACGTTATACTATCATTATCTTAATGCTCGCTTGCCTTGCAGAAACTTCGTGTCTCGCAGAAAGAATCTGAACTTCGTGAACTTGTCATCACTGGCTTAGCACATCTAGTCACGGCCAACAGTGAAAGTGGTTTCAAACAATGTCTGCCTCTTGCGTACGATCACGACACCCGCAAACGAATGATCTTTGCTCGTGTGTTCGCCCGAGTCATTGGTCAAGGGACCGTTTTCGACCCAGAAGACAAATCGTTGATCAAGGCACGTCACGCCTCCCTTTGCGAAGTAAGTTTCGATTCCACCGTTATACATCCGCTCCATTCCCATCCACTGTTTTAGTTGGTCAGAAGTTGCGATGTAAGTTCAACCAGGTATTCTATCACGCAGCCACGATTTATGTTGGACTAGATGGTACTTGCAATTACGATCTGCGAGATATGTCCACCTGCAGAAGTGGAGTTGATGATATTTGTCCTTCTCAATGTCTTCAACTCTCGAGAATCTTTGTTGAGCCTCATCAAGCTCATGGTTGAACGTGAAGTTGCCCAAACAAGTAAACGATAATTAATTCTCTTGTACCTGGCTAACTTCCGACAATTAACAGACAATGAAGCAAGTTTGTTTAGGAGCAACTCGACTTGCACGAGATTCTTGTCAGCTTTTGCACGCTTACATGGCTACAACTATTTGAGAAACTTGGTCCAACCTCTTCTGGACACTATGGTTGCCATGCCCCCTGGAACTGGTTACGAGGTTGATCCAAGCAAGACTATGGGACAAGATATCATAGAGAACCAGAAAAACGTGGAATACGTGGCCTCCACCTTCTTGGGACTCATCTCTTCTTCATTGCCTGCTCTACCCGGGTATGATTCCTTTTTTACCATAAATATGTAGGACTGACTGTGTCTAGGATGTTCCGAGAAATCTGTGCCCACATAGCGAAAGTGGTGTAAGTCTACATTTGGCGTTGCATTAAAGTATGACTGCTTATGATACTAGAGCTCGAGTCTGGCCCGACTCCAAGTATGCTGCCATGGGTGCTTTCATTTTTTTGCGGTGAGTCCCAATCGGTCGAACTTGATTTCTGCCTAAAGATTGGTGTGAAGCTTCATTTCACCTGCTGTAGTCTCACCGAATACGATCGATATTGAAATACCGAAGGAAAACGACATGGTGCTTCGTCGGGGTCTGATGGTCATTGCGAAAATCATCCAGAATTTGGCAAACAACATATTCTTCGGCAAAGAAGCTCACATGACGGTTTTGAATAAATTCCTGGAAGGCAATATTGCAAATATCACCCGATTCCTCTCCGAGATGCATGTTAGTGATCGAATTTCTGGGATTGATAATTTTTTTTTACAAATACGACAGAAATTCTCGGCTACCAACGAAGATAACAATGATCACTGGCTTGGCATAACATCGGATGACACAGACGCTGTCGTACTGCACCGCTTCTTCCACAAACACGCTGACAAGATCGGGAAAGAACTCCTAAGCTTATCGAAACAGTCCAACGAAGGTGATCCCTCTACTATCACTGGTAAGCGGGCATGGGATGGACTTTGCGCCCTCCTCGTCGATCTAGGCCCGCCAATGGAGGCACCTTGCCTATCAAACTTGACATCTGACGAACATCGAGAATATTCTGACCTTATGGCCCGACATGCAAATCGAAACACGGCTTCGGTTGAAGGACTGTTCATTGAAACAGACGTCTCCGTGCGTTTCTGTCATCTTCCACTTATCATAGCTGTTCAACTCCTCGGCAGGGTAAGGATGCAGTATTTGTCCTTCTATTCTCAAGCATCGATGTAGAAAACCTCGACATTGAATTATTTATGTATCATATTTTCAAGGTTTGTCATTCTTAAGGATCAAATTCGCTCGACTAAGTGTGATCTTATCTTTTATTCAAGACTCTTCAATCAGACATGTACCGGTCGCGCAACTTCGATCTTATCCTGGACTGCACATCTTTCACTTCCAAATCAGAAGTACCACTTCAGTGGTTAAAATACTGTGCAGAGGTGATACCAGCGGACATCCGCGTGCGGTTTTCGACAACTCGAATCCTCAATGCAAATACCTTGACTCAAAAGTATCTTCGACGCTTATACAATATTTCTGCTGGTAAGTTGGTTCATCAATGTCGCTGTTATTGTCACTTATGATAACTAGGAACTCCACTTTGCAATGAAATAAAGGCCTATACTTCAGTACTCCAGCTACGAGAGGATGTGGAAACAACGGCGCTCTCGTCGTTGGCCTTTGCAGGTATAACTCTTATTTTGATAACTACCCATTTTCGAGCTTACAATTTAAAAGTCTCGTTGGAACAAGACAGTCAAGAGAATTTTACTGATGCTACGATGAAAAAATCTATGCGGGTGCCCGTGGTATTAAAGATTGGATCCTCCCATATACGAGTCACATCAGTAAGTCTAAGTGAAGGCTCTCTTTCCCAGAAGTCTGACTGATAGATAACAGGTGAAATCGCTCCCTATATCTCCTGGATTATCATGCAAATCAACGGATTTAATACCGCTCACGGATGTGAGCGATGTCTACAACGTCTCTACTGGCCAGGAGCTGCACGAATTCATCATTCGTCGGCGGGAAGGCGTCACACTCTATTTTTCATCTCCCTCACGCGAGGCAATTGTGAAGGTGTGCAAAAGTCAAATGCAATTTTTTACGCTTTTCTGACATCATGATTAAGACGATTCGATCTGCAAAGGGTCGACTAAAGGAGGTACAAGCTCCTCTAACAGAACGGTTCTCGAGATTCTCAAATGTGCCTGCCACTTTGTTACACATCGGTTTCCTTAGTGTTGATCTCAATGACGAGGAACTCCGGGGCGCTGCGTATGACCTTCTTGGGGCGGTTTGCAGCTACCTCAAGTACGACAAGAGTCCTATTGTTGCATGTAAAGGTTCGACTGGAAATTCTCATAAGATATACTTTCTAACACCCTCCGAAGCTGGATTCATTTCAGGAGATCCCATTGCATTTGTCTTGCACTTGAGTGAGAACCTGGCGGGGTTTGCACCCCAATTAACCCTAGATTTTATCCATGAAGTTTCGGCTGCAATGACAAGTATGGACAACAACACAGCAATATCTAATCGTATCAGCTGTTTTCAGTACATGAGTCCATGGATACGCAACCTCTCACACTTCGCGAATGCTACGCATCCTCTGTATGAGAGGTCAGGAGCTCGATTACGTGACTGCATACGCACATTGTCCGATCTTTCAGTCGCATATCCTGAAGTGCGTTGTTTCTTATGTCTTCAAGATATATTTTAACATGATGGGTCAGATCATGTCAATCATTCAGAAACATATCTGGGCCGAGGTTGCGAAACTGGATTCTAATATTGTGGATATAATTCTTGATGAATTGGTCAGGACAGCTGCTGATGGTGGAATTGGTACTCGGAGATGCGAAACAATCTCTCACATTGTGGCAGTGCTGTCTTCGATCAACGTTCGAGGGAGAATATATTCGAAACTGCGAAAGGTGCATCAACTGGACTCGATAGTTGAAACATTTGCTAACACTCGATGAGTATTTTAGGCATTGAGTAAAGTCTCCCTTAAGCCATCAAACACTCTTCCAGAGCACCAGAACTGGAACGAAATTTCGACATTGATCCGTCTTGCCCTTGTTGTCGGGTCTCAATCAACCCACTCTGGACAAAATTATCTCTATGTCCCAGAGATCATCCATCTCGTTTCGTTGGTTGCTGGAGACGGTCCTTCGCTCGTCCGCAAGTCAGTTTACGGGATCATCATGAATCTGCTGCAATCTTTGTATATCTCTCGACCCGATGACAGGGCTGAAACTGAACTTGTGCAGCTCATCAATGATTGCACTCTGCCAGAAAATCTCCAACTATTTGGATTACGACGCGAAACACTAACAGCCGAATACTCTAACACGGAGTTGAGTGGCGAGAGGGCATCACTTGATACACAAGAAAAGATGACGCAATTGTTACTTCGCATCATGACTGTGACGGCAGGATCAACAGGTATGTTTTATCTCATAGACTTTGCAACGATCTGTCACATTTTTCCTAGGTTTGCTGAATGTTTGGAGAGCTCGATGGATGAGTTTGGTTACTGCAACGGCGTTCCAGCAATCCCCGGCAGTTCAAACTCGGTCATTTGTTGCTCTGGCGACGTTAGCCGTCTCCCAGGTGGACGATGATTTCCTCTATCAAATTCTGGTAGCATTCAAGAGTGCCCTCGCCAGAGCAAACGAATCCAACACGGCGGCAATAACCAGCATGCTCCGCTGTATGTGCAGGGTCGTCCCAGCCATTGTTGGCACATCTCGCTATATCTGCGTCCTTTTTTGGCTCGCCGTTGCTCTCCTTCAAGGAAGCCATGCTTCGTACTATGCCGAAGCATCATCGCTCTTGCAAGTTACCTTGAAAAATATGGAGGAACAAGGCCTGTTCAAGAACAACTCTGTTAGTAACATTCTCTTGGAGGCTCGGGAACCCTTGGAGGAAGTGACCTCGCAGCTTGATGAAATGCTCAGACTTTCTTTTGAGACAAGTTTTTCGTTTTCTTTGGCTGCTATCATCTTCAAGGGCTTGCGACATTCGGCCTTGAAGGAGTCAGCTGAGGCTGCGTTGAGGACCCTTTTACAGGTAACTGTGGCAGCTCATGAGCCTGATACTGCAGCTTCGGGTGGGCCTTCAGACATCGCAACCCATGAGGCTTTGGGCTATTTCATCGCTCTTCTCACAGTTTCAACCACACCGACAGCTTTTCATCGCCTTTTAAAGGAAAGCAAACTTGATAGCAATTGCGAAGTAGATGTTGCGATTCCGGATGCTGATGACGATGATGGTTGCACCCCTCGTCTCACAGCTGAGCTCCTGAGTGTCCATGACTCAACCACAGCATTACTCATTACTTCGTTTGTTGGAAGCATCCTCTCCACCGCTCAGGGTGACGATGCTGAAACGGAGATTTTATATGGTTTACTCTCCAGTTTTTGTTTCTCGTATCCTGATATTATCTCGATGACGTATGTATTAATCTTTCTTTGCGGCTTAATAGTCTTGCTAAACTGTTGCATTTTGATAGATACGAAAGCATGCAAGATCGGATCAAGGATGTCTTTACCAACTCGTCAAATCCATCCATTATTAGATCGGTTTCGAATATCTTTCGAATAGCGTTGCATGATTCCACTGGAATCAGAAGTTCAAGCGCCGCTCATGGATCGATGTCTAGCCTTAGCACGGTGGCCGAAAATTCTATTAGTTCCCACACATATCTCAATGCGCTCGAAGACCTTCGGATGCAAGGCTTGGCGGACAGCTTCCAATTTTTACCCCCAAACCGTGGACATGCAACCAAACTGCTCCAATGGATACCTGCTTTGGTGACACTTATGATATCCTAATGTCAATACCTCTATTCAACATACCTCAATTCAACATACCTCATACAATATTTTCAACTACTATACTTTTATGTTTGGTAACATTTGTGATTATTTCTGGATTGCGAGGCTTGCGGCCGAAGGCTCCAAAGGATGCTCCCCTTGCGGTATATCAGACGAGTAAAACTCATGGGAGACCACTAAAAAGGAACGATGATCGAACCTATTATACGTTAGCATAGACCCCAATAAACCCCGCTCATCTAACGTTTGAGCGCAGTGATCAAAACATTTCTCAATTTGCGTCCAGCCGTCCAACACTAGGTGGTGGCGTGCGCGCATATCTTACCATCTTGCCCAACCACTTTGACCATTTAATCCCTCCTCACTGCTCGCAGTTATATAAATTAATTGGTATACGCCGTCATCGTTTCGTGATATATAGACTCGAGGAGAGATGGCGTCTGGCCGATGTTGTCCATATATATTCATCTGAAGCTCAAAGCTACACACTCGTAGATAGGCACACTCTTAATATAGAAGCTGCGTGGACAAGTTGAAGATGTTGAAGATGAATGGAACAAGTTATTTAATAGTATCGACCTCAAAAAAGATTTTTCGGAGCGGTTTGAAATTCGTCGAGTATCGATCCCGGCAGAAGAATGGATATTGTACAAAATCAGATTTTTAGGTTTTGAATATTTGGCATGGCGCAAGCCCCACGAATGTTTTTCATATAACTAAATAATTGAAATTTTACATCTTCAATCAAGGCGTTCAGTAGATACTGGGCATCTAAGGTTTCTATTGCAAGAAAGATGGAAACAGAAATATCCCGAACAGATAGAGAACCACCGTGACGTCGTCACCGACCTTACACCATGATCTCAAGCTCCCGCATCCCACGACTTGACCCCTGCGTCGTCTGTTTGATCATTGTTGCATAAGCTTCAAGCTCGGCAGTAACTTCCTGCACCGTTATACAAGCAAAGTCCAATTCTGTTGCAGGCAATCTTGGTCCAGCAACATAAGGAGTCGTCCAAAACCTTGACCCGAGCATTCTCAGTAGCAGGTCGGTATCAATCGTCGCCACGCATTTTCCGAGACCCAAATGCTTGAGGTTGGGAAAATAACAGGCCTGGTGACCGTATTGCGCTGGACGGTGGAGAGCGCGCAGGACGTTGTCGGTGATAGGACCTTCGAGGATGAGACACGTGATTCGTTTCAGCCCGCCCATGTTGAGCCATTCCATTATTTGGGGTTCAGTAAAGTCCGGAATTCTGATGCCGAAAACTTCGAGGGTGCACTGGGAGCGATGTAGGAGGTCAGCGACGTGGACACGGGTGTCGTCGCTAACCTGAGCAAGTTTGAGGAATGTCAGTGATGGAAGAGTTATGCGTCTAAGGAGGCTAGATATGTCGCTAGTGATTGGAGATGCCGTGATATCTAAAACCGTGAGCCTGGGATAAATGGTTCGTTCAGCAACATGGAGAGGATACGATGATGGGAGTGAGAGCCTATGAATTATGACACTTTGGAGGGTCTGGGCAGAATGGATGACACATTTAAGAAGCACGTTCATACTGATTGGTGTCCTTATCTCAACGGCATTGATATTATGACCGAGGCGGGCTGAACCCACAATGGCCGCATCCCACTTAAATGAAGCGATTGAGGGAATGCTTTGGAGAAAACCCCAGAGCTGAGTGGTAGAGGGGTCCCATTCTTGAGCTAGTGGCGCTGAGAGGCGTGAATGTAGAGACAAGTTTACTTTTATCAACTTGCAAGTTTGCATCCTAGATAAATCTGTTAATCGTGGTAGAATGATATGCGGAAATTGGCCATTCAAGTAAAGCTCGATACTCTGCCAAAAGTCTGCATGGGAGCTGAAAAGTGCGAGAAGGGATAGAGTGGCATCAAATTCAGCAGCTGTAGGATCGGTTGACTGCCTGAGAGTAATAGAGATGGCGCGGCTGCCTGATCTTTGCATCCACAATTCGGCACGATGTATATGACAAGGCTTAGGGTGGATGACGGTGATAGAGCACCAAATTTCTGAGGTGCGGAGCGCGACGTTTCTCCATTTCCTGCAGACTTGTCCCAGAACGAAAGGATCCTCACGGCATTCAGCGGAAAAGAATGGAATCAAAGCTGGGGCATAGTCGAGGATTCCGGAGGGACGCAAGGTTTGGGAAAAAATGTTGACCAAACACTCGTCGGGAAGGTCACTGATCGTCTTCGTTCTGGCAGCCCATCTCAGGAACGCTAGAGCAGATATGAGACTGCTGCTTGTTGAAATGAAGGCCAGTACGTACGAGGCAAATAGGACGTGACGGCTTGATATACTAAACAGATCGATTTACCCAATTGAACGCAGAGGAGCGAAAATATGACCTACGTGAAGAGACAGACATTGCCAAGGCCAGTTAGGTCAGAACAAGTGACGATCATTCTTTGTTAAAAGGTTTATATAGACGTGTACCAACCAACGACGCGGTTTCGGCATCGAAGACATGTGGCAACATGATGGTATCAAGGGAACATGTCATCCTCCTTGTTCACGTTCGATGAAGACTACATTGCGCTGGGAAGAACAAGGACGGTGAAAAAGACAACAACTGTTATATAAAATAAAAACAACAAGGTTGCTAATGTGTTTGACTGGCAAAATTGCGTCCTCTCAGATAGATTAGCCTGTTACGAGCATGATACTGAAGCATAGTATAGGTTAAGACCAAGGTGTTTCAAAAATACGCGTATCTAGGTCCTCATTCAATGGTCACGTCCGCATGACCTGTGACTACTAACGGCGCTCTCCTGCTAACCACCATGGTCGCTACGAGTCCATACCAATGCTTGACCCTATCGCTCCTTATTATCCCGCCTCTCCTTCTCACAACATACTTTATGGCCGCTTTCCCGCTCCCGCCAGCTACGGTGTACGTTCATCCATCATTGGCATGTTTACCTCCTACGTCTAAATCGTGGACGATATACCCCGAGGATCTCTATCCGGGAGGAGGTTATGCCACATTTCCGAACGGAAAGGTTGTTTTGATTAGTAGCCATGCGGGGAACACTGTTGATATCATTTATCTAGGTTCGATATTGGCTTTTGGGACCAGAGAACGGTAAAAAAGTACGATTTGTTGCAGCGTCGCTTAGGTGGAATTAACTGCTTTTAGATTGTCTTGATTCACGGTCTTTCTATTCCCGCCATCATCTGGAAAGATGTCGCCCCCGTCCTGGCAGAGCGTGGGTTTCGCATTCTACTCTACGGTATGTTCACAGGATCATAAGTCTTAATTGTAACTCACTCATCCATCCTAAAGATCTCTACGGACGAGGTTATTCTGAAGCACCGCAAACTACCTATGATACATATTTGCATACCTCCCAACTTGCCCACCTTATGCAGTATCTTCGATGGGAGAAAGCAAATATCGTCGGTGTCTCAATGGTGCGTTCGCATGCTCATATTTAGCACACGACTCATCAGGATTTCAGGGTGGTGCCATTGCTGCAGCGTTCACCTCACAATTTCCCCACCTCGTTGGTGAAGGTGTTGCGCTTATCGCGTCGGCGGGACTCATGGAGGTACGTCCATAAATCGTTTCCCGGTTCCATCCTATCTTTCATTTTTTGAACCTCATGCGATCACCTCAACAGTCCAATGATATCTCGCGTACCTCTAAATTCATGTCTTCGCCTCTTATCCAAACTCTGACATCAAGTAAACCTGTAAGAGTGAGTTTCTATTGCCTTGTAACTTCTATCACTCTCCAACATCATTTTTTCTGCCTAGGTTTATATCCAACGGCTGATAAACCAAACTGTGGACCAAGACCTTGCAAAGGATGACGTAATTCCTGAGGTAAGACTTGTGCTGTGTTATTTTGCGCATTAGTACCTACCAATCTATAGATCGTTCGTCTGCAATCCGCCCATTTACCTGGATACAATGCTGCTCTATCGTCTTCGCTGAGAGATGGACCTATTAGAGGTCAATCAACCGCGTTCAAATCAAAAGGCTTTGAGCACAAGAGAGTCTTGATTATACATGTATGTTGTCCTTCCCTCTTCCTTGCCTTCTGGAAATCAATTATTTTCCTTCAGGGCACAGAAGACATCACCGTAAACCCCAAGTATTCCCCTCTAATTGCAGCGCTGCTACCAGCTAGCACGCAAAAGAAACTAGTTACCGTCGAGGGGGCTGGTCATGATGTAACCGTGACTCATTCGAAAGATGTCAATGATGAGTTGTCGGCTTTCTTTGGGACACACGAAGGAATTTAAAAATTTCTTTGCTGCTGTGTTGGTAGATGGAATTTCTTTATGGATTGGATCGGATAGGCTCTTTCTTTCATATGTTGCTCACTTGCCCTCTTTTCCTTCTCTTGCGCCAAACCAATAGACTCCACTGCTTCCTCTTCTCGTCATCCTCTATCGCTTCCTTTACAATCTCTACACCTTTGCATCCCTAAATTATTCTTGCATCCCATTATCATCACCCACTTCCAAGACCACACGTCATTATACACTACACTACTCTACTGTTCATTATGTTTTCACACCCTATGCGCTGTCTTTCTTTCCTCTTTTCGCAGTTGCGATTAGGATGTCGTTACCATCCACTCTGTATCCGGTCTGTGTGTCTGCTGTATCCCTTGTTTCTTTCTTTTCTATAGTCTATTAGTATGTTCATGATTTAGTACGAAAATCTTCCCTTTACTGCTATTCCACCAGATTGAGTGCTCCACTCTCTTAGCGTTTCTAAATCCTTTGCCATGGATATTGGTGCCTTGCATTGATCATATCCTCCGTGTCATAAATATTACATGTAGAGCGTATGATCGGTCAGGCCTCTAATAGTACCCATCATGCGTCTGACTTGGTACACTTCGACTTTGACAAACATCTAGAATGAGTTTCGAGGGCATCTCTTACGTACCGTCACCACTGACCTTATGAAATGAAGCCTCTGAGAATGCCTCAAGTAACGGCGACGACTGTCGCACCTCATGATCAGACGCGCTACAATGTAGTTCGACTACTCGTTGTCGGTCTGCTCTTCCATCTCGTATACATCGGTTCCGTATTCGACTGTTATTTTACAAGTCCAGTGGTTCATGGGATGAGGAGCTATGGCAGTGGAGATGCCGCTGCTGCCAAACGATTGGTATTGATTGTTGGTACGTTTCTTTTCACTGTTCAATAAATATGACTTCTTTTATATGTAAATGCCTTTTTTGTGAACAAGGCGACGGTCTACGTGCAGACCTTCTTTTCACTCCGAAAGCGTTTCAAGATATACTTGGTTCTGATTCACTTGATGTCGTGGCACCCTATCTTCGATCGGTGGTAGAGATGCGAGGCGCTTTTGGGATCTCGCATACGCGTGTACCGACAGAGAGTAGACCAGGTCATGTTGCCATTATTGGTGAGTTGGGTAAGGATCCAAATGACCACTCAGGATGACCCTGCTATGTAGGTGGCATGTACGAAGATGTATCGGCGGTTACAAAGGTAGGCGCAGCTCTTTTTTGGACTAAGGTCAAAATTGAACTGCTGCACCGACAGGGATGGAGTACTAACCCAGTGGGTCCGAACTCCGCAATCTTGTCCATCTTAAACTGAGTGAAAGATGGTACGAGGTCGATTTTGATTCCGTGTTCAACCAATCTAGCACAACTTTCTCCTTTGGTTCTCCGGACATCATTCCAATGTTCGCTCGAGGAGCCATACCAGAAAAAGTCAAGACTTGGTGTTACGACGAAGATGAGGAGGACTTCACGAAAGGTTTGCTGTGAAGCATCCTTGCTATTCCATAATATCTGAATGCCATGGTATTAAGATGCGACTGCATTGGATGTTTGGGTTCTAGACCATCTAAAAGCACTCTTGAAAAATGCGACGACAGATCCAGTTTTAGATTCTCAACTTCGTTCCGAGAAGGTAATATTTTTCCTCCACTTACTCGGACTAGATACTACAGGACATTCGTATAGACCTCACTCCAAGGTACGGTCTTTTATTCTATTTTCGAAGGTAAAGAAAAGAAAATTATGCTATATACTTTAGGAATACATGGAAAACATTCGAGTCGTCGATAATATCGTTCGAGAGACAGAACATTTAATATCGGGATTTTATAAAGATGAAGATACCAGTTTCGTCTTCACCGCTGACCATGGGATGTCAACTATCGGAAATCACGGTGACGGTCGTACGTCCATTCGCACCATTGGACCTTGATTTTCTCTAACACCAACACCAGACCCAGATAACACTCGAACGCCTCTTATTGCATGGGGAAGTGGTGTGCGTGGCCCTCTTCCAGATACCCAACCATCATCGCATGATGGTTATTCTGAACCATGGGAACTTGGGCATTTATTCCGACGGGATGTAGAACAAGCGGACGTTGCAGCCCTCATGGCAGCCCTCGTTGGCATTGACTGGCCTGTAAATTCGGTTGGAGTGATTCCCGACGTAGATCCTACGAGACCTGGTTACCTTGGATTGAAAGACGAGGGGAAGGCGAAGGTTGCATTGATCAATGCGAAGGTTCAGAATTTATATCCTGTCTTAAACCCTTGAGCTAAGGTTTCTTTTCCGTCCATATATATAGGTTATACTGGAACAATATCGAATAAAAGATGGTTCGTCTCGGTCCCTTTTTTTAAAAAAAGATTCTCAATCCAACCTTTGGGACAGAACTCAAACGGAAACATGCCCTATTTTATACTCCTTTCCCATTATTAACACCATCCACTCTTCAGCAAGGGTCAGATACACCCTCTTTTCCACAATTAGTCTCGATCGAAAAACTCATCTCGGAAAAACAATGGTTTGCTGCGCGGCAAGCTTCTTCAATTCTCATTCAACAAGCTTTGGAAGGACTACATTATTTACAAACTTATGACCGGTTTTTGATACGTGGGATTGTCAGTGCTGCGTACATGGGTTGGGCAGCATATGCGACACTTTACATCGTTCGTCCGCTTAATTACCGTTCCCTTGGCGGTACACCTTCGCTCTCCACCTCCGAGACGCTCTTTGTAACTGTGGCAAGCTGGACAGTTTTGCTGGCGTCTTGGGCCTTGTTCGCTCTACAACATTCACCTTGGAGTTTTTATATTTACATCATCTTTCCTTGCTATTTCTGGTGGCGAGTTTTGGTGGAGGCGGGTACCGCCATGTCGGACTGGAATAATCGGCGCATGACATCTGGTATAGTTGGGAATACTTATATGAAGAGTTGTTTCGAGATTGTGATCAACGTGGTTATTGTTGTAACGACTTTGCAGGGCATGGTGGTACGCTGTTCCTTGACCGCTATACCGGTGGATGTTGACTGTCGATCTTTCGCCTAGGCTGGTTATACCTACAGGTCCATCTGGAGCATTGGTTTCGTTCTAATCGGTGTCATATGGCCATTCTTTTGGAACGAACAAGCTCGTTCAAGAAGTTCCTGGACAACTTACACAGGATGGGCCATGTCATGTCTTGTCACTGGGGTATTTCCGCTGCTTTCGCTTGATAAGAAAGAGAGTCTTTTGACAATGTAAGTTTTGTCTCAGATTTGTAACCTAATTCTGAACCATTGATGGTGTGTACTCTTTCCCTATATAGCATGGCTGGAGGAGTTGCGGTTTTATCCATTGGTTTACTTGGGGCTTATCATGTCGCAGGTGGGATGGTTGGACAACGTCATCGTCGATCTTTCCTCGGTTTGACGATGATTCAGGTGAATTTATGATCTCTTAAAAAGGTGAGGTACAGACGGGCTAATAATGAATCGGAAGACAACTTTCATTGCTATCGCAATGGTCATCACTGGGTCCTCGGTTGGTAAACTTCAGGCAAAAGCAGGACTTCCGCCTGTAAACCAGGTCGCTGGATGGGTCGTTCTTGGTGAATGGCTTGCACTGTCCCTATTTTAATGAGATATTGATCCATTCTCACCTAGTCGTATCCTCCCTCATTCCATTCTTTTACCCAAGCGGAATGCATACCGTACAATCGAAACTCGTGATGTATTTCCTCGGTTTTGGTCCCTGTTTCGTGATACTGTCTATCAGTGAGGAGGGCCTGTTTTACGTGGCGTATTCGATTACGCTAGTCAACTGGATTCAGGTAGAGCGGATCATGCGATTTGGAAGTCGTAGAGATACGCGTCGACCACGGGATAGAGACACGGCAAATGGGAATGCGGTCGAACGGACTGGAGAATACGCGTTCCAATGGGATGATGTACGAACTGCGCTGTTCTTTTTGTTTTTTGTTCAAGTTGGGTTTTTTGGGACCGGAAAGTAGGTTTTCTTTGTTCAAGTTGGGTTTTTTGGGACCGGAAAGTAGGTTTCCCACAACTTTCAGATATTTTATCTTTCAGTTGACGACGATTTTATAGCGTGGCTTCGATATCGTGCGTCTGATTGATTGATCCTTGTTTATTACCCGAGAAACTACTAACCTTTGGAATTCATAAGGTCTTTCTATCTAGCACCCGTATACCGATTAATACCTATCTTCAATCCGTTTTTCATGGCTACTCTCCTCGTATGTCTCATCTTCAGTCGGTTTCATTCTCTTTTTGATTTCCGTTCAGATCTTCAAAATTTTAGCGCCTTACATTATACTAGCCGTAATATTCGCGGTGCTCAACGATACCCTACACCTCCCACCGTTTTCTCTGCTCCTGGTTGCGCTTACTATCACCGATGGTAACTAATCCCCTTAATTAACTGCTACCTTTGAGCCGCTCAATTATTTTTTGTGATAGGAATGACCCTGACATTCTTCTTTAAAGTGCAAGATACAGGGTCTTGGCTGGAAATTGGGCAGTCGATAACTTTCTTTTGTATCACTTCAATGTTACTTCTATGGTCTGCGGGTATTTGTGCTGCTGGGGAATATCTAATGAAGGACGTTCTCCTTCAGGGGACGGGTGATGTGCCGGTTTCGGCGGAGAGGAAGAAGAGTTGAGCGCTGAGAGTAAGTTGTTTTCTCATTGCAGATTGTTTAGCATATTTATGACCAAGGCTTTTATATGCTAGTTTCGGCAACCCTCCTAGCCCATTGAATTGTGGCCGTCATTGCCCTGCCCAAATGCAGCCTCGGAAGCTTAGGACCGGGGGACACGTTCCAGTTCTTCGCCACGAACGCAAATCACATTTTTGAAATTCTTCTCCAGCGATCGGGACCTTATTTAATTGATTATATATAATAAGTAAATCATTGCCAGGTCATACAACCAACGTACACCGTAATTTGGGAACCCAGGGGTTTTCTGCTGAAACTACTGAGATGCCGAGCGGAGGTTAAAAGCGGCTCACAGGCTCGCTAGGCTTTCCAACTAAGTAGCAATCAAATCATGTTCTTACCTCGTATTATAAGCCATTCTCGGCCCTTTGCTAGGTCAATATCAAAAGGCTTTCCGCATACTTCGTTATTGCTTAGCCGAAACATCCACACTACAGTAGTCAGACGCGACCGTTCGTTCACCAACTTCTTAGCCGACGACAACCCTCCTCCAGTTCAAGTGTCTTCCTTGTCTGATAGCGGCATTTGTTTAGCCGATGGTCTGCTCATACCTGGAGCTTGTATTTTTCTGGAGGGCAAAGTTTACTTATGGGACGTCCCAGAACTTAAACTTAAAACCACAATGCCAACAACATGGAGTGGATGGGCAGAAGAACGCTTTCAGATTTTTGACGTAGTGAGCCCAAGACCTGGTGGGCCCCTCCTTGTTCAAATTTAATACTGTATCTTTCTGTGTTCATGAGCCTTGGGTCGCATTGTAGAGATTCTGCTGCTCGGGACAGGCAAGAAACTGATCCAGCCACCTTCTTTCATACGTGCCTATCTTGGTACACTTGGAATACAATTGGATGTGATGGACACGGTTTGTATTAGCCTCCACTCACACTCTTCTCCGAATTTCCATCTTAATCTTAACATTTTGATAAACAGAGAAATGCCTGCTCCACGTATAATCTACTATCAGAGGAGGGCCGACGCGTAGCTGCAGCGCTTCTACCTTTAACCCCGCATCCATGGGAAAAAACAACAATGACTGGCGATCGACCGTGAACGTTTGAATGTTGAACCTCTGTGAGATTGGGGAACAACCAGGGACTTCCTTGCTGGTACAGGTTGTCACCCGTTTTCTATCTATTTTTTCCTAATTTTCTGCACTCCTACAGGCTGAACGAAACTCCGTTGGTTGGGAAACTTCCTCGACCATCATCTCCCTTACTTCGACATTCAAAAAAATATTGCTGGGTACTGCGACGTTTGGTTACAACCTTTTTATGCCTGCTTGATGAATGTCATAAAAGTACAAGTCGTGCCTCTCTATAATAGTCCAATATTGACCCACTAGTTCTTAAAAACGCTTAGCTTTGTCCCGATCCTGGAGAATTTGTTCTCTTTCTTTTGTTCGTCGCTGCTGAAGAGCTTTCGGCATGATTTGCTTGTGGTAATTCATCTTCTTCGTCGTACATGGGTGGGAGAGTGTATGTGATTGGTAAAAGATCGCCTGTAAGTTGGGTGCATGAGGTTCGGAGAGGCCCACAACAACTTCAACGTGGTATCCACAAAGGCGAAGCAATGAAAAGAATAGGCGACCGTTTCACCACGGAGAGTCACAGTAAAAATATGCTTACCTGAACTACGATCTCGAAATTGAAGGAAAATTGCCTCCCAACCACTCAACCCGTTGTCTTTGAGTAGCTTAGATGGTTCAAGGACCTCAAAATCCCCCGTAGGTTTTCCTCTTTCCCTTATTGCACGACATAGTTCGAAGTCATCTTCTGATTCTACTGATATTTGTGGAGGATCCATAGCCATGAAATCGAGAGAATTCGACGAGACATCTGCTTGAAGAGCAGAAAGAACATCAGTTTTCATATCTGCTATCGTCGTCCCAGGAGCAAGGTCTGAGAGCATGATGGTAAGTTTGTGGGTCTTCACTTGGATATGATAGACTTTGACTGATCGTGGAGGCTAGATGGTGTTATATTATTTATTACAACAGAACTAGAAAATAACTGACCATAGTCGAAATCCTTGTCTATTAGGTGGTGGTCTTGTGCTTGGTGGGGTCGTGCGGCCCGGGCAGTGATTGAACAATTTCCCACGTCTGTGAGCCCTTCCGACGGCGACCGCCAGCTCACACTACTTTCCGCGACTGAACGATGAGCACTGCACAACAGGGATCGTTTTCACAACAAAAGTATGTAGACCCAACGCCTATGCCATCTGGGATACCCCACGTCGACGAAGTTGGCGCGACAAGTGCACCTCTGAAGAGCGCTGCATTTTTTGTTGGGGCTTATTGCAAGGAGTTTAACGGTCAGTTTCGTGCAATCCTATGAGATAAGAGAATTATGGGTCTCATTGTTTTTTCTAAAAAATAAATAAATTAGAGGACTTCATGTTGTGCAAGAATGAGAGTCGTGACCCCGCACATTGTTTGAAGGAGGGTCGGAGAGTGACGCGATGTGCAACAGACTTGTGGGCATTTTTCGTTTTACCTTTTTCCAGCTTATATTAATTGCCGAATACTTTTTTTCGTCGTCCATGTCAGGCTTACGAAGATGCGGGAACACTGTTTACAGCAATTCGATGCCCATTGGGAATGCCTGGAGAAGCGAAATCAGGTGTGTATATATCTACTTGTGATTTAACTTCTCTGCTTTTGGAGCCTACATCGAGGAGAACCACGCATCCTCCATCCTCCAATGCTGCGGCCACGCTTCACGTCCCCTAACTGTTTAATGTTATATTTGGGAAGACGATAAGCTGACTTGTTTAAAAATTTCAGGAATACTTTCAATGCCGCCAACCTGAGCGAAAGCTCAACGCGTGCATGTTTGAGAAGCTCGTACGTCTACTTTGCCCCATCTTCCTCCCCTCGATCGTTTCTTGATGGCACGAGCCTTTCGGTCTTCATTTCAATTATTCAGGGCTTGGCAAAAACCATCCCTGGTTCACCACCCGGTCAACAACCAATACATGAAGTAGAAAAGCCGATATACAAGGGAGTTCAAAAATGAAAGCCTACTCGCTCTGCTTCCGCGAAAGAATGCATGAGATAGAGAGAGGGGTCGGCCCGGCGAAGCTAGGACGCCGCTTACTTATTTAAACAACTTGGATTGAGTTGTCTGCGGTGGAGATTTGTATTTGTTACATAGTCGTGAAAAAATAAATGAGAATGAGCAATGAAAACATGAAGCACATGACATTGACACGACCATCAGACACTATTGATTGAAGTATTATTTCACTGTCCACAATCCCTTGTCGTACCTCGAGTATCAGTTACTGTCTGGCCACTGTGACTAGAGTGCTATTGAGGGAAAATAGAATAAAATTCTGTGAATGTTCCGCTGGCACTCGACACGACTCGTCTCAGCGCGAATACGCACAGGTGACGCGATTTTGCGGTCTAGTTTGTCCTGGACTTCAATTTACCGGCGAAAACTCTCTTTCCGAACCATCACAAGTGGCGTTTCAAGGGGTGGCCAGCCATCTAGTCTAGAATTACCGTCGCTCAATCCAGAACATGATATCTATATATCTACTTCTACCAATCCATTCTTCAACTTGACGCTGGAAGACTGGTGCGTTTTGGAACTTGATTTCTATCGATCAGATCTCTAACCTTTCAACCTGTTGACAACATCCATCTCATGCACAAAAACACGCTCAATTCATTTTCTATACTTTTTTGATGGGTGATGATTCTCAACTGCGTTTTCGGGCAGGTTATTCCGACATTCACCTCCATCGTATCCACTCCTGCTAATCTATCGCGATTCTCCTTGTGTCATAATCGGTCGAAATCAAAATCCATGGACAGAAGTCAATTTTACTGCACTCCGTGCAGCACGTATCCCATTCATACGTAGAAGAAGTGGAGGGGGAACTGTATATCATGTGAGTCAACTACTGATCTTGTGCGCCGCGCGTTTTCTGGGCGATTCAGGTCTGATATTATCCTTTCGTGATAATTAGGATCTTGGCAACACAAATTTCTCTCTTCATCTTCCGCGGACTTCATTTGACCGACACGCAACTGGTAAACTTGTTCTTCAAGCCGTGCGGTCACTCGGTGTTGATGCACGTGTAAATGAAAGGAATGACATCTGTATTGGCGCCAACAAGATCAGTCTATTTCGCGATTCACATTTCTTCTTTGCTTTGATAAGGTGTATGTACAAAGATTTGGGCATACTTGCTTGACACTTATCATGATCCGAAAACATGATATTATTCATTTCTCGCATTCACATGTTCCGAAAGTTTTATGTCTTTTTTGGCCATTACTTACTTCCCTCACAGCACATCTCTGGGTCGGCGTATAAAATCGTAAATAAGCGGGCTTACCACCACGGGACCATGTTAATTTCGACGAGGCTTGACCATCTTAGTGATTTGTTGCGTCCAGAACAGGTATTATTTCATCTTTTTAGTTCGGCTCATAGAAGCGATTTCCTTTCCTACTTCGCCAATCCCCTCCTTGGTGCCCAAACTACGGTCTTCATTAATGGCTGACAAAGAAGATTACTCCAACACTTCTGAACTTCTATGTTTTATCCATCTGCAAATAATATTGTCACCTGGTTTACTAACATATGTAATATTTGTATTTGATAGAAGAACATGATCACCAAAGGGGTTCCTTCCGTTCGTTCACCTGTTTGCAATCTGAAACAATTTGGCGCGACCATCACGCACGAAGCATTTACCTCTGCGGTCGTAGAAGAATTCCGGAAAGAATACCAGATTAACACCAAGGTAAATACATTTTTGCGTTATCTATCTGTTTAGGCAAATCTCAGTTCTCGTTTCAGTGTTGCGTGGTGGATGATACGGGCGGCGTTAAAGACATTGAATACATTCGTCGAGGCATGTCAGAGCTATCTGTTAGTCATATATGTTTTTTTATCCACTGTTATGCATCTTGACCTTATGACCATGTAAAAGACGTGGGATTGGGCATTTGGACAGACCCCAGAATTTACGAACACCTTACAACACACGTTCTTGTGGGGAGATGTCGTACGTGACATTTCTGTTCTTCTAAAAGTTTTTTTCTTCCCCTGACAACTGTTCCTTGACAGAAAGCCGAAATTCGATCAAAACATGGCCTGATTTTGGACTGCTCCCTGCAGTTGACAAACACACATATTACGAGTAGGGCCTTGGAGATACTTACCCAATGGACTCGTTCTTTCTATCAAGGCAAGCGCTACGGATTTTTGCATGAGGCTGAGGCTGGAGATGGTCAGGATGCAGATTCCCTTACAGGTCTCCCACGATGTGAGCGGACTCAAATCATTTTGGATGTGAAGGACTGGCTTGAGGATGCGCTGAATTGCAATCTCGAAAGCTTCAGCTAGTCTCGTATCGCCTACGTATCTAATTGTTATCTCCCTTTTAATTATATCCACAACGCGCTGTAACCACGTGTGATTTTGCCGCATTCGTAGCCCTTATCTGAATCATACTATGGACCTGCGCAAGATCTAGTTTTGGATATGTTTTTTTGTACCCTGCCGGAACAGGATGGAAAAGTTTTGATTGCTGAGGTTCATTACCAGAACAAGGAACAAAGCTAGCCTCGTCAAAATATCAGGCATGATATAAATTTCAGATATTTGTATGTATTTTTCTTTCTTTTATTGGATAATTACAAGACGCTTCCCAATATCGAGTGTCGTGAAATTTAATTAACAATGTCACATTTCAGGGCACTGTTTCAGACTTCGTTGATATACGTTATCATCTCTAGATAGACGCTGACGATGGAGTTGGAGAAATTTGATAAAAGAAGCTTAGGAGACGACGTACCCTCTCCTATCCTGTCGGCCTATGATATACTATGAACCTTTCGTGACACTTGGTGTTGTCACAATGGGCTCCGAGCCGAGTTGGGAATTAGCCAGATAAAGCAGCAGGCTCAGGTCTGTTTCTGCTTGTCAGTTTCGTTTTGATGGACTAAAAATAGCGGTTGGGGTCTTGATGGGTAGTGACAAGTCAGTGAGTCACAAAATATTTGTGAGCTTCGTAATATTATTTCAAACCCAATGCAGTGAGCAGCCTTTACAAGTCCGACAAATGTAATCATGAAAATTCTTTGCTACCTGTGCCCACCTCATAACCATGTCCTTGCCGCACCTGCCAATCGGTTTCATCATCACTACCACAGAAGAGAGCTAAATACAACAAGGCAGATGTTTCGTTCATGCTCAACGGTAGTGATGCTGCAGGTCCGGCTCGGCTCGGCTCGGCCTGACAAAATCCAAGCCCAAGCCTTAGGCCCTGAAAAGCCGAAGCCGGCCTAAGCCTTGGGTTTAGGCCACGGCTTTGTTCATGTGACATGCCGTGAGCCGGCAAGCTGTAAAAGCGCCATCAGCGGTTCCAAAAACACGCATAACGTGTTCCTTTACTTTGGCCTAAGGCGGACTTACGCTGCATGACGAGGTCGAGAGTATTATGTATTGTCACGCAAAATAATAGCGGTGTCGAGGACCCCAATACCTGTCAGATTTTAGGATCTCTTGGCAAAAACCTGCTCGCCAACCGTACATCGAGGCTGAGCGCTGAGCGGCTAGCCAGCGCTCAAATTTCAAAGTCCACTTCCCCGAGTAGGGAACATTAATTACGTGTTGTATCACAAGAACATACTGTATAACACATCTATTTGACCAAACCTAACATCTTTTGGTTAGAAGTTCCAACATTTGAACCTTCATGCATCATCCCTAGTCATATGAGTCCAACATATGTCATAGTATTTTCTAAACGAGGATAGCTCGAAACCACCTCTAAGCTGCAGCTCGATAATAATATTGATAATTGATATTCGTATTAGCTAGCTAGCCACGCTACATAAGCAACCTCGGGCAAATTTGCCTCAAAGCACTGTCAGTGTCGCTTAGTCAGCTTTTGTAATGCTTATCGGTCACGTGGGAGTGTTACTTGTGTGTCCGTCGCCGTCGCTTGATCTCAGTCGAAAATCTGATCTTGGTCGATTTAAAAGCTATCCATATATCAAGCACGGCTGGGCTTCGACTTATACATTTTCGAGGATGGGGCAAGGGGGGAGGACTGTCACCAGATCGATACTTACTTGAGAGTATCATGAAACAGATTACAAAATGGTGCAATTTATCACCGTCTCCTTACTTTTGTGGAATACCAAGAACGGAAAAACCCTGCATGCGGGCTGGAAGACGGATATTCACGGAAAGGTGGGCCAAATCCCGGGTCACAGGTGCCATGGTCAAGGTGATATGAAGAAAGGATAGAGCTTATGATTGCATTGAAATATTACATAGCACGTTGTGTGTACCACACGCTATTCGTTGCAAAAGAAGATGGAGCAATTGGATTAGCCTGAAATGCTGTTAGTCAAAGTACGCGATATCATGCCGCGTGTAGAACTACGCACTAACTGGCCCCTGGGATGTCCCGTTAACTGCTTGTCCCGCTTCATCATCATAGTATCCCAGTTATCTATAGAGTATCGAGCAGGCTAGTTTCATGTAGTAAGAAGGTGTATGTGTCCCAAAGGCTGTTTATAGCGTACTTTTCCGAGGTTCTGGGCTCTTGTTGTGATGTTAACGAGTGTACCGGCGGCACCAAACATAACAGTGAGAAGACCTGTCGAAGAAGCCTCAATCAACCAATACTTCACATTACAATGTTATGTGTAATCGAATACCGAAAGGAATCAGCGCTTCCCAAGGCACAGGCATGGTTAGAATCAGATGTGTAGGGAATCTAAGGGATGTTCAACGGCTGAGCTGGAGAATTGTTTGTTTGTAATTATTACGTAATTGTTTCCTGAGCGGAAAACCAAGAAAACATGATCAAATTATTATTCGAGAGCAGCCCGCCAGCAGGATGTACATAGGTGCTAGTCATACATACAACAGATTGTAGAATTAATCCAAAGATGCAAGATAAATATGCAAAGAGAATAAAGACAGAAGATAGGACGGGCATAGCAAGGGCATTAAGTGAAGTTCTAGAGTCAATGCCGTTACAAGTAGAAACGGATAGACCTGAACTTTGCGACGGATTATGGAGAAAAAAAGGCACAATTCATAAGGAAGGAAGATGATCAGCCAAGATAAGGGTTGTGGTTGTTTCTGGCGTCGTCATTTGGGAAGGGTCCAAAGGCAAAGTCAGTCCCATCATTTGACGTCATTGTCAAATAGAAGGAGCCCGTACTAGTTTCAACATAACGGGGCATGTTGGTGGGTAGTGGCATGTATGGATCGTATGGCGTGATACGATGAGGGGTTGAGTACTGAGCAGCGTCGGAAAAATGGTGTCGGGACGGGTTGTCATCGACGCCCAGAGACCTGGGTGGAAGTATGAGATCATGGGTCCCTTGGTGATTTGTCACATATCCGTACGACTGGTGTGGGTTGTCTGCCATGGAGAGAACATTATCCATTTGCCAACCGTTCAGATCTTCAGTCCGAAAAAAGAATTGGGATTGGGGGGAACCGGTGTTTGGCTCTGTCCCACAATACGTAGTAGCTCGAGTCTCGTTGCCAGGATACCCTTGAATGGGTGCCGATACCGGAATTTGGGGCTGAGGAAAATTGGGTGTGCACAGGACAGGCACAAAATCCGAGGCCGAGTCTTGGGATGAGATCGTGACATGCGAACTCAAGGGCGCATTTGCTTGATACGGGGCGGAAGGGTGAATACTAGATTAAACAGTTAGATTTAGGCATGTATAGGCAAGTTCGGGGAACTCGACTTACGCTGTCTGCGTCGCGTTGCCGTTATTAAAATCGATCACCCTGACTCCATAAGGTTGTAGCATCTATGCGACAGGTAAGCGAATCGGTAGTGCGACTTGGGGGAGAGGTTGCCTGCCTCAGGCTCTATACCAGCCAACGACTTATGAATTTTCCTTTTCTTGTGAACTTTCTTTGGCCCTGAGGCTTTCCTTGAATTTTGTGACTCCGAAGCCTTTGTCTTGGTTGGAGACATCGTATCTATGTCGATGGGGATTGGGAGGGACAGTATCGGAAGGTTGCTTGCTTTTAAATGGTTAAGGGATCTTGCCTCAAGGCATGTTATTCATATGTTGCTAGTAAAACACTCCGTAAACTCTGGGGATTGACCTACAAATTATGTGATAGACCTACATGGTTCATCAGGAACTGACATTTCCGTGTGCATTATGGCAAGGGTATCCAAATTGGGCAGTTGGATTTCCATCAAAACTCAAAACATATCAGAGTCACAAGACCACATAACATAACGAACTTTCGCATTCCTTCTCTTGGTTCGCCGATTATCAATAAATTGCAACATCATCATACGCCACCGCTCAGGGAAGCCTCCGAGTCGATTGCGGAGTCGTTGCCAAAGGCGTGTAACTCTGCGACTCGGATCTCTCCCAGCCTGGAAGCGACTTGGAAGCGTATTGAATTAAGCGTCGATTTATGATTCCGGACGGACCTATTATTGTGGAAATTATTAAGGCTCCGGTTTTCTTTTACAGACGTCGTTCAAAACATCAAGTACCAGCCTGTGTGGAATTCAAAAGAGTGCTTCCAATGATCGTGAAAAATCATTAATATTACTTTAGATTAGATGTCATGTTGATGAAAAGCCCGCAGTATTATCAGAGAACGGGTCGCCCTGGGTCTCCGCTCTTTCATAAACTAAAGAAGCTATGAATTTGAATTACATCATCGGGCGCTTAAGTTCATGCCAACATGCTGCCTTGCAACGTTGATTGAATGGGGAGATCTTTCAAAGTTGACCTATCATATTGCGCACGTGGGTGGTATAGGGTCCAAGATTCATGAGAATGCATTCGTCGGATATCTGCAAGCAGCCTGATGCAAGGTCACTTGACCATTGATAAAGGTTATGTATTTTACACCTCGAGGTTTGCGTGTATTGAGTCCTATCCTTCCGCCGATGATCCCGGTAGATTTCTTTATGTTGAGGCTGCGCTTCAAGTTTGGAGTTCTCGGTTGATTGCCGAATCTGCCGCAACCTGACAACCCCTAGATGGGAAGGAGAGGATGTTTTCGCCTTGGACTTCAGGGAGGGGGGGAAGAACATATGTCCCTGATATCTTCTCCATAACTGGCAGATCTAGGGCGAGCTGGGAACATGGCTTCGATCCAGGTATCGCACCGCGTGGGCCGTGATATCCAGGGTCTCGTTCATATTACTAAGAATGGTTGAATCTTGTCAGTTGATAAAAGTAGTATGTAGTATCCATTAGAATATAAAGTGTTGGATCAAATTTACCATATTTGGAGAGCCTGTATCGGATCCAGGGAGAAAGGTCGTCGTATGCGATACGAAGGTAAGCCTCTTTGGCCAAATGGAAGGCCGCAAAGCGTGGAATTCATTCAAGTTGTCTATTATGGATATATGCTCCAAGGACATCGAATGGCAAATTCAATCATTCCAAGTTGGGCGAAATACTTGGGAAGGTAGGGATTGCGTCACGTCTGCAAGTCACTGCACATTGGCGTATGACAATCCAAGTTTTGGCCGGCCGGTCATCAAAATAGTCATGCTCGAACGACCGCCGTGCATCGTACATGGGCGTTTGTAATATGATGGACGATTTGGAAGGTGGTACCCACAACACGTGGTTCAAGATCAAAATTTCGGTATCTTCCGAGTTGATGGTGGAAGAAGGTTCTCCGTGCACGACTCCTCTGGCCTGTGATGACCGATGACAGGTGAGTGGTGTTTGCTCAAGTTTCGGTGAAAAAAGTTTGCGAAGGTTGCCCAGCCATAGTTTAAATAAGTCCGTAACTATCGTCGTCAAGTGATGATCTCATCCATCAAAAGGATCAGTCATGTAAAGTCGAGCTTCAGGCTCCAGACATTCACATAGGCCGCCAAAGGAATGTGCGTTCTCTGAAATAAAAAAAATGTCTAAAAGGTGGAGGGATGAGTGCCAAAGCAACTGGCCATTCATAACCGCCATAATCCATTACGTAGTCGATGTAAAATTGAGTTACTTTGGACTTTTTCAAAGATATTACCATTAAAGAGAAAGTGGTGTTGACAATAGTCTGAATTATGGGCGACGACGTCGAGTTAAGAATCAAGTTTTCGCTTTGGTCTGTCTCGAAAGAATATGTCGACCATAGCCACGCGAGCTTCTCGTTGCTTAAAATAATCAAAATTGGAACCGCATTGAGTAGGCTGGGTCATAAGGAGGTTGGACGAAGGCAGTCCTGTGGAGCCAAAAATCTCTTACCGAAATGGGTAAAGGCGTTGGGCAACAAATAACCGGTCCGAAGGTGTCTTGAACCGAACCGGTTCGGAGCAATGAATGCGTCGGCCGAACCGGATCGGGAACCGGGGGTCAAAAATCTCCTCTATTTCATGCACCGGTAGCAGAAGGCGGCTTGGAACGAACCTCTTGAGGTGAAAGCGGAGCGTGAAATTCTACCAAAACTGCTCTATTTGCACTACCAAAGCGATATAAGCAAACATTGGCCAGAAGAAGGGCTTGGGTCACTGCGACCTTTCGGATGGAGCTCAACTCGAAGCGATACAACTTACAAGAGGTCGTTTATAGGAGCCTGGACTTCGTAGCTAAACCAGCCGTCGGAATATAAATATGATTTTGGGTCATCTCATCCGATCTGAAAAAAAATTGTAGTTTCTGAGCCCTGGGGATGGACATACTTAGGTGGTGTGACGGTTACGGTTCCCGTCACAGATTAGTAGAAGCATGGCCGACCCGGCTTGGTACACCGGAGTAACGGGTATTCATTAGTAAAGTAACAAGGTTGGTAAAATGGACAGATAGTCCAACGGTTATAGTTTTACCCAGTTTGTTACAGATGGACATGGGACAGATGCTTTTTAAATGCATCAGGCCTCAGGATGCTCCGGGAGAAAAAATAGGGTTTAAAATTCGTGTTTAGACTCGAAGGAAGTAGGCTGGGGCATAAGGTCTTCGTCTAGATATAAGTCAGGCCCAGGGATGTGAAGAGTCTGATCATGGTGTCCTCGACCGACCCACATCAGCAAACCTTGGAGCTTCCATAGCATGGGTCCCTATCTCCATAGCGCTCCATAGTACTATGGAGCACTCTGGAAATTCCCAAGGTTTGCTGATGCATCAGTGACCTTTTCAAAAAAGGAGGCTCGTGCATTATGGTTTTGGAAAGGAATCTAACGTGAAGGGAAGTCACCCATGAGGTCTGCCCAATTATTAGTTTGTCAAGCTCAGTACACTAGCCTTACGAGATGTTGGATTCTAGAAATTCCCATACATAGTGTCCCCGTTTAGTAGACCCAATTATTAGTTTGTCAAGCTCAGTACACTAGCCTTACGAGATGTTGGATTCTAGAAATTCCCATACATAGTGTCCCCGTTTAGTAGACTACGGGGGTAGAATTCGATCGTCAATATTCCAATGTTCGACGTTCAACACCTGTAGTGGCGTCTTTCCTTGACTGCTTCTTGTCTCTGAATGACATCGGATAGCCTGAGAAGATAAGTCCTGGGCAACCTTGCAACAGGTGGCATGAATCTCGAAGTATGCTCGCCATGGAACGGGAAGTTTCACATGATCCGGAGTCGTGAACGCTTCCATTTTGCGCAGAGCTTGTAAATTCCTGGAAACATCGGTTCCGTCACGATCGTAGGTCGTCTTGGTGAGTCTCAAGATCCTACGAATCACTTATCGCGGGAGAAGCTGCATCCCCTTATAGCCTATCAATATAACACTCGATTTGTAATGATATAAGACATTCTCTTCTTTTTACACAAATAAAAAATAATTGAGGTTAAGCAAAAATTGAGCGAGTTATTAATTCTGATGATCTGCCACCCTCCCAAAAAGGATATTAAGGGTCCTGATCTAAATAAACATAATCTAAAATTGGTGTACTAGGCTTTGACCTGTTTCTGACACGTGGGATCTTCTTGGTTGCTGCCGTGATTTGATCTGCCTGAACGAGCCTGCAATGCGCTTGCAGCGTTCAGATATTTTCTTCGCGCTTTGGAACCACCAGCCATGGAAAATGTGAGGTCGAAGTAATTTTGTTGAGTAATGAGCGTCAGAATTAATATCGCTGTAGGTTAAGGTTAGGGTCTACTTTTCGCCGCCACTGCACAGCCATTGTCCCTATCATAGGTCTGCAGAGTATTATGACGTTAACGTATAGGGTTCACCTCGGTCCTCAACGAGCCATATTACATAAAGAGACTATCCTATTTATGAGTACAACCAAATACTGACTGGAGTATGGACATTGCCTTTTTTCCAATACAAGAAAACTTAGAATCAAATATTTGGTTTCAACTCAAATATTGTGAGGTTGCCTCTCCCGGGGCATTTGAACGAACAAGAACAAACTGAGCTAAGAATATTGATAGTCTAATGGGGTCGAGTAGTCTTTGGAACAATGATGTATGTAGAATTGATAGATATACACATGCTTTGATAACGAGAATTTACGCAGAGTTTCGTTTCAACTAGGTCGTCTTCTTCTCGTCGGTCTTGTATTAGACTTGAGAGGCACTGACGGTGCGGGTAGGTCATTGGTAGATGCTGAGGATGAGGTGTTCAATGAAGCATCAGTCCCTTCAACAGGGTAAGCGCGTGATCCTAACTTCATTCGTGAGGACGGTCTCTTTGTAGCGACTGGTACCTTGGGGAGTTTGCCTTTCCGTATTTGTGGGTGGGGAGAGGTATAATTTTTGGGACGTGAAGTAGTTACTGCTCGAGATGACGATCGTGTGACCTTGCGTCTCTTCTCCTCAGGTGGACTTTGCTCTTTATCTGGTTCTTCAGCAGAACTCTTTAGAGACGATTCTGGATCATCGGCGGTATCACTGGTGTCTGGATTCTCCGCGGCATCCGGCCTGCGTCGAGATCCACTTGGTACAATTGCTAACAGGTCGGGATCAGCAACCTCATCGAGACCCTTGTTCTCAATTTGGCGGATCCGATTTTTAATGTCGATTGGTTTCGTGCGTGGATAGGAGCGCTTCTTTCCAATGATAGAAGCTGGGATCGATTTAAATGCGGAGAGTGATTCGGAAGATGAATGTGTCCGTAGAGATGAGCCGTTATCAGCTGTGGTTAGCGTGGATAGTCGACTGGGCACACTGACAGCGGAAGACCCCGAAGCCAAAGAAACTAAGCGTCTAGGGAGAGTTTGAGACCTCAGAGAAAGAGGTTGGAGAGGCGTTCGTAGGGTCATATTGAATTCATCTTCATCCTCATAGTCGTCAGTGGACATACTGTCATCAGCTTCATCCGTGGTAGTCGCCTGGTGAGCAAGATGGTAGGGTGTAATCCCGAAAGTAAAAGAATGGTCGCTCAAGTCACCAGCAGGGCTGGGATTCAAGGGCTCACGCGGCGGCAGGAGCGACCTTTGAAAATCCTGCTGGGGTCTTTCTTCTTCGATAGGGGGATATATGGTGGACGATCTCACTATGGAAGCCGCAGCAAGTCTGGAAGTAGCTACTAAGGGCGTCGGCGGATAAGCAGACGGGAACGGAGGATACTGTCTCCATTCGTCCAATTGCTGCCGGGCGTGGGCAATGGTAGCTTCTTGAGAACCTTTCGGCGGGACCGAAGGGTCTGATGGCCTGATGGTGAGATCTGCTTGATCTTCGCAGTCATCGACGTACGAGGATCTTGGAGGATGCCAGACCTGATGGCGGGATGAAGCTTCTCCTGCCCTCCTAAGTTCTCGTGAAGGTGTAGACTCCATACTTGTAACAACTTTTGAATCTTTCTGCGAAGGTTGAAGTATGCGTTGACGTCCGGTTTCTTTCTTTGGATTTGTTGAGAAACTGGCTTCTGGGTTTCGATTATGTAGTGTGTTTGGAAAACGAGGTCCCGAATTATGTGATCGAACACTGTTAGACAATTGTTGCTGATCAACGGGTAAGGTTTCTGACATGACTTTCGGAGGAAGTTGTCCTGTCGCAGCTTCTGGCTGTTCGATGTCCAATTCAGTCTGAGGTCCTGAAGATGAAGCAAGGAAAGATGTCGGGACTTCCGAGGTACCCACATCATCCGAAGAACCGCCTTGCGTATCTTGGGCTGTTTCGAGAGGCTCATAGTGAGCACCAAACCGCTTATGCCACCATCGAAGCGCAAGGTGGAGTGGATATGTGGAGAGCGCAAACACGAAGTCTCCAACCATGAGCAGAAGCTCTAATGTGGCATCAAGCGTCCTGGTATAAGGTTTGACGATAGGTCGTACAAGGTGTAGATAAAGAGGTTCTGCTCCCTGTTCATTTTCATTATACGCGTGCAATATACTTCATAGAAGAAAATTCTACTTACTCGGGCACGAGTGAGGATTAGGAATAGAAGGGCAAGAGACTTAAACTCGTCATAGAATGGAATGAAGAGAGAGATGATACTCTCTAACATGCGCTCATACATTGATAGGCAGCACTAAATTTATATCTCATTAGGTACTTGTCCAAGGTCGAAAAGTGCCTTGAGATTTACCCAAACAACCCATACAGCAAGACAACCCTTCATGTCCCGCTTTCTTTGAGAAACTGCCCGAACAGAGGGACGTCCACCATTCCGTGTCGAAGAGACCGGGTCTTTCAGTGTCTTGTAAGAGTCATAAACGTTCAAAAAGAGCATAAGCAAGCGGAGGATGGGGACGAATAAAGGCATGTCGGCGGTTTGTCAACTTGAAGAAGTTTATTTACTTTGCCACTACTTCGCTAATGCTTGAAACATGCAATGTAGAGCCCTTACCTGCGCAGTCTTACACGCGGTATAGGGCAGCCAGAGAATGACTGGGAACGCAAGTGGGCACAGCGGCGGCGTTTGGTGGTGACAACAAAGCTCTTGCTTACCTAAGGCAAACCAGGGTTCAATTCCCAACATACGCCAGCCCCATTAACGCAACCGTCATGCCAAAGATCAGAACGACCAGAACCAAAGCTCCCCCGGAAGGCTATGAAGACAATTCCCAACATACGCCAGCCCCATTAACGCAACCGTCATGCCAAAGATCAGAACGACCAGAACCAAAGCTCCCCCGGAAGGCTATGAAGACATAGAAGAGGTATGTATGTAGCTTCTAAACTCCTCCATTCCTCTCCATTCCTCATCACTTTCAACAAGATCCTCGAGGATTATGCAAAAAAGATGCGGGACGCTGAGAATGAGTCCCACGAAGGAAAACGGAAGGCAGAATCTCTGTGGCCTATCATGAGGATCTCTCATGCTCGCTCTCGCTATGTGTACGAACTGTATTACAAACGTGAAGCTATTTCACGAGAACTCTATGATTGGTTGTTGAAGGAGGGTTATGCTGACGCAAAGTACGTTTTGAAACTCTTGCTCCTACTCCTGCCATTGACGGTACTCTTCTCATATTTCGATAGCCTCGTAGCCAAATGGAAAAAGACTGGATATGAAAAACTCTGTTGCCTACGTTGTATTCAAACAAGGGTATGGTTTTTCTAGCTATTTACGATCTTCACTCTCGAACTCATAATTTCCTGAAAAAAGGACATGAACTACCAGGGCTCAACTTGCATCTGCCGGGTGCCCAAAGCTCAAGTAAGATCAGGCACCGTCGTCGAATGTGTCCATTGTGGTAGGGTTCTTCAAGAGGTATTTTGGTCTAATTCACACTGATGTCGTTCGTAGGTTGTCGAGGATGCAGTTCCGATTCATAAGCTCTGATTTCTCCATCGCGTTTCGCTCCAGAATCCTTTCATTCCCAGCAACAGCCGCTCCACTCGTGTCCGAGGGGATTAATCTGAGCAAGTCGTGTAGAAGAGCTCCTTGATATGCTTGCGTTTAGAATACGTTTCTACTCTCTGACTCTGGAATCTGAGGCGGAATCATATGGATAGCCTGTAATTGAGAACCTCGCCATAACCAGGTCCTTTTCAGACTCTTGATCATCATCAGATTTGTACTTCTAACATAACACATCAATAATAGAGATTTGGTATATATGCCACTATGCTTTTCGGATAGACCTTGCCAACTGACCCTCCAAAAGGCGCTAAATTATGAACTCGCAGCATACTAGAGCATAAGTAAGTATTGAGATATA
>Ga0193743_1000225_pt1 | contig 45700 bp, 73 predicted proteins | sample L2c2metaG_FD_143038 | JGI IMG/M metagenome (GOLD analysis project Ga0193743, IMG submission 143038) | Soil microbial communities from a riparian zone of the East river system, Colorado, United States - L2c2 | ecosystem: Environmental > Terrestrial > Soil > Riparian zone | place: USA: East River... | reverse complement strand
TATCTTGGATCATCATCAGATGATAAGATCAAGAGATCAAGATAAGATCGTAGATCAAGAGATAAGATCGTAGATCAAGAGATAAGATCGCCAAGATAAGATCAAGAGATATGATCAAGAGATATGATCAAGAGATCAAGATATCTTCATATCTATAAGATGAGATCAAGTGAAGTTCAAATGTTCAGAGTAAGAGTAAAAGTAAAAAGAGTGTCGTAACAAGAACTGGTAGCAGATTTTTACCGGAGGCACCCTGGTGCTGCTCATCACATCTGTATGGTCAACTTCCGCTCCATTCCTTTCCATTCAGTGTTGAGACGTCACTGCCTTAAAGGAGGGATGGATGTTAGGGGACGCTCTGCTTCATCTCCAATATTTCTCCATCACCTCTATACATCCCTCCTCATCATCACTAACTCAAGACAGAGCACACTCACAGCTCCGATACCGGAGTCCGATGGTCACGTGATGTAGCATTCTTATCACCTTTTCACCATTCTCCACCTTTTTCATCATTTCATTATTTTTCATCATTTTATTATTTCAACTCCAATTTTTGGTATATAGACATGCATCCCACCTTAGCAGGGCTTTATCCTTTTATTTTCGGATCCCCTGCTAGGTGCGTTTTCCTGTCATATTTTATGTTTATATATATGTTTAGGATCCCCTGCTAGATCTCGACTAAGTCGCAGCCACAGTTGCCCTAACAGTCACCTCCATACATTCCTCCTCATCATCACTAACTCAAGACAGAGTGCACTCATGGCTCCAATAGCAGAGTCCGACAGTCACATGACATAGCTACCTTTTGCATTCTTATCATTTTTTCACCATTCCCCATTTCTTCATCATTCTATTATTTCAACTCCAATTTTTTGTATATAGACACGCACCCCACCTTAGCATGGCTCTATCCTTTTCTTTTAGGATCCCCTGCTAGGTGCGCTTTCCTGTCGTATTATATGTGTATATATTATTTAGGATCCCCTGCTAGATCTCGATTAAGTCGCAGCTGCAGTTGCCCTAACATCTACTCTTTTGGCTGATTTTTCAGAGATTTGACCATAACTCAGTCATATTTTGGGGGTTTTGGATATTTTTGGGTGCATTTGAAAGGTGTATAAAAGGGCTTTTCATAACCAGTTATTTTTTCTAAAAATGGACTAACCCTAACTGCAAATAGGTTAGCATTGCAGTTAGGTCCAGTTAGGTCTTGGTTATTTTTCAGTTAACTAACCTAACCTTCAAACACTAATTAGCATCAAAATAATGAGGAATATACATTACTTACTCCATTGTGTCCACCCTCTTCCTATTTTCCTTGTCCTCTTCTTTCCTGTCCTCAGCTGGCAGCACTATGGCATCCTTCTTAGACAGGGCCTTCACTTTCTTCTTACTACCACTTTTGACCTTTTCTCCTTTGCAAGTATAAGTTTGGCCTCAAAAACCTTGGAGGGAGACAGTGGCAGAGATTCAGGCATAACTATAGTGATTTATATGTATTAGCAGTAAAGAAATACATGTTTTGCAAGAGGAGTACTGGATTTCACCAAACACGACATGTCAGCAGGATTTGCAGGAAAGGCTGTTGTATTACGACTCCGCTGAATGGCCGACAGCAGATTTGCAACAGTTTCGGTTTTCCGGTGGAAAGAGTTGTTGCAGCTTTTTCGAAGCGTGTGAAATAATCTGCATTTCGCAACAGCTGTTGCGCCAACTCTGAATTCCCCTATTGATCACTCAAAAAGAAAGTGGGTTTGGAAGCGAGAATGGAAGGAAACGTAAGGAATCGACTACGTGAGACCAAAAGAAGGGCTTTCGGCATCATCCGGATTCCATCACATGACAAGTTAAGCAAAAAAACAACAACAAAAAGCAAGACAACCTTTTCGGAAACCGCTGTAAAGCCAAGGTTTTGTTTTATTTATTTAAAAACAGTTTGCTAAAGTAAATTACGTAAATACGTAATCGGATTTGTCATGTGGGGCGCAGTGCTGCCTCCTGTCTTACTGTTCTGCCCGCTGATCAGGACGACTTGGAGAACTTATAAAATTTTCAGTTCAAGGCTCTAGTGCCCTAGTGAGTGCTATTCTTACAGCCCTGGCATCGGAAGGACTTACTTCGGAGTCTATATCTTGGCGTGTGAAAGGTCACCCCTGTTGAATTTCCCAACCAATGGCGGCTGTTCACAATCAGTCGTCTCGACAGCACCCACATTCGCGTTTGCGTTCTTCTACAGACCCCTTCGTTGACCCTGTTCCAAGAGCAAAGCAAAGACCGCCTCCTCCCCCACCAAAGACATCCTCAACCACAAGGATGCCTGTTGCTCTTCCAAAGTCAAGCCCAACTAGAGACCCTAATCTCACAGAGGCGGTTCGCGACACTGTCACCGTCCGCCAACAAGACAGTAACTCTCGTTCTAAAGTAAGCCGTAGTCAAACGGCCGCGTCAGTGTTCTTTTCTCTAATCCTTTGTTACGCCGATTGCTCATCATCTTTTCACTCAGCCCTGCTCCAGCTGTTTCCCCCAACTCTCGACCATCAGGCCGACGATCTCAATCCGACGACTCTGCCAATGTCGCGGAAAAACCTCGCTCTAGCGGCAAATCTCGGAGCAAAAAAAGCTCGCAACATGCAGATGTGATCGACAGACTCGATTTCACAGGCGTGGGGCCCAGTATGATCTCTACCTTACCCAACTTTACCATCACTCACCAAATTTTAGTGTTCCACCATGACGGTCCTTTCGATGCCTGTGCTCCGTCCCGTAATAAACATCACAACAAAGCGCCAATGTATGCTTGGGGTACTGTCCCTGATGAAACGTCGGCACTGCGTTACGGCGACGCTGCTTATCCCTCAGCGGATGCTTACAAGGCTTTTTCCAACGACTATCCAGAGCCCCCGAAAAAGAAGGTCGACGCTATCGCTGAAGCCTGGGGCATCCATGAACCAGAACCCTTTGAGGAATTTTTCGCGGGTGGCGGTTCAGGTAGACCGGACGGCGATACGCCTGCAAGCTCCATCTACAACGGCAAAGACTCACACTCTGCCTCTCGCGGCAACCCTACTGTAAGACGCGTCAAAGATAGTCGTGATTCTCGAGACGATAGGCCTCGCACCGCCACTACTCGTCGTCCTGGTGTGCCTCCTCCCCAACCTATATTTGTTACGGAGCCGTCGGAGGTTGAGCTTCCGGAATCACCACCGCCCACCGGGGCGGTATTCCCCAAGCGTAGCAAGTCGCTCATGCATCGCATCCGCAAAATGCGTGATTCTCCGAACGTTCCGGTCGGACCTGACTACGATCAACCCCCTTCGCCTTCCTCTCCCACTGAGGCCAATTCTAACCCTAACGGACCTCGTCCTACACACCGCTCCCAAAACTCCTTCCTTGGACGATTTGGCGGCGCTTCCCGTGCCAATCAACCATCTATAACAGATAAATCGGAGAAACCCGAACCTTATGTTTTTATCGAGCCCCAGACTAACAAAGATTTGCCTGTCCTTCCGACCTCAACTTCCGCCCCGGGTGAGAATATACCCTCCCAAGGCTACCCCGAAATTCAAATGGGTGCAACTAGTTCGTCACCTGGCGACAGGCTTGGGAGAAAGACCAGTCTCATGAAGAAGGTCGGTCGAGTTGTTCGTGGAGCCAAATAAATATATATTAGTCTCTCAAGGCGTACGGTTTGCCTTTTCGCCTCCGTCTTTTTGATCATGATCGTACTCGATCTTCGTTCTCATGCGATATATTCCCCTCAGGTATCTTTCCCGTCTGCTTTCTTCTGTCCAACTTGGGGCCACTTTTAGACCCGAGTGCTGAACATTTTCCGGCTGCCTATTCATTAATTGGAGATTAATTTCTTTCCCCTCCCCGACTTCTTGCCCTTCTGTTTCTGTCATGACTACCTTCAACTGACGTTGTATTTACTTTATCATTTCTTCCCCTTTGTGACTGTCCTTCTAAGCTTCTTTTCCTTACCACCATGTGAATGACTGGATGTGTATTCTCCATGACATATTCATTGATACACTAGTTACGCTCAGATATTTCTGGATGTGTTCTGAGTGTAATGTACCTTTCTCCGCTTGTTTACATGCTCTGTATACCTGAATCTTGTACGTTAAATAAATCATCAATGCGCTCTTCCCTCTGTCATCTAAATTTGGACCTTTTCTACATATTATCTAACATTGATATTCACTCTCTTCATAGCTTCTTTGACCTCGGCGATTCCAACCTCTTCTCGGTGGAAGATACCAGCCGCTAAGGCCGCCTCAACATCAGTGCCATTGAAAACATCGACAAAATGCTGGGCTTTGCCAGCACCGCTGCTTGCAACCACGGGTATCTTGATGTTCTTCTTTATCAGGTTCACTAGGTCGAGGTCGAATCCCAATCCGGTCCCATCGCGATCGATGCTATTGATTAGGATTTCACCCGCGCCAAGGGTTTCAACTCCCTGTGCGAGTTGAACAACGGAGAGATCGCGTTGCTCGCGACCACCAGAAACGGTGCATTGATACCACCATGCTTTCCCGGTTTCGCTTCCCTTTCCGTAGACAAGTTCTGATTTATACGGGCCGTCATAGGCAGATGGGTCGACGTATATTCTACGAGGGTCGATAGAGACTACGACAGCTTGCCGCCCGTATGCATTTGCGATCGTTTCAATAGCGCTTGTTCCATCAGGGTTTCCGGATTGGCGTAGTCGCTCAACAGAAAACACAGCCTCAGAGCCGATACTGACTTTATCCGCGCCTGCACGGAAATAGGCACCAGCCACTTCGAGTGCACTACGTTTCGTTCCATCTGGGTCGATGGTGTCTTTAATACCACCACCAATGGTAAGAGGTACAAAAACACATTCCGCTGCGGCGCGGACGACAGCTAGCATAGGTTGATCTTGAAGAGGAGAATGACGAAATGAGGTTATATTGAGCAAGCAGAGTTCATCTGCTCCAGCTTGAAAATATCGTGCAGCTAAGGCCACAGGTTTACCGAGATTACGCACTGCACCTGCAGTATTGGTTACCACCGTCCCGGAAGAAGGATTGGCCTTTTCCCGGACATCATACTGATCGCCTTTGGTAACGACAAGATCTCCTTGGTCGTTGGCGCGTACATCCATACATGCAACGATCCGTTTCGTTAGTCTGTGTTTCGATGATGGAATGCGACTAACGAGAGGTGCAGCAGGGGTCGACGTGCGCGCTGATTCTGGCTTGCGAAGCCAATCGTTAATGAGAGCGAGTCCAGCTGCGCCTGATTTCTCGGGATGGAATTGGGTAGCGAAGATGCTATCCTTGCGTACTGAAGACAAAAATAGTTCTTTACCATACTGAGTGGTGGTATGGGCCCAGTGCATGGCATCTGGGAACTCAGTAGGTTTATATTTAGCGCAATACGAGTGGACAAAATAATAAGTGGAGGACGCAGAAACGCCTTCTGCATCTTCCGGATGGTTGATGAGATCTGCGGTATTCCAGCCCATGTGAGGGACCGATTTGTTTTGATCTTCAAAGCGTTCGATGGGACATGGGATGATTCCTAAACCGGGCAAGGAGGCCTCAGTAGAGGACTGGAAAAGAATCTGCATGCCTATGCAAATCCCGAAGTAGGGTTTGCCAGATAAAATGTAATCTCGCAGTGGTTCAAGAAGACCGCGAGACTGGAGGTGCCCGATAGCAGCATCAAAGGCACCGACTCCCGGAAATACCAAGGTCTACCGGTGTCAATTGCGGGTGAACCAATAAAAATTTATTTAAAAAAAAAAAAAAAAAAAAACTGACTGTGGCTTTTGCAAAATCGTCTGAATGTGATATCCATTTGAAGTCATGACCGAGAGAGTTGAGTGAATTTGCAAGACTCTGAACATTTCCCGCACCGTAATCAAGAAGATACAAGCCCATGATGGGGATGAGTCAAGATAAGATTAGAACTCATCCTTGTACCACAACTATCATGTCTAATCCTCAATCAATCGTGGCTGCGTCTGCCTCTCCCTCTGGCACAACCTTTCACGATCGTTTTCGCAGTCATCGCGGGGAATCTTTCTCTAGCATTCGGCAGCCAAAGATTCTTCATCCTCTAGAGAACGAGGGTCTGCGACTCTTGATTCTCGAAAATATCAGCCAGGATGCCGTTACCACTTTCCTTGGACAGGGTTATCACGTTGATCATTACAAAACAGCCTTTTCAGAAGACGAACTCGTTGAAAAAATTGGCTCATACCATGCTATTGGTATTCGTAGCAAAACAAAAATCACCCAGCGTGTTTTACAGGCTGCTTCCAAGGTCGGCATCGCAAAATGATCTGTATCTTCATGGACTTACCTTCATATCTAGCTCTTAATCATCGGCTGCTTCTGTATTGGCACCAATCAAGTCGATATTACAGCTGCCGCTAGGGCAGGTATACCTGTCTTTAATTCTCCCTTCTCAAACTCTCGTTCAGTCGCTGAGCTTGTCGTCTCCGAGCTCATCGCTCTGTCACGGCAGCTTTTTGAACGGTCTTACGAGTTACGCAATGGCATTTGGAACAAGCAGTCCAAGGGCTGTTGGGAGATTCGAGGAAAAACCTTGGGTATCGTGGGCTATGGCCACATTGGCTCCCAATTGTCCGTCCTCGCCGAAGCTTTCGGCATGCGCGTTCTATTCTACGATGTGATCAATATCATGCCTTTGGGTTCAGCACGTCAGGTGGAATCCCTACCTGCACTCCTTGCAGATTCGGATTTTGTCACCCTTCATGTGCCAGAACTCCCCGAGACAATTAACATGATAGGGAAAGGTCAATTGGCACAGATGAAAAAAGGTTCCTACCTCCTCAACAATGCTCGTGGAAAGGTTATCGACGTCCCCGCTCTCATCTATGCACTTGAATCAAAACATCTCGCAGGAGCTGCCATCGACGTCTTCCCTTCCGAGCCTGGTGCAAACGGCGCTCAATTTGATGATCAACTAAATTCCTGGGCTACCCGCCTGCGAGCTTTGCCCAACGTTATCCTTACCCCTCATATCGGTGGTTCCACCGAAGAAGCTCAACAGATGATCGGCGCGGAGGTTTCTCAGTCTCTTCTGCGTTACTTGGGCTACGGCTCAACTCTCGGTGCTGTTAATTTCCCAGAAGTCGATTTACGCGCCATCCCAGCCGAGCAACGCAACCAAATCCGTGTCTGCCATGTCCACAGAAACCAACCCGGTGTGCTCAAGCAAGTCAACGACGCCCTATCGCCTTACAACGTTGAAAAGCAGTTCTCCGATTCCAAGGGAGAGGTGGCGTATCTCATGGCCGACATCGCAGAAGTCAGCTTTGCAGAGTTGCCCAACTTGAAAGAAAGAATTAGCTCGACCGACGCCAACATCCTTACTAGATTCCTCGCCTAGATTCACAAAAAAAAAACAAAAAACCGACACGGACGGTTCTTTTTCCTTACTTACATTGACCTATAGCTTGACACAAATGGCTAACACCATTCAACTGGATTTAGTACTTAGATATCATCTAGTTTTTGACAGATCGATTGCAATCGTTTATGAGGTCTGTCTAGAGACTTATTTTTCGATTATCATTGCCTTCCACGGCATGCAATTATATAAATTTACAGCTTGTATGTAATATAATTTCCATTTCCATTGCAATAATAGTCCCTTTGCGCCAGTGAGAGATGATTGATGATGTGAAGGGCTGGCTGTAAATTGTTAATCCGCCTCATGAGTGTGCTTTGTACTACGTTTCTTCTTCAGGATCGCCAATGCCAGACGCCAGAATTGCAAAATGGGTCTCAGATTCCGGAAGGCAGGGCGAATCATAAATCTTGCAAGAACGTGTGTTACCTCGCGCTTTCTTGAGTTGCAGACTGTACACCTATTCAGAATGTCAGGGACAATGGAAATGAGTAATTACATACCGAGTAGTAGAGGCATGAGCCATGATATTTCCACCAATCGGCTTCTTCTCATTTCCAGCATACGGTCCTGCAGAAGCATCTGGGTTGGACATAACTTGATTGGTTACGACAACGGCAATACCAAACTGCAACAGGACTCATATGAAGTTAAGAATGTATTGAAAGCATGAGACACTTCACCTCGTCCGCAAGCCGTTGTAACGTACGCAAGAATTTACCCAGATGGTTTTGGCGTGAAGACAATTCGCCACGGCCGCTGAAATCAGTACGGTAGAGGGCCGTACATGAGTCCACAATCAGTAAGCAGAACCTATCAAGGTATCATAAGTCTTGAATTTCGCCTCGAGCTCAATCCACGCACCGTGACTCAGACATGAGGGCGCTTGCATTTGTCAATAGAGCGTTTTGGTGATCGGCATTGTATGCTCTTGCATAAGCGACATTGTCTAGAACCTCCTCTCCGTTTAAACCGTATCTTTCGGCCACCGCCAGAAGACGAACAGGTCGGAAAGTACCCTCAGTATCGATATATAAACATTTGCCTTCTCCGCCGCCCATGCTGACGGGAAGTTGGCAGGTAACAGCCAATGTATGACATAATTGAGACTTTCCGGTTCTAAATTCGCCAAACATTTCTGTGATAGCCCCAGTTTCAATGCCACCTATGGGTTGATAAGTATGAGAATTACACGGGTAAAAAAGCTCTCAGAATATATGCTCATACCTCCTAAAAGCGCATCCAGCTGCTTTGAGCCAGTTGTAATGTGCACTAGTTCCGATCTACGTGCATGCACTTCAGTAGCACTTTGAAATCCAAGAGGGACGATCTTTTGAGCTGTGATTATGGGATAAGCCTGGAGATGTAGGGACAAGTCCAAAGATCAACGGATCACCTTCTGCTAAAATTTTATCCGCCTTTTGCTCAGAGATCCCCTTGATAGTCAAAAGATGCTTCTTCGGCGTAAATGCTACAGCCTCGACCGTATTTAAGCCAGCCTCGGCTAATTTCTTGATGTCATTGGCATGGATGCCCGCCTCTTGGAGCTTATTAACAAGTAAAGGCCCTGTAGATTGAAATTCATCCTCTTCTTGAATCTGTTGGGATTGTGATGGTTGAGACATGAGTGGACGTGTAAAGGAAAGATGGAGAGGACGTGCAACAGTTACTTTCCCACGGAAATTGAACGCGAACGCGTTGCAGTCACATGCTCGCGATCCCTTATGTAATTTACATTTGTGACCACAAGCGCCCGTTGCTTTCATCCCAAGTCGCGATGTCAGAGGACCAGAATGTGAAGGCGGAAAGCTTTGTAACGGAAAAAGTTGATCCTCAATCATTTTCGCAATCATACCTAACTTTTTCCAAGAACATAGATGAATCTGAAGTTCTTTCGTACAATGTTGCGACGATTGGAGATCAGAAGGTCATCCAATCCCTATCTTTCATCCATAGTCTTTCAGATGATATGCTGTTTGAAATATTCTTGATCTTCGTAGTTCAATCCAACTCCGCAAAGGCACTTAGGTCGAATCCTCCAGCCCAATTCATCCTGTCCACGATTTGTCGGCGTTGGAGAGATGTTGTCATATCTTCGCCATTGCTCTGGACAGACATCTTCTTCCCCGCTCACCCAAAATACGACACCCTTATTTTCTTCGAGAGGTCATGTCCTGCGCCGATCAATGTCAACTTTGACTCGGTATCGTGTCGCCTCCAAGATGACGCCGCACTTTCTCGGTTTGCTCAAGCCCTCACAAAACATATTTCACGTCTTCGGGCTTTTACAATATTTGTTCCGGGAATAACGGACATGAGGGAATTTTGGGGCACATTGGAAAGACTTGAGGCACTGGACTTGCAAACCTTAGATATCCGGTCGTGTTACCAATCCACTTGTGATGTAATAGCTGGTGCATCACATACACCTCTCTGGCGCGGCGGTTTGGTGCGCTCTGTGAGGGTAGTGGGACTATGCTTCCGCTGTTTGCCGCTTCTTGTTGGCCTCACGAAACTTGAAATTGGACATGTAGAGTTAAATTCCAGAGACCTTCAAACTCTCTTGAACAATTATCCTTCTCTTTCAACTCTTGTCATAGGTCGCTTTGGAGCGCCTAACCACGACTTTTGGGCACCCCTCCCTGACCAAACGCCGCATCCTGCTCCAGTTCTTGCGCCATCTCTGCGTTCGCTAGCAATTTACATCGATGATAGTCACTTACCTGAATGCACTTGTGTGCTTCCGTGGATTGTGATGGACAAACTTGAATACCTCGAAATCATGTTTCCCCTCAATCAGTTCACTGCGCATCATGCTTCGATACTCTCACGAGTACCCCTTCTGCGAAAACTTCGTATTTACGGGCTTGTTGGACACTTTGTGCTTTCCGACAAATCACTCCTCTTTTCCTCTCTGCCAAAATCTGTCGAACTGGAATTCGTTTACTATCCTGAATCAAACAGTTCCGCACTATCTGAGATCTTATCATTGTCAAACTTGCATTCAATCACTTTTGATTTGACGTCTCGTCATTCTTCCCAGCTCGGTCGTCTCCTTGGCCTGGACGATTTTGTTTGGGCAGTCTCCAGTACCCAGCTGAAGTCCCCCATAATTGTTCATCTTCCGATTACAGAAAATACGGTAGAACTGGATGCAATCAAAGCGGTTCATGGCGATAAGCTATCGATCCACACCTTTCCGACTCAGGAAGGTTTACTGGATGACTTCCTTGCACCCCATTTTGGCGTCATTGACTTTGCTTTCGAAGATGGAGACGAACCCGAAAGCCTGGAAGATGAAATTGAAGAAGAAATTGCAGATGAACTTGAATATGAATTTGACGATGAACTTGAAGATGAAACTGAAAGAAGTGAATTCCGATATGGTCCTCAAGGTCTTTACCCCTCAGACTGGGACGATAATGGTGATGACTATGATGGTGACTCTGAGGGCCTGTCTGCAGAAGGTTTTGACTAGTCCCATTTCCAGTCGTTGTCATGAATGTACCAATACCTACTATACCGAACGTTAGCAGTGAGAATCAATCAGAATCAATCATTAAATCCTCCAAACCTCTGATACACTAAGTAATCAACCAGAGAGACTGGCTACAACACTGGATGACACCGATATTGTGAACAAAGTTTAATTGAAATCATTTAAACAAGTATGATATGTTGTAATAAAGTAATCATGATTGCGCAGAAGGCTGTTCTGCGACGAATGCTTTATCTTCCAGGAGAGGCAGCAAAATCACGGGGACATTCTTCTTCAGTGTGCGTTCAAAGTAGTCCACTGCTTTCAGATCCAGGATGATCCTTTGCCATTTCATGATCTCATAAATGTTGACTTGGTCTGTAGTTGTCAATTCCACCAAGGGAATGTTGCGAATAGCCCGCTGTAAGCCTTCATCCACCTTTGGTTCTCCCGTGATGAAGAGGGTCTTGCGTAGACCAAGCAAGTCAATCTTCTGCGACAGATGCTTTGTTTTTCCGTTTGGCCAATACAAGCGTGTCATGACGCCCAGTCGTTGTTCCTTTAGCTTGGTACTCAGGGCTACTCGCATCCCCATCTGAATAACTTTCCTAGGAAGTTTCGTGCTGAAGTCTCGGGGTTTGGGTCCAAATGCTACACCACCTCCAACAAGCATAGGACTTTGTCCATCACCCAGCCGAGCCTTGCCACTGCCTTTCTGTCGACGAATTTTGATGCCCGAACCGCGTACCTCACCCCTAGTTTTGGTGTTGGCAGAGCCTTGCCGAAGAGAATCGAGGTGTTGGACAACACAAAGGTGTAAAATGTCTTGTCTGATAGGGTGTTTGAAGACCGTTGGTTCAAGAACGACGATATTGCCGTCGGCGGGAGGATCCCAGCGTCCACGTTTCAAAGCTGGAGTAAGAGAAAGATACCCTGGCTCTTGAACGGGTTTCGCTTCGCAAAATTACATTAACACAAGAGCTATTGAATCATGTACGGGTTATCATACCTTGCACCGAGACGGGTAACGGCCGCAAATTATGTGCTAATTTTATTACGGAGGCCCCTAGACGACTAGCTCGACGTCCAGAAAAACGGGTGGCCTAAATTTAGTTGAGTAACAGTCTGGTACAATGCTGTCGAACGACCTACACGAGCTACAGCCTTTCCCAACATGATGACACGAAATATCGAAATAGTTTACTTAACAGTATTGATGCTTTCATCAAGAAAGTGGCTCAGTCAGCGGCAGTCAGCCGGCATTTCGGTACCTTCCGGATGAAACTGACTAGGTGACTCTAAGCCACAACACCCTTCCATCACCGTCACCAACGACTTCAAGAACGCGGTACATCGCCCTCACGCAAATTAGGAAAATTTGGGGCCAACTTTCTCCAGAAAGCTTTAATTCACATTCAATCCATTCTTCCACATGGCGTCTTCAGTAAAGGCCGTCCAGACGTTCGGAAAAAAAAAGGTGCGTTCAAAGGAATACTACTTTGCATTTTGTATTGATATTTATTTTGATCAGACTGCAACAGCAGTAGCTCACGCACGAGAGGGCCGTGGTCTTATTCGTGTCAATGGCTCGCCCATCAACCTTGTCCAACCTGAAATTCTCCGTCTCAAAGTGTACGAGCCCGTCCTTGTTGCCGGCGAAGAATCTTTCGCCCCTCTCGATATCCGTGTCAGAGTCAAAGGTGGAGGTCATACGTCTCAGGTGTATGCTATTCGACAAGCCATCGCTAAGGCCTTAGTTGCATATTACGCCAAATACCTCGATGCATACAGCGCTCTGGCGTTGAAGAAGAAGCTGGTTGCCTATGACCGAACGCTATTAATTGCGGATCCCAGACGGATGGAGCCAAAGAAGTTCGGCGGTCATGGTGCTCGTGCTCGCAGACAGAAGAGGTGTGTTATCCTATCGCTCAATTGTTTACCCTCATCCTCATTTGCTATGCAGTTACCGTTGAGGTTCTTTTTTTCTTGTATTTTACGAGATACTCTATCATGTCCGATATCATATTTGATGAAGCAATGCAATCGTCTTCACAAACGCAGACTTGCAGGCTGTATCCCGTCCCTGACTATGTAGAATGAATGTTCTCATCGTGAAAACAGGTTCCGTAGGTAAGGAGCATTTTCGGAGGCTTCTGACCTCAGCTCCTTACAGATTTGTGAGGCCGAATATGTTCCAGGTAGATAATTTAACTTGAGTAAAATAAGGGTCGACGTTATAGTTATTGTAATTTGAATTTTGTATGGATTGCTATAAGTTAGCCACTAGTGGGTCACATGTGTGACATCGATGACAAGTGTCCGCCGATTATTCGCGCCTCCTTAGTACCTTTTCTTCAAGACATGGAATCGCCCCTACCCTCTCAGAGCAATATGTCCATCGGGCATCCCTCCATTTTTGTTGACCAAGATGGTTCTCCAATTCAAATCTTCACCGAGGCATGCAGTATAAAAGGTCGTCCCAAACTCATGAGAACATTACGAGTCAGTTAACGTTATTTTTCTCTAAATTCGTCTTTGAACTTTGGCCACAGAATTTCGGCGCCTCACTGTGCTGCGATCCCAAAGAAGCTCAAATCATTCTAGTAGACCAAGACACGACAGACGGGAAAAAATTCATTCGCAACTGGGGACGAGATAAAGTAGTCCTTCATTACGCATGGGCCAAGATGTCTATTCGAGAGGGTAAAGCCTTGCTAGCAGACTGCAATTGGGGAGAGTGCCTCACAATAGATGATGGTTTTCCGATTGAAACAGAGGACACCGATGAACCCGAAGTAGACAAGTCAGTTTTATTTGTTATTTTCTTCATATTTTGTATTCAGTGACATATACTAAGAAGTCCTTTGCCTACGCCGCGGGTCACCCCTGTCGAATCCAAAGCTTCTCGCCCTGCACGGGCAAGCCAATTCAGCGATCCTGCTTCAGATGCACCGACAAAGCGAGATTTGAGCATGGCGCCACCATCTCAAATCACCACGAGCACCAATGATATCGCCCCGACTGTTCACAATCTTTCCCAAACTATGCCTTCCATCTCATCGATGCCTATAAACGCGGCAGATTCCTTCTCGCAGATACCGTACACCATGCAGATGCCTAATATGAGTCAACCTCAAATGACTCCCATGATGATGGCGCAAATGACTCAGTATATGATGATGATGATGAATAATTCATCCAATTATCCATACAATGCTCAGGCCCAGCCTACTGACTTCAATTCGGCCTTGATAGATGCCCTCAGGATACACAATGTGCAATGGCCTAATTCTCAAACACCGCAGGAGTCTCCTCTCCAGTCTAGCGTGTACAGCCGTCAATCGGCCACCCAGTTGTCACCACATCAGAACTTCTCATATCCCAACATCTCTTCAACCTTGTTCCCTGGTCCGGACTCGCAATCTACCTCGGCGCAAGCACCTGTTCAAAAGAAGCGTCGCGCCTCTTCTGACTCCCTTTCCATGCAAGATTTATCGAAGAGCAAAAGTAAAACCAGATCGATTTCGCCAGCACCCAAGCGCCATAAAGTTAATCCCTCAGCAGCTCAGCCCTCCTCGGAAAGGAAATTGTTTTATTCCAAGTCAGGCAAAGAGTTGTCGTTCTTTGTCCAGGTTGAGATGCACAATCGTTCCGGGGTGGTAACCGCTATCAAGGTAAAGTACATTCACTAAATCATACACACCCGTTAACAGACGAATTTCAGAAACATGGCGGTAAAATAGAAGGCAACAATGAAATTGCGGACTATGCGATTCTGGCTTCTGGGGCCACAAAAACAAAAACTTTCAAAGACCTTCTGCTTTCAACTGTTGCAGCAGGTAGACCTGCAGTCAGTGCTCGATTTGTACATGAATCAGTGGCTCGAAATATCCTGCAGGATCCCAGAGATTATGCTTTCGAAGCCCCTCCCACAAAAACTCGCAAACGAACTGTTACAATAGCGCAGGATGACGATTCCTCTGATGGAATGGAACGCAGACGGTTAGCCAAAAATTCAAAAGAAGCGGGTCGGAGGCAGCGACTAAGGGAGGAAGCAGCGCAAGTATCAACTCAACTCAAGACAAAGAAAAAGAGTATCAGCAAAAATATTGATGTCCCTCCTGCACATTCTGGTCCTCCGTCTCCCACGCCACCACTGGAGCATACCCGCGAAATGGTTGGCGGTAACTTCAAATTCACTGATTCTGAACGCGCATATGCTATAAAGTATGTGGAGGTTCTTTTAGCACGCGATCATGAAATTTCGGGTTCTGTCATGGGAGCTGCGCTGCATAAAAAGGTAGGCGGTTCGTATTCTATTATTAACTCTTGAAATTTATCTCTTGGTAAGATGCCCCATCATACGTCTGGCTCATGGAGAACTCATCTGGGTTCACCCGCCGTCCGGGATGAAGTTGACCGCCTCCGCAAAAGAGCTGGCATAGTATTTCGCAAAGCCCAAGAACAGAAGCAGTCACAAGCAACCCAATCAGCTCCAGAGCTTCACCAGCATGACAAATCTGAATCTGAAGCTGAGAATCCAGTCGTAACTCCGATTACTCCTTCGCCAACTTTGGTTGACGAATCCGACGCAGACAAGAGAATGGCAGAAGAGGATGATCTCAATACTGCGGCTATTTTTTTTGCTTCGAACGAGGATGAGAATGAAGACGAATTGGTCACTTGGGCTCGTTTAACCTCCCAGGTACTTTCCCTACATTTTTTGTTCTCTGTTTACTGATTACTTTGTAGGCGACGTGCAAGACCGCAGGTAATTGGGAGGAATTTTATAACATACACCATGAAGAGGTTGTAAGGCGCTATGAAAAGTTGTGCGCTTCTCCGGGAACTTGATATAATATAAATATCCAGAATTCAACTACATAAACTAGACGTCACTGGCATTTGGTCGTTAAATAATAATGTACATACAATTAATATGCCTTCAAATCAGCTTGAACCATTTCGCTCTGCTAGACAGAAAAGGCTTGGTACATTGCCAGGTGCCGAGTAAATTTTATTCTAGATTGACTTCAAAAGTTATTCACTGCGATACAGGCTCTACAAGTGGTTGCGGTGGTGTTTTGAAGAACTTCATACGTCTTTCCTCCCTTGTCAAACCAGTTTCCCCAGCTAGTTGACCAGAATAGTCGAATGCACCCATTGCGGCTCCCAGGAAAAGGCACCCGCCGGCTGCCATTGGAAGAGATCGTGCTGCCGCGAGACTTGAGTGCCCATAGATTTATACACATCAGTTACATGACCTACATCGTATCCCGGCTAAAAACCCAGCAGCGCAACCACCAGCAGCACCATTGAGGGCGTCGTCTTTCCGTCGTTCATTGGCAACGAACGATTCAGTGAATGCAAACGCTGCTCCCATCGCAGCTAAATAGTAAAAAGTATTAGAATCGAAGGTAATGGAAGGGCATGGATGGCGCACCAAAAAAGCCAATGGTCCCTCCGGTCCTGGTGACGACACCCATAGCACCATGAGAGTGTTTGCCTAGAGCATTCTGGACGGTGCTCACGATGAGACCAAGAGTACCTGCTTGTAGGGCTACCTGCGAGGTATATTTGAGAGTAGGCTTGGGTTCATAGATCTCGGACTCTGACATGACGAACGGCGGTATAAAGATTTTTGAAAATGCCTTTTTTGGGAACTCTGACCTATAACACTCACGACTCATAATGTCCGTTGAATACTATGATCCACAGGAACAGTGGTACAAAGATCCACATAACGCACATCCATTTAAACTTGTTCGCAAGATATCCGTTGGTTTCTCTCTCTCTTTCAACACGCTACTGATCTAAGGAGTGTTGTGAATTTCCCAGTCGACGAATCCTACAGCCACTTCGTTTCGTTCTCTTGCTCTGTTTCCTTGGGATGTTAATTCTCTAAGCACGCTTTGGAAAGGCAATTTAAACACTCTGGATCATATGCCAACATGGGAAAAAATGATAGCTGAATTCTGGGACGCTGTCGCCGTTGGGTCTGATCATCATCTCTATGTATTCTTTACGGACAAAAGACAACCTCCTTGTTGTGTGCAGCTTCCCCCCCTTCCAGTAAGTTTCACCTGCCAGATCGAAAGACCCGTCATAAAACGTCTGTCACCTATAGCATTATATGAAGCGGCTTGAAGCTGATAAAATGTGTGTTGCATGGGCACTAAGTTACACAGCAATCGCTGAGCCCCTCGTAATTTTCTCTTGCGGCAATCTTCTCTACATATACAATATTCGCCGCAAAGGTATTTCAAGCTACCTCCGTGGTCACGGTGGTGTGCGTATCCCAGCTTTTGGAGTGGACTGCAAGAACTTAAAAAATCAATTACTAGGCTATTACATCGATATCCGTTCACCCATCGACGGCAAACCTGTTCTGCACGACTTCTCGAGATCATACCACAAGAATTTATGATCTGACGAAGAAACCTCAAAGCCATCCATCAAATCCTCACTGGCCACCCGGGAAACACGAAAGCATGGCTGGCCCAGCCCATGGTCTCCATATGTATGAATCTGAGGGTGAAGGTCTTGGTCGGTGTATGTTTGTATTGATGGGTGGACGATCAGGTGGGCATCAAGCTGCCGTTCTAGCATCTGTAAAATATGGCATACCTTTATTACTTTTTGCACCGCATCTGATCTATAAATTCTTTAGTCCTTTCATCCGGAGTTCCCGCTTCTCGCAACCTGCGGCGTATGTGATTTCTTTTCCCCTTATTTATTCACAATCAATTTCTATTGATCACTTGCCAGATGGATAGGACAGTCAAGATATGGGTTATACGAGCTACGTCAGGTGTGGGAATTAGACGTGAAGACAAGCCCGTCTTTAGCAGCGGCCGCATACATAAGGCCAGAGTGCTTTCCGTGTCATGGCAAGTCCATGAAATATCCCGCAACTTGATACAACTTTTAAATGGCCATGAAATGCATAGGCTAAAACACGACATTTTGTTGACTCATTGTGCACCTGCTATAATGCGCACTTCTCCCGATGATCCAGAAGATAAATCGACATATCTCGTCCCCGGAGAATTAATCATCTGGCAATGGTTTGGCATCGACCGCTTCTTTCCTCCGGACCAAGAGGAGGTGTCACCTAACGTCCTGCATGGCTGCTCGTCTGTATGTGCTATCTTTGACGAGTAGATAAGATGCCGAACTGATCGTTATTCTAGGACTATCAAGAAAGCGGCAAGTGTTTGACTTGATCTCTCAGATTCAATCTCCTCTTCTTAGCCCGCTCTTTTATTTCAGCATCTTTCAAACTAATATCTATCAACGCATTTCCTGCAACGCCTTCACAGTATCAGGCGTTCAGTGTTTCCCTATTTCATTCGTCAACCCATGACCCTCTGGTCCTCTCTGTGTTTCCAGATTCACGGTCATTCTGTATCACAAATGCATCCCATCTTCCTCCTCGAAACCCTCCCCCTTTCCCTCTCGACGTACAGGAACCTAAGCCGGTTGATTATGAGGAAGATGATACTGATCAACTTACTGATACTGCTGAACGGATGCATCTTGGTGCTCAACATTATACTAGAGATGATAAACTGGAAAGAAATGCTAGTGCTAGCGATGTGGTTTGGTCGGAGAATGATACAGAAGCGGTCAAGCTGCCATTGCTAAAAGGATGGCAGATTGATACTGAAGATGGAGGAAATACGGCTGGCAAGTTGATCACTTGTGCTATGGGACTAGGAGGACGAGTTATAGTCGGCGTTGGAACAAATAGATCTTTATGGGTATGGCGGTATGACGAATAACTGGGAAGGGAACACTAGAACGGAAAGAAGGTTCTTTCGCAAAACAAAAATAAAAATCTCTTAGTCAGATGAGCACTTATTTTGAGAAAAAGAATATTATATTTCTTGTATGACTAGTCAGCTAGTTAGTATTTCAATGCTAAATGCATCCGAGTGTCCGACAATGTAATGAGCTATATGTAGGTAGGTGGATGAAGTCTTTTCCGTATGCCCGTCTATTTTGTCTATCAGAACAGATCTATCTTTATCTAAGAGTCATGATACTATATCAAACGCCCGAGAAAGGACCGGAACGGAAGGGAAAAAAAAGAAAAACTCGGTGCATGATTGACGTTCACTGCTTTGGAATGACCCGGTGTCATCCGATACTCCGTCTGGAGTGTTTGCCACTACCAAATTTACTGAGATCGTATATTCGCTGATGGGCAATTGGAGCGAGATACGATGATTGAGCAGGCTGTTGAACAAATGGTTGATATGGGGATACCCCCACGACGTAGGGCGGTGACTGCAACCGAATGCCGGCGGGAGTGGACATCATTGACTGCGGCGGAGGAGGAGCGCCGTATGTTGACCAAGCCATACCCTGTGGAGTACAAGGCTGGGAATTAGAGAACACGGGGTTAGACTGCAATTGAGGTTGGAAATGACCAGTTGCTGTTGGGACGTTAAAGGTTGTTACATTGTTTGGTGCCGAATGGAGAGGTTGAGAGGAACTCGACTGATAGTGGGTTATGCACAAAAATTTAGCAACGGCGGAGATACTATGGGAGAAAAAAATAAGAAAAGAAAAAGCAGACGACAAAAGAAGAAAGGACGGGAAGATGGTAAAGGATTGATTGAGAAAGTTGACTTACAATGATGGGCACTTGTGTTCCACCGTATTGCGGCATCATGACATATCCCTGGTGACCACCACTCATAGGATACGGGTATTGAAAACCTGGAGAGGGAGGTGGAGAAACCAGGCTATAATAAGCCGGAGAGTGTTGTGATCGTGAGCGGCGCTTGTCATGCGACCGGTGTCGATGGTGGTGCGAAACCCTATGCATGAATGTGGGTGGCATCATCATAGGTGGGGGCGACAACAGAGGCGGCTGCTGCATTGGATGAAAGGCAGGTTGTCGGGGTAACATCATGGGTGGACTTTTCTGAGGCATTGGCGCCGGCCATGGACCTTCATAGTAACTATTGGACGAGTCCGAAGACTCTGAAGGCGGAGGATAAACGACGTGCTGCCTAGGCTGGCCTGAATGTTGATGGGGGGGAGAAGGAGAAGATCGCTGCAAGTGTGAATGCGACACTGGACCTGAACGTGAGAGGTCTTGGGGACGACCTGCAGCAAGGGACTGAAACTCTGCCCTGTGCTGTTCGGTGTTGTCTACCCAGTTGGTGATACGATTCTGAGTGGCCATGTAGCGTTCATAGGCCTCTGGAGAGTAGTCATACTCAGTCATGGCAGTCGAAAGTAATGGGAGACGAAGGAGAATACAAGGAACATTTTATTATATACATCATGGGCTGTGAGCGGAACTTGACGGGACAAGGACATGTGAAACACGCGACCAGGGCTCTGCGGTGCCTGTCAGCAGAACCGGCGCAACGACAGCCAGAAACAGGGTCCTTGAATTACGACTGTGCACCCACTCTCTCAACAGCCTGGGTACTTAGTGAGCGGACAGTGCCCTTTCCGGAGTTTCAAAGAAACAGCTACATGATGCACTACTATACACACACACACAACACACGGTAAACTCATGCCTGCACTGAGTAATAAGATAACAATCAAACAGGAACCTATCACTTGGAGTAGGGCTCAATTGTACCGGCTGGAGACTTGACTGCCTGCTCTGCTGGAATTTGACGACGTATGTAGGGCACAATCGTACCAGCTGGAGACTTGACTGCATCCTCTGTTGGGATCTGGCGACGGCTGTATGGCACAATCGTTCCGTCCAGAGACTTGACAGCATCCTCTGCTGGGATCTGACGACGGTTGTATGGCACAATCGTTCCAGCAGGAGACTTGACTGACTGCTCCTCTGGGATTTGACGACGACTGTAAGGCACAATTGTACCGTCCGGAGACTTGACTGCATCCTCTGCTGGGATCTGACGACGTGGGTAGGCCTCGACCGTTCCGGCTAGAGATTTGACGGCCAACTCTGCTGGTATTTGACGACGACTGTACGGTACAATCGTTCCAGCGGGAGACTTGACGGGCAGCTCGGTTGGAATTTGGCGACGGTCAATCGTCATTGCCATAACCTGACCAGTCAGGAAAAGAGTCAAAAGAGTAAAGGCAACTGCTCTGGCAAACATAGTCGAAAATGTTGGTGTACTCGTGGGTAGGGGGATGAAATGACAACTCGGAAAGGAATCGGGCCTGCTACCGGAGCTGCAACGAAGAAACTGGGCGAGAACTGGTCAGTAAAGGGAAAAAGAAAAAAAGAGGGAGTGGAAAGGAGGCTAACAGCAAAAAGAAAACGAAAGGAAGTGGGAGAAAGAAAGAGGGTGAGAATGAAGGTTTAAGAGTGCCATGGCCATCGTCTGAACAACTGGAGCCTTGGCATACCTGTGATCAGTCGCCAGTACGACGACTTTCATTTTTAGCCTCCATACTACATTTGCCATATTAGTCACGGTCTATTTTTATTTTATATTTTATTCTGTGATCTTCACATCGCTCGCAACCATTCCATGTCAGATCCACGGTTTGCTAGGCTCAAATCAGATCCTCGTTTCCGTCGGCCGAGAAAGAAACTTACAAAGGTTGTCGTTGACGAACGGTTCAAGAGTGTATTTGTTAAGGAAAAGAAGAAAAACAGCAAGTTTCTGGCATCTATACGAGTAAATGGCGTTTATTGACCCATCTAACAGGACCCAAAGTTGATAAATATGGGCGTCCTATCTCTGAAACGCAAGAACAGGATGATTTGAAACGTTTTTACCGTCTGAATGGCGGCTCTGATGACGAAGCGGAGGAACCTAAAAAACCAGACCTCGCTCGTGGCGAAGTCCTGCTTGAATCTTCGGACGAAGAAGATGAAGAAATAGAAGAAAATGAAGCAAGAAATGACCTTGACAACACAAATCCTCGAGCCGGTCCATCTCAACCAAAGTCTAGCTTGCATAGTGAAGATTCCGAGATTGACCTAGACGAAAATAATCTTGCAGACCTTGAGCAACAAGCTGTAACGTATGCTAAAGATCATCAAGAGGAAGAAACACAAGAAGGCCCGCGTACGGCGCGCCTTGCAATCGTTAACCTGGACTGGGACCATGTTCGTGCGCACCACCTCTACAAAATCTGTGCCTCCCTCGTCTCGCCAACGGCTCCCCTCGTGCGTGCCTCTACATCCTCACTCGAACGGCGGACATCTCATCATAAAAAATCTGAAAGGGGTGACGGTAGCGGGGAGGTGAATGTTGCTCGAGGGAAAGTTTTCAACGTACGAGTCTATCCAAGTGAGTTTGGAAAGGAGCATATGGCAAAGGAAGAAAGGGAAGGCCCTCCAGCAGAAATATTCAAGAAGAAGGATCTAGACTTTGACGAAGTGGATGAGAAGAATGTATACGACGTCGGTGGGGAGGATGACTATGATGAGGATGCTTTGAGAAAATATCAGCTCCAACGGCTGAGGTAAAAATTTCACTCTCCAAAACTTTCATTGTTGCTAAAGTTACTATCAGATATTATTATGCCATCGTGACTTGCGATACGTCAGACGCTGCATCTCATATATACAACGAACTGGAAGGCTCTGAACTAGAACGATCTGCTAATGTTTTTGATCTAAGTTTCGTTCCTGACGAGATGTCCTTTGATGGAGAGCCTAGGTAAATGTGTAGCTCCTGTCCTCGTTGCTCTCATTCTGATCTTTAACTAGAGATGAAGCCACAGGAGACTTGAACACGACGTTCAAAGGCGTCGATTTTGTCACCGACGTAAGCCATGCAATCGAAATTTCCGTTTTCCTTTCTAAAGCAGGTTCAAACTAGGCTTTGCGGCATTCAAAAGTGAAGTTGACATGGGACGGGGACGATCCCCAACGAAACGAAGTTACCCGACGCGCCCTCACGCGCAAAGAAATCGAAGAGTCTGATTTCAAAGCATATATTGCAAATACCTCTTCGGAATCTGAGTCTGACGCTGAGGACAAACCATTACCGTCCAAAAAGGACAAAAAAGCCTCACGGGAAAAGCTGCGGGCCCTCCTTTTGGGCGGTAACGACGATGTCATACCTGAAGGCTGGGGTGATGATGGAGCTATTGATGATGTGGATATGGAAATCACATTCACCCCTGGACTAAGCGACAAAAAGAACAAGGAAGACGAGACCACCCTAGAGCGGTACCAACGGAAGATGAAAGAGAAAAGGAAGAAGAAACAGGAAGAGGTTACAGGAAAGAGAGAAGAGGGGAAGAAGCTGGAGGATGACTTTTTCGAGCAGGCGAGCGATGAGGAGGCGCCTGATGAAGATGTTGATGGTGACCGTTATTCCAAGGGTCGGCCTAGAAAGAGCCAAAAGACTGTCGATCAGAAGGATTCGAGTCTACGACCAGAGGTTACTGCAGAAGAGCTGGCCCTCCTAGTCGCTTCGGATAATCCCAACACGGAGCCAAAACATTTTAATATCAAATCTGTTATCAAAGCCGAAAAGCAAAAGAAGAGAAAGAAAGGGCGGAAGGTCAAAGGCGACGTGGAGGCTAATGAAACTCAAGAAGACTTTGTTATGGACGTCAAGGACGAACGTTTCAAAGTTCTTCATGAAGATCATCAATTTGCAATTGATCCCAGTGATCCTCAGTATGTTTTAGTTTTTTGTTGTTGTTTTGAGGATTTTTTTGTACTGACTTGGTAACTTCAGTTTCAAAAAGACGAAAAGCATGGCTGCCTTGCTTGAAGAACGACAAAAACGTCAACGTGAAACACGTGGTAATGAAATTGACGGAAATTCAGCAAAGTCAGGAAGGGTTGGGGTTTCTGACAGTAGTAGTAGGAGCTTGCAAAGCTTAGTGGAAAGTGTGAAGAGGAAGAGTGTACAGTTGAAAATGCCAGGACAAGGAAAGCGGAGGAAGCTATAAGTACAAGGATTTCAGTCGGAGGAATAGTAACTACCCTGTGAAGGTCATGATTTGTCTATTCGCGATATAGGACTATGATCATTCCGTACTGATAATAATAGAACGCGTGATGATCGATGATCTACGATATTTTAGCCTGAGAAAAGTCAAGCTCTGGATGAGCAGCTTGGAATTTCTTTAAGGCCTAAGTGTGATGTGATGTGTTTAGTTGGTGTTAACGATCATGTCGAGGTAGAACTTGTAGTTACCTCCATCTTCTTTAATTCGTCTGATGTCGGTCGCCCCAATTGCTATGGAAAAGAGTTTAAGTACAGAGAGGCTGGAGCAACGATCAACGTGTACCTTTTGCTGGTTGTCGAACTGGCCGTTTCATGGACCAGCGGTTAAACATATATGAATTTGAAAAGAACGAAATGTCATACCATCATCTTCTCAACAATTCCTCTACACAAAAATTCAACTGACTGATATAGGACAAAGGGTTAGGCATACCTCGTTTCTCCGTCAAGATCACTAAGTTTGCTATCCTTGGGCTCAATCTTTCTGGTATCGATTTTGGGATGGTGCGTCAATACGTTCTCCCACCAGTTTTGGTTGAGTTTCTCTAGGTGTATCAGGACAATTTTATTGTCCTCTAGATAATCATAGTCAATATCTGAAAGAGAAAAATGTTGTGTACTTACGGACGGTCCAGGTGCTATCTTCAACTTTGATCTCTTTGCACAATTCTCCATCCAGTATCGGGTCAAGGCCTTTTAGTCCGACACTTAGTTTCTTTTTCTGAAGAATAATAGCCAGATCTGCTCCACGTGTACCCTGAGGTACAGGTACGGTTATGTCGAGTTCCCCTAATTCTTGTGTCCATGAATACGGAAGAGCTAGAAACTATGATGAGATAAAAGAGTTCGTGTAATACTATGCGCATACCAGCCTGCTCTCGTAATTCTTTGGCTCTATTTTCTTCATCAAGAGCTTCACGCTGCTCTGCTGTAGGTTTGTCGTCGTGATCAACGTCCATGCTCGCCATGAAGCCAGATACTAAGGTTGACAGACGAAGATAATCTAGGGTCCTTACTTTACCTAATCCATAATGGTCGCGTCCATATTGTTTGTCGTTGTGTGCTTTAAAGGCCCCTGTTCTCTTCCTTTTGCGCCTTGACCTTGCCCTCTGAACAAAGGTAAACCTCAAGGCAAGGAAGGTGCTCAATGGCCAATTCAGATGCATGGCTGGACTTTGAAGTGGGTCTCCTCGCTTCGTTTCATTGTTTGGCTGGTTCTGACTGCCCAATTTGATAAAGGCAATTCGACACAATATCAAGAATAATACTGTCGACAGATTGAAACACATTTTATCTGGGCTCAATGAGGAGTGCGCAACGCACTTCGCAAAGTCAGGTAAAAAGCAGGAGATTATAGACAGAATCGTTACAGTTCTGGATATGTGGAGAGGTACGAGCCAAGAAGAGAAGTGGATCAAGGCGAAAGCGGTTATATATCAAGTACGAAACACCGGAATGTAAGCATTATGTCAAGATCGCACGAACATATATTCTTGCTGCGTAGCATCCTATTTGATGTCCATATACTTATTGTTGTTTATAGTTACTCGGCCTCCAATAACAACCGTCTGTCTTCTATGTCAATGGGACCTCCCCCTGCCCATCCCCACGCGTCATATCCCCATGATCCCGCTAAAAATTCTGCCTATTCGTCGAATGTTGCGGGCACGAGCAGCATCGCCCATTATGATCCTTACGCGCCTCCTCGAAGACCCTCCGGCATACTTGCGCCGATTCCATCTTCTTCAAGTTCTTCAGGACCAAAGCCTCCAGGTTTTTACAAAACCATTGTATCGCAAGGAATACAATACTGACATCTGGATTCAGCTATTCGATTTAAAGATTCGCCTTTTTTCACAATCGACCAAGCTGTATCCCTAGTTGTTGAGTGTCCGGGTAAGCCATGCTTTGTAGGGGCCGTATGGAACTCATGATCTATCTAGAATCGACCAGTGCCACTGATCGTCGACAACAGTCTCTTAGCTTCACATTAACTCCCGACCAGAGCGCGAAGTTGAAGGTCCCAGGGTAATTACGAAATTTGAATGCCTGACTCGTTCTGATTTTCCCTGGTGGCTCAGATCGAAATATCAGCTTAAACTATTTTGCACTTCTTCTATCTTCTACTCTGGAGTTAATTCGTTTAGGACGAATCCTGTCCCTTGTCTCATGGAATTTCCTCCCACATGCGAAGTTCGCGTGAATAATACTCAGCTTACTGCCAATATGAAGGGACTCAAGAAAAAGCCAGGCACGGCACCTCCACCCGACATTAGCAAATACGTGCGAACTACAAGTGTTACAAACAGGGTAGAAATGGTATACGTAAACAGCCCGCAGCCAGTTCAATCAAAGGTAAATGATCTTTCTCGATTCCACCACTTTTGTGCTGAACGACTAAAGCAGAAATACTACATGATTGTCATGCTTGTCGAAGCAATCAACATTGAGACGCTAGTACAGAACCTCCGAAGTTATAACTACCGAAGTCGACAAGAGATCCAGCAGAAGAGTAAGACCTTCAACACTCCTCGACGGATTGTTATTGACCTACTTTACCAGTGGTACAATCCATGATAGAGGATGATGACATTATCGCTGGACCGCAAAAAATGTCATTGAAATGTCCTGTCAGTCCCCGTTTTGGCGACAGCGCTTGACACATTTTGACAATTTTACAGCTGACTTTTGTGCGTATCACGACACCGTGCCGATCCTCAAAATGCGTTCATCCCCAATGCTTTGATGCCACCTCTTGGTTTACTATGATGGAACAAACTACCACTTGGCTCTGCCCTGTATGCGAACGAACTTTAGATCATAGAGATTTGATACTTGACGGGTATGCTTATCTCTCTTGGAGGTGCTCAAGACTAATTTAAATACAGTTATTTCGATGAAATTCTTAAAGATACTACAGAAAGTGTGGAAGATGTTATGGTAGAGGCTGATGGTCAATGGCATACAACTGATAACAAATATGGATCTATGGAATGGAAAGCTGCACATCCCATCACATCTCAGCGAGTTGTACCGGACAAGAAACCTTCCGTGGAAGATAGCCCTACTCGCTTTGCCTCAGATGTACAGAGCAAGGACGTCAGCGGGAAAGGGAAGGTGCCCCACCACGAGATTTTTGTACTGGACTCTGATGATGAAGATGAAGGTCGTGTAAAACGAGAGCTGTCGCCATCGTATGCATCTTCTGCGAACCAATCATTCGAAGGCACATTGCCCCGTCCATCGCAGTCTCAACAATCACAAGCAAGTCAAGTCATTGACTTGACGTTGGATTCTGACGACGACGACGACGAACTAGTAGTGTCGAATGCAAATGGCAAGCGGAAGGCACACGAGGCAGGAATTGACACGACTCCTCCTTCATCTGATCAACTTTGGAAAAAAGGACGACTGGACCCATCTCGTATTCTGCCTCTACCGCGGGTGTCTTCGGCCACCCACAATAGTGTCGGCACGAGCCACCACTCGTCTTTATCAAACAACCGCCTTCCTAGTTATCAATCTTCCTTTCAGGGAAACACACTTCCACCGCCTCCAGCGATTTATAGTTATCCGAGGAGTCCCAACTTACCCCACCGACCATATGCCATGCGCTCAAACGATAGTCCTCCATGGTCTTAGCTCTTAGTAACAATACAGCACTAGTCATAATATACATATTATTTACTAATATAGTTTTGTGTGATATTGTAACTTGTCCGGACTCTCCGGAAGAGGACTCTCATGTGGCAGTGCTTGCCGGATAAGCGGGAGCGGAGTTAAAACTGACCCGGTGCCACCCGAAATCCTTTTTACGGAAAAGTTTTTTTTTGGACTCGCTTTAACCTTCACCACCACCACTCATCTTCTACTCTTAGAAAAAAATGTCCGAAATAAAGAAGGGCAAGTCGCCTCAGGACTTCGCTAGTATGTATGAATCTTTTATACCACTAGCCTTCATTCTCAGTCTCGTTGCTCTGCAGTTGACTTCCTGATGGGCGGTGTCTCCGCTGTACGCATTCCTTATGTTCTTCTTCCGGTTCATCCCCTCATCCTTATATCCGACAGGCCATTGCGAAGACCAGCGCTGCTCCCATTGAGCGAATCAAACTTCTCGTGCAGAACCAAGATGAGATGGTTGGTTCACCGTTTTCCTTTTTCCTCTTTCTACCGTCACTGACACGTCACGCGTTCAGATCAAGCAAGGTCGTCTCGCTACCCCCTACAAAGGTGTCGGCGATGCCTTCTCCCGTACATACAGGGAAGAGGGTCTTGTCTCATTATGGAGAGGAAACACTGCCAACGTCATTCGTTACTTCCCCACCCAGGCCCTCAACTTTGCCTTCAGTTCGTATACTTCACTGTATTCATATGTTACGTCAATCTAAACAATTCGATAGAGGATTACTTCAAGTCTCTCTTCGGCTTCAAGAAGAACGATGGTTACTGGAAGTGGTTCGCTGGCAATGTTGCTTCCGGTGGAGCTGCTGGTGCCTCTTCTTTGCTCTTCGTTTACTCCCTGGACTACGCTCGTACCCGTCTTGCCAACGACGCCAAATCAGCCAAGGGTGGAGGTGCTCGTCAATTCAACGGTTTGGTTGATGTTTACAAGAAAACTCTTGCCTCTGATGGTATTGCTGGCCTTTACCGTGGCTTTGTTCCTTCCGTTGTTGGCATCATCGTCTACCGCGGTCTCTACTTTGGTGTCTACGATTCCCTCAGTGAGTTCTCTACCTTTGTGAGCCTACTTCTAGGCTCCTAACTTTTTTTCAGAGCCTGTCGTCCTCGTTGGTGCCCTTGAGGGTTCATTCTTGGCTTCCTTCGGTCTCGGCTGGGGTGTCACTATTGGTGCTGGACTTGCCTCATATCCCCTGGACACTATCCGGTAAGACGATCCTCAAATATATACTAACACCAATTGTTGATCCCCATCTTAGTCGTCGTATGATGATGACTTCCGGCTCCGGTGTTAACTACAAATCCATGTTTGATGCTGGCTCACAGGTGATTGGATTATTGTTCTTGGGTACACGGTTGTGGAAATCTCTGACCCTGTCAACAGATCATTGCCAAGGAAGGTGTTAAGTCATTGTTCAAAGGTGCTGGTGCCAACATTCTTCGTGGTGTGGCTGGTGCTGGTGTGTTGTCTCTCTACGACAAACTACAACAAGTCATGTTCGGCAAAGTCTACTCTGGAGGTGAAGCTTCTTTCTGTTCTCTTCTGATGCAGTAGCTCACTGTGCATTGTTATCAGGCTCCGGCTAATATGAAAAAAAAGGTTGATTTATAGTTGGAATATGCCAGCGGTCATGATGATGCCTTTCTGTTACTACGTACATTTATTAAGCATAGACCTTCCTTTCCCATATTTTCTTTTCAGCTGGGTATGGCTTACCTAGAAATACCCCGATTAACGATATCAGTAGAGCAAATTTAAATCATGATGTGCTTCACTGTCATTAGTGCTTTATGGGCTAAGTTGTTTCGTTTAATCTAAGCAACTAAGCAATTGCAGGGTACAGCTGCTGTTCTTTCTAACACTACCAACTTGATGTGCGCATTCAAGAATTCGGCAAGGCCATTTATTCGCCCCTTGTGTTCGTGGTCAACACTTCGCGGTACTCGCAACAAGCATGTCCCTTTGGACGTCCATCCAGAGGTGGAGGAGGCACTTGCTAATCGCAGAGCCGTCGTTGCACTCGAAACGGCGCTTGTTACTCATGGCCTTCCGTATTCTTCAAATCTCGAAGTTCCTCTTGCGCTAGAAGGCATTGTCAGGTCTACTGGTTCTATCCCAGCTACCATTGGTATTATCGACGGACGAATCAAAATCGGTTTGCAAAAGGACGAGCTCGCAAGGTTGGCTGAAAGAAGACGCAAGCCTACGAAGGTTTCAAGGAGAGACATTGCTGCTGCGATAGCAACGCGTTCGGATGGAGGTGTGTTAATTTACCTACTTGTCTAGTCCTTTAATTGAGTCTTTAATAGGAACTACATGCAGTGCGACTTTAGTATTTGCAGCCCTAGCCGGTATAAAAGTGAAGGCTTCCTCCACTATTCAGTAAAGGGTGTAACCAAAGTGATCCCACAGGTTTTTGCGACGGGCGGGTGAGAAATGACCTACAGAAAGATATAGTCCAGGAATCTAATGGTCATTGCTCTCAGGCTCGGCGGCGTCCATCGTGGAGGAGAAAACTGTTTGCAACCTCCATCCTAATCTAAAGTCCTTTATTGAAAAAATTTCTCTTCCAGCCTTGGACATCTCTGCTGATCTGCAAGAACTTACGCGTTGTCCTGTAGCGCTCGTGTCATCCGGGGTCAAATCCATCTTGGATATCGGCAGGTATGTTGTGAAACTAAACTAGCGGTAATAGCATATGCTCATCGTTTTTATCAGAACTTTGGAATATCTTGTAAGTTTCTTAAACCCATACGTGCATTGATTAACCTCTTTGCAACTGGTTTCAGGAATCACTGGGGGTTCCCGTCTTAACATATGGCGAGTCGCGTGAATTCCCGGCATTTTTTACGCGGCACAGTGGATTTTATGCAAGTCCACAGATCACTATCGCGCTCTGTTGATAAACTCTTTCGTCCAGGTACCTTGGAACGTTGAAACCCCGTCAAATGCTGCCAAGGTTTTGTGTGAGTAGTCAAAGAAAACGATGTTCCATGCTCAAACTATGGACACAGATGCACAGTGGCAATTGGGAATGCAAAATGGAGCCTTAATTGCGGTTCCCATCCCTGAAGAGTATGAAGCAGTTGGAGAAAAGATTCAGCTTTTAGTCAACCAGGCAGTTTCAGAGTCAGAACAGAACGGGATCAGCAAAAGTGGCAAGGATGCAACACCCTGGCTGCTCAACAGGATAGCGGAGCTAAGCAACGGCGAATCTCTCATATCCAATATTGCTCTTCTCAAGAATACAGCTCTGATAGGTGGGCAGCACTTGTCCTACAGTTAAATACATTAAAATATCTTCTGATTTAGGTGGGCAAATTGCTCTGAACTACCAGAAGCTCGTGGATGAACCGGTCAGTGAGGCTTGACGAGCATCCAATGTCATGTAGTCAAACTTTGGTCCTCTGTCAGCTTCACGAATTTGCAGACCAACCGAGTTCTTACGTGTCTAATGTGACTTCTCATTTTTCCAATCCTGCACGAAACGATGTCGATTGTCAGGTTCGCCGAAAGCCTAGGTTTATTGCTTGCGTCTCCTAATCATCGACTCTAATCCTCACCCTAGTTTTCAGCTAATGTGGTTGTTATCGGCTCTGCAGCCATAGATATAACTGCCCAAGCATCACCTTCTTCCTATACTGACCTTGCTGTACATTCCACTGCACCAGGTCACGTTAAACTCACACTGGGAGGCGTTGGTCGCAACATTGCAGAAGCGTCGCATCGAGTGATGGCAGCTAGGTATCCAGAACTTTCTTCCATTTTACTTGCCCCAATTGGCCGAGATGCCTTTGGGCATCTCCTCGTTAACGAGTTGCAGGCGTACAAAATGCGAACAGATGGGCTATCAAGAAAGGATGACCGCACGGCAGTTTGTAATATCGTTCTTGATACTAGTGGCGCCCTTGTCGGAGGAGTTGCCGACATGGGAATCACAGAGACATTTACTGGCGACCAGGTCAAGCCATAATGAATTTCTATTGACGGAACTGAGAATTGACTGCCCTGCTAGATAATATCTCTCTTGCAAAATCATACCCCCGAAATTGTCGCCTTGGATGGTAATCTGCACAGTGATACAGTTGATATGCTAGTTTCATATTGCAATCGCCTTGCAATCAAAGGTACAGTAGTGTCGTGCGCAATCTTGTTCTTATGCTATGCTAATTTAATTGGTTCAGTTCTTTTGTAAGATATACTGCTGACACACTTTGGACGACAATTAACTTGTCTTCCAGTGAACCAACATCAACCATTAAAGCCGCATCAATCCTGCCCGCAATCGTAACTGCCTTGCAAGGAAGACCACCAGGGGAAGCGCCTATTGCCTTTTGTACCCCTAACCTATTGGAACTAAACCAAATCTACGATGCAGCACAATCAGAATCTTTCAATTTAATGGGTCATCCTACTTGGTGGTCGGCTATTGATAGCCTCAATCTGGGCACGTCGTTTCGCATGGACCTGGAGCAGCTTTCACGAAGACCAGTCTCGGACCACGATCCTTCCAAGGGAAATATGGCCTTCCTTGTTGCACAAGGGATTGTTCAGAAGGCAGTCAACCTACTACCGTTCTTCCAGCACCTCATTGTCAAATGCGGTGATCAGGGAATCATCGTGGTAATGCGAATATCTCCAAAAGATGCATTAACTTCAGTGTGGGCACACAAGCGCAGTAATTCACTAGAACGATACATTGTAGCACACGGGAACTCTAAGGAAATCACGTTCATCCAACATTTCCCCTCCTTGCCGATTGAAACGATTTCCAACGTCACTGGTGCTGGTGATTCTTTTGTCGGAGCTCTCTTGGCGTGTTTGGCGCATGATTCCAGTGCAATGTACGACCCCAGAAGTCTGCAGAATGTCGTCGCGATAGCGCAAAGAGCTGCCATATTGACTTTACAAAGTCACTCGGCAGTTTCGCCTTTAGTTTCACGAATTGACGCGCCATAGTTGTTGATAATGGAGAGGAATGGTTATTACGACTGCAAGAGTCCGACTTTCACCTCCTCCCGTGCTCGACGACTCTGCTCCTTGGTTATTTCATTCATTGTCTTTTCAACTTGTTTCATTTTCTTCTTAAAACGCCCCTTTAGTGATTACATTAAAATCTCATTCATCATTATCAGCGGGAGGTTTACCTGAGAACCATGTTTAAGCCGGGTAATAATGTCGGCGGCATTACCCTTTGTTAGTTTCTCAAGCATTTTCGTCTTCTTTTCTTCATGCATATTAGGGCTGATCTTAGACCATCGCTTGGAAACAAGTGTCACTTGCGCGGGAGACGCAGGTTTTTTACGCCATTCCGCATTTCGCAGAAGCCTTTATCCAATGTCAACTTTTAAGCTGAGATGATAAATGAGAATCTCACAAGGCAGTTGAAGAATTTGGAAAGAGCGTAGTGTCGATATAAGTATCACAACCCCGGACAGCGTCGCTGAGGGTTTCTGCAGTCAGAATCTGACGACGCGGCCTGTAAGGCGAATACCCAGCGGCGAGCGCTTTTTTGGTGTTAGGTGCCGCAGGCGTGTAATGTGCAATGAAATGGTCTTCAGTAGCTAAAAATAAAAAACAGGGAGGCATTAGTTGTACCGGGTAGCCCAGTTGGCCTCCATACCATGACGTTCGATCCGAATGAAGCCCCTTGCCATAAGCTCAATCACGAAAATCTCACTCCCACAACCAACCCATGAAAACTTGCTCATTGCATTGATATGACCAGGTTTCTGGACATCTGAAGCAAGGGCGAAAGGGTCGTCCTCGTCCGTGTACAGGATAGATGTAGGGTCAGGGATGGAGCCAGGGATGGAGCCAGCGTGCATCGCTTCAAATGCCTCAGCTCGCTCTTCAAGGGATTGAGTTGTTTCATCTATTGAATACAGCCAGACTTATGAGTGGTTCGGACGCAAACAAACAGTAAATCACCCGCCATCTATGTCAATCTCTCCAGGATTCAATCCAAAGAGAGTTGGTACCGAGACCACCCCATTTACTCGGGAGTTACTGTCCACGAAGTCAATGATACGGCAATCCTCCTTGCCAGTGTTTGGGGAAAGCCTCATTCCTCGACCAATCTGAAAACAAAAGTCGATATTGAGATGACGTATTTTGGCGTTCAAAATTGCCTACCATTTGAGCGAATACATTTCGAGAACGCGTCGGCCGAGCTACGACGACACAATCAATATTGGGAATATCAGCACCTTCAGTGAGGATGGCTTGATACACATGGAAACCATTTAATAGATGCAAACAATTATTGAAGATTTGCCTACCGCAATTCACTAGTACTGGAAATTGACCGGCTTTGAATGACTCGACCAACGCTTTCCGTTCGGCTGTGGGCGTTTCTGAGAATAAATATCTCGCATCTATACCATATCGCCGAAAGGTATGAGTCAAGGCATGTACGTGGGCGACATTAACACAGAACACAAGTGTGGACTTTCTCGTCGCTTGAAGAAACAAATTAAGAGGAATGATTGGAGGACAATTCGGTCAATTATTCACCTGCACGATCAATCCATGCTCTAACGACCACGTTATTGATGGTATCAGTGTTTATGACCTGAGCAAGGCTAGTAGGATTGAAATCTCCATTGCGTCCATTGATTGTGACCTCCGACAGATTTATTTTGGCACGAACAGATGTGAAACGGACGTTGCAAAGCCTGTCAAAAGCTTGGATTCGGAATATGAAAATGGCATTCAAGGTGCAAAACTCTACCATTGCTCCTTGATCATTTCCAAAAAATCGCGGTGATACACAATACGCTGAAAGATAGACCCAAGAGCAAGGCCATCATGTCGACTGAAGGTTGCAGAGAACCCTATGATAGGAATTTTGTGTAAAAGTTCTGGTCTTGGGATAGAAACATTGTTAGGATGCTGAATTTCAGGATCAAACCTAGACAGTAAGCGGCGATAACTGTATAGAATGTTAATTCTGTTGAGCTACTTCCCATTGAATAAGAACTAGGGGGAGACTTGCGATGGTGCAGCTGCGTGGTGAGCCTCGTCGACAATAATGGCCTTCAATGTTCTGGGGTCGAACTTGGCAAGGCGTTCTTCATTATTGAGAGTCTGGTAGGTAGCTACTGTCCTATAGAAACAGGTTGCTTAAAATCGGGGCTCAAGCTACTGTAGACGTACACATCTGCCTGGCCGGATGCCTTGTATTTCGAACCTTGCTCAATCTCGACCGACCAGTTTGGAAAAAGTCGAGCAACTTGAACTGCTGATTGTCGAGCGAGTTCGATGCTATTGACTATTATTATAGATTTTGTAGCTTCCAAGTTTATCGCTGGTGGTGCTAAACGAGCCAGAAGGGAGATGAAGACGGTTGTCTTTCCTGAGCCAGTCGGCAACGACACGCCAATCCGTGAAGAACCCGAGTCAAGAGCTGAGATGCAAGCGTCGAGACAGTGCTCTTGATATGGCCTAAGAACGACTGGTGCAAAAGTCGAGCTCCTCCTTCGAGTGGCGGTACGGACTATGCAAAAGAAGATACTTCGCCAACGACATTGCATGGATAGAAAACAATATAAGCGCGTTATTTACTTGTGATTTTTAATCAATGTACAAGACGTGTCACGTGCTTGAGAATGGCTTTACCTTCGTCACCCGAGTCAGTCGACACGTTCCTGGAATCCCCTCAAGCCATCTGTACTCTCACTTACAAATGCCTCGATGTACAGAGCATAATTGCTTATGTTCATAATGAAGCAGCTGGAGCAACAGCAGTTTTCATTGGTTTTTATTTTCACTATACATAGCAGCTTCACGAATCCATACGATGTTTGCAATTAGGTACCACACGGAACTCATTCAAAGGTTTGATAAATACGAGTGACATTGATTGACTGGGACTATATATTCTACAGGGAAGAAAGTGACTCGTCTTGAATATCAAGCCTACTCCAAATTAGCAATCAAGACCATGGCAAATATCGCAGAGAATGCGATCAAGTCTGCAACTCGTTCACAACACCAACCATCCACGGACACAAACAGGGTCCCGTCTCTTATTCGATGTGCCATCCACCATCGCTTGGGTACTGTGGCTGTTGGAGAACCGTCCATCGGTAAGGCGAAAACCTCTGGCTTTTTTAATATTGAACTGAATATCCCCATGGTATGGTAGTCATCGCGGTATCATCGCCTCATCGAAAAGAAGCGTTCGCTGCAAGTGAGGATATTTTGGAAGAAGTAAAGCGGAAGGCTCAAATATGGAAGAGGGAATATTACGAGGGCGAAGACGAAAATGATGCTGAATGGAAGGAAAACACTTGAATGCGCAGCCTCGTTTCATGATTACGTCAAGCGATGGTGGCATTGATTATAAGAATTGATAAAGTTCCGGTATAGAGTGCCGAGGAAGATGTCGGATAAATCATTCCTTATAGTATCATCTTCAATCGACCTTCCATTCTTTCTCGACAGAGTCGTCGTCTGAGCTCACGAGTAGCTCCACAGACCAGATAATAAGAGTAAAGAAAATATTCATCCATCTTGACCATATTTGCGAGGGGTGATCCAAAACTAAGACATTTGTGAGCGGAAATTCGGAGAGGTGGAAAGGTACTGACGCAATAAGTGAGAATAGACTGTAATAAAGATGAATTGTCGATAAGTCAACAGAATTCGTGTCAGAAAGGATGTCTAGAAGTCCTCCCGTTAGTACTGTTTCTTAACTTGCATTGCATTGTTAGAAGTCGTACTGGTCTATCATTCCAGCTGTTGACTTCCTCTCCAGACTCCCAATTATTCGCGCCAATGGTAGGTAGAATACGCGAGGCAAGATGCAAAATGGTGAGGCGATATAAAAGTGCAATGAGAACCGGCTTTGGCAGGGTGTTTATCACAAAATTTAATAGAGTTTGAAAATGAGGTAAGATATTTGGCAGAAGAGGAGCACTAAACAAGGAGTAGGAGTTAGATAGTGCGGAAATTGACTTGAAGAACTCACTAAGACGATGCTGGGTCAGTGAAAGACTTTTGGTCAAACCCACAAAGCCACACATTGTAGGCAATGAAAACGGCAAGGCCAGAAGACTCGATGATATTTGTTCGCCGTACCACGAATCCTATGAATGTTAAGAATAAGAAGGCAGTTATTGCAACTCCAAGCAGAGTCGACGACATCGGCGAGGATGCTACCGTTGGATATGACTAGAGTAAAAAATATGGGCAAAGGGCGAAGAAGATAAGTTGAACAACTACGCACGTCAACGATCCACCAAGCTGAAGCAACATAAGCCACAGCGGTAGTAATCAATAGACCAAACTGATAGACTTCTCCACTGTCCGCTAATCGTTTGCCCCCTTGACCGAGCTTCTGAACGACCAACAAGCTTGAAAGCCCTTCCATGGTAATAAACAGCGGTCCAGATAAAGTGAGGAGGGTACCCCACCATTCCGTGGCAGTTACAAGGTATGGGTTCGGAGATGAGGAGAAGATATTAAAACAAACAAGAAGCAAGAATGAATGCACAGGTACTTGTAGGACTGACAATGCATGGGAGTGCCATAGGAGACTGATTGTGCCATGGATGAGGGAGTGGATGGTGAGAAGAAGTGAGAGTAGAAGAAAGGCCTGGTTAGATATAGTCGCGAGTGTTAACGGAAGGAAAATAAGGATCTGAAGGGCTGTGGAAAGCCTTTGTATCATGTTAGTCTACAAAAAAGCTCCCTCTGTCAATCAAAGTACCTTGCTGTGTTACAGATGGCGCTCCAGATAAACCAGGGTTTGAGCATGATACGTCGTCGCCGTGGTACTCGTCGTGGTCGTACTCAGGTTCAGTGCTTTGTGGTGACAACTTACAGCGCGTGGTGTGACCATGTTTGAACTACTAAATACAGTATTATATGATAAAATATGTAAGGAATGAGATTACAACAAAGCCATCGATTCAATGGCTTTAATCAAGCGTCTGTCGTTTGAGGCAGGGGCTTCGGCAGAAGAAATACCTTTCCTAGCCTGAGGATTGAGAAGACCTTTCTCTTGTGCAAAATCCGTGCCTCGCGTCAATGCAGCAGGGTCTGATGGGGGAACGTAAAATTTGTCCTTGATTGGTATTTGGAGAAGGTTCATCTTGGGCGTAATCACCACCATATGGTTTGTCTTGATTTCCATCCAATCAGCTGAACGAAGTGTCAATGATTTAAGCTCATTAGATAAAGTCACCGTTATATCGTACCTCTTTCAAATGTTAGAGGTTCGCTAGCTATCTGTGGCAGTCCAACAAAAAAAAATGGTACTAAGGACTACCCACCTGCATATTTTCAAATAAAATTCATACCATGATAATATTTTCCCGCTTATCAGCTTTTGCCATTCGGTAATGGCCACCCTCGGCATATTCGCTGAACTCTGTACCCGATGAAAACCACTGAATACGACATTATTAGAAGAAAGCATCCAAAAAAGAGGTCGAACGTACAAGAGAAGCGGCTTCATCTTTCTTTGAAGAGATATAACGTGTCACCACAACACTCTCCCCATCAGTTACACAAAAGTTCATGAGGCTTGGCTGCAGGGGAAACGTGTAGACAACCGATGTAACTGGAAAAATGAAGGAAGTACCTCGAAGATGCCAAATATTTCGGCGTATTCATTCAATGACGCGATCGTGTCTAACATGGCCTTCCGTAAAGTTTCCGACGTAAAAGATCGTGCATTGCAATCTGGAAGCTGCAAAGTTGAGATGAGTATAGGATCTTGTGCAAAGGCTCATTCATAGGTACTTTTGATAGGAACAACGCGAACGCCCATTCCGAGTCTTAACGACGAGAATGACAGTTGAGCGCCAGAAAAGAATATGAGACGGAGTAAACGCACCTGTGTTTCCCTGAACCATGTCAAAAGCATCATTCGGAAGGTCGGCTTGCAGACGCCTCTTTATCATGTTAAATCCAGCGATGCCGCCATTATGCATGAACTATTGACAGCGGTTAGAAGCGGCATATATCGAAAAGAGTGCAGAATTTATACCATCAACTTTCCATGTGCAAAAGGGTGGCAGTTGTCCAATGACAATGAGCCAGCAGTGGTCGCGCGCACATGACCGCTAAAGTTTTGTGAGTAAAAGACAAGGAAGTCTAAGTGTTGCCACGCACAAGACCAGAGGAGATTTTATTTTTTCGGCCAAACGCGTGAGATTGACATTATTCCATGCCTGCAATTATTTAAAGCAGCTATTAGGAAGTGTGCGTAGGTCGTGAACTAAAGGGCTGACAGGAGTTACGGAAGTAAATATACAAGGCTGACTTCCTAGCTCCTCATCATACACTGAGTCATACCAGCCTGCAGACGGATCAGCAACGGTCAAGACGACCCATAATGCATTAGACACACCAACTCCAAACCCATCACCATTCATTGGCCTTCGCCGGTCGAGGCGTAGCCGTGAGTCAAATGCTTGATTTATGATGGAATGACATGGACGTGTGAGAAGCTAGAAAAGAGAGAAGTCATCAGTTCAGTTCATCTGATACGGTTGTGTGACCCACATGAGATAGCTGGACGGGCGAAGTTCCTTTGTAGATCACAAATCGGCACATAACAAAGAGGGGCTTTCAAGATCGGGGATGGTGGTTGGAATTAAAAACCGAGTTAATAAATGCAACATGAGTTTAAAGAATGTGCCATTTTGATAATTCAGTGCGTCAAATTACGTGGACTGAGCTATAGATGAGCTCATATCGTTGTTCGAACCACACATATCCGTGTTATCAACACTGATGCATAAACCCGGGTGGCCTTAGAATTGGAGAATCTTAGTGCCGACGACACAATTTGAATGACTCATATTGACTGGACACCCAAGAGTCTAATTAATACTACACACTGTTAAGAGCATAATCCGCCAGAGCCTATTCTCGACTCGGATGAAGTTTGAATCTAGGGGCAAATAATATTACCCACGTGAAGGCCAAATTCAACTAGGAGTCTAAAAGGTCCATCAAATTGTAAAAGACATATTTTGGATATCTAGGTTGTGATTTTCAAAGGAATTCCTTGGGCCGTTTCGATGAATCCCCTCCGGCTTCATCAAATACAAGCCCCGCAACACGAAAGGCAAGTTCTAGCGAAAAGGAGTTTAGTTGATAGCGATCGAGATAAGGATGGATTATCACCGTCAGCCTGAGCTTTCACAGCTGCTTCCGCATAAACTCGCACAACATCCTCAGTTCCACTGGGTCTCACGAATGACCTGCCGCCTTCGTATCTTCTGACGAGATCATTTATCTTGGCTTGCAATCCGGGAGGACTTACAAGGCGGCGTTCGGCGTCTTCCGTCTTGAATGTGTTCCTATCGCCAACGACCACTTTGACCAGTCGGTTCGGCAAGTCCGCATAAAGAGAATTCCATTCAAGACCAGAATACGATTTGTGAGCTAGAACCACCTCAACAAGCAGCATGTCAGACAGTGCATCCCCTACCGCCTGATTGATCAGTTGTGTCAGGTTGACCAGATGATTCAAGGCGGTGGACTGTGCCGGTGTCGATGGCTCATGACTAGCGAGTTTTTCCTGTGTAGACTGGGAGAAGAGAACTGTACCGTGACCATTGGCCTCAAAGTAAACACCGACGTCGTAGTGTTCCGCAGCATGGTGAAGATGTTTTACGCCCGTAGGAACGCATTTCACAGGCAAGCGCTGGGATGGGAAATTTTAAAGACTTATCGTCGGGGTAAATAGAGGAGGCTGACCTCTGCAAGATATTTCGTGGACGCTCCATTTGCATAAGCAGTTTGTACGACACCGACCTTGATTTCGGAATCCAAATTTGCGAGTTTAACTAGATCGACGATGAACGCAGCTACCAGAGCGGCAATCTTATCACCGTCCAACATATGGAAATGACTGTGTTCATCGAGATAGTAATACATCAGACGGTCAGCGTCGCCATCGAGACTGCATGCTCTTTCGCTTGGTTTAAGGCGATCCGTGAGGGCAGGGGGTAGCCTCTGCATGGTTTTCACGTAGTCAGCACCACACAGCTCATTAAGAGTGCCTAGTGTTGAGGTCGAAGTGTTTTCCAGAATGAGGGGAAGGGAATCTGCGAGGTATCCTATCAATTTAGCAGCGGCATGCGCACCAACGCCGTTCGCGCAATCGATGATTAACGGTGTCGGCCTTGTTTTACCAGTCTAAACTTTTTGAAATAGCGATTTCAAAAGATACGATCCCGTAGACTTACGATCAGCTTCTTGAACGATCCGCTCAATTTCTGGAAATAACCTTCTTCCGAATCTTCACCATAGCTTTCTTTGGTGCCTTTTGTGTTGATGGCTTTAACGAGGTAATGGAGGATTGGGGTTGTTGTAATTCCAGCGTCTCGTGCTTCCACGGACAGAGCTTTGAAGCCATCTTGCAAAGCAGAAACGAGTGCGGGTCCTGAGGGGCGAGTATCTCGCGCATAGACGACTCTTGCTGGTTTTGATAAATCAATCTTAGCACCTAGCACCAAAGCATCGAAGGCATCTAGGAGATCATCCGTAGTAGCAGCATTGGCAAAGACCGTCGCATGTCCTTCCCAAGCCGCTTCGAGCATCTCGCCGCGCGGATCAACGAGTTTCACGCCGTTGTCCTTGTCCGAATCAGATGCGGTTGCGACTGTTGATGGAGGGGCTTACACACTTGTTCATGGTTGTGTGATGCAGTAACCATCACGCCGACAGTCTTGCCGTCCAATCGTTTGCTGCGAAGGCCTGCAAGGATGCCAACACGAAAGAGGACAGAATCCAGCGTGCTTCCTCTACAGGAAAATCAGGTCTCGTGTCAAATATAATAATTAGCGGGGACTCACAAGGTCCTGAAACCCGCTGTACCATACTGGAAATGAAGATGAGATGGCTTAGGATGGGCGTCGGCGAGAGCTTTGATAGTCTTGTAGGACATGATGTGGGTAGAGAGATGGTTAATTACTTGGATTACCTTTTATAGGCTTCCCATCAGATGACTCCCTAAACGAATCCTTGCTCTTACCGTTCAACCGTCATCATTGTCATGCCTGCGAAATCACCAGCACAATTACTATTCGAGAAAGCTGATAAGAAAGCAAACTCATCTGGTGGATGGTTTTCTTCCTCTACATCCAAGTTCGAAGAAGCTGGTGATCTCTTCCAGCAAGCCGCGAACAGCTATAAGCTTGAGAAACTTTTCAAGGAAGCTGGAGATTCATTCGCTCGGGAAGCAGAGTGTAGAGAAATGTGCAAGGAACCAAATGAGGCCGCTAATGCCTGGTGGAATTCTGCAAAAGCATATAAGAGAGGCTTTCCAGATCGTAAGTGGTTCGATTGAACGGTGCCTCTCATTAGGCTGATCTTGTCGCAGTCGCTATTCAGGCATTGACACAGGCAATTGTGCACCTGACAGCTGGCGGGAGATTCCGACAGGCTGCAGATAGGGAGAAAGAGATCGCTCAAATCTATTTACAAGAAGCTAATGATCTACGTAAGGCTTGCGAAAGCTACGAGAGAGCTGGAGAGTGGTATGCTGAAGACGATGCCGCCGCGTAAGTCCCAAAGTCATCCTCCACTCATTATCTCACATATATACGTCTTTCTCCAGGACTGCAAATGCATGTTTCAAAGATGCTGCTGATTTACATGCCGACCTTGAGGAGTATCCCCAAGCGATCATGCGCTACGAACAGGTTGCAAATTACTCTTTGTCTTCTCCATTGACAAAGTTTAATGTTAAGGAGTATTGGCTCAGGGCTGGGTTGTGTGCACTTGCCTTGGGTGTAAGTATCTTACGTCTCAAAAGTATCACATTGTTGAAACTCAGCTTTCCTGACACCAGGATTCTGTCACGGCGAAACGGAACATGACGAAGTACTCTACTCAAGATGACAAGTTCAGCCTCACCCGCGAAGCGATTTTTGTCCAGGCGCTCATTGAGGCGGTGGAGGCTGGTGATCCCGAGACTTTCACAGGCCTGCTGGTAGAGTTTGATGGAGTTACGAGACTGGACAATTGGAAGACCAACATTTTACTGAAAATCAAACGAAGCATCCAAGACGAGGCCCCTCTTACTTAGCTGTTCATGAATACTACTGTACATTGGCATTGGCATCTACATCCAACGTTATCGAGAGTAAGGTGCTGCGCCTCCAAGCAAGTCGGCGTGACCTGATCCTCGATACTTGTAGACTAACGTTACCAAGGCCCTCATCCTCATGATCAGAAGACATTTCAAAGTCTTTGGAGACCAGAGTAGACAAAGAGTATATATTCCGAACATGTTTTCTCAAATGCAGGTATCGAAACGACGAAACCTTAATAATGGCACTAGCAAAACCCTCTTTTGGCGCGTATGCCCTAGGCTATGTACGTAACCTGTCTACAGCGCCGGCATCTCTCTAGCCTGCCGAGAGACCAGCACATCGATTTAGTCAGCCCTAGGCCTACAGTCGTTTGCATGACCGTTTGCAGCGGCGTTTTGAAAAATGTTGTTTATATTTGGCTTCTGATGTGACTGCCGAAAATGCCGAAGTCACACTGGCATTCATTTGTCAACAAGGTTCAAATGGTGATCATCGTCGAAAAACATGTTCCTCGCTCTAGCTGGTCATGATCTCTCTGAAGCGAGTACTGGATTGTCCGTGCTCCAGTGTCAGCATTCAAAATTATAAAAGATGAGCAGTGAATCACGTAGAATCATTGAAAACTCACCTTCGGCAGTCACATCAAAAGCCAAATATAAACAACATTTTTCAAAAACGCTGCTGCAAACTGTTATGCAAACGACTGTAAGTAAATGATACCCTGAAATATAGGCCGAACCCCTAAAAAAACAATTAAATTATGAAAAATAGCGGAATCGCTTCCTTTTCGGAAGCGAAGAACGATCATAAAGTTCTGTAAAGTTTCATCAAGCCATTCCCCTATAATAAAATTCCCAATTTTCACCATCCAACCTGCAATTCCTGGAATAGCTCGATGCCAAACAAGAAAAGAAAAAGGAAGAGTATACCAAACCTTCGGAATCAGCACGAGTCAGATTATCTCATGTCCAAGATAAGACGGTCACTGACACCTATTGTATCAAAAATATCACTCATTTAGGCCAAAAATTTGGCCGTTTTTAACGGCTCGACGGAAAAACTTCGGAGATGTCCTTTTCGACATATTTCAAGAATCTGAACCAGAATCTGACAAAAGAATGTCAAAATTTTGCCTAGTTGCCGAGATACTGAAATTGTTGATTTTGCTTGTCCGCGATGTAATGTTTTGGGATGAAGACGGGAATGCAGCAATCATCATAATTCCAGGTGATCATTATATCTGCCGTACTGCTAGTGTTGCCACTTGCTCGGCTCCGAGTAACCCCAAGTTCATAGACAACGGGCAAAAAATGGCCAAGAAATAAATAAAACTGTAAAATATTCGGTAAAATCACACATTTTCCTAATAATATATTATCATATTGGGGCGAACAATCGTGCATCACCAGGTGCTGGCTGTGGAGGGCGGTTCACGTTTTCCTGAGTCTTCAAAAAAGTTTTGCATGTTGCGGATGTCACTACTAGAGATACCCGTGTGTGTCTGGTAACACAATTATTTAAGTGATTTCTTGTAAGCCTGCTACTGATGCTGTGGAGCCTGAGTGGTAGTGATCGAATGAAAACTCCTCAAATTTAGAACGACCCTTTCTAATGAAGATGCAAGGTAATTCTTGAGCCTTCCGGTGAGTATTACAACGAGTCATAAGAACACGAGATATATGGGAACATGTCTCTGGCTTTCAAAGTCTTGCGCTCATCACCCTTCGGACGGATGGGAACCCAAGCCATCACAGAATCCCAATCATCAGGCTCTCCATAATGTTTCCAGACAAGCTCTGGATCCAACCCGACATCTCCTTCACGACCCAGCAGGACCCGAAGGCTTCCAAAGTAATTTTGGATGAAATTTGGTTGTTCTGGTTCATAGGTTTGAGTCGTTGAAGCCAAATCTATTAGCACGACATGGCCGACTTGTGCTATTGGATGGGTGTAGAGGAGTATCTGGCCGTGATGCCAATCGAGTTGGCTGATGTCGGCAACATCGAGAACACGGACGGCGTGACGACAGTTCTGAATCTGTAAAAAAAGAAAAAAGGAATTTTGGCTTCGTTAGTTTGCTTCTTCACACTGAGAAAAGGTAATAGCATATTACAATCTCTATTTGCTTGTCGGGGCTCAACTGCCGTGCGAAATCGGAATCGAGTGACCGTCCTTCAATGTACTCCATGAGAAGACCGTAGATAACCATTCCATCGGGTAGCATGAACTATCGAAGGAAAATTATATTAATTTCGAGGTGCCGAAGAAAAACGGCCTCACCTGGTGGGTACCATAGAACCAAGGAACAACTGACCCTTGCACCGGACGAAGTTTGTCATAAGCAAATGCTTCGTTGATAGCGTACATCTGAGCAACTAACAATGTATCAAACCATCGAGGCACGTCGAGCTCCTCGCCGTCTGTAATGGGACTTTGTAGTTGCTGGAATCGGTCGTCGAACAGCTTGAGACAAAGAGATGGCGATGACACAGGCTTACCGTCAATGGACGTGATCTCACAACGGTAAACGGTGCATATACCACGTTCTGAGCCTTCCGCCAAGACATTCTGTATCCTAAGTGAGAAGAAGTTGCTCTGATGGAAAGATTCGGCAATCCCAGCAGTCACGAGAGGCGATTCGCGGTGTATTGCCTGAAGATGTGCAGCAGTGTCAGTTGGAATTTCGGAGGGGTCGAATGGATAGATGGGTCTTCTAGTTGGAAAGATCTGGCCGGTTTCATTCGTCACAGCGGTAAGTATGTCAGCGGGATGGGCGACGAGTTTGGAGTATTTTCGTTGTACGTATTCATGCCAACGGAAAAATTGGAGTGCTCTTGCACGATCTCGAACTAACGTCACAGTGTCAAAGTCAGAATGACGGTGGTGAGTTGCGAATACGTTCTCATCTGCAAGCAAAGGTCTATTTGGATCTTGTGGAGGACCCTCTGGAAGGAGGAGATCCTCGTCAATCTCGAAATGGGGATCAGGTTTGTTGAGTTTAAATTCATAAGGGAGGGAGACGCTGAGGTATGCTGTGGAAATAACTCTTAGAGCCAAAGGGGGTTGAGTTGTCAATATCTTTTCGAAAGTGGGTTCAGGGTATTCCCATGTGGGAGGGGAAAAGAGAGCAATG
>Ga0193743_1000224_pt1 | contig 45757 bp, 62 predicted proteins | sample L2c2metaG_FD_143038 | JGI IMG/M metagenome (GOLD analysis project Ga0193743, IMG submission 143038) | Soil microbial communities from a riparian zone of the East river system, Colorado, United States - L2c2 | ecosystem: Environmental > Terrestrial > Soil > Riparian zone | place: USA: East River... | reverse complement strand
ACATGCATCCCACCTTAGCAGGGCTTTATCCTTTTCTTTTAGGATCCCCTGCTAGGTGCGCTTTCCTGTCGTATTTTATGTTTATATATATGTTTAGGATCCCCTGCTAGATCTCGACTAAGTCATTCCACAGTTGCCCTAACACTTGGCATCTGATATTGTGGTAACATGACCTCTCCTTTCAATATTGCCCTTCTTTTTTTGGTCTACAATTCCATTGAATAATTCTATCATTCATTTACACTAAATTCATTATAAATTCATTATAAATATCCTTTATCCTCTCATCCATAGTACCCTTTGGTAATGATTCCACATTGCCTGCGCAATACTATCTCTCTTTACTGTTGCTCTATCCTTCTCTGCCTGTGTGACAGCACCATCTGCCAATGTTCCAAATTGATTTTTGAGAGGCTGTCTAGGATTTGGATCAAGATCATCTTCATTATCTTCTAGATATTTGCCAATGTCTCCAGGATCATGATCAACAATAAAATTATATGAGGTGGCAAGAGCAGGTGGGACTTTTGCTTGAATTGTCATAGACAACTGGGGGGGGGGAGCATGTGAGAATTCTCCGGTGTTTTTTTATTACACCAAAAATCTGTTCAACAATATTTTGAGCTGAAGCATGTTGCAAATTGAAAATTTCCTCATGATTTTGTGGCCTGCATGACAGATGATCATTTATTAATACTGAACACATTGATAAACAGGATGTAGAGGCATACCTTGTATCAGCTTGTCCCCATTCAGCAAGATGGTAGCAAACACCACAGTATGGAACCAGTAGAGAATCACAAGCTCCAAATCCTGCATCTGCAAGATAGAATTTTCCTGGGGGAATTGCAAGATCACTGAGATGGGAGTGGGCATACATTGTGGCATCAGCAGCTGAACCTTCCCATCCACTGACAAAGTAGACAAACTTCATGTCAAATGAAACACAGGCAAGGCAATTTTGGGATACACTGCCTTTGTGATTTCTTGCTGCATGCTGTTCTTCTGCTGATGGGCAGCAATTTATATGTGTCCCATCCATCGGTCCAATTGCCATGTCAAACCATGGACTGAATTTTGGGTCCTGGCAAATGTAATCTGGTGTGGGATCCTGAATGTTTGGAAGCCAAACATATTTGTTGTAGAAAGGCCCAGATGAGAGTGCATCAAGGATTGTGCAGAAGTAGCTATCATGTTAATAAGTTCAAGTGACATTTTTATCACAAAAAAATTACATTGAAATTGTTTCATTTGAATGTTGAAATCATTCGCCAACGTGCTGGATTGACAGGCCAGTAACACACATGTACAAAAGATAGCAACCTGTTCCTTGAGGGAGACATGCTTGCTGTCTGTAAGCTTGCGCAGAGATTGTAGCTCTTCTATTAAAGCCAGGAATACATGTATACTCATTCCAAGTCTGACTGAATACGATCTGGATGGCCATATATTAGTTCTTCAACCCATGCTGCCCCTGTTAACTTTGAGGTGTGGTAGTCCTGTTTCCAGTACAGTGGAGAGACATAGAGGGTGGTAGCAACACCAATAACATTTATAATATATGCTGTGGCCAGTACCAGCTGTCGTTGTCGTGTTTCTCGCGGAGGAGGCATAATGGCAACAATCAGATAATTGGTGATTAATGGATAAAAGATGTGTGACAGTCCCGCTCAATTGGCAGCCGGGGGAATCACTCGGATGCCATCAAAACTTATATTCAATATTCATATTCAAACCGAATAATGGATACCGAACAGACTCTAACGATATCAATATGGTCCAAAATCCAGATTTGGAGGTTCAATACTGTTTCAAAAAGTTGGAATTTCGGAACATTTTTGGAATGGTTCAAAAGCTCTTGCAACCCTGAATGTGATCCAAGGGTTTTGATAGAAAATGGTTTTTTTTTAAGACTAGTTACAAAAATGAATTCTGGGGGGTTCTGGGGTCGGTTTTGAGTGTCCTGCACTGCACTATACTTGTATTTGTTTACTTCTCAGCTTGAAAGGCATGAGAAATACAGACTTCAAAAGATGTACAATTTACTTACCATCATTTCATAACTCTCATGGACTTTACAAATAAATGTATATAGGTTGTGATCTTCATTCAGGTCGTTGACCAAAATTGCCATAGTTGGTAGTTGAGGTGATGATGTCATTACTGTAAATACAACTCCTTTGAACAAATGAGCAGATTGAACGAATCAGTTATTTACCTTTATACATTTGATTCAAAAGGTCAATGACAAAACTGGCTTCCCGGTCAATCTCACTCGAATCAATCCGAGAGAATCGAACAAGCAGTCGATCTTTCTCTACTCCCTCAATGACACAGGATAATCGCTGTTCGCACACTCTGAGCTCAGGACGCACACAGGAAGAATGAGAGCTTAAAATGGAGCGCTCTTCGTCCTTTTCTGTAATAATAACAGTTACATTAAGGCGGTTCAAATGGTCCAACAGACGTACCTCTCCGAAGGTTCTGAGTTATAGCTCGATACTGTTCAATGTCGACATCAATGGAAGTGCACCTGTCGCGAAGAGACGCTAGTTGTCGTTTGAACGCAGCCGCCGATAACTCTCCATCTTTTCGTTCTGCCTTCTCGTGATCAAGGCCTGTCCGGGTGAGATGACTTGGGCAATAGTGGTGAAAAGGGACAACGTACGTGCCACTAATTCAATTTCCTTCAATTTACATTGATTCGTTTCCATTTCCACAGCTTGAGTTCTCTCCAACAATCTCTTCTTCTCCGTTACTTGATGCTTACGGCGTTCTGAAATGTTTGTAATGGCGCGGTTCTTGTAAGTCGTGAGTGCCTTGAGGAAGTTTCGCGTTGAGTTTTCGTAAGCGTGGACTCGAAGGTCGATGGAAGGATTTTGCTGCGTAAGAATGGCACTAAGGTCGACATGGGGAGGACGAAGTACGTGATTCATGGCAGTAGCTACTTAAATGTCTGCGTGGCCAGTAGCCAGTGATCTATCGCGGCAATCACATGATGCGTATTTTACGAGGTTGATTACTTATGTAACGTAGTTAGCGAAATATATATCATATCATATTACTAATAATTGAGCACTTTCAATTTTGGTGTCAGCCCAGTCCAGTAGTTAATCTGTCAATCCTTATCTATGTCAGGTTTACCAATAAAGTTGCCCACAGTCAATGCTACAAGCCCGCCATCACCAGCCAAGCAAATTTCTGAACATACTTCCCCATACTACCGTGATATCCACATGGATACCGCCAAGGGCCTGACATCCATGCAAAATTTTGGTGATATTCGCATGGCAACAGCCAAGGGTCATCCTTTGCATGATGATATCAGGATGGAAACTGCTCGAGGGGCGATAACCGTGAAGCAAAGCAGGTTCCAAGTTTGGGAACGAGAACTGCTTGATAGCAGCGAAGTTAAAAGAAAAGCAACGGTTGCGCAGCTATGTACGTCAAATAAATTCTCAAGAATAGAACTTCCTTCAATTGGATCCCAATTCTTTTTAGATTTTTTAGATTATTACTTCCAGACATTGGGTTACATAGCGACGCGCAAGGATCGACGCACAAAGTTTGATCAAGACACAGCTGCTCGGGATCTTAAGGCTGTAGAGTATGCCAAAGAATTCAAGTCATATTGTGGCCGCGAACGTGTCATCCTTCGAAGGCGGCGGACGAAACTCAAGGTCGACCAATTCCACATTATCGCGCAGGTTGGGCAAGGTGGATATGGCGAGGTTTACCTGGCAAGGAAACAAGAATCGGGGGAGGTTTGCGCTCTCAAGAAGATGAGAAAACGAACTTTGTTTAAGATGGATGAGGTATCTATATCTTTTCTTTTCTATGAGTGTGATTAATAACGCTTATAGATCCGACATGTGCTTGTTGAACGAGATATCCTTACCGCCACGAAAACGCCTTGGCTAGTTCGCCTTTTGTATGCATTTCAGGATCCAGAGCATGTCTACCTTGCGATGGAATATGTCCCAGGAGGCGACTTTCGCACGCTTCTTAACAATTCAGGCGTGCTGAAAGAGGAACATGCCAGATTCTACATCAGCGAAATGTTTGCTGCTGTGAACGAACTACATAAGCTTGGTTATATTCATCGCGACCTGAAACCCGAGGTGCCATTGTCGGCCTTGCTATCTTACTCAATCACTGACATTCTGTAAGAATTTTCTGGTGGACGGCACTGGCCATGTTAAGCTTACCGATTTCGGCCTTGCAACTGGAGCACTGAATCCAAAGCGTATTGAATCTCTCAAAGTCAAAGTGAGTCTCTGTCTGATAAAGAGAACGCTGTGGGGTGACATTCTTCTTCTAAGCTGGACAAAGTCAAAGACAATCAAGTTATTCACCGTTCAACAATCGAACGTCGATCTATCTACCGGTCTATCCGTAATGAAGATCCACGCTATGCAGACTCCATAGTTGGCTCTCCAGACTATATGGCAAGTCATCGCAGCATGCCCCACGAAAACTGAATTATCATTGATGCCTTGAGATTTTTTCAGGCACCAGAGGTCCTGCGAGGTAAACCATACACATATTCAGTCGACTATTGGTCGCTTGGCTGCATCTTGTTTGAGTTCCTCGCTGGCTTCCCGCCTTTCAGCGGTAGTACACCGGAGGAGACGTGGACGAACCTCAAGAACTGGACTAAAGTGCTGCGTAGGCCTGAATATGACAAGCCCGAGGACCTCATCTTTAACCTCACGGACGTTGCTTGGGACGCAGCGACACGGTGATTATCTGATACACCCATTCGACAGTCAGACGATTAACAACTATGATCTCATTTAGCTTAATTGCTCATGCCAGTGTCCGCTCTTCATCGCTTGCTCAAGTCACCAATCACCCTTTCTTTAAACATGTGAAATGGGAGGACCTTCGTTCAATTCGTGCACCTTTCGTACCCGCCCTCGATTCTGAACTCGACACCGGATATTACGACGACTTTAGCTCTCCAGAAGACATGGCCAAATACGCTGAAGTTAAAGAAAAGCAAAAAAACGTAGACCAAGTGAAGGAGAAGGAGGAACCCTTTAAACGGGGAGTCTGGGTCGGATTTACTTTTGGCAAGAACGGCCCCGGCGTCAAGGCTAGTGCAGGAGGCTACGATGATGGGGCGCTCGCTACAATATTTTAATTATCTCTAGATTTCTCTCTTAATCTCGTTCCGAAACGTGTCCCCAATTCTATACCGATTAAAAGGAGGTATCAGACTTGAAAAGCTCTACCCATCATACCCGATGAAATCCGACTCCTTTTTCCACTGAGGATCCGAAGCACTGAATGATTTCCATAATTATTTAGATCACAACTCGATGTATTGTATGTAAAACGAATGATTGTAGGTTGTAGTTATAGAGGAAGCACACATGCACATTATTAATCAAGCCAGGGACTCGGAGATATTCGATTAATAAACGACAGCCAAATGATGGCGGTAAAACAGCGATACGAGGAAATGTAGGAAGAATGATGACGAGAGTCAACGCGACACTAGTAAGATATAAAATAGAGAGGGAATTCCAGTGTTGAACAATGTCCAGGTCGGCAACGGAACAGCTTAGAAACAAAGGAGAAAGGTCGTTGATTGAAAAACAAAAGATCGTTAAACAGCGCTGGAGAGAATATAAGTGTCAGGAAGCTGTTGGAATTGGGAAGAAAACACACATACTTGGAAGTAAATGAAATTAAAATCGACCGGAGCGCAAAGGGGGGATCGTTCTCTGAACAACTTTTCTCTGCGAAATTGCCCACCCTTTTCGTTCGTACTAATCGTTCGAGTTAGAAAAGACGAGGGGTGATAGAATTTTTTTGCAGACCTTTGGGCGTTTCTCAAGAGGATCGTCGTCTATTTCTGCGGACTTGCGTTTGATTCGAATCATGAGTTTCTCTGCTCCATCTGCGTTGTACTATCAGGAGGCAATTGAGTAAAATGGTGCAGAGATTCAGCTAGGTAGACACTTACGGGAGTTGCAGGGCCATAAGAGGACGTAGTAGAAGTTGATTCCGTGCTCAAGGACCCTGGGCTTGAGGTATCGGTCCCGGAAACCCAGCTTAATGGCTTCGTGATGTCAACTGGGATGTCCAAAAGACGGGTGACCTTGCGTTGATCATTTGCAGGAGGAGGCAAGAGGTTCAACTGAGGAGTAGGCTTCACACTAAACCGGACAGACTCGCCAGCTTCGGTTGGAGAACAAAGGACCATGTCCTCGTTATCGGCGTTGTAAGTGATCGCAAGACCTTCGGGTAACGGCTGTGCGACATCCGAGTCGGCATCGATTGGGGTCATAGACCAGCGGGAGGTAAGGCTCTGGCCCCGCCGTGCCTTAGCGGGGGAGTCCGGTGTAAGTGGCACACAGTGATAAAGAGACATAGGGGAGAAGGATGGAGTTCCTGACCGAGGGTAAGACGGGATGGTGCATTTCAAGACCGGGCGGACGACACGGGCCAATTCGCGCTCACGACCCACGACAGCCTTGCTCAGGTGAGGGGTGACGACTCTGTCAAGGACTGGAAGGGGGATGGTGCTGATCTGCTTTGGGTCAAGGTTGAGTGCCTTCTGAATGGAGACAGTAAGTCCCAAGGCAGCGGCCCGCTTGCGAGCGTGGTGTGTAGGATGAATGGAGACACGAAAAAGTGATGCGATGTGCGAGTAGTGGGCATTAGCTCGGCGAAGTATTTGAAGGAGATTGGCAGAGTGGAAGGAAGAAAGAGCGGGAGAAGACATAGACGATGACATGATAACGACAGACCTACACACGCACTGCGTGTGGAACAAGAGACGATGAGGCTTCTGAAATGTTTTTCAGAGCATTATTATATGAGACGAGTGCCATAAGACAAAAGGACGGCAGTTAGCTAATGGTTTGACAAGGAGAACAAAGAGCCTCCCCCCTTTGTTCTCTATTTTGACCTTGGCCTTTTTTGTTTTTTGGATTTCTCACGTTACATACCTCGAATCAGTTGCTCCATTCTTCCCCTCTAATGCCCCCAGGCGCTCACAAAATAGGTCAGATGCCAATGTTCGGTGAACCATGGAGACTTACCCTAAAACAAAACAAAAAAAAACATAGGCTCGTTGTTGTTCTGCCCTGATTGCGGGTCATTGCTCTCGCTACCAAGAGATGGAGAAACAATCGTAACTTGCGAGCAATGTCGACATGAGGAACCTGCGAGTTGTCAGTAAAGCCTCGTAATATAAATTGGTATCAAAGTTGAAAACCTCATCGCAGCATACGAGAATATAATTATCACAACATGTTCGGATGCTGAAGCATTTCCATCGGCTCTACGACAGAAGAGAAAGACGCAGACGAAACATCATGAAAAAGGTGATCAAGGGACTTTGGTAAGTGACAACCGTTGGATGGCATGGGTTTATTGAAATTAAAGCGACGGGCAGGTGGCAGAGAAATGCCCTACCTGTGGACACATGGAGGCCTATTCTAAAGAGATGCAGGTATGGATTCTGGTCTTCGAAAGACAAAGAGACTGAAATGACTCTGATTGCAGCTACGGAGTGCAGACGAAGGCTCGACGGTATTTTACACGGTGAATATATGTGCTTTACTGTAGTGGGTTGCCACTGACGAGATTGCAGTGTGTATCATGCAAGCATGGATGGCGGGTAAACAACTGATGCGTTACACATACACGCCGACTGAGCAGAAGAGTGCCACAACGCCAAAGCCTCCAAGGATACTAGCTATGGATGCGACTGCTGTTTCCCAGATGGGAACTGTATGTTTTGGAAGGCTAATTTGAAATATGAGAACGACTATTTGTGATTAATCGTGGCACCTACGTTGAAAAGTAGAAAGCCAGTGCGAAAGTGGGGATGAGCAAGGCAGCTGTGAGAGTAGGTAGTGAACTTGTTGGAATTAATGGGGCAAAAGCTGGCAGGGAATAATGGAGAGCCTTTGAAGAATGTGATTAGATTAGTAGAAATAAGCAGAAATGAGCGAAAACCTTGAGCTGCTGGTAGTCGTCCATGATTGTATCGTGGAATTCTTGCATCGTGCTGACGTTTTGGCCTGAAACAAACACGTGTCATCAACGCATTTGAACCCTTTTCGTGAACCCTCTCTCTCTTACAGCAACCACCATCTTTCTCAACAATATGTCCGCAGCTCAACGAGTACAGCAGCACCCAGTCTTCATTCAGGCCCAGAACAAGGCCGCCTACTATGTTAACCAACTCGACAAGGAGGTAACAACCTATCATCAGCCCTCTTTTCTCCACACTCACTCCTTTTCTTTTTTTTCTTATCAGCTCACAAAGTTCCCTGTCCTTAACACCTTGGAGCAACGTACCCAAGTTCCTAAAGCATACTCTGTAATTGGTGCTGTCATATTAGTTGTCATCCTTCACACCTTCAACTCCCTCGCTGCACCCATCTCAAACCTCGTTGGCTGGGGTCTCCCTGCATACTTCTCATTCAAGGCAATTGAATCGCCGTCAGCACACGATGACGTTCAGTGGCTCACATATTGGGTTGTCTTCGGTTTCTTCAACTTCCTAGAATCCTTCGCCCTCCGTCTTGTCCTCTACTACCTTCCTTGGTATTTTGCCTTCAAGTCCCTATTCATTATCTGGCTCCAACTCCCGGCTTTCCGGGTAAGTCCTCTTCTCTCTTTCTGTTTCGTCGTGATGCCACTTCATTTTCCACCGCTTACACTTATCTCCATTTGCATCACTAGGGTGCCCAAGTCGCCTACTTCGCTGTCATCAAGCCTGTACTTGCTAACGTAAGCTCTCAAAGTCGTGTTGCTGTACCAGCAACCACCAACCCAGAGCCGGCTGCTCACAGTGATTAATTGGTTCAGAGACACTCGCGGTTGTAGTGACTCCCCACAAAAATCTCGTTTAGTTCTTTTTTCCTCAACCAGTCGACTCTTACTTTTACATGCCTTCATCTACCTATCAATAGCGAGCTTCGAGTTGGAAGGCTCATCATCGCTTTCCCTTTTGATCTCCATAGACCTTCTACCCGTATATTATCGTCTGTGTGCCTGCATATTCGCATTACTTGACTTCACCGCTGACGGTTGTGTGTACCCATCGTCATCTACCCTCCATGACCTTACGAAATAGTAAACGAAATTTTGCAACGCGTAACGACTAGGACGACCTAATTTAAACTTCCTGGTCTCACGCATACCATGAACCCGGAATGTGGCGCGGAGCGTTGCGAAACGCTCAAAAAGTCCATGGCAACTTATTCTTCTCTTCAGGATTCAAGTAACTGATCAGTGCAAAGTTTGTGATAAGCTCGCGTGTCCTGCTGGTAAAATCCACAGTACTAAGGAATCAATCTTGTGGGCTCTGGCAGTAAACATCGCGTACTTAGTACTAAGTATTGACAACAGTTCTCTAGTCTTCGTCGGACAGACTTTTTCTCCACAGATTGTCCACGGTAGCTATACGGGGACCTCAATGTCACGTCGACGAGGAAAAGGGACCACTGAGGTTCTGAACAAAAACTGAAACCTCACCATCGCATGCACCAAGGTCATCTAGTTCAAAAAGATAGGCAAGGAAGGTTACTTATTCTGTACCAGGATTCTAAATTGGAGATTCAGAAACTTGAATGGCATGTGACAGTTGCGAAACATATGGGCTTCAACCCTACACAAGTAGTGCAGCACCGTGTCATTTCTTTGATAACGGTATTGTGCTGCCAAAATCATGACAATGAGTACTTGCATAAAGAGGCGAGATATTTAGGCGTGCCGCTGATGATTGCGAATCAGTTCTTGTATGTACTGTCAAAAAGATATACACACACCTTTAAACACTATGAAGCGAGATATGATATATGAAGTTTGAACTCTACATTCCTGGCAGACTACTATTTACGGGAATACCGTGGGTGTTCGACAAATTTGGAGAGATAAGAGCAAAGAAGCACGCCGCATGGTTCATGTCACATTTTAATCCATGTCTTGCTAGTAAAAAAAAAATTGACAAGTCGAAACTAAACCCCACATGAAAAATCTGTGTACTGAAGCATGTATGTAAATGTGTCAGATGAGGGGCATTTATGAGTTAGAATAAGAACCCCGCTGTAGAATTACCCCAGGCCCATCGAACCCATCAAATCTGACTAATTTTACTGTTCAAATATGTTCAGGATCACAGTCGCCACATGAAGAGCATATAGCCTCGTGCTTTGTTTGATGGAAGAACCCCCACGAAGACAGTTCATATATGGCTTACCGTTGCATTCATATCCCTGGTCCTCCCGCTCCTCTTCTCCGTTGACGTGTCTCTTTACTGTAATTCATCATGACCGACGTTGCTGAGAAAGAGAAAGGCTATTACAGTGGAAGTGACGATAACAGTGGCTCTCATATCGCTATCTATGAACGACCAACAGGAATCAAGGGGATATATTACCACCCGATAACACAGGTCTCTATGTTGGGTCTTGTGTGCTTCATGGGTCCAGGTATAACACGGAGCAGACATACATTTCATTATCCTTTTCACTTCATTTTTATAGGTCTCTTCAATGCCCTCACAGGTTTGGGTGCTGGAGGACAGGTCGACCCTACAACCGGTGCAAACGCCAACGCTACTCTCTACGCCACCTTCGCTGCCGGAGCATTTTTTTCCGGGTAATCATTCCATTTTCCATCTATTTGAACTTACTTGATCTTGCTTCGGACCCTCTTCAGCACGATCAATAACCAACTGGGTTCACGTTTAACGCTCCTCCTCGGGAGTACAGGCTATGCATTATACATTGGGTCTTTCCTGCAAGTCTCCTTCCTATCATCTATGGATGGGCATACATTCATGGTTATCTTCCAGCGCGATGAATATACACCCTCATGCAGGAGCATTCGTCATTACTGCCGGCGCCATTCTAGGTATTTGTGCGGGACTTCTGTGGACAGCCCAAGGTTCTTTGATGCTGGCCTATCCGACCGAGGATCAGAAAGGAAAATTCATCGGCATTTTCTGGGGCATATTCAACTTGGGTGCTGTGGTAGGAGCATCTGTATCTCTCGGACAAAACTTCCATTCAAAGGTACGTATGCAATATTTTGTCCTTGTAACATGCCGCTTTTTCAAAAAAACAAATGAACTCTTTGACTCCAGGCAAACTCTGGTGAGTCACGTCTTTTTCTCACAACTAACAATCAAAAGCTTAAATTCACTACTATAGTCGGAAACGGAACATATGTATGAGTCTCTATCATTCACAGAGGTCAGAATATGATCTGATTGTTCAAAATTCAGATTGGTTTCCTTGTTCTTACACTAATCGGCGTGACAATCCCTCTTCTCATGGCAAACCCCGACAACATGGTTCGTACCGACGGCACTAAAGTAGCGACACTTAGATACCCCTCATGGAAAGTGGAAATCTACGGACTGTGGTTGACTCTCAGAACCGACCCAATGATTATTCTTCTCTTCCCAATGTTCCTGGCTTCTAATTGGTTCTACACATGGCGTCAGTTCTGTCTTTTTTTTTCACTCAACGATTAAACCTAATCGGAGTCCACCTATCTTCTGCAGAATTTAACGAATATAACGATGCCTTATTTAACATCCGCGCACGTTCCCTGAACAACTTGGTATACTGGCTATCTCAAATTGTTGGATCCATCTCCATTGGATTCCTCCTCGACCAGCGAGGCATTTCTCGCCGTATCCGTGCCTTCTCTGGGTGGACTGTTCTCCTAGCTATGGTATTCATTGTACACATTTGGGCATTCTTTTATCAAAAGTGCGTTCACTCTCAACAACACATCTTGTGTGACCTCGTCGCTTGTCCTAATTCGTCTTCACAGACAGTACACCAGAGCATCCCTTCCCCCGGACTCGACGAACAAGATTGATATCTTCGACCGCGGTTACCCTGGAAGAATCTGGCTCTACATTTTCTGTGGCCTTCTGGATGCTATGTGGCAAACAACTGCATACTGGATCATGGGCGCAATGTCAAATGACCCTGCCAAACTTGCCTATCTCTCGGGATTTTGTGCGTAACAGCCGTCGTTCTCGAATTTTGATATTGTAACTTAACAGACACAAATTCAGACAAATCTATACAATCAGCTGGAGGTGCAGGCGCATGGAGAGCGGACGCTATCAAAGTACCGTAAGCAGTAATGAACTCCTATTTCTACCAAATATTCATACCAGACTGGAAGGTTCATGAATATGCTTATCTCTACTTGGGTTCTTCTTGTAGCTGGTCTTGTCTTCGCGTTCCCCATGATCTATGCACGCGTCAAGGAACATACTGAACTTGAGGATGAAACTCTGTATGTTCATTTATCTGTTGCATCGTTTGTCAAATAATTTATGGACACTCTTAGGATACGCATGGATAACTCTGGCAACTTTGTTGACGTTGACAGAGTTTTACGCGACCGAGCGCCCGGAACATAATAATTGTAGCCTTATGTAGGAAAAAGTGTGGAGTTACGCAAAGTGGGCATCAGGACTCTATTAAAGACCGGAACTATGTGAATGTAGGAATTTCACATCTATGATACAATTGTATAACACTGGTAGTGCTCTGACTTGGTACTTCTCTGCAAAGTACTAGGTAGAAAGAAGGATGGAAAATAAATCTTACCTCAAGAGCCTTTATCACCGGCGGCCACGTCGATAAGCCTGAACGCTTATCAATTATCACTTCACACCACGCGTCTATTCCCTGCTAGTCAACTAGCCCTGATGACTGAACAGCAACTGAAGACACCTCTGATACACTCTTCATCAACACAGTTTGACTTAATTAACTAATTAGCATCCAGCATTTTGAGCAACCGCGTTCGGAATAAAGATTAAGTCTGCCAACAAATACTGAAATGGGGACATCGCTTTAGAAGGTAATAATTTGTAACTTCGTTGAGAATCAAGCGGTGTAAATAAAGAACATATTCCTATATAAGACGACGTTAGCTCTGGGGTGACCGAGAATGGGCGTTGACTTACTGCTTATCTGTCATATCTAAAAAGGCATGCTTTTGCCTCTCTCGTTCAACATCTTCATCTGACCATCCGTGTCTAGCTTTGGCTGCCTCTAAGGCCTCTCGCTTTTTGCGGTTGAGACGCAAATTAATCCATCGCAGCAGGAAGCAGATAAATATCTGAACCGTAATGAGCACGAGGATAGCGATTTTCCCCGGAACATAACCTGGCGCATCTTTCGGTTGAAAGATTTCCGTACCTTGGTTCAAGATAAGCAAACCCCAAGCAGTGCAACCCACTTGAACCGCATATTTGACTCACCAATAATGTTACCAAGAGAAAAGGCTACCAGTGTCATCGCGTTGATCGTTACTGGGGAATTCGTCAATTACATAGGATGCCAATTAATCCACCGATACACACCTTTCTTTGTATGTCCACTGGTATTACTTGCATTCCAGGCATAAATGATTGATAGGGCTGAACCGAAGGTCCCGACTAGATATACAGCGAATAGCAATACACCTAAGAAAGAGATAGACCTTGTTTTTGGCGAAAAGGATAACGAGAAATGGTGATAACGAACCTTTCATCTTAGATCCGTTCAGTCCTATCAAAATGGCCGATCCCACAATTGTGGGCACCTGTTAACAGTCAGATAGTTGTATCTTTAAGCTGACTATGACACTTACCAAGGCGAAAACAATAGGAAGCATTCTCTCGTTCTGACAGTTTACATTAATAAGAAATATTTCAAACGTGTTACTATTCAAGAACCTTCTTGTCCGAGTAGTATCCACAAAGGAGTGTTGTGGCGGAGGCAACCACACCACCAGGAGTGGATATTATTAAGGTTTGCTTAGAAGTATAACCAAAACTCTGAGAAATGTCAATAATATCAAGTAAAAGGTTGGTTTCAACTTAAACGCACCTTGATAATGATGTTGCTGAAATTGCTCAGTGCACCATTCGGAATGCTCGCTGGGAAATAGAAATTAGACTGAGAAATACTGAGGGGAATCGCACTCACTCATCAATGTGGAAAGAATAATTAACCAGGTACGAACGTCAGTTGCAGCCTCCCAGACCTTTAAAAAATAATGTCGATAGTAGTAAGATTGAGGCTAGATTGGCGTACCTGTTCTTTCTTAAATTGTTTATTCACTGTGCCTCCTTGATCATTTCGTATTCTCTCAAGAGCAGCTACTCTTTCTTCCTTGGTAAGGAAACGAGCGTGAACCGGCGAGTCAGGAAGCCAAATAAGTACACATATTCCGACGAGAATGGCCAAACCCCCAAGCAAAACATAGATAATCTTGTAAGACGGAATAGCTTTGTTTTCGGAGAACGACTAGTCGGGATCGTCAGCGGTCACATTGTGAGGTAGTGGTACTCATACGTACAACGCCGTAGGCGACAAAGCCGCCGAAGACTTGAGTCAAACCATTCTGAGGCTGCCCGTTAATCATCGTTCACATCGGAATGGGGACAGCTAACCATTACGTAGAACCAGGAGATCCTGGTGGCCTATTATTCGAATAAATCAAAATTAGCATTAATAGGTAACGCTCTTTCTCGCTACTAACCTGCTCTTCCTTCTTGTAAAACATTGACACAAGTAAAATAAGGATAGGCGCAACACAGCTTTCGCACATCCCTATACTCTCATAAGTTAGTTATAATTTTGGGACATTTTGGAAATCAAGTTACCTAGCAGGAACCTTAATGCAAAAAGGCTGCCAAATGTCGGAGCAGCCGCGTGTAGCATGAGCAAGGCTCCCCAGAGCACAACATTCCCGCCTATTCAGGTAATGAGAAGATTACAACCTTGCAACCTCAGCTGGACTGCTAACCCAAGTACTTTGCAATTCGAGTCCTTTGGGAGATATACATCGTCGGAAATTCCCAGACCAAAAATCCTGGAAGATTGTTAACATATCTTTCGAGCTTCAGTATATTCACTTGCCAACGTAGAAGGCAAGAGACACAAGATTAAAATGTTGGCCAGTAACCGGAAGACCCATTATACTGAAAAAATAAATTCATAGATATAAAATGTGGCTTGGTATCGTGCTTCGAAGCTCTGCCTACCTTGCATAATTCAGGGAAGTCTTATCCAAAAATTGAGTGAAATAGACGGCGGCGCATATGGGCGGGATAAGTAGATCCTGGCGAAGGATGAAAGATTAAGAGGTGCTAGTATAACTGGTAGTGATTGTTACCACTCACTAGCTTGCGCCTTAGCTTCCGATTAAACTCTTCAGTGTGATGGGCTGTCCGTTGAGCCCCGACAAGGTGGAGAGCTTCATCCCCGTCTTTCAAGTCATAACTGACTTCCGAAGGTGGCCTTTTCTCATCGAGATTGAACTGTGCATCCTTCTCTTCTTTGTCAACAGACATTCCGAAGTCCCAGGGGATGGTTAACAGAAAGACCTTGACAAAGCTCATATGTACCATGTCTTTATGGCCCCTGTGACCATCTTATCGGACTATAGATAGAGACAAGAAACCCGACGAAGATAAGTTTGACAAAATGAGAATATGTATCCCACAGCATGTCTCAGTCAGGTAAGCGTGGTACATGCTACACCTAAGATATGCAAAGCCGGTTAGGAGACTCAGGTACGTGCAGATTTGACCGACGCACGAAAACGATATCGTTGTCAATGTATAGCTGATCTCAGCTCTTGTTTACCACGAAGACTACTAGACACATGAAGATGCCAGTCTTCAAGCTTTATTTAGATAAACAAAGCGCAGCAACTGCTGACCAACGTTGGAGCGCCTCGCACGCAACTCACTCCGCGAATACTTATGTGAGTAATGCAGACCAAGCAGAGTCAAAAGCTCGAACCAAGCTCGAACAGACTGAGAAAGACACTCAAGCAGGTGCGGATGTGGGCGAAGGACATAGAGCAAAGCCAAGTGATCTTCTGGTATGTAGTTAAAACCTAGGCAGATAGATACGATAAGCAAGGGTTGGTAAGTCTACAATATTCCCACGGAATTGTCATGTGACTCACGGATTCCACTGTACCATTATAAAAAATCTTCCTTCCAAACTACATTACTCATGTAATGTACAAAATCGACCGTCAGATTAGAGTGATCTCGCTTAGTTTAACTACGGCGCGTCTACATAGTACAGACTATCTCTACTATACAGATTTGGATGTACGTGCCTTGAGGATGCACATCATATCTTCGTGGAATGTCCAAAATATTCTTCCTTCCGAGACCTCTACAAACAGCACCTTCGAGGTATTGTCGGAATTGTCCTCGCAATGCACAACTTACCTTAAGAAGACCTGCATTTCATCTACGAACGAATAGAAAACTTGTTCATAGGCTCCGAAATTTGGCCTTCGAAACGCTCTGCATATCACCTCGGCATTCTACCTACACTTGTGCCTCAATCTCACGAATCGCGCACAACGCCCATATCCAGCCTAGCAGCACCAATTTGGGCGGTGCACCCAGCGGTGCAAACCTTTTCTTTAAAAATTTCATACTACTTATACTTATTTCTTTCTTTTCTTTTCTCTCAGTAAGTACTGAACCTAGTAGCTATTGAGCGAATTACCTTATTTGGCTGAGTTGCTTATGTAACGTAGCTATCTAAAAAGTAATCCTAATTCTGATAGTGATACATCTCTACAAATGGCAGACCCCACTACTCAATCCAACTATCTAGAGATATCAACGCAGCATGTAGCCTTTGAATGGCACGTTGATTTTGAAGTCCAGGTTATTAGTGGATCAGCAACGCACGATCTCACAGTGAGGAAGGATGGTGTCGAGGAAGTGATGTAATTCCTATTCCCTTGAATTCGTCACGAAGTTCACAACAAACTCACGATTTCTGAAAAATTCACAGCTTCGATACTGCCGATCTGGATATCAGTACAGTCGACGTTAATGGAACCTCCGTTCCCGTTAGTACCTTGTATAATAAGTACTCATGGAACAGATTTAATTTACCTTCCCTTCAACAGTATAATGTAGAACCCAAACACCCAGTCATGGGATCGGCCCTTCATATACCACTCCCGAAGGGATTGAAAGCAGGTTCTTCCGTATCTACAAAGATCACGTACAAAACGACCGCTGAATGCACTGCGCTTCAATGGCTAGATAAAGAGTATGTAACGAACCTTTTTTCGAATCTATCCCAGTGCAAGTTGAAGAGCTCTGATTGAACGGAACGTTCCAACAGTCAGACTCAAGGCAAACAATTCCCATACCTTTTCAGTCAATGTCAACCCATCTATGCCCGTAGCCTCGCCCCTTTGCAAGGTCAAATTTCATCTATCAAAACTTCATTCACATCATCCATCCTCATATTTCACCCTTCTAGATACTTCTTCAGCCAAAATTGTGCTCAGATCTACCACACTAGCCGTTATATATTTGCTAATCCTTTTTTCTCTTAGAAATACACCGCATCTGTCATATCAACCCTTCCTGTTTTGCTTTCTGCAATACGAGTATCGCCTCCCTCAGACGGACCCGCTCACGATGGCAAAGTGATCGGCAAAGATCTCGTAACCTACTCTTACACCCAAGTATGTGTGTTACACCTCCATCGACACACATTTAAAACAACGAGATAGCCCGTCCCAATCTCTTCTTATATAATAGCCATCGCAGTGGGAAACGTGCGTTATCGCCCATTCCCTAAACACGAAGACAAGCAATGGACCAGCGGTATCTGGGCAGAACCCGAGCTAATCGATCAGGCGTATTGGGAATTCAGTGAAGATACCACTAGGTACTATAATACATCCCTGTACCACAAATATCCTATCAAGTTACTCCTCTTACTAGATTCCTTGCTGCGGAGGAAAACCTTGTGACTCCTTACAGATTCGGAGTATATGACCTGCTCGTACTCCCGCCTTCATTCCCATACGGAGGCATGGTGAGTTTCGTTTATGACAATGAAAATGCCAAAATAACGTCCCTCGCCCATGTGTCAAAAAGGAAAACGCATGCTTGTCATTCCTCACACCTAGTAAGTCAAACCAGCAAACTGTGTACAAAACTCATCATCAACATTCTTATCCTCTTTTTGAGCGTTATTAACGGGCGATAGGTCTCTAGTAGACGTAGTCGTCCATGAATTAACTCATTCATGGTTTGGAAACGATGTCACGTAAAGTCATTTTCCTCATCACCCCTCATCCAAAACCAACCCGCCCATCTTCTCCAGCCAAGCCAACGCATCCCACTTCTGGCTCAACGAAGGATGGACAACCTACATCGAACGCGTGCTCCAACAAGTCCTACACTCACCTGCAGAACGAGGTTTCGCATACGTTATAGGTTCAACAGCTCTCATCAATTCATTGAAACAATACGAAGATACACCAAAATATCAACGTCTTGTTATCAGTTTCGAGAAAGGCGAGGATCCAGATGGTGCATACAGCAGCATTGCTTATGAAAAAGGCGGCAATTTTATACTTCATCTTGGTGAGCAACTAAATCTTCATTTTATTCTCAGTTTTTGAATAAGCATATACCCTTTTTTAGAACAGGTTTTAGGAGGCCTTGATGTTTTCCTTCCCTATATCAAAGATTACGTAGAAACCTTCATCGGCAAGAGCATCACGACTGAACAGTGGAAAGAACATCTCTATGGCTATTTCTCAAAACACGGAGGTCCAGAAAAGATCAAAGCTCTGGACGGTGTCGACTGGGATGTCAGTACTTTACACTCCATTCTATCTAGTAAAAGTTTTTGAAAAATAATAATCCGATAGGGCTGGTTATACGGCGAAGGTCTTGAACTTCCCGTCAAAATGGAGTACGATCTTACCTTGGCATGGAAAGCCTATCAACTAGCAGAAAAGTGGGACTCTGCTCGCGAGATCGAAACACCAGAGCTTGATTTCCAAGAATCCGATTTAAAAGATTTCAGTTCGAACCAAATAAGTTAGCAAAAATATCAAATCTCACATTAACTCCCTAACCTCACGTTTTCCTTTCTGTAGTGGTGTTCTTGGAACGTCTTCAATCATACCCTGCTCTCCCTTCCCACCTAATCATCCACCTCGGAGACCTATACAAACTCAAAAAGACCTTCAATGCCGAGATCCGGTTCCGGTTCTACAAAGTAGCTCTCTCCGATCCGTCCTCCACCGCAGCGAAAACATTCGCCATAGATGCTGTTAGATGGGTTATTGGCGATGATGAAACGGGGGTCGTTAAAGGTCGTATGAAATTCTGCCGACCAGTTTTTCGAAATGTGTGGAGTGTGGATAAGGATTTGGCTGTGAGGAATTGGGAGAAGGCCAAGACGAATTTTCATCCTATTGCTAGGAAGTTGATTGAAAAGGTAAATGAAGTTGGAATCTTTTCGATGGATGCTCTGCTCAATCGTCCTTCTATGTTCAGGATATTGGGATCACGGAGTTGAAATAAATTGAAGATTTCAAAAGCTGATATCAATGTAAAACGGTTATCAATTGTACAATCACTCGGGGCAAAGGGAATTCAACTTTTCTGATGCGGTTTCAATCCCTGTGCAGAGTAACATGTCGTGGAGCTGCATTATGCATTAATCCGTGAAGCTTTGTCACACAACTTCTAATAAGTAATGTATCACTTGAACCCACCCCAAATATCTCCAAATACGTCGTCCTTCTTTTGTGCCGCTGGCGTGATAGTAAACGAATCCTGCATAGCTGATGTAGGAGCGAAATTGCTCCAATCTGCAGTCGAATTGAAAGGATTAGGTTGTTGCTGCTGAGGAGCTGCTGCTGAAGGGCTACTCCAAACGTTAGCTTGAGCGGGTATGACGGGAGCTGTCCATCCAGATGTAGTACCCCACATCCCAATTCCATTCATACCCATCATGCCTGTAGTTTGCTGCTGCTGCTGCTGTTGTTGAGGCGCAGCGCCTCCCCAATGCGCAGTTTGGTTACCTATTTGAGCAAACTGAGCTGACAAAGGCGTCGAAGCAGGCGGAGGAGCGGAAAAAAGCGACAAAATGTCCTGTTTCACGTCCTTTTTCTGTTCTGGTGCTTGAGTGTTGTTCACGGGAGTTGGAGGTGCATGAAAGTCCAAAGAAAATAAATCGTTGACTGGAGGTTGTTGGACTGGAGGTTGTTGGACTGGAGGTTGTACAACTGGTGAATTAGGGGTAGCAGCAGATCTGTTGGTATAGTTTGATGAGAGGAGTTGATGAGCTTGGGGTTGGCGAGTGGTGATGGGAGTGGAGATACTGGTGGAGTGTACATGCGTTGGTCGAGGTGGGGGAGATGCTGGTTGCTGTGGAGGTGGTGCAGATGGGGCACTGTTATCGAGAACTGAAGGATCGACGGGTGGTTGACCATCTAAAGCCCATCTACGCGATTCATACTTTGATCGAATAAACGATTCCATCTTACTGTTTTGAAAATCATAAAGGTATGGATAGTAAGAGAGGGGCGATAAGCGTACTGTTCAGGAGGAACATGGCCTAGTTTGAGGTGGGCTTCCCAATAGAGATTTGCGAGACGATTTCCCCATTTTTGGATGGACTAAATGAATTATGAGATATATATAATGAAAACAGGATGGATCGTACCGCCATCTGCTCTGGAGTCCAAACGTCCAAGTCTACAGACTTGACTTTGCTGATATGAGTGCCCATACCACGGTGTATACCTGAACAACGGATACACAGGAAGACACCACTGAAAGAGAGTGAGAAAATGAGCAAGGTAAGAGAGAGAAAAGAAACACACAGATTCCATGAGGCCCATCGAGGATCTACAGTTGTTGAATGAGAAGAAGGTGGTTGTAAGAAAGAGAAAGAGACTTGCCATTTCGTTTACAGTCTGCACATACTTTATTTTCCTGATGTTTGACTAGTTCGCGTAGAGTCTTTGTGAATTTCTCAGTGGTGGCCTTGTCCTGTCTTGACATGGTTTTTCAAAGAGAACCAGTAGATTAGTCAGACTGTTACTTGTGACTATCGGATTCCGAGTCCTGTCGTTGCTCGTCGTCGCCCTCTTTGTTATATGCTCTGCTCTGACATCAATCTAGGACGGCTTTGGTTCTGATAGTCCATGGCCGTTCTGGCAACCCCTGACTGGCAATATCCAATGGACACCCGTTCTTCGCCGTCAAATGACTCTCAGCAGCAACAACAACAACAGCAACAGCAGCAACAGCAGCAGCAACATGTCTTGCACCAACAACAAATGCTTCTCGCTCAGCAGCAGCAGGCTTCCTATACTTACCCGGTACAGCAACAGCCTCAAGGAAGTTGGACTCCATCCATTGCTGCAACTCCCTTTTACCCTTCTTTTTACCAAGGTCATCAGCAGCAGCAACAGTCACCACAGCCATATTCTCCTCAGATGCAGCAACAGCCCTTCTTTGATCCAGCAAACGCTCAACTCGCAGCTCAATGGGCTTATCAACAAATGATGTTCAACGCTCAGCACGGCTTCCCCACAATCCCTCCGCAGCAACAGCAGCAACATCATTCTTCTTCTCAGCGCTCTCCCAATACACAAGGCGCTCCAGATTATTTCGCCCAATCCCCGATATCACCCGTTTTCAACCCTTTCCCTAGTGGCACTCCACCTCCTCATACCATCAGAGGTGGTGGTGACCAACAAAATCAGAATTCTCAATATCCTGGTTTTCATCCTTACAGGCGTCCAACTAGACAGCAGCAGCAGCAACAACAACCTGTTTCTTCCTCCGATCTAGCCGATTGGCGTTCCGCTGTTCCCCATCCTCCCTACGGTCGCCCAGACGCTTCAGGCTCAACCTCTTCAGTCAACTCTTCATCCAGTCAGCGTCAACGTACAAATAGTAATCAAAGTGCTCATAGCAGTGCTCATAATGTACCTTCTTCAAATTCTAGTCCTCGTGGCTCAACCAGAAACTCTCCTTCACCCGCTGCTTCATCGTCGGGTTCCTCGGCTAACCAATCCTCACTTCGTACACCTCATAACAGATCTTCTTCATCCTCTTCAACTTCAACAGCTACGTCTGTACGACCTTCCGGCTTGACAGTTGCCCCCCCAGCTGCCACAGCATCCACTTCCACCTCCACTTCGACGACGACGACATCCACTGCTACTCCGAGAATGACACGTCCTTCACCCCTTTCTCAAGGAAATTTCACCGCTTCAGAGAAGCGCATGTCAAGGGATGACATTGATCTAGGTGCCATGCATGAAGCCACCCCGACTGCCACCATGATAAGGAGTGGAGGTCTAAAAGGTCGTCTACGAAGAGCTCTTTCCTTCAACGTCAACCAAGCATTGAAAGAAGATGAACAAACTGCCGAAGAAGACGACGACGACGAATCCATTAAAGCGTCTGCCATCAACGGTGCTAGCTCAAGCAAACTCAAAGCCAAAGCAGGCATCTCTCCCAACAAGGCGAATTCGGCCAAGACCGATGAAACCATACTGGGTACAATGGGGACTATCGGCGACGACAGTACTTCACCCACAGCAACGATGCAAACAGCCAAGAAAAGAGGCCGAGCAGCGTCCCTCTTCAATTCACGACTAAACGCAAGCACAGACAACATCTCCCTCTCCTCCACCGTCAGCAGCGCCAGCGTCATGATCAGAAAACTTGGTGCAATGGGTAAACTCGCTAGGCGTAACTCGCTGGCTGGTATCACTTCCTTGTTCAAAGACAAGGATAAGGACAAAGATGGTGATAAGGATAAGAAGGGAAAGAAAAAGGATAAGAAGGGACCGTTTAGTTCTAAAGGTGAAGCGAGTGAGGCTAGCGTTTCTCATGTTACAGCAGAGCTGGATAGAATGGGTGGTGGTAGTGATTGGAGTGTAGATGCTGATATGAATGGGTTGAGCCCAGCAGCCAAGTTGGCCAGACATCACACGTTGAAGAGTAATGCTGAAGCTGCTGCTAAAGCTAAAGCAAACCAAGAAGCGGCGGCTGCAGCTGCAGCAACGGCCGAAGCTAGCATGAAAGTCAACGGCGTCAATGGATCAGCAGGAGTGCCTACATGGGATAGAAACACAGCTACAAGACAAGGGTCGCTATCGCCTGTCAAAGGCAGTGGTGGAATGAGGATCAACGAAGACGGAACTCGGACATTTATCGAAGATGATGACGAGGAAAGTGATGACGGTCATTATCGTGGACAATCACAACTAGAGTCTGGCACCCAGAGTTTCCCTCATCAAGATGGATGGGACGATGATGAGGATTGGGATCTTGACGGAGATGGGGATGGGGATGGGGATGGGGATGAGGATGTCACGATCAGAGTCGGCATGGATCAGAAGGCTATCATTTCTGAAGACGACAAGTACGAGTATGGCAAGTTCCAACAACAACAACCATCAGACGTGGAGCCTTGGGCTATAGACGTGAGGCGGAGTGCGGAGAGAACTAGAAAACCTGCCAAGGGTATTCTCAAGCGTATGTTTCATAAGCTACTCTTCTTCTAGAGGATGCTCAATTTTTTTTGTAGATGCTGATAGTTATGATCAACAAGTATATCTCACGGACCACCACAATCCTAATCAACGTGCACGTTCAAACTCTTACAATTCTCCTGCGAGTCAGTCAGAATTAGGTCCTCTAGCACGAATACCCTCACCTGACCCAGACCATATCGACGGACTTCGACATGGATCTCACTCATCATTAAATGGGACAACAGATACATCAGCACCCCTATTACCACCATTATCTTTTGAATCATCTTCTCCTCTCTCAAACACCTTCAGCACATCAAAAGACCTCCCCGCCACCCCTTCTTCCCCTTCCAGCTCAACCTCCCACCACACCCTAGCACCCGCACCCGATCGCAGCTCCGCCATCTTCCAACACCCCAACTTCAACTCCTCAGCGCCCACCTTATCCACCATAGGCCAACCACCACCTGGCAGTAAACCGCCGCTGGCTCATAGATCGGCTACGACGCCAAGTAAACGACTGGTATTCGCTAGCAATTTATCGGTGTATGACACTTTCTCTGCTTCGGTGTACGATAGAAGAAGTGAGCCTGCAACATGGAGTAGGCTGACCCCTGCGCTTGCGCAGAGGATAAAAGAGGAACTTAATTCCTATAAAATGGAGGAAATGGAAGTGCATGCTGCTAGTCGGATTCAGTTAGTTGTTTGGTCATCTTTTATACATTCAATTCATGCTGATCGATATCTATGTTTGATAACAGCACTCAGTTCTTTGTTTGATTGGACTGGTCCTAGACTCAAACCTCCAATCCAATAAGACCTTGACGATATCCTTCTTTCTTTCTTTCCCCTTTCTTTCTCCCTTTTTTCTTCCTTCCCACCTTTTTTTTGTTTGGATGTGCCATTTATCGAACCTCACGACCCTTCACTCCGATCCTGTGGTCTGATCTAACATTGACGCTCACTCGTCCTTTCTCGTTGTTTGTCACCCCTGTCTGTTCTCTAACTCTGGAAGTGAGCATTTTTATTCTCATATCCCAATTGCCTCAACCCCGTAACGAAATGATCCAACCAAACATCCCCTGCAATGAGTTTTATTATCCTATATACCCGCACGACACAATTTTCAAATCAATTCACAGACAAACATTCTTTTTGTGGCGGTTAGCTTCTTTTTTTCTTCTTACTTTTTGGCAAGTACATTGTTTGAGTCATAAAAAGGCCTCTGAGCAATTGTTGTCGTTGACTATATCGGCCTTTTTTTTGTTAGTTGTTTTTACCTGCTATACGCCCTGGCTATTCCCTTCATCGTCATCGTCATCGTTACCACACATACATACTGTTCATTTATTCTCTTTCTTCCTCCTCCCCCTCTACACATACTCTTTTTAACCACCCGTTGCTACAGCATCTCACAATTATTATGTTCTTTTTTCATCTCGCCCTCTACCAATTTTGAATCTGGTTTTTATAACAAGTTGGGACGGATATTCGCAGAGCTCCCCAATAAAATCAAGCCCTCCTGTTTCTTTTCCTTCCATTGCATATGTAAGATGTTTCGATGTTATTATAAAATTATCTGGAATCTCGTAGTTTGAAAATTTGCGAAAACATACACGGTCTACGAAACGTAAGTAGCTAAGGTAATGTAGGAAGAAACGATAGGAAAAAGAGAATATGTACAGGTACAAATGCAATAGTTCTAATGGTCATTAGATGAGCAAATCCACATCCACCCTCTACCTCTAGGGAGCTCTCCTCCTCTACCAATAACTACCTGCCTCATCATCCCAGCCACCTTTATCTCTTATCCCAGAACTCCCTAACTTGGTCTTCCCCCTCGCTTTCCTACCTCCAAGTTCCTTGTACATCTCCCTCATCTCGACTTTACCAGGTTTGGCGGCTGCTTGTGCTTCTAACTTCCATTGTTCTTCCTTGAGCTCGCGCGGAGTCTGATATCCAGATAATGAAGGTGATGCATAGCCAGACCCCCCACGAGAGAATGATGTAGATGTGGGTGAGCGGTCTGTTCTTGATTTGAGATAAACTTGGCGCTGAAAAACGGTATATGATTAGGCGAAAGTGTTCGAGGGAAAAGAGATCGCGTCACTTACCCAATTTTGTTTAGACTCCCGCTTTGTCCATTTCCCGGGAGGCAAACTGTCATCATGGAAATGTTCTTTTCTATAATACTGGAACCACACTGAACCCAAACGTCAGTCCAAGTAAGGGAAAGGAGATATGAAGATATACCATAATTCAAGGATTGGCTCCTGGCCCATTTCTTTGACACCAGAGAGCACCTGGCTAAATCTCTAATAGGGAGTTTGGAGAATATACGTTGCGAAAGCTCAGTAGGGAAAGCTTTGAGAGGGTCATGAGAGATGGATGAAGATAGAAGCAATGGCCCTCTTATAGGTCGTGAAGCGTTTCCACTACCACGAACTGGTGAGGATGGTCTTGTCCGTGCAGGTGTGCCAGGAAGAGATACCTTGTGATTGCAGATTGATTAGATTCATGACGGATTAGATTAACGGTTCGGACGTACGACATTGACTATCTCATCGTCTGAATCATCGTTTTCTAAGTGGGCAGAGCGGGTGAGTCTGACATTGTTGAGTCTTCTGTCGATGTCCTCTGTCTTTGATCTCAAGACGTCTTGGAGGAGACTCATGGTGGTGCTGAGGAAAGGGTACTTGATGCTGAAGGTCATGGATTTCAAACAGTTGTAAACAAAGTCCATATTCCTTTAACATATGAAACGATCTCATTTGCACCCAACTTGCTGTCCCCAAATATGCGATCCACGAACGTGATAGGCACCTCACCCACGCTGTACCCTAATGCCCGTGCGCGAACCATCATCTCCATCTGGAACACATAGCCTTTGGATACAGTCTCGGTAATGATATGTTGCAACACAGGTCGACGGTATAATCTACACCAAGTTAAAGAAGCATCTCACGGAAGTGGAAAGCGCGAACATACCGGAAACTTCCTGTTAAATCGCTCACTCCAGGGTTCAAAACTGTAGAAGCTAAAAAGTTGGCCCCTCGGGACACCAGTTTGCGCTTAAGATCCCATCCGTGCACAGCTCCCGGTTGGGCATCTGGCGTGCATGGTTTGGAGGTAGAACGATATCTTGTCCCAGTCACAATATCCAGATTATGTGCCTTTTGAAGGCTGCGAAGGTGAATTTACAGCTCTAGAAAGGAAGATAGGAGCCTTACCGAATGAATTGAGGGATGAATTTAGGCTAAGGATGAGAACGTTAGCAACCACAATGCACGTCGATGGCGAAGGGCATACATGATGAGAGAAATCAGCGTCCATGATAATCACGAAATCTCCAGTGACGAAATTCAAGCCGTGAATATATGCTGTCCTACATCGTTACTCAGTTGTATCTTCAATCCGGTATAGCAAAGCTTACCCTAAACCGAGTTTGCCAGCACGCGGCTTAAGAATCTGTATGTGCTTCACATCAAGCACTGTTCGGTAGCAAGAGAAATAAACCCAGACAATCTTATCTTCACCGTACACCTTTGCCAACTCCTTTGCTACCTCCAGGGTCCCATCAGGACTGGCGTCATCAACTACGACAACCTCCCAATCCAATTGTCTACCAACACATGTATGAAATAAAGAGAGAAATGGATAGGGAAACACGTACTGCTCTTTAAAAGTCTTCGCTAACAACCAGACAATGACCGGCAAATTACTTCGCTCGTTGTAGGTTGGCAGTATGACGCTATACTTGTGTCCATCGGAGGAGGCGAAATGACCTTGCATGTCGAGAGATACAGGGCTTGCAAAAGGGTTCATTCAAGCAGGCGAAAGTGTTGAGAGGACTAAGGTTATGTAATCGACCATGCACCTGGCATTACCGCTACCATATCGCTGGACATTTGTTTAATAGAATGCAGTTTTCTACCGTAGCTGCCTGAGCTTCTTCTTTTTTTTTTTCCATGCATGTACATATGCTCCACATTTGAAGCTGCGACATTGAGCAGGTAGACTAGCAAAAAGTTTATGTAATTCCTCTGGTAGGCGTCTGCGAGCTAACATGTATTCTTCAACTAATCCAGCAAGCATTGTCCGTCTACCAACTTCCTATCTGCCAATTTCAGTACCTATAGTGGACAGTTATGACAACCACCGCGATGCACATACCCCTATCATCATTGATAACGGATCCACCAATCTTCGCTGGGGTTTCGGCACGTCCTCAACACCATTAACTGGCCTAAACACGGTTGCCAAATACAAAGAACGCAAGACGAATAGACCGCTTCTCCTGTTCGGGGACGCCATAGACGCAGAAAGTGGTACAAGAGCCCATGCCAAAACTCCATGGGAAGGAGACGTGTTATTGAACTTCGACGCGTTGGTGAGTTTGGCATTCATGATTCTTCAAATTCGTTGCGCCTAATACTCACTTTGAGGCATAGGAGAATGCACTTGACTATGCTTTCATTCAACTAGGCATTGATACGCCGACAGTTGACCATCCCGTCCTGATGACTGAACGACTATGTAGCCCTTTGCATTCCAGAGCGCGTAAGTTGAGACCATTTTCAATCAGACTTCGTTGAGCTGATTCGTCAATCGATAACAGTAACCTCAGAGCTCATGTTCGAGTTGTACTCAGTTCCGTCACTGGCCTATTGTATCGATGGAATCATGTCGTTCTACCAGAACCACCTGCCTCCACCCACCCAGCCATTCTCAGCAAATGGCCTTGTTATTTCGTTTAATACTGCCTCGACCTCTGTAATACCAATTTTACGAGGAAAAGGGTTACTTAACCTTGCCAAAAGGTGTGGTAGAAACATCTCAACCACCAAGAAGTATCTCAACAGAATATTTTCAGGCTTCCATGGGGCCCTTCTCAATCCTCTGAGTACCTTCTCAAGCTGATACAGCTCAAATATCCCACTTTTCCTACACGCGTCACCACAATGCAAACCAACGTAAAGCTCTATCATCTAGCATCCACCTTTCTCTGATTTTAATTTAGTGGATGCTGCATAACTTTTGTGGGGTAGCCACCGACTTTCCAGCTCACTTGCGGCAATTAAAAGACCCATTGAAATTACGGGATTCTGAAGTAGTTGTCCAGTTTCCATTTATCCCTGCGGTCACGGAAGAGAAGACTGAAGAGGAGATTTCAAGAATTGCAGAGAAACGAAAGGAACAGGGTAGAAAGTTGCAAGAAATTGCTGCCAAGACGAGGGAGGAGAAGGCTTGTGTCTCATATAACCTTCTTACAATCGGACTGATGTGTTTCAAATACAGCTTTTGCAAAAAGAAAACGAATTACAACGTCTCTTGGACCTGAAAGCGACTAAACTTCGTCTGATGAGCATAAAAGAAAATCAGGCAGAAATGAAAATGGAGTGGCTGGTGTGTCTTTGAACGTATCATTCGGATATTCTAAATCGTTTCCGACAACACCCCGTTAATTAGACGACATCACATGCCGCGGGTATTCTCGAAGCTGATTTGGATGAAAAAATCAAAAAGCTCGAGAACGATCTTAAAAGGTCGCGAAAGAAAGAGGGAGGGGATGGTGACGAGGCAATGGTATGGTCTCCTCGTACCCACAAATAGGAGATCATTTAACCTAGCCTTGCTATTTCACAGCAAGAAGACCCTTCTTTCCCATTCGTCGATGTACCCGATGCTGATGTACGTACAAGTTCTTCCTCACCCCAAGGCCCAGCCTTCTGACGAACAGCAGCTTGACGAAGAAGGCTTGAAGGAGAAGAAGAAGCAGAAGCTGTTGAAAGCTGGTTTTGAGGCTCGTGCACGTGCGCGACGAGAGAAAGAACGCGAGAAAGAAGAGAAAGAGCGAGAAGAGAGGCGAGAAGAAGAAGAACGCGAGATGGATCTAGCAGGGTGGTCAAGGAAATTAAGACATGAACAAGAGGTACGGGAGATGTGGTATTTGTGCTTCATTTAGACTGAATGCTGTTATTCAGGCCTTGATGGTGAAAATCAAAGACAGAGCACGTAGAAAGGCGGCCTTGACAGATAGGAAGAGCGCAGCTGCTCAGGCTAGGATGAAAAACATCGCTTCTCTTGCTGCCGATGACAGAGTATCAAAGGCCAAAAAGCGAAAAGGGGACAGAGGTACGTTTGCCTAAGCATAATTATGTCGGGCTTGCTTTAATTCTTTTTGGATAGAGGACATGTTCGGGGCAGACGATGCAGACTGGGCTATCTATCGTAAAATTGTAAAAATCTTCAATTAGTTTCTCATGATAAACTGATGTACCTTGCTTCAACAGAATACTGCAGCGCCTGACTCGGACGAGGAAGACGACCTTTCACAACTCCAAGCCATTGAACAGAAATTGCTCGCCCACGATCCTACATTTACTGCTCAACAGACTCATGCATCAATAGCCACCCAACAATCTGCCCTAATGTCCGCTTTCAGACCTTCCTACAATGAAGGTGACGTAGAAGGTGTGTCTTTACTCAACCTACAAGAGCACAAACTAACAATGATCAGGTAACACACGAATCCATCTAAATACCGAACGATGGCGAGTATGCGAGGCATATTTTTCACCAGTGATGGCGGGCGTGGATTCTGCTGGTCTCGGAGAAGTAATCCACAACTTGATACCTTCTTTCATCGAATCCAGATCTGGAAACGGAAGATTGGATTACATTGCCGATAGAACAGAGCTCATCCAGGTATTTTCCGTTTTCCGTTTGGGCCCTCTTCTCGTATTGATACTTGTCTAGAATGTCTTTCTGACTGGCTCAGCAGCAAAGTTGCCTGGACTTGTACCTCGTTTGACATCAATTTTACAATCGCTCCTACCGCCTGGATCGCCCTTGAACATCGTTTGCGCAGTTGATCCCGCATTAGATGCATGGAGAGGTATGGCTGCTTTTAGCCAAACGGAAGAATTCACCAGGATAGGGGTGACTAAACAAGAATACGAGGAATACGGAGGTGAAAGGATGAAGTTGTGGTGGGGAGGAAATTGGAATGGTGACTCTATCCCCTCTTCCGAGAACGACAGAATGCAAATAGATTGATCATATTTACTTTTTGCCGTGTCCCTTGTTGTCTGTGCGAATGCCAATGTATTACAGTCTGATGAAAACCTCAAAGTTGCTAGAAAGATGGGTGATCATCTGCCATTATGGGAATAGGGGCGTTGTCGTAAAAATGGAGGCAATGCAAGTACTACACTTGTCTGTACAGACATACATATACATCATAGTGCAGGATAGCGGCCACGCGACACAAAACAAGAATGGCAGAGAGAGATCAAGGGTTCATGAACAGCAACCTGGTGTCGACTGTGCAGCAGGTTGATTGACCTTCACTGAGTCATTTGCCGGAGCTCCGGACGCAGTATTTTCTGCTTGGGAGTCAATCAAACGAGTCTTGATATCTCTATGATAATTGATGAGAGGGTAGGGAAAAGAAGCTGATGTGTTAGTTGCTGACCTTGCGAGTGTGAAAAAAGCTTCTTCGACACCCTCATTCACTTTCGCCGATGTTTCCATGAATTTGATGCCTAGCTCATTGGCAAGCTCTTGACCTTGTTCAGTTGTGACCGCCCTCTTGTCCGTCCAATCTGATTTGTTGCCAATGAGAATCTTGTTAACACCATCAGAAGCGTGTTGCTCTATGTTATTGTGCCATGTTCGAATGTCTATCCCAGCGAGATAGATTGAACGAAAGGGTTCAGAAATTGTGTGACTAGATGACATACTGTTGAATGATCGTTCGTCCGTGACGTCGTATACCAATAGAATACCCATTGCTCCACGATAATAGGCCGTCGTGATGGTTCTGAATCGCTCCTGACCAGCTGTATCCCACTTGATACAAGATAATTAGTAAAGTGACAATGCAGCATATAATGTCACCCACGATCTGAAGTTTAATGCGTTTGCCGTCCAGTTCGATAGTGCGGATCTTGAAGTCGATACCAATTGTGGTAATGAAGGAAGGTGTCCATGCATCATCACAGAAACGCAACAAAAGACAAGACTTGCCAACACCTACAATACAAGAACGTAAATGATGATGTCAATGAGATAAGAACCATTAAAATATACCAGAGTCGCCAATGAGCAAGAGCTAAGTGATTTAATGAGCAAAAGTCAACTTTAAGTGGCCAGATGATGACTTGCCTTGATCAGAAAGTCGTAGTGTGGAGGTGGCATTTCAGAAAAAAGGGTGACCTATGAGAGGGGCGAGTAGACTGATGAGTGCAATGAGCTGACTGCGCCAAGTAAATGCTTTAGGCACGTGGCTGTGCCCCAGGAGCGAACAAATAGCCAACAAACAAAGAATTGTTGGCCTTTATAATTTATAAATACAATTTTTTTTTGGCCCCAAAACATGTCCGCACTAAGACTAGGATCGAACCAAATCCTGACCTCTACTCATTTCCTGAAAAGGCTATAAGGTTTAATATTTAATTCTTGAGCTGATTCTCTCTGGAACATGTCACTTCCATTCATCACAGACCGTCAACTACAGTTACGCCACCTGCAGAAGATACGGCCATTAGTCACTTTTTTCAAATACCAGTCTATTGTCTGTCTCCAGAGATTCATATGGTTTTTGCCTATATCCCAACCCATGCTTGAGTCCATGACCGCGCCACAAATAACCTTAATCTATCTATGACGGGTATCACTATCACCCCTTCTATTAAACAGATTCGCCGGTATTACTTTAGCGCCCGTGGTCATGCGACAACCTCATTGTGCCCGCAGTCAGTAACTTCTTTCTGCTGCATATAAAAAGGTATCCTCCATGGGAACCGGTTTCTCAACTCGCACCCCAACTATGAGTTACCAACGCAAAATCACTTACCGCACTGGCTTGTTTGATCCAGCAAACCTCAACTCTACTGATAAGATCCTCGATTCGCTTCGTCAGTTCGAAGCCGTCCTCAATGAAGATAACTACGTTCAAGCCCTCGATGATCTCTTAGACAACACCCATACTGTCGAACTTATTCTATCAGGTATGCGCTCTCGTGCCAACTGCGTAGCTATACCGATTTCAAATTTGTAGGCATGAATGACATTCCCCTCAACGCATGGATTGTTAAGCATTTTCCGACAACACACGACTTATTTGTTCCTTCTTTCGAGAACAAACTCCTCTGCAGACTTTCAAAGTTTATAATTTTTAACACATCTCCCGATGACCTAGATTACGACGTTCTATGTGATCACCATCGGACTGTGAGTCTCGCACCAGAGGCCTTACAGGCGCTTTTTGCCATGACCTCCTTGAAAGACGAGAGACACCCGCCTGACGTCGATAAGCTTGGGTTGTCCTCTTTCAAGAAGGTTAAGGCAAAAAGTCTGAAACAATCGAAGATGAAGAAGCCTCATGTTCATGACTTGGATACGAAACCATTGGTTAACTTGAGTATTGCCATTCCTCGTACCTCCCCCGATGCCCAAGCCGCTCTTGCTATGTTTCTTGGCCGTCTCAAAGACATTCTTGAGGTTTGTGCCTCGTGATATGCTTTCATTCTATTTCTAATAAGTACATAGTTTTATCTGAACAGGATGCTATCTCCTCAGATCGCGAAGTCAATCAAAGACGGCTTCATTCGACATGAGCGTCCCACTGAGTTGAAGATCGTCACTGATTCCAGGCTGCCTAGTGATATCCCCCAGGCCGATACCCCTGTCCCTGCCGTTCCGACAACAGAGAATCTTCCCGCACTCCCAATGATCCAACCCACGAAATCGTCTGTCTTCTATCATTGTCATGATATTATCTGATGATGTTGTTTGATAGTGCGCTGTTTTTTGATAGTCCAGAAGGATTTGGTGAATGGCGCATGCTTGTGTCACAGGCTGCTCACCGCAATCTCCGAGATTTCCACGGAAGAAGCAAAAAGTCATTCAAGATTATCACCAAGAAAATCAAGTTAGCCAGTTGAACTTCGTAGACTAGCTCACATTTAACTTTCATGACAGAGAAATATCGAATGGTCATTTTTCAGAGGACAATCAGAAGAGGATAAATGGACCGTCCTCCACCGACATCCCTGTTTTTGAGGCCAAAATGACGAGGGACCTCCGCCTAGTCGTCAGCTTTAGTCATTGTGATGTATCCCACCAACTTCTAACTTCTCTCCTAGTACGTTGTCGACTGCATCTCCAACTATGACAATGCCGTGTGTTGCCTACTTATCTCCAGATTCCGAGCCCTCACCCTTTTACTAGACTGGAATTCAAGTTTTGAAACTCTTTGGGATCTTCACCCACGCACAAATCAACAATCGTTCTTGGGAGGCAGTAGGTCGTGCGCTTGCCAAGCAAGGCAAAGAATATAGAAAGAGGTGCATAGAGCCCTCAAAAATCAGCGAAGTATTTCACATTCTGCATATACTAGATGCCTCACACGCGTTCGCGTATCCAACTCCGGTAACGTCTTTTCGCCAGCTTGCTTTCCGGCCTTGCCTATGGTAGAGTCTCCCTTTCTCGACGCTCCAGATCTGCCAGAAGAGGACAGCAGCAACGAAGTTCGTTACTCTCTGGATTTTAACACGCATCAACTGAACCTACAATACAGCTTCATAAAATCATAACGTGAGGCATCAGATGACCAGATGATAAAATCCATCTCATTTCTTTAGGTTGGAGAAATACGTCACCTTTTCGAAGGTGAGCAGAAATTTTATCTGCTATTCTGACACTTAGGAACAATAAACAGGAACTTCTGGACAGTGAGGTCATGTCACTCTGGGTTTGTGTCGTACTCAAATAAGGTTTTAGGCATCGAGGCGGGCCGCGATGATGTATTCCCGTTCGAAGTTTCGTGAGCAACCTCCCACAACCTCTCTCCACCTATTTTCTGATACTCCGCGCACAGAGAGAAGGAGCGAAGGATCATAACGCATCCTTATTCATGTTACGTGTTAGGTCGAAGTGGTACAGGGTGCGTCTCATGATGGTCTGTCAAGGTCTGTCCTAATGGCCTATAATGCAGAAAAACTACCACAATGCTTTATAAAATGCTTGGGATAGAAAGAGCGTACAGCATGTCTGACGAGGGCTTAGCTCGTCCGCGTCAGGTTTTTGTCACCCAATCTCGACTCCTTGTCGGAAAGGTTGAAGAACATTTCTTCAAATACCTGGAATCGCTGGCACCTGGGTCTTCTGAACACCAAAACGCTTACGAGAGGATCAGGAATCGCGATTTCGACGATGGATTTCTGGTTGATGAAGACGACAATGGAGAATGGCGGAATGATATCCCGCAGAGGTACAGCGAATTAGAGGATCACCATTTTCCTCTCTTTATCACATTTGATATGGTGAGTTTTCTTCAAAAGAGGATTTGTTATTCTGACTTCATAAAAACAGCTCTGTACAATGCTTGAGGCTGATATCCGCTACAAGGAAGAAAACGATGTTGCGGCATTAACACACACTCTTCCGATGATGTCTGGCCATAGGGCATCCGCCTTACGAACGCGTGGAAAGCTCGTAAATTTTGAACGATTTTCGTTGGAATATTGGCCTCATTTTGATCAATCACTCACAAAGAAACTTAGTCAGTCTTCATTCTATGTACATTTCAACATCTCACTCTGTCACAAGATGTGTCGTCGGTCTTCAGCGAGATCATGGGCAAGTTGCCACCTTTCTGGGCTTATCCTACGCCGATGGTGTCATTAATAATTTGTTGCATCCAGGTGTCATTTCAGGGTCTGAACAGACAGCAACGTTGGAAAGCGGATACATGGACCGTGACACATATGAGAATTCTCATTTGAGGGGTCAATCTACTTTCGCTGGCCATCGTTCAAGAATATATGATATCTTTCTTTCTTATCGCAAACAGAAGATGGGACTGGGCGACTTCGATGTTGCAGAGAGGTTGGTCAACTCAGTTCTTCTATGATGTTCTATATCTAATTGAGTACTAAGGACACACGCTATTCTCCGTTCCTTTTCGGGGGCCCCTTTAATGGGAAAGAAATTTGACCACCTGTATGCTTTCGTTCTATTCTAAATATCGTGGTCCAACATTCCTTTCAAAAGTTACGTCGACGAAACACAAGACAACCTACTCATCGATATATTGCGTGCGTCACTCTACAACATAGCTTGCATCTCATTTCTCACGTTTTCACTTCTATAAGTCTTGCGTTCATTATCTCGAAATCCTAATGGATTATTCTGGGCTGGCGACACTGCGCAGACGATATCCGCTGGTAGCTCGTTTCGGTTCGATGACCTGAAGGCATTCTTGTACAGGATTGAGGTCAGGCTGAATTCCTTTCCTGGTTTGAAATTAAATGACCGATTACTGTAGAAACGACACCATCTCCTCAAGCCGGACAAACTTCTTGGGCCCATACAGAAGCCCTTGACCTTCCAGTTAGAGATCAATTACAGGTCACACGCTGGGATAGTCAACTGTGCCCACACAGTGATCGATCTCATCACACAACTTTGGCCTAACTCCATCGATAGACTGGAACGTGAAAGGGGTGTTGCCAACGGAGTCAAGCCTATATTCTATACTGACGTGGACTCGGATTTCATAAAAGAGGTGCAGTCGTCAGTCCAGCTACTGGGTTTCGTTCATAATCAATTTCACAGCGCCGTTTTCTGTCACGTAACACAAGGTGTTTTTTACTCTCTTTCTAAATGAACAAACAACGTCATTGAGTTCTCCACAGCAGAGAGAAGGTAGAACTGGGCGCAAACCAATGTTAGTGCATCTTTATCCCATAAGGTCCGATAAAAATGACACCTAACCCTTAGGTATCCTCGTACGCAATGACAAAGCAAAGAAGCAACTTATAGACGAGGTTGGCAAAGTCGGGATAATCCTGTAAGTAAATACACATCGGGAATTCGTTCAGCTAATCTTGTCACTAGGACAATCTATGAAAGTAAAGGCTTGGAGTTCAATGACGTAGTATTTTGTTTAACCGGATGGTCTCAGCTATTAATTTGGGTTTAGGTGTTTTTATATAACTTTTTCCATGACTCGGAATGCGATACATCGCTATGGAGAGTGGTCCTGAACGGCATTTCTTTTGCCCATGCTGGTACAATGCCCATATTCGATGCTATTAAACACATAGGCATATGCTCAGAGGTATTTTTTTCTCTTCAGGTTGTCGAAGGGATGCTCAATATTCTCCGTTCCAGCTCAAGTCTCTTTATGTCGCCATTACAAGGGCACGAAACAACCTGCGAATCGCAGATTTTTCAACCAAAGGGGAATCAATGAGAGTACGCCATCTGCATTCATTATATTTCATTTTTGTCATAAATGCCTTTAAATTCTAGAAACTTTGGCTGAGTCGTGGTCAGATACAAAATTGCCTACCTGGCAATGAGTTTTCGGATTTTGCAGCACCCTCCTCGAAGGAAGATTGGGAAAAGAGAGCCAAGGAGTTCTTCAACGTCAAGCAGTACGCCTTTGCTAGGGACAGCTTTATGAAGGCGAGCAACCATCGTTCAGCCGCTGTTGCAAATGCGTATGTTCGACGAGACATAGCGCAAAAACTTGGCAGCACCGATAGCACACGTCCAGCAGCTTTCGAATCGGCGGCGGAAGAATTCTTGGTTTGCGCTCGCGATGCTCTTGAAGGTCGCTCTGTCAGGTATAAGCGTTATCATCAAAAGGCTGCAGAGTGTTTGGAGGAGGCCGGCAATGTCATCCAGGCTGCGGAAAATTATCGAATTGCTGAAAATTTCACCAAGGCGGTTCTCTTGTTCAGGAAATCGGGCAAGTTCGACGATGTTTACGATATTATCACCAACTACAGCGACAAAGTGGCGCCCGAAGATCTGGAGAGTGTCAAAGATGTTACACGCTTATACTACCTCACCCAAAAGAAATTTCGGTGAGCTACTTATCGAAAATATTATGTATGCCCGCTCTGAATTTCTGTTGTTATTTTCAGAGAAGCCCACAGCTTATTCGTCACAGTGGAAGAAGAGATTAGCTATTTAGAAGATCGAAATCTCGACGATGCTCAGCTCGACCTCCTTATTCTCCATGAAAAAAAATCCGACGCGGCTGCAGTCCATCTGTCCGAGGGTCGCGTTCTAGAGGCCATTGACCTCTTTCTTGATGACAGTGAGAATAACCGGGACTCCGTCCAAAAGGCAATAAACTGCATTTTGCAAGGCCTTAGGAAAACAATGCCTTTCGGAGGATCTGTGGCAGCATTCGAGGTCACGGAACTTCTCAAACGCTCAGATTTGATCGACCCTTGTATGCTGAGCCAGGACGTTCGCGACGAGGTAAGATCTGTCTCACTTTCATGCTTCCACTCTCTCACTTCAACTGTTCAAGATCGATATGTTCAGGGCCATAAGCTCAGGATGCAACGAAGACTTCATCCGACGTGCTAATACCTTTTTAAACTCAGGCAACACAAATGCTGCTCTCCTTTGTCTGGATCGTCAATTTGAGCACACGCCAGACTTTACCAGCATGGATATATTTCAGATTGCATGCGCTTTACAACTATACCTCCGTTATGCTGAAATACTGCACGATCTTGCCTTCTCCGTCGACCCATGCACAGAATCTCGTGTCTGGACCCTGTTTGGATATCGCCCGCACGAACAGGGCGCTTTCTGGATTCCAGCTGGCACTTTACTCTATGCACAAGTTCCCGCGGGGTCCTGTGGTAGCACGAGCGAAGCAGGGCTCATCCTATCTAAACAAGACCTTCTTACTGTATTCCAGGAATGCCTTCAACGCCGTCTTTTCGATCGAGTTGCTATGGAGAACGAAAAGTGCCGTACGGCGCCTGCTTTGCTCCCATGTTCTATTCACGTCGCATATGGAGACTGCGATCCCTCCCTCTGCAATGGAGTCCACATTTCTCCGGATAAAGACTGGTTCAATAGTTGGACGAGAGTTCACTTTCTTCAGATTCTGATTTATCATACAATTATCCATCTTCAATTCAAATCTGAAATGAAGGCTCAGCAAAGGTTAGCAGTACATTTTTATACAAGGCGTACAGACTGATGTTTCGTTGAAAAAGGTACTGGATCGGGAAGTTGCAGCAAGTTCTTAATGCGTCAGACTTTCGGTTTGGGTCATACTCAAACTTGGATGATGAGACCATTGCTGGCGCTCGAAAGCCGCTGAATGTCGTCATCGATTGGGTCCGTCAAGTAGCTGCTTCGCTTGAGCATGATTGGCCCCCGCAGCTGTCTTTTTTAACGCATGTCATGGTAACTGCAAACATTGCTTTCACCTTTGATAGGAACAATGCCTCTGTCTATCTGTATCGTTCCGAGTTTATCAACTCGGATGATTGCCCGGGTCAGTATTTTCGACAACCGCATGGCGAAAACTCTCTCCAAGAGTTTCTCGTGGCTCTTCACGAGACAGGCCCTTCAAGCATTGTGAATGGCATATTATTTATTCGGTTAGTCGCTGGATTGTGTATTATCTTTCAATCTCAAATTCCGTCTACAGCCAAGTGATGGAAGCCAAAATTCCAGTAGAAATCGGCGTCTTTTGCAGTTTCATCGAACGAATATGCGGTTCCTTGATCGTATGCAACAGGTATTGGCGAACTGGCAGCCTACACGGGGTAACATTACCTCGCAGTTGGTTGAAAGTCATTCTGGACACTTTCCGGCCCAATGAAGCGTCTGATAAAGACAGCTCGCGTTTCTGGTTACTTTTAGAGCCCCTGCAAGAACTGTTGAGAAAGCTTTACTGCAGTGATTCATCGGATCCTGGTAAGATCCATTGTTCGAGATTCAGTTATTAGTGCAAGTCCAAACGGAATTGATGCATCGATATAGGACATCTATTGTACGATTTAGAGTTTCGGTGGGCTGGGCGGCAGCACCATAAAATTCGTAATCTTTATATTGCTCGAATGTGAGTTTAGAATTCTTGGTGTTGATATGCGTGGAACTCAAGGTCATTTTATATATAGTTGCAGAGTACTAGGTTTGCGTGAGTGTTGACAGCTTGCTATCTCCCTGCTTGAGCTCATGTTTTTATATCTCAAGTTGGCTACAATATAACCATGCCAGCCTTCAGAGACAGGATCCTTGGGATTTTCCGATCACTTCTCGAAAGCAACCACCATGGATTCTCCAGCCTCTACGGCAGGTGGGGGGGGGGTTTTATTTTGTCTGCTTAAATACGAATATTAATCCAAATTATCAGGTATATTTATGCCAAAGACTCTCATGACATAGCTGTAGCGACTCGTCGATCTATGCGGGGATCTCCTCTAGACGAAATGGTACAACTTCTACAGTCGGATCGGATTGAGTCTCCTGTATACGAGATTTTTTGCTTGCGGCGCGTCACCTATTCCGTGACAGAAGAAATACTTTCCCTCCTAGCCGATTTGTCATCATCACCGTCCGATCTTTCGTCTGGTGATAACACAATGGTGGGAGTTGGTGTCGACCTGGAAGGAGAAAACGACCCTGTTGATACTCTCAACGAAGCCAATGAAATATCCTCTGATCATGAGGAAGAAGACCCAGATTTCATTCCCAAGACGGATCTTCCAGAGGTCATATATACACGTCACTCAGAGGATGAGAAAGTTGCAGTGACCATCATTCAGAGGGCCTATCGAAAGGTCTTGGAACAGCGACGATTGAGGAACAAGCCTGGGCCAGAAGGACAAAATCGTCATTATTTCCATCTTTGTTGGAAGAGAGTCCGAGAAGAAAACAGAGAAAGCGACGAATACACTCAGGCTTTTCTTGGCCCACTTCCTCACCTTTTGTCTAGCTTTGATTATGCGGAATATCTTGCGATGGCGAAAAAACATGAGCAGACGAAACAACTTGTACCAGGGAGCAATCACGAATCCCTCGATGAAATCGGCACCATTTTGACACGTATTTCGTACGCTCTTGATCTTATTGCATGATAATCATCAGCTGACATTATTGTAAAGAGCCTGGTTGATCAATATCAAGGAATGTCGCCAAAGGCTATTACCCACTGCAGATTTCCATCATGACCATGATTTAGATTTGCTCAAGAAGCACGTCGGCCATGCCGTCGTTCTTCTAAGCGATTTAAGCTTGCCTTTTGAGGCGACCGATGACTTGCGGACTAATGTCGGGCTTGTCCATAAAGCCTTGTTACAGGAGGAGAGGATTAAAGCCGAAGTCGAGGTCAAGTTACCAACTTCCAAGAAAGAGAGACGACCAATATTGAATATGGGTGATGGAAATGATTTTTCAGACTGGGAGAGGGATGTTGAAGATGATTGATTGGATTCACTGGTGTTTGTACATATGTATTACCTAATAATAAACTTCCATTGTTTGTTACCTGGACGCGTGACGTCATTGGCCACTTGTGCAAGACCGTATAAATTTACAACTTTCCATTACACACGAACAACTCAAGGTCCTTTCCAGATTTCAATGGGCAGCGGTGGGTCCTTGGTCCTACGGATCTTGCGCCTCCATTCATTGACTTGCTCACTAGGAACCAAATGTGCAGCAGACGATTCAATCTCCACTACATCTCCTCGTGGATCAAAAGCTCGAAAGACCAGTGACTCTAAAACCAATGGAAAGAAGGCAGCTAATAAGTCTTTAGCAAGTCAGGTAGAATATCACATTCCACCAGAGATTGCCACATCTGATCTAGTTTTAGCCCCCGCTTTCTTGAGTTCAAATCAAAGGCCCTCCCTCTTCATGTAAATCTGACACACACACCTCCCAGCATTCTCAAAAAAGTTGAGAGTGATGTCGCAGTCACCGGCAGCCCAGAGCCTGAGGAGGTGATCAAATTTGACGCAGCAGTAGCAGGGAACGATACCGGTTTCATCGAAAACCTAACTCTCCTACCAAGCTCTTTCACAACCGGAAGCTACGGATGGAATGGAAGCAAACATATAACTGTTGAATTACAAGGTGGAGATGGAAATAGCGAAGGCGGCAAGGAAAAAGTGCAAGTTATGCTGTCGTACACGTCATATTCTTATAGATTGATCCTAGTTTTGTTCTATCTAACGTGTTTTTTCTCATTCCGTGGCAGGATTAATGCCACAGTCATTGGCAGTAAACCCAGTGGGAAGAAAGGCAAAGGCAATGAAGTTAAAAAGCCTGAGGAGGATTTGGCAGAAGAACCTGAGGCAGATGAGAAAGACGATGAATGATGCATCAATGAATATGAAATATTTAAATATTGATGACCTTTACTATTAGATGATTGAAAGCCAAAACTTGAAGCGGGTCGACCGGTTCCGGCCGGATCAATAGTTAGATGCACAACTACATGTTCTTTCTCTTGTCGCTGCCACTACAGATCAGGATATCTTGATACCACGCCTGTGGGAGTCCAATAATTTTCAGCAAATGACACCTGGCAACGCTCGTGCAGCAAGGATTACAATCAAATTATCCGTGCTTCTATAGCGTTGCGGCTTGACACGAATTGGTTCTCACCTGACTTAATAATATACTTATGCCAGCAGATCGATTTGATATTCCGAACCAGGCGATGCCACTGTAACTCGTATTGTTGCAGTCTGAAACGCTTGATTCTCACACTCCTTCGTGATGCCCATTCACTAGTGTCCTTTTTATTCGGGTCCAGGAAGGTCCAGACTCAAAGTACGAATAATTGTGATCGCCCCTCTTTCATGTAGCCTTGAATCATGGGAATTGGTATAGTTTCTGTATCGCTTCAAGGCACTCGAACACGCACCGTAATTACGTGTGGTAAGCGATGGTGACATTTAGCCAGCGTTTCTCAAGTCTAGCCTAGACCCTGGTTGCTTGTAGTCGCGCGCACCAGATCGCCTTCTGTTGTCTCGTGTTACATTTTTCGTGTGGGGGCATCCATTTCTTGCTAGATTATGGAAACTAAACCTTTTTCACTCAGCTGCTAGACTCAAATGCAGGCTCAAAACACTGCTGGTGCCAGGTGATCTTTCCAGAGGAAAAATGTTATTAGAAATGATAAAATCTGTCTATAAATAGGGTTTTCCTCTGGAAACAACTTCAAACACCACCTGGCACCAGCAGTGAAATTTAAATGATCTATAATAGTTACTTATGGACAACAGCCTGCAATTCCTTAATAGCCCACCTCATCATGGGGGGGGGGCAAGGCTTGCTTCACTATCCTAGTGGCATGATAATCTATGGGCATAATCATCAAAAAGTGATCAAATTGATATCGCATAGTGGCCATCAACAAAACAGCAAATTAGTTTCCGGTTTCACCAGTTTTCTGGGTTTCTGGAAATCTGCGGGAACCTGGGAAGGGAATTTTCTAGGAAATATGCTAGGTACGGGTCAGGACTGCACCTGCGGCAATGTTTCCGACATATGTCACTTAGGTTCCCATGTTTCATTGTTTCCGGGGTTTTCTGGGTTGAGAAACCCCTGTTAAAAAGCCAGAGACCCTTTTTTGCATAAATACATATGGTGCCGGCCATCTGTAGGCCGCTACTTTGGGACGGTGGCTGTGCAGTGGCCAAATCAGCAGAGAATTTTTCAAAAGTTAGCCTCACTAAAAATTTGCTAAAAATGTGTAAAAATGTCTCACTGCTGCAAATTTAGATGCTCTAAATTCTCAGAAATACGTCAAAGATGATAATTCTTGCAAATATACCTCTCACAGACCTTTCCTGAGACTCTAGCCGTGCCAACTTGTTCCTAAAAGATTATGATTAGATTAGATTAGGACCCTGAATTGCCTTTTTTGGATGGTGGCCAAGTTGAGCAGATGGTCACAATTAATAACTCGGTCAGTTTTTATCAGATCGCTTATCCCTCTAACAGTTTTGTTCCTATTGTGAAAAGGAAGCGTTTTGTCAGAGGGATAAGAAAAATACCCTTTTTTTGACAAGTTACTGTACCATTACGTTCAATTGGTCCGTCACGCGTCACAGGGCCTGTGAAATTTGGTGCGTGTCCCAACAAATGGTATATGTAGATTGTCACATATTGTCACAGACTGTCACCCGCTTCCAATTTGGCCGAAATTTTGACCCTGTCCCAGGTCACACCGAAGGTGGCCGAAGTTAAAATTTGGTCCACTAAGTCACAGGTCACACCCCTGGACCAATTGAACGTAATGGTACAGTATTTCGGCTGTACAAAAGTAGCGGCCTACAGGTGGCCGGCACCATAGAATACCATTAGTTTACGATCATTGACGAGAATTTTGCATCGCAGAGTTTGGCTTTGTTTGTTCGCCAGCATGTCACGTAATCGTACACATATTTAAGCAACGACTCACTAAAGTCATTCGTTATCTTAACGACTACTTTGGCATCGAACCAAAAATGAAAGCTGCGAGATACTATGGGCCAGGAAACGTAAGGCTGGACCAAGTGCCTGAACCTGAAGCCAAAGAGGGTCAATTGAAGATCAAGGTATTGAACCCCTAATATTCGACATTACATATTTAGCATTAACATCCGTTCCAGATTGCCTGGTATTCTTTAATATCTCTCCAAAATGACGATTTTTTCACTCCATGTTATCGCATTTTCTAATTTTAGGAACGGCAGTAGGTGGTTTGGCGTCAAAACTCGGACTAGTACTTACTAACTTCTTATTCCTCAACAGTTTGCGGGAGTGACTTACACGCGTATCTCGTGCCCGTACCCGGCGCTTACCCGACCGAGACTATCGCAAATCAATTGACAGGAGAAACTCTTCCTGTGACCCTTGGCCATGAGTGAGTCTCAAACAATCAGGATCTTGAGTTCGTGGCAGCTTAGGTTCCTTTGATAGGATTTCAGGCACTATTGCGGGTCTTGGAATAGGCGTAGATGAGAACAAGTGGAAAGTCGGCCAGAATGTGATAATGTGGGCTTTTTTTTTTCGTCCATAACTTTTGCCGAGTACAGGTTGTCAATCATTCTTTGACCACAGAGAACCAATAATTTCCTGCCTCAAGCAATCATGCCACTGCTGCGCATCGGGAATTTGCAACCTATGCCCTTTCGTTACGTGTATTGTTCGTATTCCTGTTCGTAATTTCATCTGGTGGCTACTTAATTTGCACTATCACTTGCAGGGAATCGGCGGAAGGGGTGGTGGCCTCTCAGAGTACATTGCCCTGGATACACGTTACGTTCACATCCTTCCAGAGGGAATATCGCGTGCGATTATTGTTAATTATTGTTAATCATGATGTCACCATTGAAGTTGATTGACCAGTCGAGGTTGGGGCCACTCTCGAACCTCTTGCGGTTGCCTGGTATGGAGTCAAACAATCTGGCTTCAAAAAAGGTCAGACTGCTCTTATAATCGGCGCTGGCCCGGTATGTCATTTAGGTCACCTCCGTTGTCGCGTCCTAACTACTGCCCTAGATCGGATTGTTTCTCCTCAAAGTTTTACGGTATGGGTCCTCTTTTCCGTCTTAGAGGACTGAGCACATCTATGCACGATTATGAAGGTCGATTGATCCTTCAACTACCATCGTTGTTTCCGAACCAGCACTCGCTCGCCGCCAGTTTGCGCTGGATCATGGCGCTACCATTGTCATTGATCCTTCTGCCTCTGCCTTAGAGAGCTCTGATCCTATCACAACTGTGGAAGCAGTAATGAAGGCCACAAATGGTATTGGTGTCGACGTCGCCTTCGACGCTGCTGGTAATCAAGCAGGTCTGGACTCCGCGCTCTTAAGTATCCGTCCCCGAGGAGTGTACCTCAACCTTGCCATATTTGATGAATCACCGCAAGTTAATATGACCTTAGTACTAATGCGAGAGATTACTCTCACTGGTAAGTTTTTTTTCTTCTCTTCGCACAAACGTTCCACGAGCCGATTTTTTTGAATAGGCACAGCTGCATATAACGGTATACACCCTGAGATGTTGGAGGCGGTGGCTTCGGGAAAAATTAAAGGGATGGAAGAATTCATCACGCGCAAAATTGCGATCGAAGACCTTGTAGAGAAAGGGATCATGGCTTTGCTCCACGAAAAGGATAAACATAGTCAGATTCCCTTCACTTTGACAATTCTTCATCCTCTAATGCACCTGAATTTGACAGTCAAAATTCTTGTCCATCCCTGATGCACTGAATGGTTATTGGGTCCGTATATTCTTGCGGCGATGAATATGCGAGTTAGTTAACAAATGCAAATCGAGACTCAGTTTTTACTATTTATACTCCTACAACGGTCAGAAACATATGACACGAACTTTGTTTTTTTATCAGGCTGGCCGGAGTTGTATCGGAGCTTAAAGTGGTGGTGCACAATTACACTATGTGTGACGAACGCGTCACATGAGCGTCACCCCTGTGACACCATCACAAACTTGAGACATGCAAACCCTGATCCACAACAGTCTGACAACCAATATAACAGTGTAGATAGGAGAGCATACATAATGCCCACAACCCTACAGAAAGATTTTATTTATTTTTGTTATTTTA
>Ga0193743_1000223_pt1 | contig 45968 bp, 90 predicted proteins | sample L2c2metaG_FD_143038 | JGI IMG/M metagenome (GOLD analysis project Ga0193743, IMG submission 143038) | Soil microbial communities from a riparian zone of the East river system, Colorado, United States - L2c2 | ecosystem: Environmental > Terrestrial > Soil > Riparian zone | place: USA: East River... | reverse complement strand
CGTCGTTGCGTTCCGCCTGGGTCATCCCCCCGGCCTTGCCTTCGTTCCTCGTCCGCTTGCTTTCGTTGCCGATTTCTTCCTGCTGCTGACGGTTCTCGATTCCCTGCTGCCGCAGTTCGTTCTGTTCCTTACGGGCGTCGGCAGCTGCGGCTGCGGCGCCGGCCGCCTTTTCGCTGTGGTACTTCGCTTTGTCGAGCCCGTACGCCTGCCGCTGGATCAGGTAATCGTGGTTGTTCTGGATCGCTTCGCCGCGGAATTTGGAGGCGTAGTCGCCGCGCTGTTTCGCCAGTTCGCGCTTGTCACCTTCGATCGAGCGGGTGCGCTTCAGCTCGTTCATCTTCGACTGGACCTTCTGGCCGGCGCCGATCCGCTTTTTGTCGGACAGGTACCCCTGCTGGTTGGCACCGCGCGCGGCCGTGGCCCCGCCGAAGGCAGAGCTGAGGTAGTTGCGCTGGGCCTGGGCGGCAGCTCCGCGTTCGGCCGGTTCGGTAGGTGCGGTCTGACCGCGGAGGGCAGCCGACTGCGCGGCCTGCGCGTCGAGTTTCGCCGTGTTGGCGTTGTCCTGGGCGGAGGACTGGGCGATGTAGCCCTGGCCCTGGGTCGCCGCCTGTGCGTACGCGTTGGCGGTGTCGGCCTGCGAGCCCGAGACGGTCTTCAGGTATTCGTTCCACCAGTTGCCGACGTCTTTGGTGCGACGTTCGGAGGCCCGTTTTTCGGCGTTGATCGCCCGTTCGGTGGGGCGGTAGGCGAGGCGGGTGGAGGCCTGGGTTTCTTTGCGCAGGCGCTGGGGGGTGAGGGGTTCGTTCAACCACTTACCCTGCGGCTTCCCCTGCTTCTTGTTCGGTTTTCCGCCCTTCACCTTCGTGCCGCCTACACTCATCTTTTCCTCCTGGGAAGGGCTCGGGCGCTAGACACTGCCTGTTTGATTGCGGCTTTTTTGCCGGCTGGTTTTTTGGCTTTCGCTTTGCCGGGTGGGGACGTGGTCGGGTCGAGGGGTTCGCCTTCGGCCCGTTCGAGGCGGCTCCAGCCGGCGTTGTTGATTTCTTCGTTTTTCCGATCGCTAGCAGCGAGTCGTTCGGCGGACACGCCCTGGAGCGCGGCCGAGTACGATTTCTGGAGCTGGTCGCGTTCCTGGCCGACAGCGTCACGGTTGTAGCCAAGGGCGTTCTGCGTCGACCCGGCGTAGAGCTGACCGGCGGCGGCATAAGAGTTGGTGGATCCCCGGTTGGCGCGCTGGTAGGACTGTTCGAGCAGGGAGGCGCGGGAGTAGGGATTCGTCTTGTAGTCGTTGAATCCCGCGTCCAGGCCGTAGTCCTGTTTGTAGGCCTGTTCTTTGTAGTCGAGGCCGATGTTCGCGTTGTTGTACTTGCTGGTCGCGCCGGCACTCGACAGTTCGTACTGCGAGTCCCAGGGGGCACCCGTGTACGGAGCGGCAGGCGCCCCTGCGGCGCCAGCTCCCGATTTGGGCTTCGCCACTGGACGGTTCCCGCCGACCCGGCCTGGATTGGGAGCGACGCGGTTGTTGTAAACCCCTATGCCGCCCGCGGCCGATTTCGGCGCGGAGGTTCCCCCGTTTGCGACCCGGGGGCGGGCTTTGACAGCATGGGCGATTGCGGTGCGATTCGCCAAACGACTGCTCCTATCCGATCGCTCGCCAGTAGACGATTGCGGTTTTGCCTGCGGTCACCGCGCCGTTTGCCCAGACTTGGACTTTCAGGACGGTAGAAGTTGGATCTGCCGAGAGGTAGGCGTTGGGGGGGAGGAAGGCCGAGATGTTGGTCGCCGTCACCGTCAGGGAGATGGACGCGGGAACGACGCCGAGGCCATGAGCGATTTCCACGATGCCCGCGAAGTTGGTTGCCCCGGGCCAGGTGACCGTTTTCGAGCCGAAGGCTTCTTTGCGGGCGGCGGGGGTGACGAGCTGGGGAAACAGTTCCTTCGCCGACTTCCCGAGCTTGTCCGCGCTCAGGGGAAAGACCCTGGCGAGCGTGTCGTTGATCTCCTGTTGGTTCGGATCCTGGACGGTCGACGGCAGCGGGAGAGTCACATCGGCCTCCCTACTTCGACACTGAAGTGAATCCGGACGGACCTTGATATCGCCGCGTCCATCGGGAAGGCCAGGTAGTCCCCTTCGCCGATTTGCACATCTTCGATGACCTTCGCTCCTTCATCTGGTTCTCTGTCCACGGTCGTGCCCACGTAGCGCCAGGGGTCGGTTTCAGAGTCGCGGAGAAGAATCAGGAAATCCGTCAAGATCGAAGAGGCTCCTCGGGTTGGTCCTGGTTAAGTGGTATGTTCTCCTCCATGCAAATGCCCCGGCAACGTGGATTAGACGTTCCGGGGCCGACACCAGGAGGTCAGTCCTGATGCAACTCCGAATCCTAGTGGTAGCGATAGTGGCGCTTCTCTCCGTTGGCGTGGCCAGCGTGAGCGCCCAGCCTCTGCCGAACCGCGTCCAGGCAAGCCCCGTGACGATTGCTCAGGCGAAGCGCGAGGTGCGCACCTTCGGCGGGGGGGTCGAACCCGGAGGGGTTCCCCTTGTAATCCGCCGCTGTCACCGCCTTTCAATGTTTCACGTCAAATGCTGGGTGCTGGACCACATCGTTGGGACCACCGAAACCAGTGATGCGGAAACGGGCGAAGTCCAATCGGAAGAAGTCACGGGCATCATCCCCATCCCATTCATCGCCAGCGTCACCCGCTTTAAAATCGATTGGGCGGCGTGGGGGTGGTGACTAGACGTTGCGCGTCTGTAGCTGGGCGCTGAGCAGAACCGCTGAACCGGTGGTCATCGAGGCGCCGGTCACACAGCCGAGCGCATAGGCACCGTCGGCCGGGATCGTGAATTCTGAACTAACCCCGCTTGACACGGTACTCGCGGCAGGTTCGTTGATTTCCACGGTTGACCCACTGACAACAGTTCCCAGCGTAATTTTCAGTTCGGTAATCCCGCCTGAGACCGTAATCGGGTACAACCCGAAGGTAAATTTCAAGGTCGCTTTCGTTCCGTTGCATGCCAACTGCGACCGCAGTCGCAGTTTCTGAGTCTTACCGGCAACGGTGTAATCGGCGTCATCAAAGTAGAAGAACGACGCGCCAACCGAATGTTCTTTCACTAGACTTGCCCCGCTCGGCGCAATCCCAGTGGAGAAAGCCGCCCCCTCATTGGTCCCGAGGATGTAGGTACCCGCGACCATCCCCGCAGCCGAGAGGCCGAACGCGGAGTGTATCGCTCGATACACCGAGTTGTTGGGACTGGCGAGTTTTGTATCCACGATTCCCGCCGCGGCTTCCAGGTTTTCGTTGGTGAGTTGGCCGTTGACTACTTCCCGGAGGGCGACGTCGTTCGATTCGACGTCGGACCATTCGTTGGTACCGGTCTGGTTCAGGCGGGGCAGCGTGACTTTGGTCATTTAGGCATTCACCGTCGATGGTTTGCGAATCTCGCGCAAGTGGTGGTCGACGCGATGCACCGACCATTCCTGGTTGAGAATCGAGTTGGCGAAATAGACTGAGAAGACCGTCCCCCGGGTGGCGCGGCGACGCTCCTTGGCGATCAGCCCGCGGGGTTCGGCCCAGGTGGTCCCTCCCCAGGTGCTCCCCCCCCAGGTCGAGGCGGTGGGGTCGGTGAAGTTGAGTTCGTCGGTGGTCCCAACCCCCTGCCGGAAGTCGTACCCGATCCCCATCGAGACCTTCCCCGTCCCCCAGACCTTCGCCGAGCGGAGCGTCTTCACGTCCGGGCTGTTCAGGTCGAACCAGCCCGAGCGCCAGTAGGATCCGATTGCCACCCCGATATCGGAGGTCGCGGTCATGTTGTGGCGGCCGATCTTGTTTTCTCCCGCCGCGTAGCCGAAGACAAGCTCCTCGACGCTGGCGACCCGGAAGCTGGTCAATGCCGCGCAGGGGAGGTCGTAGAGCGTCCACCATTCATCGGCGATGTCGTAGACGAGGGTTCGGTTGTTGGCTTCTTCGGTGGGGAAGGAAAGGTAGACGCGTTCCTGCCAGACCGCCATCGACGCGTTGGTGATTTTCGAGCCGAGCAGGGACCCTCCGGTGTAGAAGCTCGACGTGCCGCCGATGAACAGCGGTTCGACCAGGTTGGAGATCAGCTCCGGCTGCTGGCCGGTGGTCCGGTAGACGCCTCCTCTGGCGAGAAAGTAGACCCCGGTCTGGTGGGCCGAGACCGCCCGGGGGGAGACCAGGCCGATCCCGGATTCGACCGTGCGGTAGTTGAACACGGGGTTGCCTTTGGCGTCGGTGGAGTTGCCGTAGAAGACGAAGAACTTCGTTTCCTTGAAGACGATCACCAGCTCGCGCCAGGCGATCACTCCCTGGATCGCCTCCCCGTCCCCCGGGGTCAGCTGAACCGAGTTGTTCGGGTTGGCTTCAGTCCCGGCAGTTTTCCATTCTTCCGGGGCGCCGGGCTCGGAGAAGTAGACGTGGGAGGGCGAGGAGGTCGAGGCATTCGGCCCCCCGGTGCTGGTGGCGAAGCCGGTGGCGACCATTCGGTTATCCGGGGTCTGGATGCAGAGGTAGCGGGCCTTCGGCATCGCTTTGGCCGCTTCGCCGTTGACCGTGGCGGTGGGGGCTGACCAGGCGGTCCCGCTCCACTTGCGGATCGTGTCGGTGCCGTTGCCGGCGAAGGCGGCCTCCGCGTTCGGGGCGCCGAAGCGGCAGAACTCGTACGGGCCACCCGCGAGCCCCGTTTCCGAGGCTTTCACCGTGCCGGAGGTTTCGATCGCCTCCAGACGCGTCCCACAGCCTGCCAGGAGCTGTCTGGTCCCAGCGGCGGTGTAGAACGGCGAGAGCGAGTCGACGCGGTTCGTCAGGGCGCCGGTCAGCGCTTCGTAGCCCGAGCGCTGCTGGATCGCGCCGCGATCGCTGTAGAGGACGTTGCCGGCGTCGATGCACTCGGCCGGGTCGACGGCGTCGGGCTTGGCGACCAGGTTCAACCCCTTGCCGAAGCTCTGGAACGGATAGGACGTCAGGCCGCCGGCCATCAGAACCCCAGGGGGTCGGTGATGGCTACGTAGACGTCGGGTCCATCCCGGTATGGCCCGAGCAGGGCTTCGCGCATTTTTTGGAGCCGGCGCTGGAATTTGGTTTCGGCGTTTTCGGCGAGTTCGTAGTCGTCGGAGTCCTCGTAGGCGCGCGCGATCGCGCCGTCGATGATCAGCGAGTGAAAGCGTTCGGGAAGAAGCGGCGTACTGGAGCCCGTGAGGGCGGCCGGGGTCTTCCAGTAGCGGACCAGGAGGGAGTCGATGGTGTTCGTCGGGAACACGTTCAGAACGTCCCCTTCGGTCAGGTAGTAGAAGCTCGGCGTGCCGGTTTCGGCGAGGGTCGGGTATTTGTCGGTGAGCAACCGTCGATCGAGTGGGAGAAGCTTCCGTTCTTCGGTCGTGTCGATCACGTACTCGACCGTCTCGAATTCCGGCAACGTCAGCGGCGCAACCCCGGTGATCGTGTCCTCCAGGAAGCTCCAGTCCTGGTCACCGCAGATGTCGACCAGGTAGGAGTCGTTGAGGTAGCCGAGCGCCTTGGTGTTGGAGAGGTAGTCGAAACCGCGGCCGAGGAATTCGGTGACCAGTTCTTCAGAGTTCATCGGCGGCCTTTACTCCAGGTCCGTTTGGTGAGCCCGCCGTCGCCGGCAACCCGCCAGCCGGCCTTCAGGTCGTTCCTGATTTCGTCCTTCCGCTGTTCAGCCTCCAGCGCCTGTTTGCGCAGTCGGGCGGCCTTTTCGGCGTGAGGTTTCTCGTAGGTCTCCCGCCGGACGTCGTCCCTGCGCATATCGCGGCGGGCGTATTCCTGGAGGATCCCGGAGTCGGGTTCGCGATAGCGGCCAGTCGGGGTTTCGATCGGCGAGAAGGTGGGGATCGGCTGCGCCGCTTTGTTGCGTACATGCCAGCGGCCCGGCACCGCACCCGGCGGAAGGATCTCCGGGGCGGCGTCATGCCGGACAAAGATCAGGTCGAGGTCCGGGTCGAGGGCGTTCAGCGCTTCGCTGATCCCCCGCCCGGCCCGGGCCTGGCGCTCGTTGTAGTCCTCGGCGTCGACCATCGCCCGAATCTCTGGCGGGACCAACCCGAACGTGTCCTTCATCGTCCGCGAGCGGTTACCAGTGCTTTGACTTTTTCCACGTTTTTGGTCGACGCGACCTCTTTTGAGGTTTTCGAGTTGACCAGGTGGATCTTCGACGTGGCCGGCGTGTAGTAGCCGGTCTCGACCGGGAATTCGGCTTCGTTTTCAGAACCGTTGGTGACGTCGACACTGGAGGACTCAACGATGTTGAGCCCGAGCTGGGCCGCCGTCAGGGGCTCGCCTTCGGCTTCGTAGGAGGAGTCGAAGACAACTTCGGTGATCGTCTCCCTCTGATTGCCGACGACCCGGTAGGGCAACCCGCCAGAGGCAACGGAAGTGGCAGTTACAGCCATGAGATTTCCTTTCCAACGACTAGGGGGAGAGGCCGAAGCCCCTCCCCCAGTTCGTTCGGGTTCTTACGCCAGCGCGGAGAACCGGTACAGGTCGTTCCTGCGGTTGCAGGCGAGGTTGGCGCGGTAGGTCAGCTTGCCGACGTACGCGTCCGTCCCCTGCGACCAGGACAGCATCTCGCCGCCCGTGATCGCGTTCTGCCAGTACGGGTCTTTCAACGCAACGAGGAACAGGTGCTCGAAGTGACCCATGTAGAGGTCTTCATCCGGGCAGTCTGGATCTCCGAAGATTTCCATCCCGTTCCACTGTGCGCTTTCGTCGCCGCCGGCATTGAGCCCGCCGTCGCTGTTGTACCGAACCTGCTGCTCAAGCAGTTCGTAGAACTTCCGCTGCTGCTTGAGGCCGGTCAGGACAAAGTTCGGGGTTTTCCCCTGCTTCTGCCTGATTTTCTGCTGGGCCTGGAGGAGAGCCGAGATCGTCAACGCGGTAGTGGCTTCGTTGACGGTCGACTTCCACACAGGTGCGGTCGCGCTCGACAGTCCGCCCAATTCGGACGTGCTGACGATGTTGCGCAGCCCGTTCATCTCGTTGGAGACTTCCCCCACACGGCCTTTCGCCTGGGAGACGAACGTGGTCGTTCCCTCCGTGGTGATGGCTCCAGCGGCGACCGTGAAGGCGACGTTGGTTTCATCAATCGCGGTGATCAGCGTCGGGGCCTGAATCGATTCCGCCGAGGCTTTCGTCCCGAGCATCACCGGCTGACCTTCAAACAGCCATCCCCTTTCGAGCGGGATCGGACCCGTGGTGACGTTGAGGTCCACGTTGTTCGAGGACGACGCACGGCACTGGGCGATCAGCGCGGTCCCGTCCCAGTAGGACTGACGGGTGAGCTGACGGTTCATGTCGTTGATCGCGCCCTGGATTTCGACGTCAACAGCCTCAACGATCGCGTTCGCGTCGCCTTTGGTGCCGTCGATCGCCTCTCCCTGAATCGCCACCTGCTGGTGGAAATTCTTGTATTTGAATCCCGCTTTACGGAATCCCTGCTGGCCGGCTTCGTTCAGCGTGCCGCCGCCTTCGGGGAGGTTGGTGAATCCCCCGTTGCGCCGGTCGTGCAGGACGACTCGGGCTTCTTCACCGATCGTGTACCGGTCGGTTTTCTTCACTTTCTGCCAGAAACGATTTTCCTGGTAGAGCTGCTCAACTACTTTTTTCGGTGCATACACACGCTCAAGCGTTGGTTCGAGCGTTGCGAGGGTCCCAGCCATGGGTGGCTCCTATTGGTTCAGGACTCCTCCGCTGCCATGCGGGCTGCAAGGTCTTCGGACATGAACTTGCGACGGGCGTCGGCGTTGGTGAAGTCGACTTTCTCTTCCCCCGCCGTTCCGATAGGTGCCGCAGTGGATTTCTTGGACGCCAGGTATTCGTCCCTGGCCGCGCTCTTGATCCCCTTCAGGTCATCGAATGCGCCCTGAAGGTTCGGTTCCCCGCTCTGCGGGTCCCGGTTGGAGAGTGCGTTGGTGACGACGAACTTGGTCTCGGCGTCGGAGAGCTTCATGCTCTCTTTGCCTTCGATCTCGCTCAGCGTGGTGTCGATGAAGGATTCCTCCCTCTGCGCCCACTGGGCCTCTTTGTCAGCTTCGTCACGTTCGGCGAGCTTGGCTTCGAGTTTGTCGATCCGGTCATCCGGGTCGACCCATTCGTCGTCTTTGTCCTCCTCTTCCTGCTCCAGTTCGACTTCTACGCCGATCTGGCGAAGGGCTTGGGCCTGAAGCTCAGGCCCTTGGTGTCCTTCGGCTGCCGAGAGCAACTGGTTCTTGCGGTCGAACTCCGGCCGCAAGTCGTTGTAGCGTTGCTCCCAATTATCGGTGCTGGCGGGTGCATCTTCCGCGGGTTTCGTCTCCTCGACGGCCGCGTCGGTTGGCGTGTCCTGAACCTCGTCAGGGGCCGGGGTTGCCTCATCGGGCATGGGTGACTCCTTGTGTATGTACCGGGGCGCTGAGCGCGTGTCCGGATGGGATGGAGGACCGCCTGGGGCGGTGTGTCTCCCTTTGGCGCGGAACTGCGCCTAAGATTCTTTGTTCAGCGGCGCCTGGTCGGGGAGCGGCGGCGGACCTTGCTCTTTCGCCGCGTTGCTCATACCCAGTGATTCCGCCGTCTGCGCCTGTGCTTCGGCGGCCTGCGCCTGCTGTTTGGCTTCGATCTGAAGCAGGGCGTCGTAGTAGGTGTTGGCGGCCTCCTGCTGGGGGCCGTCGAGGTCGTCGTACTCGGTCCCTTTCATCCAGTCGGCGAAGACGTCCTTCTGAACCGGTATCGAGTCGAACGGCCGCGGCATCCAGCCGGGGACGAATTCGTTCGGCATCTGGGTTTCTTCGTTGAAGCCGGGGTCCTCACCGAAGAACGGCCGGCGTTCGGGGCTGGCAAACAACACTTCCGGCCCTTCGAGGATCTTCTGGATGATCAGGTTCGCGCGGGCGACGTCGCGTTCGTAGGAGTCGACCAGGTTCTCCGCCGTGCCGCTGTTGATCGCTGCCATCGCGGCGTGGGGGGAGATCCAGCCACGTTCCGCGAAGGCCATGATTTTGCCTTCGATCGCCTCATGGGTGAGCGATTCGAGCGAGCCGGGGGCGACCCGTACGTCGACCTCGCCGAGCAGTTCGGCGCCGAGAAAATCTTTCATCGGCCAGATCCCCCGCTCGCCCCTCACCTTCAACGTCCGAGGCTCCGTGTAATGACGCTGGACGAGGTACAGGCAGTGGCGCATCAACCGGGAGTGGAACTGCGCCAGGTTTTCCATGAAGTTGGCCCGCCGGGCGCTTTCCTGTTCGATCAGGGCCTGGATTCCCCGCCCGGATTCGACCTGACCGCCGAGGTTGTTCTGGCCGCTGATCCGACCCATGTCGGACAGCGCTTCCTCCTTCTGCTGGAACAGCTCCCCGGGGGTGTTCGGGGTCGGGCGCCACTGCATTTCCCCAGTCCCCACGGCGTTGTACACAGCCCCCGGCTCATCGGTCAGTTTCTGCTTCAGCTGGCCGTTCTGGATGATGATCTGCGGGTTGAGCGCGAGCGCGGCCCATTCGGTGATCTTGTTGTTGCAGTAGTTGATCGTCCGCTGGGCGTCGATCAGGTGCCGCACCAGGCCGGAGTCGCGGTCGCTCTCGGGGTCCATCGAGTAGGTCAGCTTGTGCAGCACCGGCTCATCGAGAACCCGGCCGTCTGAGTCCACGCACGGGTACGGACGCTCGGCGATGATCACCCTGCCGTTGGCCATCGTGATCCAGCGGCCGAGCTGGTTTTTCGGCGACGGGCGCTCCAGGTAGTCGGTGACCATTACCAGCTTCTCTTGCGGGTTGGTCTTGTCCGTTTCCGCTTTCTGGGCGTCGGCGTCGAGTTTGCCGCCGAGGTAACCCTCCATTTCCATCGTGGAGGCAATGTCACGGGCCTGTTCGATCCCGTGCCAGCGGGATTCCTCGAAGGGCAGTCCGGGCTCCCAGAAGAGTTCGTTCGGGCCGAAGGTGCGGATGCGAACCTCGCCCTGGCCGACCACGTTGCCTTCCTCGTCGGAGAGGTAGGGGCCGACCGTGTTGTCGAAGTAGGGCCAGGCGAAACCTTCGTCGGCGATCAGGGCGTAGCGGACGACGCGCTCGGTAATCCGGCGCAGCCCCCACTTGTCGTAGCCGTAGTAAGCGACCTTGCGGGCGATGCCGGCGGCGGACTCACGGGAGGGTTCGGCGCTGGTGGGGGCGATGTCGTAGCCGGGCACCTTCTGGACCGTGGCGGCGATCTCGGTCTCAACGATGTCGAAGATGAAGTTGCGGGTCTGCCGCACGCGGTGGCGGGGCTTTCCTCGGTCGACCAGGGTGCTGGCGCTGGCGGTGTTCTGCTCGCGGAGGACGTTCTTGGAGTCGACCCACTTGTACTGCTGGCCGCGAGCAAAGGCCAGGCACTCGTTCCGTTTCGGAGCGCCTTCGCGCATCGCGTCGCGGCCGCGCTTCATTCGCCCTTCGATCGACTTCGGGATCTCGACCGGGTCGAATTTGAGCAGCTCTTTCGCCTTTTCCATCAGGGCCATTCAGTCATCTCTTCCTGGGCCGCCTGGAAGGCGACGTCGTCGTCAAAGGGGACGTGCTGGCGGGTGGGGGCCTCGCTGGTGTCCATGAACGGCGCGGCCTCGGGGACCTGGATCCGGTTGTTCAGGTCGCGGCGCTCGGCGGCCCAGGCTTCACGCTCCTTACCAACCTGATCGGTCAGGTGGGAGACGTAGTCTTCCCGGCGTCGGAAGGCGAGGGTGGCGGTGAAGCAGTAGCCGAGCAGAAGGCCGAAGCCGAGGCCACAGGCAAACCAGAGGAGAGTGGTCATTGCCTTCTACACTTCTGAGAAGGTGACGGTGCCTTCACCTTCACTGGTGATCAGGGTGACGATTCCGAGGTACCCCGGGATCACCACCGCGCCGCCTTCTTTCTTCAGCCAGATCCCTTCTTCTTTGACTGCCGGCGTGCCGAGGCTGAGCCAGACTTCTTTCGAGGAGGGGTTGCAGACGTACAGTTCGACCCGGGCGGGGTTGGCGGCGACCAGGGTTTCGGAGGTCGCTTTGGCCGTGACTTTGCCCTTCGGCGTGGTCGCGGTTTCCGCCTTGATGAAAGCCGCTCGGGTGCGCTCAGGCATCGCGCAGCTCCGTGATCAGGTCGTCCTTGTCGAGCTTGGAGTAGCCCTCCAGACCCCGGCTCTTCGCCAGGGCGCGCAGCTCTTTGATCGTCCGCGACTCGTAGGAGCCGGTGCCGGCCGAATCATCGGAGTCACCCCGAACCGCGGGGGCCTCCTGCGGGGCTACGGGGTCAACCGATGGGGGCTCGGTCCCGGTCGGTTCGGTGAACTCGATCCCGAAATTCGTACCGTCGAGCGCGAGCAGGACGACGGGAGCATCTCCGGGTTCGCAGTCTTCGCCCTCGCTGAGGCGCCAGGTGTTATTGGCGCCGTCTGCGAAAACGAGCAGGTAGCCGGTGGCGACGGAGATCCGGTGGACGCCGCGTTCGATCGTGCGGGCGTCGCCCCTGTTCATGGTGTCGGGGAAGACCGCCATCAGCTCACCAGCACTTTCGACTCGCCGTCCAGAGCTTCCGCGGCATGGGCGAATGCTTCGAGCTTGTCGATCGTCTGCCCCAGCGAGGCGACGCGATCGCGTAGGTGCGCAATTTCGGCGTCGGCGTCAGCTCCGGGGACCATGCCGAGGACGTCGCGGGCGATCCCTTCGACGTATTCGACAGAGAGGTAGCCGTAGGGGCGGACCCAGGGGGCGACAACGCCGAGGTCGATCCACGGGCCGTCGATGTCCTGGGAGAAGAGGCACTGGCCCGGAGGCATCGGTGCCTGGTCGACAATTCGGGGTTCCATACTGCTCCTAACTGAAGGCCCCCATCGGGGGCGGCTCGGATTGGATGAACTTCCGTTCCTCGGAGTACGGCGGCTGGTAGTTCGGAAGGAAGGCGGGGCCGCGGTCGGGGTGCTCGATCGCGAAGTTCCATGCCCGGGAGAGAACGGCGTAGCGGAGGCTGTCGATCAGGTGGTCGTCCATCTTGATCGCGGCCCATTCGTCGCTCGCGTTCGGGTCTCTCCGGTAGCGGCCGATCTCCCAGATCAGGTTCACGCAGTCGGCGGAGATCGTCAGCGACGGCGCCGGCTGCCCGTCCGCGTCGCAAGCCTGGAAGCGCCGCTTCAGCTCGAGAATTCCGGCCGAGCGGTCGTTCTGGCCGTGCTGGCAGTAGATCCCCTCGCGCGCGTAGGCGGCTTCGAGGGAGTCGGCGTTGATCCCCGTCCGGTTGCGGTAGGACGGGTCGACCACGTAGACCGGATCCTTGATCCCGAAGTTCTGGTTCCGCGTCTTGATTGCAGCAGCGATCTCTGGGACCACCGTCTCCTTCGGGTAGTACTCGGCGAAGGTGCAAGCGGCGTTGTCGTTGTCGAAGGCGGTCCAGGTGACTCCCGTCCGGCGCAGCCCGGGGTCGATGCCGATGACGATTTCCTGCGTTTTCAGCTCGTAGAGCTTCGGCTTGACGACGTGGATCGAGTCTTTGAACTCATCGAAGAAGACCCCGCCGAAGTGGACGAACTCGCCCGATTTCCTCGCCCGGCGCTCCTCGTCGGTCAGCTCGGAGAGGAAGTCTTCGATCGCTTCCTTGGTGTTCCAGGGGTTGTCTTCGATGTCCGCCTGGATGACGGTGATCTGGGGCTCCATCCGCCGCTCCCAGATGTCGTCGTAGACCCACGAATAGCCGAGCAACGGGGTCATCCCGATGATCTCGTCGCCGTTGGTCGAGACCAACCTGGCCCTCGCCTCAGAGCGGAGGATCCGACCGTCCTCCCCGTTGGGCTCCTCGTCCCAATGAATCCGGTGGACCTCGGCGGAGGCCCAGGCATCGAGATCCTGGTCGTAGGTCTTGAAGCCGAAGGTCGAGCCGTTGATGAGGCGGAGGATCGGGACCGGCTGGCGGCGGTAGGACTTGTCGAAGGAACCTTCGATCAGCATGTCCTTCGGCATGAACTTCCGCAGCAAGGGGATAATCGTGTCTTCGTGCTTGGCGAACTTCGGGGCGCCGATCCAGACGTGGAATGGTGGCTCCCACTTCTTGAACGCATGGAGGTGCGGCGGCAGCACCGCCCGATCGACGGCCTGGATGATGTCGTCCACCACGCAGGCCACCGTCTTGCCGGAGCGGTTGCCGGCGATGAAGGCCTTGATCTTCGACCAGGCTTCGTGAAATTCGAGCTGCTTGTGGTGAACGCGTGGAAAGAGCGGGTGGTTGTACCCCTGGAGCGGGTTCGCCTTGATGATCCTGGCCAGCTCTTCGAAGCGAGCCTTGGCCTCCTGGTCGACATCGCCGGGGACCACCAACCGGGTCTCCACTAGACGACGCTGACCCCGTATTTCTTCTCCAGGGCGGAGATCGCCGCCGCTTTGTCTTCCGGCGGGGGTTCGGTCCCGACGCCGAGCGCCTTCAGTTTGTTCGTGGTCCGCGCAACCTGTTCGGCCAGGGTGATCGGCTTCTTGGAGAAACCCGGCTGCGTCTGCGTAGTGCCGGCACCAGTATTTATCGTGGCTGATGTGCCGCTCGGCGAGACGCTCATGCCGGGGAAAGATTGGGTGGTCGCGGGACCAACGTTGATCCCGAGCTGGAGGGCCTGCTTCTTCCCGAGCCCGGCGACGTGGCCGACGCTGTATTCGGAGAGGTAGGCCGCGGACGGTGCGGGGTGCGGGCCGAGCCCGCCGGCCCCACTATCACCGACCGACGTTCCCCAGTATTCGTCGCCGATCTTCATGAAGGTGTGGCCGGCGTTGTAGAAGACGGTCACCGCCCCGGGGCCGGGCTTCAGGACCGTCCCCATCGAGCCGGAGACGATCGGGGAGTCGAGCACGTCGGCTTTACTCAGCACCCAGGAAACGGCGCTGGAGCAGTCGAGGGAGGCCGGGCGACTTTCGAAGCCCCCGCCGTGGCCGCCCCCGTAGACGTAGGGGACTTTCATCTTCGTCAGGGCATCCGCCGCCTTCTGGATCACCTTGAACTTGGTGACGACGTTCTTCGGCGGCTTGCCGACGTTCGGAGCTTTCGGGTTGAGCCCCAACCGTTCGGCTTTGGCTTCGACTTTCTTCAGCTTCGCCTTCTGTTCGGGAGACCTCTGCCCCTGGTTGAACTGCTTCAAGAGTGAGCGAGCTTCCGGCTCGTTGTCGGCGTAGTAGCTGGCGCCCGCGCCGGAGGCCTGGATCGTCTGGGCGAAATCGTGGATCGTCTGGCCCCTCCCCCGCGCCCCGTGGGAGTCCGATTTGGCCTCGTTGTAGAAGTTCCGCGCGCCCTGCTTCAGGTCTTCAGGGTTGGCGTAGTACTGGCTCAGTTCCCCCCGCCAGCCGGCGCCGGAGGGCGCGAAGCGGGACTCCTGCAGGCCGGTGGCGAGCGCCGTCAGCTTTTCCTTGCGATCGGCGCCCATCTGCTGGCCGGTGCGGAGGACCATCTTCGCGACCCTCGACTGCGCGGGCGTGGAGATGATCGGCGATCGCAGTTCCCCGCCCCCGTTGCCCTTCTGGGCTTTCAGCTTGCGCAGCTGGCGCTTCACCTTCCGCACCGCCTGGGGGTGTTTCTGGATCGGCGTCAGCGGCTTCGTCCGGCGGGGGTTGGGGATCGTGTAGCCGGTCGGCCGCGCTTTCGATTTCTTCCCCTGTTCGGCTTCGAATCCCCGGCGGGAGATCTTGGCGAGCTTGCCTTCCGTGGCCCTGGTGATCGGTTTCGATTCGGGGCCGAGCGCCGCGCGGATCGCCTTGTCTTCGGCGGCACGGGACACCTTCGGAGCCGTGGTCGGTTCCCGTTTCGGCAGCTTCGCCTTCAGGGGCGGCTTCTGCTGGCGCTGGGTGATCGTGTGGAGAACGGCCTGGTTTCGCTGCCGAGAGGCCTGTGCGCGGCGCTTAGCGGCTCTGGCGGCCTTCTGGCTCTTGAAGCCGGAGGTCGTCGTTGCGCCCGAGCTGGTGACAGTTACGGTCGGGACTTCGAGGTAGGTGGGTTCGGGGGAGCCCTGCGCGCCCTTGTTCCCACCGCCGCCGCGCTGCTTCGTTGGCCGCCCCTTGGAACCGGGGAGGCTCTGGGCCGGACGTCGATTGCCGCCGCTGGATCCGAACTGGCGGCGCATCTAGGACGACCTAGGCCCAGTAGCCGGTTTCGGCGTGTTTGCGGAGCTGCTTGCGCCTCTTGCTGCGGTTTTCTTCTTTCCCGTCGCCCATCGCCCGTTTGACCAGGGGCACGCGCATCTTCGAGGGCGCTCCAGGGCGTCCTTCATCTCGGCCGGCGAACTGAGGCTTTTTCCGCGACCCGCCGGAGGCTTTGATCGCACCCCGGATCGTGGCCCCGCGTTTCCCGGAAACGGGTTTGATCCCGAAGGGTTTGCGGCCCTGGCGGGGGCCTTTCGGCTGGATACCGAGTGAAGTTCGAGTGGGCATTGGGGGCCTTTCAGCGGAGGATGAGGACGAGCAAGATCACTACGAGGAGGCAGACTGCGAGGACGAGGAGGCTCATGCGCGACCTTTCTGCGCCTGGTTGATCGTCCAGGTCTGGCCGACTGATTCCCTTCCCGGTTCGACCCGGATTGGCCGGGGGTAGGGCTGTTCGGTCTTCTGCTTCGGGATCGCTTTCCCGCAACGGGGGCAGACCTCAGCGCCGCAATTCGGACAGTGCGACATCAGTTCTGGGTGATGCTGATCTGGACGAAATCGTTGGCCCAGCCGGCGACCGGGGCGTTGCCGGGGTTGGCGTGGCCGGAGAGCCCGACGCGGAACTCGCAGCCGGTCCCCAACGCGCCGCTCTCGATCAGCGCCTTGGCGGCGAGCTTCGCCTGGTCGGCCGCGGCGACTGCCTCACCGATCGTCTGGCCCTGGGGAACCAGGGCGTCGATTGCGTCGTAGACCTCCGGCGCTGCGAGCGGCTCCGGGAGGGATGCAGTCCAGCTCATGGTGTCCTTTCGTTGATCGGTCGTCAGATCCGGGGGGAGGGATCGAACCTCCGTTCCGGGGTTCAGAGCCCCGTGTCTTGCCGCTGGACGACCCCGGAATGGATCGGATAGGGTCGCGACCGCGTCCCCTGGTCCTATGGCCTCCCGCTCTCGACTAGGGGGCGCGCCAAAATGCTCAAGTTCTGGTGGCCCCACATCCTGCGCGGAATTCCGGCGCTCGCCCTGATCGTCGTCGGGGTGGTTGGCGTGCTCTGGCTCGACTTCAGCCAAACGGTGTACTACGCCCTGATCGCCGGCTCCCTGGGGCTCTCCATCGGGAAGGCGATCGGGTTCGCCCACGGGATGAAGGCGCGGGAACGGATTCTGGAGGAGATCTACGGGCCGGAGTGGCGGGCCGATCTGTCCTGGGGCTACTACCGACGGGGGAAAGCGAAGGAGGCGGGTAAGAATTGACCGATGAGAGGATCGTCCAGTGGTTCGGGGAGAGCTGGGAGGCGCCGGTCTGCGACCCGGAGCAAGAGATCGCGGTGCCGGTGGACAGACCCTGCGTCCGCTGCGGGATCTATCTCCTGGTCGATGACCAGGGCCTGGCGATCCCCTACGTCGACCCGCTGGCCAGGGAGCTTGTCCGTCCGGGGGATGAGCTGCCGGACGTCGCCTGGGAACACCTGTACTTCCACCGGGGCTGCTTCATGGAAGCGATCCGGGACTGAATCTACGGTAGTCTCCTCCGCCTAAGGAATTCAGACCATTAAGGAGGAGCTACATGGCGGGGGTCCCGATCGACTGGCACAAAGTGGCGAAGAAGGAAATGCATCCGCTCCGGTATCAACTGTTGTGTCGGTACACGGACGGGGAGGCGCATTCCCCGAAGCAACTCTGCGACGAGTTCGATGAGCTGATTGGCAACGTCAGCTATCACATCACGACTCTGGTCGAAGCTGGCCTGATCAGACTGAAGAGCACCAGGCAGGTGAGGGGTGCGGTCGAGCATTTCTACGTACTGGTGCGGTAGGTTCTCCACCGGTCAGGTTTCCGGGGGGAGGTTCAAACCACGATGAACTCATCCAAGGAGTCATGGGGGGACTCCGGAGCCTGGCCTTACTTCCTCATCGTCAGCCGGGCGAGTGCGATCGAGCGAGCCTGGAGCATCGTCTGGCCCTCAGTGTTGTGGATTCTCACCGCGAGCTTCTCGACGTCCTCCGGGGTCGGAAGGTGACGATTGTCGTCCTTCGCGACCTCGGCCATCTCGTCGGTGAAGTCTTTGCCGATCGGGGAGCCGGCGATCGCAGCTGCGTCCTCCGAGGGCGTGTGCTGGGAGACGTCTACTCCCTGGAGGGCGAGATCCCGGAGGAACTCCCCCACCCTTTTCCCGTTCTTCTTCGCCCGGGTTTGGATCGCCGCCTTCTCCTGCTCGGAGACGCGGATCTGGATCACGGTGGTCTTGGTCATCGGGCTGTGAGGAGGGCGGCGGTGGTCAAGGCGAGCGACAGTGGGATCAGAATGAAGATCGCGGTCCAGGTGGGCTCGGCGAGGAAGAGGTAGAGCCCGATTCCGAGCAGGGCGTATTCGAGCGGCCCCATTAGAGGAGGTCTCCGGGATGGATGCCCAGGCCCTTGGCGATCTTGCGGAGCGTCTTCACGGTGGGGCTCTTTTTACCGTTCTCGATTTCGGAAAGGTTGCCCTTGGCGACCCCCGAGGCTTCGCTCAGGGCGCTCAGGGTCATGCCGTGAACGAGGATCCGCTCAAGCCGGATCTCTTTGCCGACATCTTCGGCGGCCATCACAGCCCCCGATTCTTGAGCGGCTTCCCGCACCGGGGGCAGGTCGTCTGGTCGAGCGAAACGAGGTAGACCCCGCAGAGGCACACGATCGCCTTTTTGCCCTCCTCCCCGGCCTGTTCGGCGACCCGGAGGGCCATGGCAACGGTCTCGTCAGCGGAGGCGTCGGGGTCGAAGTCGGGCATCAGTGGGTGTACCCGTAGACGAAGGCGAGGACGACAAAAGCAAAGGCGCCCCAGTAGACGAATTCTGCGAGCAGGACGTTCACGGCAGTTCCTCGGGCTCAGTCATCGGCTTTCAGTTTCGAGACGGCGATCCCAAGGGCGATCCCGTATGCCGCCGACCATTTATCGAGGTTGTCGGGAATTCCGTCGGGGTCGGGGTAATGGAAGTTCGAGCTTTTGAGGAAGTCCCGGATGGCGTTGACGTCGACCCCCAGTCTGGCCATCGCCTCCTTTGCCGAACCGCCACCCATCATCAGCTCGCTATCCGCGGCTTCGTGGAGATCGTTGGCGGAGATCAGATCAGTCATCGCCGTCGATGTGGGAGTGGGTGTAGGGGTTCCAGCCCTTCGCGACCATGATCTCTTCAACCGCGTCGAGCATTGGGCGTTCGCCGTTCTTGTGCTCGGGCATGAGGAAGGCGAAGGGGATTCCGGTGTCGGGATCGTGCAGGTAGATGACCGGGGATCCGTCCCGCTCGACCGCAGCTTTGACGGTCCGCAGGGCGGCTTGAAGATCATCGGACATCAGAGCAAGTCCTTCGCCTCAAGGTCGAGCCCCTTCGCGACCGCCGAAAACGCGGCTGAGAGCTGCGACAGCGAGACCCAAGATCGCACTGTGTGCCTCCCGCAGCCGCTCGTTCTCCCCTTCGAGGGCCTCGGCCCGGGCTTGCCACTTGTTCCGGGCGGCGCAGACTTTCTCGTAGGCGTCGGCTGTCGGGTAGGGCTGGGTGCTGGGGGGTTGGTCAGGCATTGGCTTTCGCCGCCCACTCGCCGATGGCCCAGGAGAGCCAGCGGTTCGCGGCTTCCTCGGTTTGAAGGGTCGACGCCAGAGCGTCGTAGTCCGTGGCCCGGACCCAGGGACCATCGGGGTCGGGGACCAGCTTCGCGTGCGGGTGTGCGTGAAGGTCAGGAATATGTCGGAACCGCTCTACCTCCCCCTGAGGTTGGTCAGGCATCGTTCGTCCCTTCGAAGGCCGCGAGAACGTCGCGGAGCATCGCCTGAACAGCTAGGGAGTCGCCGCGGAAGATCAGGTAGTAGCCGAGGCCGGGCAGGCCGCCTACGGAGGCGCGAAGGACCCCCGCCGGATCGTCCTCCTCTTTGTTGATTTTGACGACCATCGGCTGGCCGGCCCTCTCCGCCGTCAGCCTCTCGACCTGCTCCCGGGTGATCTTCGGCTCAGTCATCTGACTCCGGGGGATCTCCGCCGTCGAGGAAGCCGCCGATCTCGATCATCCCGGCCAGCGGTGGCGGATTCTTCGCCCGCTCCTCGCGCTCCTTGTCCATCGCGTCGAGCCAGCCATCGGTGATCTCTTCGGCCATGATGATCGCGGCGACGCGGAGCCGAAGCTGCTGGGTGATCCGCTTGTCGGCCGCGGGGAAGTCGGAGTAGCCGGTGAAGGAAACCCAGGCCTCGGCCTCCTCCAGGCGGGCCATGACGTCCTCGTAGGACTCGATCACCAGCTCCCGGCGTTCGCCGATCAGGATGATTGCTGCCCCTGGTCGGGCTTTCAGATCTTCGAAGGCGTCCTCAGCCATCGTCCCTCTTGATAATCCAGGCTCCGGGGGCAAGCTCTTTCGCCAAGGCGACGGCGTCCCTGGCTGCTTTCGCGGCCTCGGGTAGCTCGACCACGTCGGCTTCGTTCTCGGCGACGATCGCGGCAACCAAGACCTGCACCGCGATCAAGGCTTTTTCGAAGGCCTGTTCCTCCTGATACCCGGCCTCGGCGATGGAGGCGTAGTTGGCCCTCCACTCCTCCCGTTCCCATTCCGGGACGTAGTTGACGACCTCCATGCTCTTGGGGAAGCCGGTCTCCGCGGCCGGGCTCGCGTAGATGAAGTGCCCGTTCTCGATCACCGCGTAGATCACCGGGGGGCCGGGGGGCTTCTTGAACTCAGGCACGACGTCCCCGGTTCCAGACGATCAGCTCGGCGGCGAAGGCGATCAGCCAGACCAGGGCGAGCCACCAGGGGCCGATGATGACCGTGGCAGTCGCGGCGGCGAAGAGGATCAGGAGGCGCCAGGTCGGCCAGCTAGGCATCGGCTCTCGCCTCAATCTGCTCCCGCGCCTGCTGGAGCCAGAGCGCTTCGTCGAGGGATCGGTCGATCTTCACCAGCTGCTCCAGGATGCCGCTCAACACCGTCGGGGGGATCACGGTCACCCGCTCCATGAAGGCGATCTGGTCGCCGAGTTGAAGGCAGGCCGCGCAGGTCGGCTGTCCGACCATTTCCGAGTGAAAGTCGGCCGCGCCCCTCGTGTGCCCCCGGGGGCAACGATAGATCACCATCGCCTGGACCGTCTCAGCCATGGTCGGCCGCAGTTCCTTAGGCATCGGGTCGCTCGCGGTCGAAGTGCTCCGGAAGGCTGTCGGCGCCGAGCTTCTTCTGGATCGCCAGCGACTGCTCCAGCTCGATGTAGCCCTCCCCGGTGATCTTCCCGAGCCCGAAACCAAGAATCGCGCGCTCTTCAGCGGTCAGCTCGATCGCCTGGATCTGCTCAGCCATCGCGAAGAACGGGTTCGAGGAGGGCGCGGCACTCCAGGTAGTGCTGGTGGGTCAGCGGCTGGGGAAGCTTGAGTGCGTCGGCAAGGACCCGGACCCAGGTGTCGACGGAGATCCGCGCGACTGGGACGTGGAGCGCAGCCAGGAGGTGGAGGTCAGGCATCGGTGCCCGTCGCGCAGGCCCAGTGGATCACCAGGGCGACGCTGTTGTAGAAGCCCCTCTGGGCCTTCTTCCTCTGTTCAAGGTCGTCGCCTGGGCCAACCGCGACCATGGTGGTGACGTCCCCCGGCTTGAAGTCCTTCCCGCAGCCGAAACAGGAGGTTCCAACCAGATCGTGGTCGGAAGGGAGCGGCTCGAACTTCCGCGTCTCCGTGGTCCCTTGATGGCGGACATAGGAGACGGCGATTCCTGGGGTCTGCTCAGCCATCGGCCATCACCCCGTGAACCTTGCGCAGGTGGCGCTCGAAGAGCGCTTCGGCGTCGCGGCGGGCCTCGGCCTTGGCAAAAGCGTCAGCCGGGTCGAAGTGCTCGGGGTTGCAGCGGAAGACGAAGTCGGTGACCTCCCAGAAGGCGGCCTGAAAACCGAGGTTGGCGATGCATGCCCGGCACCCCAGGAGTCGAACCGGGGCGATGATGTGGGGGGCCTCGGGATGCGCCTGGGGGGCGGCCACGGCCATCACTAGATCTTCCGGGGCGATCCCGATTTCGACCGGCGCCCGCCAGTCGATCGCCGGCATCTTCTGCTCCAAGTCCCCCAGCGTTCTCTCAGCCATCTTGGCTCGTTGGGAAGAAGGCGATTTCAGCGTTGTGCCGGGCGACGAGGATCCCGGTCTTCTCGCCTTCGTAGGCGAGGACGATCGAATCCCCCAGCCCTTCCCCCTGGAGCGCTTTAAGCTCTTCGAGCAGTTGATCGACTGTCATGTCATTACATCTCTACCAGAGAATGTAATGTCATTACAACTCCTGAACGTAATGTCATTACAAATTGCCTTTGGGGGAGGAGATATATGAGCGGTGCCTATATAGATATATCCACGCCTGCGGCGGTCAGCCCCTCCCCTCCCCCCCTGTGCCTGGAGGGGATCGGGATCGCTGTCCCTGTTCGGTCCCCGTTCGACCCTCACGCTCACTGCTCAACGCAGCGCAATCCCGCTTGTAATGCAGGGAGAGAGGATGCTCAGCTGCCAGCCTGACTAGCTGGTACTCACTCTGATTCGTGCCTGAGGCGCAACCAAAGCCTTGCGCGTTTACTTCGGTGGACGCGGACGCTTCGCGGAAAGCTCGCGGAAAGCTCCCTTGACGACGCCCGTACTCCAAAGCCTTCGCGCTCTGCTTCGCCTACTGCTCTTGTCAGTACTGCTCCCGAGTGCTGCTGGGTGGGGTAACAGCGGACGGGATTCGGGGCATCTCCGACCAAAGCGCAGGCGTCGATCTGACCCAAACGGCGCTACCTGGTCGCCATCCAAGGTGTGTACCTGGTTGACAGGTCGGGGGAGAACGTCTACCTTGATTGACAGTCCACTGATAAACGTAGTCCGAAACTGGAGGTTTCGAGATGAGTAGAACCGTTGACACCACGCGCCATAGCGCGAATTGCTATTGCAAGGCCTGTCGGACCGACCGTCTCGCCGAAACGACCGTGAAGGTGGGCGAATACTTCGCCATCGACCTTGACGAGAACAACCGGGCTGCGCTCGACGCGCGCCGGGATCGCTTTCCGGGCCGTGAGTTCCCGGCGCTCGGCTGGGGCGTCTGTCGCCACGGTCACGGCTTGCAGGACTTGCCGCCGCTGAGTGAGGTTCAGGCTCGCCATCTCGCGGATAAGCTCAACGCCTAGGTTCCCGACTGTCTCCCGCTTCACGGTGGGGGATGGTCGGGCATCAGCCCGGTAAGTCCACTAGACGAAACGAGGGATAATCATGGCCAGACTCACGGTCGAGGAAGCGCGGGAACGTCGCGCCGAGATTGATCAGCACATGCGCAATCGCAGCTACAACTACGCCGACGAGCAGCGGTTCGATCTCCTCATTGACGTTGTCGAGACCATCGCGAACGATGACGAGGGCGAAGGGGTCGCGCTGGCGAAGGCGGCGGAAGGGATCGCCGAGGGCGGGGAGGTTCTCGACCTGGACACGGTCACCTACTCGCTGACCGAATACGAGGCGAGCGTCCTACAACGCGCGCTCGGGGACCTGGTCGCCGAGCGGGACGGCGAGGCGGAAACTGCGTCAGTCCTGCTGGAGCGCGCTAACGACCAGCTGCGGCCCGCCTGGCGATGGCGAGCCGGTGAGGGCGCCTGAACGTTCCGACTGTGCGCCGCTCTGGCGACGCATGGTCGGGCCGTAGGGTCCGGAAAGTCCACTAGACAGAAAGCAGGAATCATGAGCAAACGAGATGAACGCGCCGCTTCACTGGCGTCCGTGAACGACGGGAAGCACTGGGAGAATCTGCGCCCGGTCGAGAAAGACGAGTACCGCAGGCAGGCCACGCGGGAAGGGTTCCGCGACGACTACGACCCGACCTGCGCGAGCGACGCGGTCGGCGAAGCGATGCGAAGCAGGCTGGACAGGCTGGCCGTGCTGGTCAAGATCGGGAACGGCGAGGATTCGTCCCGCGCCGAGCGGGAAGCGGTAGACCTCGCAGCGGCGGGAGAGGATGACGCTGATGGGGGTTGGGACGTTCAGCAAGAGGCGCAAGATCGGCTGCACGAGTTCCCGCTGGCCGTCGAAACGATGACGACGTTTGAAATCGTCCTCGGCACGGGCGGGCCGGATGATCGGATTCTGATCGAGTGCCGCACCGAAAAGGATCGAGCGCAGGACGGCGACACGCTCACCACGTACGAGATCCGCCGCGTCCTCTACCGCTACTCGTGGTCGGGCAGCGCGGAGGTCGAGCTGGTCGGCGAGGACCGGGAGGTCGCGGAAGCGTTCGCCCGTGAGGTTGTCCCGGAGTTGGTCGAATGAGCGCGGCTGAGGTCGGCGAATACTTCGCCATCGACCTAGACGAGAACAACCGTCACGCGATTGCAGAGCGTCGGAAGCGGTTTCCCGGTCGCGAGTTCCCGGCGCTCGGCTGGGGCGTGTGCCGCCATGGCCACGGCCTGCAGGACCTACCGCCACTGAGCGAAGGGCAAGCGCGGGAGTTGGCCGGGAAGCTCAACGCCTGAGCGTTTCGACTGTCCCCCGTTCGCGGGGGGTGGTCGAGCCGCAGGGCTCGAATCAGTCCACTAACGAAAGGTAAGCGAAATGACGAACCGTGCCAATCGCCGATACAGCCTCCAAATCGAGGAGATTGACGGCGACCTACATCAACAGGACGACGGCCTCAGTCTGGACGACGTACTGGAGCGTGTCCGCTTCGTCGTCGGAGGCCACGCGGGAACCACGCGGGTAAGCGGCGAACATGTACCGGCTGCGTTCGAGATTACCGTCGCAGTGGTGGCCGACCCGAAAATGGACGCAGAAACCCGAAAAGAAATCCTCCAGGGCGAGCCGCGCTACTTCGCCTCGCATCTTCTGGACGGTTGGATCATCCGCGACGGGATCACGGGCGAGGCCATCCCCGCCGAATCGGAGCGGGACGCCGAACAGCGCGCCGCCGAGATGAGCAAGCGCGAGACGGAAGCCAGCTAGGGCGCCTGGAGTTGCGCCGGTTCGATTCCGGCGCGTCCCTTCCCGGATTTCCCGGGAGTCAGTCCACCTAAACGAAAGGCACCCAGAATGAGCGAGATCGAGTATGAAAGCGTTTGCCGGGCCGACCTGCGCGAGACGTGGCGCGTGGAGAAGCCGGACGGATGGGACGCGCTTTCCGCCGAGCAACGGTCCGATTTCCTCGATGAGGCGATGCAAGAGGGCAGCGCCGAGTTTGTCTCGGAGCGCCCGGAAAACGAGGAAGATCGAGACATCGACCTCGGAAGCGTCGAAGAGATTCCGGACAAGCCCGACGACGGTTCGATGGCCGCGAAGTTGACCGACACGGACGCAATGGACCATTTGGAGTTGGTCGCGGTCCGCGACGCCTCCAGCGCCGCCGACGTCGCGGAAGCGGTCTATTCGGCCCTTGCCGAAACTGGACGCGAGCACCCGAGCTAGGACGTCTGGAGTTGCCCGGGTTCGATTCCCGGGCGTCCCTTCCGCCATCTGGCGGAGCAGTCCACAAACGCATGCGACTACTGGAGGTAGCGCGATGAGACAAGGTCACATATCGGGGACTCGCATCCCCGGCCCGGAGTTCACGAGCAAAGCATTCCGGAACCGGAACCGGGAGATGATCAAACAGCCGAAAGCGAGCATCGCGACGGCGTTGGCGGCGCATGATCGGATACAGGCGATCAGCGATGAAATCCGGGGACGCCACGGCCTGCCGTTGGTACCGGAAGCGCCGAGGGTCATGGCCTGGCGGGCGAAGGTCGGTCCGGTCAAGGTTCAATCCCTGGCCGAACGTGCGGCGGCTCTGGCGGCTTCTCGCGCCAAGCTGGAGCGGGACCGGGTGAAGGTAGACCGGGAGCTTGCCGCGCTGGCAGAAGAGGCGAGAGGAACGCGGGAAGTGACCCGGATCGCGGACCTGCTCGGCTTGTCTCGTCAGCGGCTCTACCAGTTGGCCGCATGATCGGCGCGCTGGCATTCCTGGGGATCATGGTCGGGGCGAATGTCGCCCTGGCCGTGGTCGCCCATCGGCACAATCGGAAGTTCGATCAGCGGTCAGCGCGATAGCTTGCGCTAACTACCGCAGAAATGAGGCGATGAAAATGGATGAGGACTACACGCCGTTGGAAGCACTACAAGGATTCCTGGTGATTGCCGCCGTGGTCCTGGTGCTCTACGGGATCTGCTCGTTGGCCGCTTGACAGCACCGCTTGCGGCGCCAACTACCGCGACGTTTTGGGGGGGCCTCCGATCTGGGGGCCTTTCCTTTGCACGAAAACGCGGCCCCGGGTTCTGGAGGAACCCGAGACCGCAGGCCACAGTCCACTAAACGATGGCTTGCGCAGTCTATCGCGAAAACAGCGGCTCTGTAAGCGATTCTCCGGCCCTCGGCGCGCTTGCCCTTTGGGATCCCCTTCGGGGGTTGACGCCTGGCTTGCGCCGGGTATCGCGATGCGCCACACTGGCCTCAAGGAATCAACCAAGGATCTAGGCGATCAGGACTCATCGGCAGTAGCAACCGTCATCTCCTCCGCAGTCCCCTCGATAAGTTCGGGCCTGTATCCCAGGGTCTCCAGCTCGCGCAGAACTTCGGTCGCATCGCGCTGGACGATCTGCGTGGGTTGGCCGGAGTAGAGAAGATGTTTCTCGCCGTGGATGCCGGTCGCAATTGCCGCGGTTCGAGCGATGCCGTGGAGATCCTTGGTCTCGACCTCGTCGGCTTTCATCCGGTCGCGGAGGCGGGAAACGGCTTCGCGCTCAAGGTCTCCGGCGGTCTGCGCCAATTCCTGGTGCATGTCCGCCATCTGCGCCTTCAGCATCGGCGCGACTTCCTGGCGGGTCCGTTCATAGAGCGCCAGCTTGGTCTTCCGGCACCACTCGCTGAGCGTCGAGGCGGGGATGCGGATTTCCTGTTCTTCGAGCAGGGCGTGGGCGCGGTCGCGGTGTCCCGAACAGATCGCCATCGCCGTCAGCCCAGCGTTGATCTCCTGGTCGGTGTAGTCCCGCCGCGACCTAGTCAGGGTCTCGGTCACAGCAATCACCGCCTATCCGCTGAACGCTTGACAGTTCCTAAAGGGTTGTGTTTACTCGGTTCACAGCTTCGTCCACAGGAGATAGCCCAGACATGATCGAAAAGCACGATGTAGGCCCGGGGGAGGACGCGCTCTGCCACTTGGGGGATGCAGAGCTGCGCGACGCCGTCGAGGCTTATGAGGCCGACCTCGCATCCCTGCCACCCGGCACCGAAGCCCACCGGATTCTCACGGGATTGGTTGAGGCGGGCCGGAAAGAGCTTGACGGCCGAGCAGGGGAAGCCGAGAAGAAGTAGAAACCCGGGGAATGCCGACCCCGGAGGAGATTCGCAAAGGCTTGACCGTGACGGCGGCGGAACGTGAGGCTGCCGACGTGCTCCACCGGGACGCGACCGCCAGGATGAAGGAGCTGCTGCGGGCCGCGTCGGCCCATCCGGATATGTCGATGGCGGAGGCGGCGCGACTGGCGAAGGTCACCCGGAGCGGCGCCTACAAAATGCTGCGAGAGGATCCCGAGGAGTAGGCGCACGTCTGGTTACGCCCCGTGTTGGTCCAAACGCCAGCCCTTCAACCGGAGGCCGACTACCGGGAGCTGCTTCTAATTATCCGGGACCGGCGAACGAAAATCTAGACCTTCAAACAGCGGCAGTTGCCGGAAACGTCGAGGCAATTCGGATCTCCTTCTCGATCCGGGCGAGCAACTCGACCTGTCCGCGGGGGTCGAGGTCGGCCATCGTCTCGCGCAGCCGATCCCGGACGGCGCACTCTCGTTTCTTCCGGGCGTCCTTCCTCAGTTCCTCCTGCTCGACCTCCAGCTCGACCTTGAACTCGGCGCTGTGGGTGCGAGCTTCAGTGGCGAAGATCCGGAGGTAGTCGTCGTCAACACCCTCGGCCGGATCAATCGCGGTGCGGCCAGATCCGGTATAGCCGCGCTCGGTCTCCGGCGTGAAGTTCGCGGTCTCCTCGCCCCTCGCCGGAGGGTCGCTGCGCCAGCGCGTCTTCAGTCCCGCTTCGCGGCTCGGTCCCGGCGTCGAGGAGAGCAGGCGAAGCGGCTGGCGTTCGTCGTGGCCGATGATCCGGACGATCCAGCCTCCTTCCTTCAGCTCGGGCTCCATGAACTCGATCCAGACCGTTGGCTTGCGCGGGACGTCGATCGTCGCGCCGGTCCCTCGATCCACGATCTGCCGGCCGCCCCCCGACCAGGACAAGATCAGCTTGTTGCCAGCCTTTACGTCCGGCTTGTTCTTCCGCTTCAGCGCCCGGCAGTCGCCGCTGAAGATTGCTTTTCGCTCGTCAGTCGTGAGCTTCATCGTCCCCCCTCGGTTTGATCAGGTCGGCTTCAACGGCGACTACTGCCTCGGCGTGCCCCTTCAGCGCTTGCGCTTCCGTCGCGTAGCGATCCTGGAAGTCGAAGTCTTCCCGGGTCCCATCGTCGGAACGTTGGAAACACATTGTCTCGAAGATGATCGGTGGCCCGTTGCGACGAAATCCGTGGTCCATCCCGAGCCAGACCGTCGAGATTTCCACGTCGCCGATAATCGTCTTCTTCACCACCCTGTACTCGTAGTCACTGAACGCCTCAGCCCAGTCGGCGTAGCTGATCGGGTTGCCCTTGCGATCGAAGTGGCGCTCACGCGCCTCCGCCCCATACTTGTCTTTCATTTCCTGGTCGAAGGCGTCCATCAGCTTCCTCGCCCCTTCCGGCATCGACGGGCGCCAGGGCTTCCCGGTCATCGGTCGGCCTCGACTTCGATGTCGGGGGTGCCGAGCTGCGCCAGCTCGACCGCCATATTTTCCAGATCTTCGGGGTTGTCGCGCACGTCTTTCGGAAACTCCTCCAGGGGGACGTAGTAGCTGAAGGTTACGTAGACCCCTTCCGGGGCGTCCTTCTTACGTTTGGCCATGTTTCCTCTGCGATTCGAGGGCTTCGTAGTAGGCCGAGTGCAGGAAGCCGAGGGCGAAGGGGTCGCGGTCTTCCCGGAGGCGCATCCAGGCCCACAGGGCGCGTCCTGAGCGCCCATTGCCGTCCATGAAGGGGTGCAAGGTCTCGTAGCGGACGTGGGTCCTCCAGGGGGCGCCGGGGGCGTAGCCCGGGGTCGTCAGGATCGCTTCCAGCCGTTTCGGGATCCCTGGCCCTCCGGCCGGAGGAACGTGATTTTTTCCAACTCGGACGTTCATTCCCGGGATCAACCGCAACTGCGCGCGGGCGATCTCCAGGACAAACTCCTCCAGCGCTGCGACCCCGACCACGGGCAGCGCCAGGAACTTGACGTAGGCCTCGACTTCCTTGCCAGGGCTCTTCTTGATCCCCTCGATCCGGTTGCTTTCTTCGATGAAGTCGTTGAGCCCGTTCACAATCCTTCTCCCGTCAATCTCGCGGTCAGCCGGAACGGGCTGACCTGGTGTCGGATGATCGGGTGGCCCATCTCATGCCAGTAGCCACCGCTGATCAGCGCCGGGAGAATATCGAGCTTTTTTTCGTCGTATTCCCGGTGGTGTTTCCGGCAGAGCGGGACGACGCAGTCCATGTCGTCGCAGCCCCCCCGGCTTCGATCCCACAGGTGCGCCGGGTCGATCTTTTCCTGCTCCCGGCCCCGGCCGCAGTAGACGCAGGCCTCGTCTCGGACCTTCTTACGCTGCCGCGGGTGTGCGGCGCTAATCGTCATTGTTCGCCTCCAGGTAGTGGTAGCCGACGCTGGTGTCGGGGTAGAGCCGAGACATTTCCTCGGGTTTGCCGAGGCCGTGAAGGATTTGGTCGACCACGCGCAGCGTGACCGTCGCCCGCTCCCCGTGGAGGTAGGCGAAGATCGTCCGCGGGGGGATACCGGAGGCCGCCGAGATCGTCCCCAGGGATTGGACCGCCAGCTCCTTTTCGAGGAACTCCCTTAGGGGTAGTGAGGGCAGCGGTCTTTCCCACCCACCATCCTGGCGCGGGGTCTTGAAGTTGCGGGGTGGGATCCCTTCGGCGCGCCGCCTGGCCGTCGCGTTTTCGCGTCTGCGGGTGAGGCGGCGGGCTGACGCTTTTTCTCGTCCGCGGAGGACAGGTTTGCCTTCGGCCCGAAGCCGATCGCGTCGCGCTTTCTCCTCTACCCCCTTGCAGGCTTTGCAGGGCGATGCCGGATAAACGGCAACGATCCCCGACTTCAGGCTGCGCCTGACGTGGTAGAAGGCCGCGACCGGCTTCGTCTCCCCACACCGGATGCAACGCTTGAACTGAGGCTCCTCGACGTGGCCGTTCAGCGTTGCGCGGAAGCGCTCGATCAGCGCTTTGCTGATCTTCGCCCTGATCTCGGCCGACAGTTTCTCTCCCTTGGCCGCCATGCTCACAGCGGCTCCGCGACGTGGCGTTCAGCGGTGCCCTGGTGGCGGTTGCAGAAGTAGACGTTCATCCCCGTCAGGACCCGGGCGTTTCGTTTCCCCGGGACCCGCTTGAGGATCGGCACGCTGCCGACCGCCGGGAGGTCGCACCAGTCGCACGGCCCGGTGGGACGCGGGCGGGTCAGGTCCTCGACTCCGCCGAGGTCCCGACTCACAGCTGGCCTTCCTTCGCTCGACGCTGGCGCTCGCGGCGGCTGACCGGGTCGGAGAGATGGAGTTGCTTGCAATCCGGACAGCGATAGACGAGGAGATCCAGAGACGACGCGGCGGCTTCGGCGTCACCGCGCTTCCTGAACCCCTTCTTCCCGCTCGGACAGCTGCGTTTGCGATCGGAGCGCTTCGGCCCCCGCCAGTTGGCCCTGGGGGGTCTCACGCCGGACGCCCCCCGGATCGGGGACAAAACGGGGACACGCAGACGTAGAAGGGAACAGATCGAGGAGTAGCGCGAGGGAGGGTTGTTGGAAGTGCAGAACCGGGGAACCGCTCTAGCAAGCGGAATCCCCTTCGGGGGCTTTACGCTCCCGTACTGTCACTTCCGGCCAGATCCAGCTTGTCGAGCTGGGGGTCACTTTGTAAATCCAGCCCCGCAAGCCCTTTTGTAGAGCCATCGGGGACCAAAATCTGGTAGTCACTGGGGCTGGATCGGGGACGGATCGGGGACAACTTTGGCTACCGATGGGCGCGGCAGGGCTCGAACCTGCGACCTTCGCCTTGTCGAGGCGACGCTCTCCCAGCTGAGCTACGCGCCCGGAAGAGTCGGGCATCCTACTGCCCCTTCCAATCGTCCACGCCGAGGCGGGGCGTCGTCGCGACCGCTTTGACGATGGTTTGCCGAGCCCCCGCGCGCAGATGGTGGCGCTCGCGTTCGGAGAGGGTGTCGTAGTGGCCGTCGCTGCCGCTCGCGTCGAAGACAGCGCGCGCCGCGGCGTCGATCGCATCGTCGGAGAACAGCTCTTCCTCCCAGGCCCGGCGAAGTGCCGTGTACGCCGCTTCGACCGCGAAGAACGCCAGGCGTTCGATCCCGGGAGCGGGCGGCGGTGTTCCGATGTTGCGATAGAAGGTGTCGAGAACCCGCTCGACTGCCCTCTTCCCCCTGTCACGATCGTTCGGCAATGAACCCCCGGTTCGGCGCGGTCCGCGGCAGGCCGCGGGCCTCGCGAATGTAATCATCGATCGAAGCGTTCGGGGCTCCGGTCGGCCGCTGGTCAAATAGATGCTGGTAGGTGCTCGCCGAAACAGCCGGGCTGTGCATCAGCTGCTTGGCGACTTCGATGTGGCTCCATCCGGCCGCCGCGTACAACGTCGCCGCCGTGTGCCGCAGGTGGTACGGCGTCAGCGTCGAGCCGAGGCCGATATCTTCCGCCGCCCGCTTGAAGCACTTCGGCCGCTGGCGGTGATGCTTGCTCGGGGAGCGCGAGGACCAGTTGCCCCAGTCAGTCTTCGTCCAGGGCTTCCCGTCGCGGTGTTGCGGCCAGAGCAGGCCGATGGCGCTGAGCGGCGAGATCGGGCGCCAGATCTCCAGATCGGCCAGAACCGGCCCCGGGACGTAGACCACGTATTTCGAGTCTGAGCTGGCCTTCGATCCCTCCACGATTTTCCCGTCGACATTCTTCGTGGTGACGGTGAGGCCGCCCGCGTCGGCGGACGCATGTTTGACCCAGCCGGGTGCGCCGGGGGTGAGATCCGCCCAGGTCCGGGCGAGGGCGCCCTGGGGGCGGATGCCGATGTAGGCGAGGATGGAGATCAGGGTGGCCGAACCCGGGTCGTCGTTTTCGAGGTACCAGGTCCGCAGCGCCTCGACCTCTTCCGCCGTCAACCAGCGCTGCGATTTCTTCGTGTAGCCGGGTTGGTCGAGAGCGTCGACCGGGTTGTGGTCGAGATATTCGTGCGGCAGGACGGCCTTGCGCAGGATCCGTCCGAGAGTCCTCTGGGTTTTCCCCAGGACGGCCGGGCCGGCGCCTTCGGCTAGCCGCTGCTCCTGCCATTCTCCCAGTCGCCGCGGGCGCAAATCAGTGAGGGGCAGGTGGCCCAGGAACGGCAGGACGTGAACTTCAAGGCCTTCCGCGTAGACGCCCAGCGTCCGCTCCGTGACGCGCCCCGACCACGTCGCCAGCACCTGCGCGGTGAACTCCGACAGCGTCGGCACGTCGCTCCGGCGCATCACCAACTTGCCCTCCGTCAGCCGGCGCTCGACTTCTTCGAGGTAGACCTTGGCCTCGGGCCGGGTCTTTCTGATCTTCGATTTCGGTCGACCGTTCTCGCGCCAACAGACGCGGAACGTTCCCGCTGGGGTCGGTTCGATCGAGGCCATCAACAGCCCCCATCTTCGTGTGTATCGTTGAGGCTCGGCATCAGGGGTATCTCCTGTTGTCCAGCCCCGGGGCGGGAGTAACCGCTGCCGGGGCATTTTCCATTAGTCGGGAGTCTCTCACGATTGGCGACGCTAGGCAACTTCGCTCCGAATCTCGCGAACGCGCTCTATCAGCGCGCCCCGGTGTCCCTGGCGAGGGCGGGGCATTGGATCGCCCCCGGCGGAGCGGCGGGAGCTGGGCTTTTCGCCCGCGCGAACCCACGCCAGAAGATCGGATTCGACGGTCATCCAGCGCCCACCGCGCTTGTGAAACGGAGAGCCGCCGCCTTCCTGGGCGATCTCGTACAGCCGCGACCTCGACAGCGGCAGGATCTTCTCCTCGTACACCTGGGCGAGGGTCAGGACGCGCTCGCTCATCGGCCGATCCCCAGCCGTGGACGGACGGCCGGATAGCGGCCGTAAAGCTCGGAGAGGAGGTCGGTCCGGTTCGCCGTGGTGAGATCGCCGACCTTGAGGGAGTGCAGTCGGCAGCTGGCCAGGATCCGATCGGCCTTCGTCGGGCCGACGCCCTTGACCGCGAGTATCAGTTCGCGGACCGGCATCTTCTGCAACCACGGGTCCGGGCGGATCAGGGCCTTCGACAGCGGGACCTCCCCGGCAGCGATCTGATCCCTCAGCTTCTTGCGGTGCATCCGGACTTCGTTGCCGCGCTGGCCCGCGGCCACCACCTGGGCGCGGTCGATCATCGGCTCTCCAATTTCTTCAGCATCGCCCCGGCCGCCAGTTTCCGCGGGCCGGAGTCGAGGCCGCGGAGGCCGGCGCTTGGCAGCCCGGCGTAGGCGTCATCGCGACGGCGCTCGTCGCAGACCGCCTTGTAGATCTCCCTGAACTGTGCTCGCACCGTTCCCTCCTCGGATTTTAGGTAGCCGGACTGAGACTCGAAGCCGTAGCGCCGGGCAGCCTCGGCGGTGGCCGGCGACTCCTCGGCGAGCTGCGCGTAAAAGGCGGTCCAGTCGTAGGGCGCGTGCGCCCAGAGCGCCTTGTTGACCAGCTCCCAGGCCCGGCCGTGGTCAGGGTCGTGGCGGTCCAAGGCGGCGATCTTGGCGAGGATCTGCGCCCCGTTCGGGGGGAACGCGCTGCCATCCCGGTAGCTCGCCTCGACTGCGACCAGCACCTGCTCGCCGGGTAGGCGGTGGAGGTCGTCAAACCACTTCGCGATCGACGCCTCCGGGATCTTCGCGTGGGGCCAGTTCATGTCCATCCGCTGGACGACGGTGATCCACTCCCCGCGGGTCACGCGTCCTCGCCCTCGACCTGGCGCTTCATTTCCTCCAGCCGCTGGAGGCGGGCGTTCTGGCGCGCGGTCGGGTCGTTGACCGCCTTCGGGGTGCGACCGGCCTGGATATAGCCCTCGACGTTCTTGGCCCGGAGGATCGTGTCGGGGACGTCATGGGCGTGCTCGACCCGCCAGGGATCGCTGTGACAACCGACCGTAGCCTGCTTCAACTCCTCCAGCGACCACTGCTTGCGTCGGGCAGCGAAGGCCTTCTGGGCGGTCTCCGAACCCCGAACCGACGTTCGTCCCGTGATCTCCCTGTAGTGCTTCAACCAATCGTTGAACTCAGTACGAACAGCAACAGAAACAACAGAAGAAACAGAGGAAGAAGGAGAGTAAGAGTAAGAGTTAGATTTGCCACCTTTTTGCTTAGCTTTTGCTTTAGCCTTTGCTAGACCCCCTCTTCTACCTGCTACTGAGCGTGTTTTGCGTAGGGACGCTAGGTCTTCTTTCGACGGATTCACGTCCAGGTAGTCCCTGATTTCGTAGTCGGATTCGCTCGATTCCGCCTTTTTCCACAAGCCGGCGCCTAGCAAGTGCTTGGGCAGCTCGCCCAGGCCCTCGGCACCGACCGCCTGGCGCACCCAGGACGCGGGAATCAGTCCATCCGTCTCGTACTTGCCGCAGTAGGCGAGGGAGCGGGCGTAGAGCCCGGCGCCGGCCAAACCGACGCCGAGCACCTTCGGGTTGTCGTGGAATTCAGTGAGAAGTTTCACCCAGTCCACCCTTCACGCAGCTGCTTCCCGGCGCCGCAAACCGGCCATCGTCGCCGCGGTCCCGGCGGCTCGGCAGGGGGCGCAGCGACAGCGGTAGTTGCGGTAGCCGTTGTCGGTGCCGTGGACGTGCTCGGGGATGCAGGCCGCGCGGCGGCTCCGGGCGGCCCTCTGCCAGGCTGCGTTCGCGGCGCGGCAGCGCTTGCAGCGGCAGCCGTAGTTGCGGTAGCAGCTGTTGGTGCCGTGCTTCACTCGCGCTCTCCACGTAAAACGCTCTGGTTGGCGGAAATCGCCGCCTTCTGGCTGGTGATCCAGACCTTCATCGCCTCGATTTCCTGGAGCTTGTTGCGGTAGTCGAGGAAGAGCGGAAGATCCTTCGTCTTCACCGCTTTGCGGGCGATCGCTTCGCGGATCCCTTCGGCGGGCATCTTGCGCTCGCCCTCCATCGCGTCCGTGTAGATCGCGATCAAGGCGTCGTCCAGCGCCTCCTCGTAGCGGAGCGCGATCCCCATCTCGACCTCGCCGTCCGCGGAGATCTTGCCCTCGTACATTTCGACGCTGAGTCGCGAGAGCTTGGTGGAGACGCGTTGGATCTCAGCGCTGGCGTCATCCAGCGCCTTCATCACTTCCCCTGCCGCCCTCAACCCCGGAACTCCTCCCGGAACGGCGGGTCGTAGCGGTGCTGTTCGAGGTACTCGATCTCGCGTTCGCGCTCCATCTGGACGTAGAGGATCTCGGCGGCGTCGTAGTCGATACGGGGGAAGTGGCCGACCAGCTTCGAGACCTCGCCATCAGCGCTCGTTGCCCGGAACTCCCAGTGGGGGACCTCCTCGAACCAGCTCCTCGGGACGCCGTTTCCTTTGGGGCGCCAGGGCATCAGAAAACCGCTTTGATCGCAACGATGATCACCGCGGCGATGAAGGCGCCGATGACGATGCCGAGGACGTCGATCCAGGTCCAGTCCTTCCAGTCCTTCATCAGAAGGGGATATCGTCCTCGGGCGCCGGCTCCATCGGGAGCGGTTCGCCGCGGTGTTTTTCGGTCAGGGTCACCAGAGCGTCGAGAGCTTTTTTCTGGGTCGTCGGGTCGGTGGAGGCCGAGAGCTTGCGGACCGCCTCCGTGGCGCGGGCGGGCGACAGCTCGAACGCCATGTAGAGAGAGATGATCGGGACGGCGGCGGGGGGACAATTGGCCGCTTCCAGGGCCTGCTCGATCTCCGACAGATCGACGTCTGGACGCTGCGCTGGGGGCGCCGGGGCGGTAGTGGCCGGCGCGCCCTGGGCGTCAGCGATGTCCTTGTCGAAGGCGTCGGCGACCTGGAAGATCTGGGCCAGGGTCGGCGAGGCGCTCTCCTTGTCGAAGGCGTGGTAGCGCAGCGCCATCTCCTGGGAGTGCTGGCGTTGGATCGCCCGCTGGACCTCCGGGCGCAGCGGCTTCATGAACTCAGCCGGGGCGAAGTTGGCCGAGCCCGAGCTGCCGGTCGACGGCTTTCCGGCCTTCTGTTCCTTGATCCCGTTCCAGTCGACCTTCAGCTTCTTCCCGTGGGACCCGTTGTCGATCGTCGCCAGCGGGGTCATCCCCCCGACTTCGGGGGGATCGGAGTCGGGCTTGCGGCTCCACTCGATCTTGCCCTGGACCCCCTCGACTTCGATCTCGTAGGCGAGGAAGGTGTCCCCCCGGCTCGACTGCCACTCGCGCGGGTCCCCGACCCAGGTGACTCCGTACTCCTGACTCACGCCGGCACCGGCAATGGGGCGTCGTATGGCCCTTGCTCGACGGGGATCGCGATCGCCTCCGCGTCAAGGCGCTTCGCCACCCGGATCGCCTTCTGAAAGAGCGCGACGACCTCGGCGTGGGTGTGGGTGTCGTTGAAGACCGCGATCGGATCCAGAAAACCCGTGCAACTGCCGATGAAGAATCTCTCGCCGGCCGGCAGTCGGCGACGGAGAATGTCCAGGCCGGCGCAACCGGCCCCCACAACTTCCCCGTAATCCGAATCGCCGAGATGGCTCGTCATGAACCTCGACATCGCCCCCAGCGAGCAGGCCCGGTCTCCCTGGAACATCTGCCCCTGGCACCAGCTGTCCTCGTCCTCGATCATGCCGAGGGCTCCTTCCAACGCTTCGTACGGCTTCACTTGACCAGCTCCCTTCTCGCTTCTTCGATTGACTCGATTGCGGTGTCCATGTAGGCCAGGGCCTCCTTCTTGCCGAGCAACCGCAACTCCGCCCGGTGGAAGTTCATAAGCCGGATATCCCGACCCAGCGACGCGTCGAGCTTCCGCGGCAGCGCCCGGCTCCATTGCCTCAGATCGCGGCTCGTCAAGGCAGCCGGTCGTGGTCTCGCGGCCCCACAAACCTCTCCTCGGAGGGCTTCCATTTCGGCGGCCACTTCCAGGGGTCGACCATGTACTCGACCTCGACGTCGCCCTCGTCGGTGCGCTTCGCTCGGACCAGGATCATCCCGAAGGCCCGCATGGATCTGAGGAGGAGGACTGCGATCAGGGCGAGGACGGCAAACAGGGCGAGGAGGATCCAGAACATTGGTTAAGCCGCCTTGTCTTTGGGGTCGGGCGCCTCAACGAACCGGCGCATGGTCTTTCTGATGCGTTTGTGGTGCTGCTTCCCGGGGCCGGTGCACCAGGTGGCGCCGCCGTAGTTGCCGTTTGGCATCCGGCCGACATGCCCGCACTGCTCACAGACCGGCAGCTCGACTTCGGCCAGGTCAGTCGACATGGACGACCTCGGCCGCGATCGAACCGGTATCGGAGTCGACGGCGATTTCAGCCAGCACAATCGAGGCCCGGTTGAAAAGCTCATCGGGGATATCGAAGACCACCGCGAACATCGCAGTCGGCAGCGGCTCCTTGTCCCAGCCCCCGACCCCCCGCGTCAGCGGCTTGTAGTTCGGCTTCGTGCTCGCCTCAAGCCTTGGCCCCTTCGGCCCCTTGGCGACCCGAAGATGCGTCTTCACCTTCACGATGCCCTCCAGGTCCGACCCCTATACGGGGTGCCATCGGGGACCTTGCCTGTAGCGAAGACGTCGCGTTTGTCGTCGCCGAAGATCTCGTACAGCCCGCGCAGATCGGTGTCGAGAGAAGTCGCGAAGTTGGCCTCCCCGGCCGCCCTGGACCGCTGTCGCCTCCGCGACTTCCCCTGGATCTCAGAGGAGGTCCGGACGGCCTTCGCGAGACGACGGCGCAGGTTGCGTGCGTTGTCGCTCGGCGACCGCTTTCTCTTCCGGGGCTCGACCTTTCGGGAACCCGCGCTGGAGGCCGGAGTCGGCATTGGGGCTCCCTTAGAGGGCGCCTCCCCTGTTTCCTTGCACCTTCACGGTACGCAAGATACCCTTGCGCAACATTGCGCGCAAGGCACGCAAGACTCGGAAATACGCGGTTTGCGCGTTGCGCGTCTCCGGCGTGCTCTAGGGTTTCCCGCGCCAGCCGGAAAACGAGGAAGGAACCAGTTGCCACGTCACCACCGATTTGACCCGATGATCGACCTCGACGCCCTCAAAAATCGACTGAAGGGATTGCGGGGGCGATTGGCCCTCAGCCAGGCCGAGGCCGCCGCGGAAATGGGCGTGCCCTATCGGACCTTCCAGTCCTGGGAGAACGGCGAGGTCGAGACCAGCGAAGCGAACTACGAAAGGGTGGCGGGGTTCTACAAACGCAAGCTGGCGGACGAGACGATCACCAAGACCTGGATCCTCTACGGCGATGAGGGGCCGGCGGTGCGCGTGGGGAGAGAGCGCGCCGACCTCCGCGCCCTCGAAGCGAGGCTTCGCCGTGAGATGGATCTGAAGTTCACGCGGCTGAAGGCCGAGCTACTGGCAGAACTCGGCCTGACCGCGCCGGCTCCGGGCGTGGTGACCCCGGAGCGGCTGGACGCTGCCGCCCACCACTAGCCGCTCCGATGCCGAAACGAATCAATCGAGACAGAATGGGCAAGAACCAGCACCCCCTTCGGGACGAATTGGTTTTGCAAATGGACGCGATCGCCAAGCCGCTCAGCCCGAAGACAATGGTCGAAGCGCTGGGGATGAACCCGTTCGGTGGGAACGTCGACTTCGACCGGGCGGTCAGCCTTGTGAGCTACCACGTCAAAGTCTTGCTGGGATACGAGGCGATCTCCCTCTCTCATCAGGAGCCCGTGCGCGGAGCGGTGCAGAACTTCTACATCTTGAAGCCGGGCGTCGTCGTCGCTGACGAGGGAGACGGTGCCGCGCTCGACCAAATCAGCAAACTTCTTACCGAAGGACACAGGGGCGTCGTCGCGAAAATTGCGGCGATCGTCCAAGAGACTGGCCGCGATGTCGCGGCCAGTTAAATATGCCAAGGAGGCCCCCATGAGTGATGCGAACGGAGATGGAGATCACGGTCAAGAGACCCTGATCGAGGAAACACTGAGGCCGCTTACCGAGAGACGCGGGGAGCTGGTCGATAAAATGACCGGCTTCGAGAAGCTGGCGCTGGAGGTCCGGCGGGAAATCAAGGCGGTCGACAAAATCCTCCGGGCCGGCGGTCTGTTGGAACCAACCGGCGGCCGCCCTCCCAAAGCAGCTGCCGTGCGGCAACGCGGGAGAGGCGTTTCCGAGGAGAGGCTGGAGGAGGCCCGGCGGGTCATCCGCCGACTCGATGCGGAGTTCACGATCCGCGAGATGACGGAGATCATCAGGACGGACAACAGCTCTGGAAAAGCGATCATCGAAGCACTGCGGGCCGAGGGAGAGCTTCGTCTGGTCGGTGCCAAACACCCCAAAGGCACCCCGCCCCACGTCAAGGCGGCGCACTACGCGCTGATCGAGAGAGGCTAGTCAGATGCCGATGAGCCTACGGCTGGTTGATTTTTCCGACCACGATCTCCTTTATGCGCTGGAGGAATCCGGGGACGATGAAGGCTGGGCGACCTCTCTCGAAATCGCCGAACATCTCGGTCTCAATCTGGAGGACTCCCCGGCCAAAAACATCGGCAGCCGCCTTGCGTGGCTGAACCGGTTCGGTGTGATGGAACAGGACGATGAGAAAAGCCAGATGCGGTGGCGGATCAACGATGTCGGCTTCACGCTGCTGCACCCGAACAAATTGCCGCCCTCGGCGATGAAGGCGCTGGAGGCCTTGGATGAGGGTCAGCGCCTCATGGTCACGGAAGCAGTGTCTCGGCAGCTCAGGCGGACCTCCCGCCAGGGGACGCATCTCGCAAAGCGCGCGTTCACGCACAACATTGGTTACTGGCGAGACGCTTCGATCGCCCCGAAGCGGAACGGGAAGAAGAAATGAGCGAGCGAAGGAAGGCGATGCATCTGACGGATGAAGAGGTTCTGAAGAAGCTCTTCCCGTTGAAGGTGCTCAACGAGGCGGCGGAAGTCGCGAAGGCGGCACAAAAAAACCCCCCATCTCCAGAAATGAAGGGCGAGAAAGGCCGATAGATGAACAACGTGACGATCAACAAAGACAGACTACGAACGGTTGTTGAAGCAAACAGGGAGACCCACCAGAGGCTCTACGTCGAGGCCCATGAGGCGTTCACCAGGAAGGCGATCGCCAATCTGGAATCAATGCTGGGTCGGGCGAAAGAGGGAAAGGTTCAGCTATTCGTCAATCTGGAAGAGCCGAAAGACCACACTGAGGACTACGTCCGGGTTCTGGAGATGTTGGACTTCGAGGTCGAGGAGAACGTCGTGCTCAGCTCCCAGGAATTTGCCCAGTACGTGCAGGACCGCTGGGGCTGGGCGCACGAATTCGCGACGTCCTACGCAAGCAACACGGGCCGGGCACTCTAAGGCCAGCGATCCGTGTCAATGAATTCGAGCTTCCCCCGGGGCGGCCAGTAGGCCAGTTCGGGGACGGCCCCGGCCTGGCCGGCGGCGGTCAGGAGGTCGGCGCGGTCGCGTGGTCCGAAGCGCTCCCACGGTCCCTGTGCCGTCGACTTGACCTCGATGAACCGAGGAGAATGCCCGGCCTTCAAGGCGACCACATCGACGGATCCGAGTGAGGCCGCGGCGCGCATCGTCCACCAGCCTTCGGCTTCGAGCACGGCCTTGACCTGGCGCTCGCGCTGGATCCCTCGACTCACGCCATGTGCCCCTTGGCACGGACCGCCCTGACATTCGAGCGCCTGCCGTGGAAGCTCACGCAACGAGCAACAGCGTCAGCTGTCTGCCTGTCGTCGTAGGCGGTGTCGTAGACGATCCCCTTGCCTTTGGGGCTGTCGTAGACGACCAGCCGCTGATCGGGCATCTTCATTTCTTCAGCGGGAAGATTGCCCCGAAGGCGAAGGCGCCGAGGGTCGCAAAGAGTCCTGCTACCTCCACGGGGATCGTCACACCGTTGATCAGGGAGATCCCCCAGGCAATGATCCCGCCGAAGGCGGCTCCCGCAGTGGTCACGGTGGTAGTGGTCTGGTTCATCGTTCACTCCTTAGAAGAACTTCCGGTGGATGGGGAACTCCGCTATGCGGGCGTTGGTCGGCCGGAACCAGCTGGGGCCGCCCCCCGGGTTCGGGTTGTCACGTCCCCCACACTGCGCCCAGCGGAACTCGCCGAGAACTTTGCGGCCGAGTCGGGTCCTACGCCGGAGGCGGACGATTACGTGTTCGTCGCCGGGGGTGTTCTTGATGAACATCGTGAAGTACGGACTGGTCCCGGCGGTGCCTTCGTCCGCCAGGCTCCAGGTCGATCCGACGTAGTTGCTCAGGCGGATATCACCGACCTGACAGAGCCACTGCGCGAAGCCCGAACAGTCCGTCCACGAACCGCTGGCCGGGGGGTCGTACATGTGAGTGGCGCCGCGTCCGCCCCCGTAGGAGTAGATGAGCTTGCGACGGGCGACCAAGGTGATCGCCTTCTCAATCCGACGGATGCGCGTCTTCACCCCTGCGGGCAGGGATTTTCCTCGGGCCATTGCGGCCCTCCTTTCACGGGTATAGGGCCGCTAGGCGGCTAGTAAGAGACGACGCTGAGGGCGTCGATCGAACGTTCCTGGCTCACGGGAAGGGTCAGCCGAAGATGCCGGCGTTCGCCAGGACGGCGACGACGATCCCGACGAAGCCGACCCCGACCCCGGAGGCGGCGACGACAAAGGTGCGGGAGTCGATATGGCTGGCATCGCGGGCCGCCTCGACTTTTTCGATCGCGGCCGTCAGTTCGGTCTTCGTCGGGTACAGGTTGCGTTCCTCGCCGATCTGCTCGCGCAGCTGGTTCGCTTTCTGTTTCTCGTAGTCGTAGAGGCGCTGGGTCTGGGCGGTCGCCTTGTCACGCTCGGCTTGAAGCCTCTCGCCCCAGTAGAGATCGGCCTCCCGCAGCTTCATGAGGTATCGGCGAGTCGAGATCATCCGTAGGTCGCGATCAGCGTGCCGCGGTGGGCCTCCATCTAGCCACCGCCAATCGGGTATCCACCGATGCCACCCCCCCCTGTCGAGCCGCCAATGGGGCCGCCGATCGAACCGCCGATCGGGTGTCCACCGATACCGGAGCCGGAGCCCCCGCCGATGCCACCCCCCTTGAGCTTCACCTTCGGCTTCTGTTCGGTCGGGATCAGGATGCCCCCCTGGATCAATTCATAGGCTTCATTTCGGAGCTTTTCCTGGCGCTTGGTCAGCCTCTGGTTCTTCGGCAGGTAGGGCTTCTCGGCGGCAGAGAGCCGGTCGGATGCGCGTTCGGAGATCTTGTGTTCGCGAACCAGCTTTTCGAGCGGGCGTTTGTCGCCGTTGACCCAGCCGCCCCGGCCATTGACGCCGTAGATCGCCTCGTTGATTTCCGGGTTGTCGGAGAGTTCCGGGACCGGGTCGGCGTACTTGTCTTTGAAGTCGCGGTTCAGCTTCTTGGTCTCCGCGAACTGGGCCGCGGTCTGGCCGATGAACGGGTCGAGGGTCGAGCGGTAGGGCCGCAGCGGATCCTGGGCGCCGTAGGTTTTGCTGGCCGTCGACTCGTCCTGGCCGAGGGTGTTCACCCCGGCGAGTCGACCTGCGGGCGAGAGCGCGGCGAGCTGGCGGGCCATGTACTCCCAGCCCGATTCGCCTTCGATCGGGCGCCCGGTGTAAGCGTCGATCCCCTGGCTGGCGGAGGCGGCAATCGACAGAAGCGGCGAGACCTCCCCGATCAGCTGCGTCGGCTTGCCGGTGACGGCGGCGGTCTGGACGGTGCTGAGGCCGGGGAAGGTGCGCTGGCCGGCGGGGAGGATGGTGGGTTCCTTGCCCGGGCCGTTCTGGATGACCGGCATCGTGTAGTCGAGGACGCTCGGGACGGAGCCTTTGGTCTTGGCAATTTTCTCCAGCTCCTGGGCGTTGACCTGGCCGAGCATCGCCATCGCCGTCGCGACGACCGGATGATCGAGCGGGAAGTGGTAGAGCATCCAGTTCACGGAGTAGCGCTGGAATGGGTAGAAGATCGTCAGCGGGGCGAAGTGTTTCTCGAAGACGGTGAAGGAGTTCCAGTTGCCAGCCATGTCGTTCATTGCGGTCATCAGCTTGTCGCCGAGGCGGGGGTGCGCGGCCACGTAGGCGTCCCGCTCCGCTCGGGTCATCCCCTGCATCGCTTTGACCGCGGCCTCCTCCCCTTTGAAGAGGTTGTTCGCCCCCCGGCGCCAGCGGTTGAAGCCCTTCTGAGCGCGCTTCAAGTCACCGTGGATTTTGGCGTCGGCGGCGATCTCCCTGAAAATGCCGGCACGGCCGCGATCGAACTTGCCGAGGGTGTTGCCGTTGATGATGTTCCAGGCGTGGCGCCATTTCGGATACGGGCCGGCGGCGCGGATCGGGTTGGCCAGCGCTCGGGGCTCCGATCGCAGCTCCCTCCGCGCCGGGGCGCCGAGGACGCCGACCGAGGACCCGACGTTGGATCGGAATTCGGCGAGCATCTCCGGAGGCAACTTGGAGATCCTTCGCAGGTTGGCGATCGCTTTCGGGACGTGGACGATGTTCCGCCCCAGCGCCGCCGCCAGCGGCAGGCCCTCCTGGGGGATCTGGATCAGGGCGAACGCCGGCGAGTTGAGGATCGTCCTGGTGGCGAAGTTGGAGCCTTTCGAGGCCCAGTCCGAGACCTTCCCGAGCGGCTGGAAGTGGCCCATCAGCTCATGGATCGCGACGGCGTCCATCGGGACGAATTTTTCGCCTTTCAACTTCGAGCCGGCGTGCAGTTCGTCGCGAAGTTGGGTCGACCCTTCGGCCATTTTTTGGGCGTGGGCGACCTCGTCATCGAGCACCTGCTGGAACCTCTCCGGGTTCAGCGTGAACTCGCCGTCGAGGGCGGAGTTGAGGAACTGCGTCCGCACCATCAGGACCCTGCTCTGGTCGAGCTGGTGGGTGGCTATCAGGTGCTCGACTTCCCCCTTCGTCAGGACGGCTTTGCCGTTCACCGGCCGTTTGAATTTCTCGAAGATTTCGGCGAGCCCGTGGTTTACCGCGCGGCGAGCCCGTGGTCCTTCGATCGAGTGGCGCTGGAGATGCTCGAAGCCCGACTCCGCGTTGCCGCTCATCGCTGCCTTACCCTGCGAGGGCCAGACCTTTGTCGCCGGGACGTACTGGGCGAAGTCGGGGGCTTTGTCACCAGGCCCGAGCGAGGACGGGACCTGGTCGGCGACATAGGCGGCCGGGGTGCGGAGCCCCATCTCCGCGTGGGCGCGCTTCATGTCGTTGACGAACCCGTTCAACATTTCGGGCGTGTAGGCCTCGGCGCGAGTGGTCGAGATCCCGTGCTCGGCGCCGCCGTGCTCTGGGGGCTTCATCAGCCCGGCCATCGACTCCATCAGGCCTTTCTGCTCCGCCTCCAGGGCGGCGATCTTCGCCTGGTTGCCGCGGCCACTTTTCAGGTCTTTGATCAAGGCCTCGCGTTCGAGGCCGATGTCGAGCGCCTCCTTGCGACTGTAGGCATGGTCTCGCTGGGGCAGGTAGCGTTCGGCGAGCTGTGAGATCCGCTCCTCCGGGAGCAGGACCGGGGCTTTCCCTTCGGCAACCCGGCGGGGGTTGACGACGCTGTTGGCGCTGGCCAGGTAGCGGTTACGCTCGGAGACCCCGACCTCCTCGGCCTGGCGCTCGAAGGCGTCGACCGCCTTCCAGAAGTGCTCATCGTGAAACAGCTCTGGGTGGTCGAGGATCCATTGCGTCGAGTGGCGATCGAGATGGACACCTTCGGGTGGCTTCACCCCTTTGTCGATGTTCGGGTAGCTGTCGTGGATCTCTTTGACGTGGGCCAGGCCCGCGATCTCGTCCTTCGGCACCCCGTACTTGACGATGATCCGCAGCGCGTCCCCGGCGTTCTGGTCGGAGCGGTCGGTCAGCTTCGACTTCTTCAGCTCCTTGCGGATCTCCCTACCGGAGTGCTTCCCCCAGTAGGTCCCTTTTTCACCCATGCGGGTGACGAACCTGGAGATCCCGCTGCGGGAGCGCTGTCGCTCGATCAGTTCGCCAGTGCGGCGGAGTACGTAGTTCTGCCCGGGGCGGCTGGTATCGGCGACCGAATGGCGGATCGGCTTCTTGCGCAGCTGGCGTTTGCCGACGAACTTCCCGGCTTCACTGTCTCGGGTCCGAGCGGCTGCCCGCCCCTCGCGGGTGCCGGCGCGGCGGTTCTCGACCCTGGACCGGATGCCGCCGCGCAGCTCCCCGAACCCCTCGGAGCGGCGGACCCCCCTGATGACGTGCGGGACCGGGATGAACGGGGTCAGGCCGGTTTCCTTCAGGGTCGTCTGCTCGACCTTGTTGGGATCGCCGGAGGCGAGGTTACCCACCATGTGGGCGGTCCCCTCAGCCAGGGTCTTCCCGGTGGCCACTAGCGGCGCGGGGCTGCCCTGCTTCACCGACGAGACCCCGGCGCCCGCTATCGCAAGTGGACTGGTCAGAAAGCCGAGCACACCTTTCCCGGTCTGCGCCAGGGTCTCCTTCGGGTGATTCACCACGGCCGCGGCGGTGCCCTTGACGAAAGCGTTGGCGCGCTTGTCGAGTTCGCCGGGGAGAGGTACCGGGCTGATCGCAGCGGCGCCCGTGCCGGAGCCGACCGGATGCCTGGCGGCGCGGCGGGCTCCGCCGCCGGCTGCGGCCCTGCGGCCCTCTTTGGTGGTGGCAGCCTTCTTCGCGCGCGCGGGCGCGGTGCGGACGCGCTGGGGCGTCTCTTTGACCCGCTTCGCAGCCCGCCTCGGGGCGGTCTTCACCGCCCGCACTTTCTTGGCCGGGGCGGCCTTCACCTTGGCGACGATCTTCGACCCGGTCTTCTGGGCGGCGGTCGAGGCGCCGCTGGCCTCCTTCGAGGCGATCTGGGCGCCGCCCTTCGCGAGCACGCTCTCCGCCTCCCTGGCGCCGAGCTTGCCGAGAAGCTTGGCACCGCCAGCGGCCACACCGCCGAGCCCGGCGGTGGCTAGCGACCCGATGACGAATTCGGCGGCGGGGTCGGAGTGGATCCCCTCCCTTTCGCCGACGTACTGCATCCTGGCCTTTTCCGCGCGCTTGAACGCCTTCGACCCGTATTTTTCTTTCAGCTCCTGCGAGGGTACGGTGCCGTGATACTTCGCCTGCTGGTAGGCGGTCGAGGGGTCGACCGGCGTGTCGATCTTGATCCCCTTGAGCTTCGGCACAACCGCCTTGACCTTGGCGGGGCGGGGAGGCTTCCTGGTCCTGGTCTTCCTGGTCTTCCGGTTCGCGCCCCGTACGGTCGTCGGTTCCGAACGGTGTTCGGTGGGGGTCGCTTCTGAGCGGATCTTTGGGTTCGAAGACTGACTCCGGTAGGGACCGGCGACTTCGGCCTTCTTCGGCTTCTTCTTCCCGGCGTAGCCTGCGGAGAATTTGTCGGCCGAGGTCGGCATTTAGTAGGCCCAGGGGTGGTGAGCGATTTCTCTCTTTTTCTTCGCTTCTTCCGCTTCGACTTTTTCGCGGATTTTCTTCACCGCGACGCGGGCCTCCGCCGGGGAGACTTCACTTTCTTTCGCGACCCTTTGGGTCAGGGCGCCCCAGCTCGGCCAATTCCGCTTTTCGAACAGGGTCTTCGCCGTGGCATAGGCGTTCCGGCGGCCTTCCTTCGCGTCGTTGCGTTCCGCCTGGGTCATCCCCCCGGCCTTGCCTTCGTTCCTCGTCCGCTTGCTTTCGTTGCCGATTTCTTCCTGCTGCTGACGGTTCTCGATTCCCTGCTGCCGCAGTTCGTTCTGTTAGAT
>Ga0193743_1000222_pt1 | contig 46047 bp, 43 predicted proteins | sample L2c2metaG_FD_143038 | JGI IMG/M metagenome (GOLD analysis project Ga0193743, IMG submission 143038) | Soil microbial communities from a riparian zone of the East river system, Colorado, United States - L2c2 | ecosystem: Environmental > Terrestrial > Soil > Riparian zone | place: USA: East River... | reverse complement strand
GAAGCTGATCGTCTCCGGGTGGATGTAGCGCGCGTGGTAGTCCTCCTGGAAGGCGTCCAGCGCGATCTTCCAGTTCACCGGGACGACCGTGGAACGGGACCACCACTTGTGCTGCCGCGACAGCCGGTAGGGCTCCAGCCGCCGGGGGATGTCGCCGAGGTACTCCTCCAGCGGGCGCGCGTCCGGATCCAGGTTGACGAAGACGAACTGCTCCCACCGCCCGACCCGGACCTCCGGCAGCGCGACGTCCCGGTCGCTGAACGGGCAGAACTCCCGGCGCTCCGGCACGCTCGCCAGCGAGCCGTCCAGCTGCCACGTCCAGCCGTGGTACGGGCACTGGAGTCGCTCCGCGTTGCCGCAGCCCTGCTTGAGCGGACGGCCCCGGTGCTGGCAGACGTTGTGGTACGCCTTGATCAGATCCGCCTCGACGCGAACGACGAGGACGGATTCCCGCCCGATCCGGTACTCGTAGTAGTCGCCGACCTCGGGTATCTCGGAGTCCATGCACGCGATCTGCCAGACCCGCGACCACATCCTGGTCAGCTCGGCGAGCTGGAAGTCCGCCGACAGGTAGCGCTCCTTGGGTAGCAGGTCCGTCGGCGCCGAAGGGCGGAGGGTGGGCAGCCGTCCGTTGGCAATCTCCGCCTCGATCGCGCCGGGTTGGTGGGTCACCGTCATTGCTGAACCTCCAGTGAGCGAGCGGGCCGTCCGGGACTTTAGCGACTGTTGGTAGCTTAACGGAAGAGGGGTTGACCATATACCGTTTGGGCATGACGAAGCCGCCCCGTACTCGACGTCGCACGTCGGAGGTCCGAGAGCTGCTCTTGGACGCCGCGGCCGCGGTTTTCGCCCGCAAGGGCTATGCGGCTACGACCACCGACGACATCGCCGCGGAGGCCGGCGTTGCACGAACGCTGATCTTCCGCCACTTCGGCAGCAAGTCCGATCTGTTCCGCGCCTCGCAACTGCAGCCGTTCATCGACCTCATGGAGGGCTTCCGGGCGAGCTGGAACGCCCAGGAGATCGAGGTGTGGACCGCTGAGCGGCTGATGCGCACGATGGTGGAGCAGATGTACGACAGTTTCCGCGCGCATCGCCACGGCGTACTCGGGCTGGCCTCGTCCGTCGAGGTGCTCGACCAGGAGGCCGCAAGGGAAGCCCGCGAGGTGCTGGACAAGGTCTTCGCCGACGTCTTCGAGATCGGCAAGCAGGAAGCTCGGCGACGCGGCTGGTTCTCCGAGAAGGACCTGGAGCTCTCCATCCGCATGATCGTCGGCATGGTGGCCTCGATGTCCACCATGGACATGCTCTTCCTGCCAGCGGGCCGCGCGCGACCGTCGAAGAACCAGATTCTCGACCACCTCACCGCACTGGCGCTCTACGGGATCCGGCTGCGAGCTGACGAGACCACGACCCGGGCGGAGGGCGCCGCGGCCCCGGACTGAAACCCCACGCTCGTCCAAGCAGTCTCGCAAAACCACTTTTTGTGACCAACTGTCGCTTGACTGTTGCTGCCTTTGCTTGCTTCACTCTCTCCGGGCTTACCGCCGGTGGATGGAGCGATCTGGCATGACAGTGCGGACCGACACCTTCGTCTTCAATCCGTGGGACGTCACGTGGCGCGACGAGCGCACCGAGGAGACGATCGACGCGCTGGTCGAGCAGCACCCGGTGTACCGGCTCCCCGACGGCAAGTACGTTGTGTCGCGCTACGCCGACGTGCGGGAGATCCTGAGCGACCACGAGCTGTACTCGGCGAGGCCCAACCAGGGTGAGCTGATCGGTTTCCCGCCCCGGCTCGAGGGCGAGCAGGACCCGGAGATGCTGCGCCGGCTCCAGGAGTTGGTGGCCTCGATCCCGTTCGACGTCGCCGAGTTCGCGTCGGCGAGCGTGATCGTCGGCATCGACCCGCCACTGCACACCCGGGTGCGGAGCATCGTGGCGCGCGGCTTCGTGCCCCGGCGCATCCGCGCGCTGGAGCAGAGCATCGACACCATCGTCGCCGACTGCGTCCAGCGGATCGCCGCCGCCGACCCGGTCGATCCGGTCGACCTGGTCACGCAGCTCGCGGTGCCGGTGCCGATCCGCGTGATCGGCGACATCCTGGGGTTGCCCCGGGAGCGGCACGCGGACCTGAAGCGCTGGTCGGACGTGCTCTCGGCCTGTGTGCACGGCACCCAGCGGGGTACGGCGGCCGCCGCGGTGGACCTGCTGGGAATGCTGCTGGAGTTCGCGGGCGCGTTCCTGCCGATGATCGAGGAGCGCAAACAGAACCCCGGCGACGACCTGATCAGCGACATCGTGCGGGCCGAGGAGGTGGACACCCTCACCGCCGTCGAGGCCGTGCTGTTCCTCCTCATCCTGATGGCGGCGGCCAACGAGACCACCACGAGCCTGATCGGCAACACCGCCGTCTACCTGATGCGCCACCCCGACCAGCTAGCCGGCGTGCTGGACGACCCGTCGCTGATCGACGGCGCCTGCGAGGAGTCACTGCGGCTGGCGTGCCCGGTGCAGTTCGTCTACCGCGAGCCCAATGAGGACGTCGTACTGCACGGCACCACGATCCCCGCCGGCTCACCACTGGTGTGCATGATCGCCGCGGCTAACCGCGATCCTCGCCAGTACCCCGACCCGCACCGGTTCGACATCACTCGCAGGGGCCACAACCTGGCGTTCGGCCACGGCGTGCATGTGTGCCTCGGGGCGCACCTCGGCCGTATCGAGGGCCGCAAGTCACTGGCCGCGTTGGCGCCATTGCTCCCGACGTTTTCGCTCGACGAGAGCGTGCTGCGCCTCGACCGCAGCGCGTTCACCCGCGCGTTCACCAGCATCCCGCTGACGCGGATCCGCTAACTCCACGCTTCGAACGAAGAGAGGCAGAAATCATGAGCGATCGACTCAGGGGCAAGGTCGCCATCGTGAGCGGCGCGGCTCGAGGCATGGGCGCGGCGACCTGCCGGCGGTTCGTCGAGCAGGGCGCGCGGGTCCTGGTCACCGACGTGGTCGAGGAGGAAGGTGAGCTGCTCGCCAAGGAGCTGGGCGCCTCGGCGGCGTTCGCCCGGCTCGACGTCGCCCGCGAGGCCGACTGGACGCGCGTCGTGGAGGATGCGACGGCGCGGTTCGGCAAGGTCGACGTGCTGGTCAACAACGCCGGCGTGCTGCGCGCGGTACCGCTCCCGAACATGACCGAGGAGATCTACCGCGAGGTCATCGACGTCAACCAGATCGGCGTGTTCCTCGGCATGAAGGCCGTGGTCGGCGCGATGGTCGCGGCCGGTGGCGGCTCCATCGTGAACATCTCCTCCATCGACGGCCACCAGGGCACCCCGACGCTGGTGGCGTACGTGGCGGCCAAGTACGCGGTGCGCGGCATGACCAGGGTCGCCGCGCTCGAGCTGGCCAGGGCCGGCATCCGGGTCAACACCGTGTGTCCCGGCGCCACCCGCACCCGGATGATGGACTGCCCGGACATGGCCGGCATCGACATCGAGGGGCTGTCCGCCCGGATGGCTCCGCTCGGGCGCATCGGCGAGGCTCACGAGATCGCCGACGCCGCGCTGTTCCTGGCCTCCGACGAGAGCTCGTACATCACCGGCACCGACATCGTCGTGGACGGCGGCGCGATCTCCGGGGTCGGCGTCGAGATGTTCAGCCAGGTCCCCTCGTAGCCGCGGCCAGCATGCGGATCGGGATCAACGGGTCCAGTCTCGTCGCGACCGGGGCCTCGCTGGGTCGGCTGGTGGACCACGCCGTCACGGCGGAACGAGACGGTTTTGCCTCCTACTGGCTGGGCCAGATGGCCATCCCCGACGTGCTCACGGTGTACGCCGTGGCGGGCGGGGCGACCTCACGCATCGAGTTGGGCACCGCCGTGGTGCCGACCTGGATGCGGCACCCGCTGATGCTCGCCGCGCAGGCACTCACCACCCAGGAGGCCTGCGGCAACCGACTCACGCTCGGCATCGGGCTCGCGCACCGGCAGATCGTGGAGCACGCCATCAAGGTGCCGTTCAGGGCGCCGGCCAAGCACATGGCCGAGTACCTCGCGGTGCTCGGCCACGCGTTGGCCGACCGCAAGGTCGCCGTCCGTGGTGACATCTGGTCCGGTGAGGACGACCTGTCCACCAGCGCCCGCTCGGCGACGGCACCCCCGCTGTTGGTGGCGGCGATGGGGCCGAGAATGCTCGGACTTGCCGGCGGCCAGGCCGACGGCACGATCCTGTGGCTATCCGGGCCGCGCACCATCTCGCGGGCGATCAGCCCAGCGTTGCGGGCGGCGGCGACGGAGGCCGGGAGGCGGGCACCACGGATCGTGGCCGGGTTGCCGATCTGCGTCACCGACCAGCCCGAGCGGGTGCGCGCGGTCATCAACGGGGTCCTCAGCCAGTACGGCCAGCTGCCGTCCTACCGCGCGGTGCTGGAAGCCGAAGGCGCCCAGGGGCCCGGCGACGTCGCGATCGTGGGCAACGCCCAGCAGGTGCGGACCGCGCTCGCGGCGTTGGCCGAGGCCGGCGCGACGGACTTCGCGGCCACCGAGTTCGGCACCAGCGGCGAGGAGTTCCTCGCGACCCGCGCGGTACTCGCCGAGGTGGCGGCCGCCGGGGTGTAAGAGCCGTCAAACGGGTGGGCCGCACGGCCGTGAGCATGGCGGCCGACCCCTATGCCCAGGTAGCGTGCAGCCTGCCCGGGGAGGCTGGAGGGCTTTCGGCATGAGCCTGCTGGTTCTGGTGATGGCAGTGGCTGTCGTCGTCGTGGGTCACCAGCAGCTCACCACTTCCGCGCTCCTCCTCGGTGGCGCGCTGCTCGTCGCCTCGCTCGTCGTCGACGTCCTTGTGCTGTTCGGCCCGGGCGGCGACTCCGCCAGAGAACCGCTGAGCAGGCACTACCGTTCGCGCTGGCGAGCGGGCAGACGGTAGCGCCCGGGGCGCGCTGGGCGTCCCGGGCGTGCTCGGTCGTCCGTGGGCGGCGACGTCAGGTCTTCACCGTCTGCCGAACCGCCGCCGCGATGGCGTCCGGTCCGGGGAAGTGGGTCTGCTCCAGCTCGGTGGCGAACGGCACCGGAGTGTTGGCGCCGGCGACCCGCAGCACCGGGGCGCGCAGCGTGCCCCACAGCTTCTCCTGCAGCACCGAGGCGATCTCGGCCCCGAAGCCGGCGCGTTTGACCGCCTGGTGCGCCACGACGGCGCGCGTGGTCTTGCGGACCGACTCCAGCACGGTCTGCTCGTCCCAGGGCGTCAGCCAGCGCAGGTCGACGACCTCGACGGAGATGTCCTCACCGGCGACCTGCTCGGCGGCCGCGAGTGCGTTCGGCACCTGGCCGCCGTAGGTGATGACGGTGACGTCGGCGCCCTCCCTGGCCACCGAGGCCTTGCCGAGCGGGACCCGGTGCTCCCCCGCCGGAGCTGGCCCGCTCGCCCCGTACAGCCCGACCGGCTCGAAGATCACCACCGGGTCCGGGTCCTCGATCGCGGTCCGCAGGATGCCGGCCGCATCGGCGGGTGTCGCGGGCATCGCCACCTTGAGGCCAGGAGTGTGGATCATCCAGGCCTCCACCGACTGGCTGTGCTGCGCGGCGAAGTTCAGGCCGCCGGACAGCATGCCCCGGATGACCAGCGGCACCGTGGTGCGCCCGCCCGACATGTACCGCAGCTTGGCGGCGTGGTTCGCTACCTGGTCGAGGCACACCGCGTAGAAGTCCGCGATCATGATCTCGCAGATCGGCTTGCCGCCGAGCATCGCCGAGCCGATGCCGGCGCCGATGATCGCCTGTTCCGAGATGGGCGTCTCGCGCACCCGCTCCCGGCCGTACTTGGTGGACAAGCCCTTGGTGATGCCGAACGCGCCACCCGTCGGGTCGATGATGTCCTCACCCATCAGGAACACGTCCGGATCGGTGTCCAGGGCCCAGTCCAGGGTCTGGGCGAGGGCAGCCACCATGGTGGTCTTCTTGTCGGTCATGCGGGCACCGCCTCGGCGTAGACGTCGGTGTAGGTCTCGGCGGGGTCGGGCGGCGGGCTGGCCAGCGCGAACTCGACGGCGTCCGTGACCTCGGCCTTGACCTCGGCCTCCAGTGCGGCGAGCTCGTCCTCGGTGGCGATGCCCTCGGCGACCAGCCGCGCGCGGTAGGCCGGGACCGGGTCATTCGCCAGCGCGGCCTGCATCTCCTCCTTCGGCATGTACTCCATCTGGTCCACGCCGAAGATGTGGCCCATGAACCGGTAGGTGTTCGCCTCGATCAGCGTGGGGCCCTCACCGGCCCTGGCGCGGGCGACCGCGGCGCTCGCGGCCTCGTACACCGCGTCCGGGTCGTTGCCGTCGACGGTCACCCCCGGTATCGCGTAGGCGTCGGCGCGCACCGCGATCCGTTTCACGGTCATCGACTCCATGCGCGGGGTGAACTCGCCGTACTCGTTGTTCTGGCACACGAACACCACCGGCAGTCGCCACACCGCCGCCATGTTCAGCGACTCGTGGAACGCGCCGATGTTCGTCGCGCCGTCCCCGAAGTACGCGACCGTGACCGCGTCGCTCCCCGTCATCTGCGCGCGCAGCGCCAGCCCGTTCGCGATCGGGACGGAGCCGCCGACGATGCCGGACGTGGCCATGACACCGCAGCGCGGGTCGGACAGGTGCATGATCCCGCCCTTGCCCTTGCAGGTGCCGCCGGAGCGGCCGATGATCTCGGCGATCACCTCGCGGACCGGCGCCCCCTTGGCCAACGTGTCGTGCAGGCCGCGGTAGGTCGTGGTGATGTAGTCGCCCTGGGTCAGCGCGGCCGAGACCGCCGACGGGATCGCCTCCTGACCCCGTGGCGAGTAGTAGATGATCGAGATGGTGCCTTTCATCATGAGGCCGCGCATCGTGGTGTCGACCGTGAGGATGCGGTACATCCGTTCGTAGATGCCACGCCGCGTCTGGTTATCGCTCACGCGCTTTGTCCTTTCCGCTGATTCCTCCGGGCCGGAGCAGGAACCCTGGCGGGACACCGTTTCGACCTGCTGATCGCCCACTGCCCAGTGCACCGGAGTCAACCAGCGTCAAAGTCCGCAGTCAAGCGACAACTGGTCACATTATTCGGAAAACTCCTGGTCGATTGCACTTCTTCGCTTCATTAAGCGACCAGTAGTGACTACACTGAAGAGTGTCATTGCGGACCGAGGACGGGAGCTGAAGCGTGACTGGACCGACCCTCGCCGGTGTGATTCGCAGCCACGCCAAGGACCGTGCCGAGCATCCCGCCGTCCGCTTCGAGGACACCACGCTCAGCTATGCACGCCTGGCGGAACGCACCGACCAGCTCGCGGCCGGCCTGGTCGCCGGCGGGGTGCGGGCCGGCGATCGGGTCGCGGTGCTCAGCAAGAACCACCCGGCGGTACTCGAGGTGCTGCTCGGCACGGCGAAGTGCGGCGCCGTCGCGCTGCCGGTCAACTGGCGACTGGCCGCACCGGAGATCGCCTACATCGTCGACCACGCGGAGGCACCGGTCCTGGTCGTCGGGCCCGAGTTCGTCGAGACGGTGGCGGGCATCGAGGCCGAGCTGCCCCACGTGCGCACGATCCTGCAGCTCGGCCCGGCCGGCCGGTACCGGTCGTTCGAGGATTGGCTGGGCGAGCACCCCGCGACCGACCCGGGTCACCAGCCACACCCGGACGACGTGGTCGTGCAGATGTACACCTCAGGCACCACCGGGCGCCCGAAGGGCGTACAGCTGACCAACGCCAGCGTGCTCGGTCGGATGGCCGAGATGTGCGAGTTCTGGCGCTACGACGCGGACAGCGTGAACCTGGTGGCGATGCCGCTGTTCCACATCGGTGGTACGGGCGCGGCACTGCTGAGCCTGCTGCCGGGCGCGACCACAGTGCTGCTCCCGGAGGTCGACCCCGTGCGGATCGCGGAGACGATCACCGCCCGCCGGGTGACCAACGTGTTCCTGGTGCCCTCGGTCATCCAGTTCCTGCTCGACACCCCGGGGATCAGCGACAGTGACTGGTCGTCGCTCCGCGCGATTCTCTACGGCGCCTCGCCGATCACCGACACGGTGCTGCGGCGGGCCATGGAGCGGTTCCGGTGCGACTTCATCCATCTCTACGGCATCACCGAGTGCAGCGGGTCGGTGTGCCAGCTGGAGTCCCGGTTCCACGACCCGGTCCACCGGCCCGACCTGCTGCGCTCGTGCGGACGGCCGCTGCCGTGGAACGAGGTCGTCGTGGTGTCGCCGGACAGCGGTGCGCGGCTGCCTGCCGGCGAGGTCGGCGAAATCCTGGTGCGGTCGACGCAGAACATGCTGGGGTACTGGCGCCACGACGAGGCCACCCGGGCGGCGTTCACCGACGACGGCTTCTTCCGGACCGGCGATGCGGGGTACTTCGACGACGACGGGTTCCTGTACCTGCACGACCGCATCAAGGACATGATCGTCTCCGGTGGGGAGAACGTGTACCCGGCCGAGATCGAGAACGTCCTGGCCAGCCATCCGACCGTCGCGGACGTGGCGGTGATCGGCGTACCGCACGAGCGCTGGGGCGAGACGCCGAAGGCCCTGGTCGTGCCACGACCGGGCGCGACGGTCGACCCGGGCGAGCTGTTGGCGTTCTGCCGCGAGTCGCTCGCCGGCTACAAATGCCCGACCTCGGTGGACATCGTGATCGAGCTGCCCCGCAACCCGTCGGGCAAGCTGCTCAAACGACAGCTGCGCGAGCCCTACTGGGCCGGCATCGGCCGCCGGGTGAACTGACCACCGCTCGCCCACGATCGGGCGGGTTCCTGTCGTGGGCCGGGCGGTCTATCGGCGGTCGACCGAGGCCAGCAGGTCGCGGCCGATGATCTCTTTCATGATCTCGGTCGTGCCGCCGTAGATGGTCTGCACGCGGGCGTCGACGTACGAGCGGGCAATGGGGTACTCGGTCATGTAGCCATATCCCCCGTGCAGCTGCAGGCACCGGTCGACGACCCTGGTCAGCAGTTCGGTGGTCCACCACTTCGCCTTGGCCGCCCGTTGCGGGGTCAGCTGCGCGGCGACGTGCGCGGCCAGGCAGTCGGCGACGAACGTGCGCGCCAGGTCGACCTCGGTGGCCAGCTCGGCCAGCAGGAACTTGCTGTTCTGGAAGGCGCCGATCGGCTGGCCGAACGCGTGCCGTTGGGTCACGTAGTCCAGGGTGCGGTCCAACGCACCGGCCGCCGAGGCGGTCGCGTTCACCGCGATGGTGAGCCGCTCCTGCGGGAGGTTGCGCATGAGCCAGGAGAAGGCCTCGTTCTCCTTCCCCAGCCGGTTGGCCACCGGTACCCGGACCCCGGTGAACGACAACTCGCTGGTGTCCTGTCCGTGTTGGCCGATCTTGTCGAGGTTGCGCCCCCGCTGGAACCCGGGCATGCCGCGATCGACCACCAGCAGGGTCAGCCCCTGGTGCGGGTGGTCGGCGGTCCGCGCCACCACGATCACCAGATCGGCATTCTGCCCGCTGGTGATGAACGTCTTGGCCCCGTCCAGCACGTATTCGTCGCCGTCACGGCGAGCTCTGGTTCGGATTCCGGCCAGATCGCTGCCGGTCCCGGGCTCGGTCATGGCGATGGCGGTGACTGTCTTGCCGCTGCCAATTGTGGGGAGCCAGCGGGCTCGTTGCTCCTCGTTGGCGGCCAGGAAATAGGGCAGCACCACGTCGTTGTGGAGCGACAGACAGCTCGCCGCTGAGGTGTAACCGGCGTAGCCGAACTCCTCCTGGATGACGGCGTTGAACCGGAAGTCGCGCACGCCCGCGCCGCCGTACTCCTCGGGGACCTCGAAACCGATAAGGCCCTGCAACCCTGCGTCGGTGTAGAGGGAGCGGTCCACTACACCCGCGCGTTCCCATTTCTCGTCGAATGGCTTTACGCGCTTTTGGATGAATGCACGGACGGTTTGTCGGAACAGCTCGTGTCCCTCCTGGTAAACCGCGCGGAAGGGACCTCCGATCCGGTCGGTGCTCATCGGGACCTCGACCGCATCGCGGCCAGCTTCTGCTGGAACTCCGGCAGGGTGAACGTCTCGGCCTCGGTGGCGCACGCGTAGTCGAGCACCCCGATCGAAGCTCGCTCCAGCTGCATGTTCAGCGCGCGCTTGGTGGCCCGCAGAGCCGTGGCTGGCAGCTCGGCCAACCGTTGCGCGAGCGCCATCGCCTCGGTGAGCACCTGGTCGTCGGGGACGGCACGGCACGCCAACCCGAGTTGGACCGCGGTCGATGCGTCGATCTTCGCGCCGGTGTAGAGGAACTCCTTGGCCCGCATCATGCTGATCAGGAACGGCCAGGTGGCCACCGCGCCGTCGCCGGCGACCACACCGATCGCGACGTGCGGGTCAGCGAAGTAGGCGCTCTCGCCCATGATCACGAGATCGCACAGCGAGGCCAGGCTGGAGCCGAGTCCCACCGCCGGCCCCTCGACGGCCGCGACGATCGGCAGCGGGAAGCGCAGCATGTCGCCGGCCAGCCGTTTCGCCTCGTCCAGCGAGCGGGCGCGTTCGACCTGGTCGTTGGCCACCTTGTGCAACCATTCGGCGTCCCCGCCGGCCGAGAACGCACCGCCCGATCCGCACAGCAGCACCGCCCGAACGTCCGGATCGGCCGCCAGCCGCCCCCAGATTTCGGTGAGTTCGCGATGCAGCTGAGTGTTGACCGCGTTGCGTGCGTGCGGGCGCGCCAAACGCACCACCTTCACCGCCCCGTGGTCTTCGACCTCCAGGACGACGTCCGCTTCGGTTGTGGTCATGTTTTCTCCTCTGCAGTGGCAGTGAATGTGTCGGCGCGCAACGCACTGATTGCCGACGCATAGAGCCGGGCCCGAACCACCCCGAGCGCCGCGCCGGCATTCTCCGCGAGACCGGTGGCGAGTTCCGTGGCGCGCGCGAGCACGCCCTCGTCCGTGGGTTCGCAGGCGTCCGCGATGCCGGCCGCAAGAGCCTCCGCGGCACCGTAACGGCGCCCGGTGGTCATCGCGGTGTGCGCGGTGCGGGCGGGCAGCTTCGTCCGCATCCAGCTCAGATCGAGTCCGTTGCTGAAGAACTTGCCGCGCGCGAGGATGACCAGCGCCTTCGGTGCCGGCTCGCGGGCCACCTCGTCGAGCAGCGTCCGCAGCCGCTCGATCGAGTCGACGGTGAACCGGTTCTCCCCGCTACCGAGATCCAGCAGCAGGACCGGGCCGTCCGGCTCGATCAGCCGGGGTCCGCTCACGGTGCCGCCAGCACCGCCGGCTCGGGCATCCGCTCGGGCCGGGCCAATCCGAGGTGTTCCCGCAGGGTCGTACCGGAATACGCGGTTCGGAACACCCCACGGCGACGCAGCCCGGGCACCACCATGCGCACGAACTCCTCGAAGGTGCCGGGCAGGTGGGTGGCGGCCACAACGAACCCATCGCACGCCTCTTCGTCGAACCAGGCGTGCATCTGCTCGGCCACCTGGTCGCCGGTGCCCACGAACCTCGGCCCCTGAAGCAGGGTCGCGCGGTGGGAGGCCAACCTCCGCAACGTCAGCGGCTGGTCACCGAGGGACTTGCGGACCCCCTGCACCAGGCCGCGGATGCCGGACACCGAGTCGATCAGCTCGTCGGTGACCTCGTCGTCGAGCGCGTGGCCGGAGAAGTCGTAGTTCGTCAGTTCCGAGAGCAGCGTCAACGACGCCATGGGGTCGACCAACTGGTTGAGGAAGATGTCCTCCTTCTCCTTGGCGTGCGCCTCGGTCTCCCCCACCACGACGTAGGCCATCGGCAGCATCCGCACCTTGCTCGGGTCGCGGCCCAGCGTGGCGATGCGCTCCTTCTGGTCGCGGTAGTGCTCCTTGGCCATGGCCAGGTTGGGTGCCGCGGTGAAGATCAGGTCAGCCCACTTGGCCGCGAAGTCCCGCCCTCGGCCCGACGAGCCTGCCTGGATGATCGGTGGGCGGCCCTGCGGTGGCCTCGGCACCGTGAGCGGTCCCCGCACCTCGAAAAACTCGCCCCGGTGGTGCAGCTCGTGGACCTTGGCCGGGTCGGCGAACATCCCGGCGGCTCGGTCGGCGATGATGGCGCCGTCCTCCCAGGAGTCCCACAACCGGGACACCAGCTCGACGAACTCGTCGGCCCGGTCGTAGCGGGCATCGTGGCCGAGGTGCACGTCCATCCCGAAGTTGCGGGCCTCGGCGTCGTTGACCGACGTGACTACGTTCCACGCGGCCCGGCCGCCGGAGAGGTGATCGAGCGTCGCGAACGACCGCGCCACATGGAACGGCGGGTAGTAGGTGGTCGAATAGGTGGCCCCCAGCCCGAGCTTCTCGGTGGCGCCCGCGCACACCCCGAGCACGGTCATCAGGTCCAGCTTGATCGGCCGAGCGCCGTACCGGACGGCCTCGGCGACCGAGTCGCCGTAGATCGCCGGCATGGCCAGACGGTCGTCGAAGAACATGAGGTCGAAGGTGCCGTCCTCCAACGTCCGCGCGATCCGCTGGTAGTAGCGGAGATCGAGATAGTCCTCCGCGCTCGAGGGCCAGCGCCACGAGCCGGCGAACACCGACACGTTCGAGGCCTGCATGAAGGCCACCAGGGCCATCTGGTCCGTTCGCCGCCTACTCACGGGTCCTCCACTGCTGATGGGCTCAAGCCGAAGGCAGCTTGAGCACCTGTTTCGCGATGATGTCGCGCTGGACTTCGCTCGAGCCGCCGTAGATCGTGCTGGGCCGGGCCCGGTAGTACCCGCTGAGAATCCGGATCTGGTCATTGCCCACCGGGACCTCTCCGGCGGCACCACCGGCCGGACCGGCAATCTCGATGACGAGGTCCGCGATCCGCTGGAACGTCTCGGTCGCCCAGATCTTGAGCAGCGAGACGTCAGGACCGAGCGCCTCGCCTCGGCTGAGCTTCCTCGCGAACTGCTCATGGATGTCGCTGAGGTGCGCAACGTCGAGGCGCAGCTGCGCCACCTGGTCGCGATAGGCGGGGTCGTCGGTCAGCCCGCGCGCCGCCGCGAGCCGCTCGAGCAACGTCAACCCGGACAGCGGCAGCTGCGGGCTGCCCACGTGTACCCGCTCGAACCCGAGCACCGACTTGGCCACCGTCCAACCCCGGTTGACCTCCCCGACCAGGTTCTCCGCCGGGATGCGCACGTCGTCGAGGAACACCTCGCACAGTTCCCGCTCACCGGCGATGTCCCGGATCGGCCGGATTGTCACCCCCGGCGTGGTGAGGTCGAGCAGGAAAAAGCTGATCTGCGCCTGCGGCGGGCCCTCGTCGCCCGTCCGCGCGAGCAAGAACATTCGGGTGGCGTCGTGCGCCATCGTCGTCCAGATCTTGGTGCCGTTGACCCGCCAGCTCTGACCGTCGCGGACCGCGGTGGTGCGCAGCGAAGCCAGGTCGGAGCCGGCCTCCGGCTCGGAGTAACCCTGGCAGTACCGGTGCTCGCAGCGCAGGATCGGCGGCAGCAGTCGCCGCCGCTGCTCCTCGGTGCCGAACCGCATCAGCGCCGGCCCGATCATCCGAATGCCGTGGTCCTGGAACCGGGCGATGCCGTGCCGCTCCTGCTCCTCAAAGAAGATCAGCAACTTGGCCGGGGACAACCCCATGCCGCCATGCTCGACCGGCCAGTTGGGGGCGATCCAGCCTTTGGCCGCCATGCGCAGGTACCAGTCCGACTGTTCTTTCCACAGCAGCCGACGCGGCGGGTACCGCAGCGTCGGCGGGTAGTGCTGTTCGAACTCGGTGCGGACCAGCGCGCGGAACTCTTCGTCGTCCAGCGCGTTCCAGTCACGCTCCGGCTCGACCCCGTACCGAACGTTCACGACGCCACCATCCGGTCGTAGCGGCGAGCGTGCACCCGCGCGTTGCCCAGCCAGGCGGCCAGCACCAGAACCCGGTTCACGTACCGACCCAGCTCGTGCTCCTCGGTGAACCCGATCGCGCCGTGCAGCTGCACCGCCTCACCGGCCACCCGCAACGCGGTCGCCGAGGCACGCGCCTTCGCGCTACTCGCCGCGAGCGCGCGGGTGGTCAGGTCGGCGTTCGGCGCGCCGAACCGCCGCAGCGCGGAATCCAGTGCCGCGTCGGTGAGCCGCTGCTGCAGCCACATGTCCACCGCGCGGTGGCGCAGCACCTGGAAACTACCGATCGGCCTGCCGAACTGCCGTCGGTTCGACAGGTACTCGACGGTCAGCTCGAGCATCCGGTCCACCAGCCCGAGCAGCTCGGCCGCGCACAGTAGCGCGCCGGTGTGCACGGCGGTCCGCAGCGCTTGCGCCACCTGATCCCCGCTGGCCAGCACGTCCGCCGCGGGGGCGTCACGCAGCTCCAGCCGGGCCCAGGTGGTGCCGTCCGCGGCGCCGGTCGGGACCACGCGCACCCCGTCACCGACCTGCTCGACCGCGACCAGCACGGGCACGCCGTCCCGGTCGGCCACCACCAGGTAGGTGTCGGCGTCCGCAGTCGGCACCCACCAGGCCGTTCCGGACAGCCGCGGCTCGGCGCCGCCGGTGAGGAGTACCGGTGACGAACTCGGTGGCTCGTAGCCGTCGCCCGATTCGCTCTGCCAGGCCAGCACCGCCCGCAGTGAGCCGTCGATCAGTGGACGCAGCCGGGCGTCGACACCCGGTGAGGCGGGGAGCTCGGCCAGGCAGCGGGCCGCCATCACGGTGGCGACGTACGGGTCGTGCCGGCAGGCCCGTCCCATACCGCGTGCGACGACCGCGGCCGCGCGCTCGTCGGCGCCCGCGCCGCCGCGGTGCTCCGGCACCAGCAGGGAGAGCCAGCCCAGCTCACCGTAACGACGCCAGTCCTTGCCGACCTCGCCAGCCAACGCCGCGCGGACCACGGCGGCGAGCTCGTGGAGCAGGTCGTCCTGGCCGGCGGTCGAGTCCAGCGTCAGCTCAGCCATCCGAGGACTCCACCAGGTGCGCGGAGGCCTCCCGGTCGACGCGTCGCCAGATCCGCACGGCCATCGGCTGCTCGCTCTCCTCCAGGATGTGTCCGACCAGCCCGATCGCCCTGGCCATCACGCCAAGCCCGCGCACCGCCTTGAGCGGCAGCCCCAGCTCGCCGCACAGCGCGCCGATCGCACCGGTGGCGTTGACCGGAAGCGCGCGGCCGGAGACCCGTTCGGCTTCCTCACCCACGCGCTGCATCAGCTCGACGTAGCGGCCGTGCAGCCCGCACTCCCGCGCGATCTCGAACAGCCGGGGGGTGCGCGGATCGATCGGCTTGTGGAACGGGTGGCCCAGCCCGGGGACCAGTTGACCCCGGTCGCGGTGCCCGGCCACGATGCGTGCCGCCGCCTCGGCGAGATCGAGGTCGTCCGGCGCGCCGTCCAGTTCCTCGGCCAGCATCGCGGCCGCGCCCTCGGTCGTGCCTACGAAGACACTGCCCAGGCCACACAGGCCCGCGGCGACCGCCGCCTGCAGCGCCTCCGGGGCACCGGCGTAGGTCAGCCGGGCGGCCAGCGCGCTGGGTGTGATGCCGTGCTCGACCAGGGTGATCAGCAATGCGTTGTAGACCCGGCCCTGCTCCGGCGTCGGGCGCCGCCCGGTGAGTTGCAGGAAGGAGAACGCCGCCAGATCCAGGTGTCCCAGTACCTCGGTCGGCAGGTCGAGGCCCCGCACTACGATGCGGTCCGCGCTGCTCCACGCGATGTCAGACCGGACCGGCGGCTCGTCCAGTCCGGTCCACTGGCCTTCTCGACGCCCCACTGCCCACGCCCCACTACTCGTGCCACCACGCTGTCAATACAGCGAATCATTAGTACGATTCGTTGTCAAGCGACTACTAGTCGCTTAGCGGGGGTCCGACTCCGGCCGCGAGGGGACTCCGCCCGCGCGAGGTCAGGAGCCGGGTCAACTGAGCAGGTCCAGCACCGTCCGCGAAGCCGCTCCGGAGATGAGGTAATCCTCCGAGCCCTCGAGATGACGAGTCCACAGGTCCCGCGCGCCCGCGACGTCACCGGCCTCGATCAGCTCGACGAGCCGCTCGTGCGTGCGGTGACCGCTGCGCAGCGCCCGGCGGGTGGTCGAGCTGCCCGGGTCCGCCACGACCTGCTGTTCACTGGCCAGCTCGATGATGTGCCGGACCAGGTCGGTCAACAACGCGACGGTCTGGTTGCCGCAGCGCTGTGCCACCAGCGCATGGAAGCCCATCAGCGCGCGGATCGCATTGACCGCGTCGGCCTGCGGTTCTTCGGTCTCCGCGAGCGCGGCGCGGAGGGCCGCGATGTCGTCCGGAGTCGCCCGCCGGGCGAGCACCGCCGCGCACGCCGGTTCGATCATCGCCCGGGCCTGGTAGACGTCGGCGAGCGTGGTGCCGCGCGACTGCAGCACCAGCGCCGCGTTCCGGGCGGCGACCGACCCGTCCGGCCGGTGCACGATCGCGCCACCTCGAACCCCGCGCCGCACGGTGAGCAACCCCTCGGACTCCAGCACCCGGAACGCCTCCCGCAAGGTCTGGCGCGCCACCGCGAACCGCTCCATGAGCACCGACTCCGGCGGCAACGCCTCGCCATCCGCCATCTCGCCGATGATGTGGCGGCGCAGCTGCGCCGCCACCAGATCCGCCGCGCGCTGCGCCCGCACGGGCCGAAACGGCCGTCGACCCGCTCCGGAGCCCGGTGCGTCGTTGACCGACGAGCCCACCGAGGAACGACTGGCGGCGGGCGCATCCGCTTCGCCCGGTCCGGGCTGGGTCGACATGGTGGCCATGATGACCGAGCAGCGCCAACTATGAAACGGCGACCCCGCGACCCGGCTTGACCGAGAAGAACCCCAACCATAACCTAGCGACCCGAAGTCGCTTCATGAACTGCAGACTTACACCACAGAGAAGTGGGAACATGACCAACCTCGATCCACGCTTGGCGCGCGCGTTCACCTGGGCCGCGCCGGCTCTTTCCGTGCTTTTCGGTGTCGGCTTCATGCCGCTTGCCGGATTTTTCCCGCCGCCGGCCCCCTCGGCGGACAGCGCAACAATTGCCCGACTGTACATCGAGCATCAACTAGCCATTCAGTGCGGTTGCTTTCTCATGATAATCGGGTTGGTGTTGCTCATTCCGTGGGGCATTGCGCTGGCCGCGCTCACCGACCGCATTCCGGGGGCGAGCACTTTGCTCACCTATGGCCAACTGGCTTGCGTCGCAACCTCGACGACGCTGATCGAAATCATTCCCACGACGTGGGCGCTCGCCGCCTACCGGCCCACCGAGATCGCGGCTGACATTACCCGCACGGTGAACGACTTCGGCTGGTTTCTCCTGTTGTTCGCCTGGCCTCCGTTCAGCCTGTGGAGCGCGTTGGTGGCCATCGCCATTTTCCGCGACCACAGCGCCACACCGCTCTTTCCTCGATGGGCGGCCTATCTGAGCCTGTGGAACACCACTCTGCTGGTACCGGGCGGTTTAATGGCCTTTTTCAAGGTGGGCCCGTTCGCCTGGAACGGCGTCATGGCATTCTACGTGCCCCTCTTCGTGTTCTTCGGGTGGCTGGTCGCCATCACGGTTGTGATGTTCCGCGCCACCGCCAACCCTCGGCTGTCCGCGACGGTGGCCGCTTGAGATGCCGACGGAGCCGACGCAGGGTCAAAAAGCGCCGATCGCCGCTCCAGGAAAACCGAGCAGGTGTGCGACCGTCGAGTGATGCATGCCAGTGGTGCACTCGATAATCAGCCCGCCGATGGCGTCCCGGCGCAAGCTCACTGTCGGGACGGCCCGTGTCGCGTAGCCGGCCGGCGTCGTAGAGCAGCGAACGGCTCGCTTCGATCTGGGAGCGGAGTCGCACGAGTTTGTGCTGAATCGCCTGCATCGACGCGATCGGCTGGCGATGCGCGGTGCGATGGGTGAGGTACTCGACGGTCCGATCCCACCAGCCGTGGGCGAGGCCGAGCGCGATGGCGGAGGCATACAGGACTGATGCCGTGGCGTTGCCGTCGACGTCCTGCACTGTGCGGTCAGTGACCATGAACCCCAAGTCGATGGACGCCTCGGCGGGCACCCGGCAGTCGGTCAACGTGACCATGCCCCAGGGAGCTCCGAATCCCATCTTGGGAATCGGACTCACGTTGACGCCGGGGTGCCCACGCTCGACGTAGAAGAGACGTCGCCGCCCGCCGACTGGTCGCGCCCTGGCACAGCGGGCCCCCGGCATCCGCGTGACCGGCATAGCCGCCGGGCTGCAAGCCGTCGTCGAACTCCCGAGGGGGACCGAGCGCTCGGTCGTCCAGGCGGCGGCCTCGCAAGGCCTAGCGGTCAGCGGGATGGCGGAGTTCCGCGACGACGCGGCGGACTCCGGACGGCAGTTGCCCGAGCAGGACGCCCTGGTTGTCCACAAAGGACTGCGTGTCCACGAACCTGTCCACGAAATGAAGCCGCCGGATGCCTCCAGGGCCGGCGTAGGCGATGGCTGAATGGCTGCGCACCAGCGAGCTGGAGGACAGCACCCGCAAGACGTCGGCACCGCGGCCTCACTCTTCGCCGTGGCCTTGCATCCGGGCCGCCTGCGCAGCCTGGTCGTCGGGAGCGGGGGCGCAGCATTTCCGCTCCGGCTCAGTGGGGTGCTGAAAAACTGGGTCGAAGCCCCCGACCTCGAGGCATACCGCGGCACCGACCCACGCCAGATCGTCGCCGACGCACTCACCAACATCGAGCGGTACGCGCTTCCCGGCTACGTCCGCGAGGACTACTTGTCCTCTTACCAGGGCGACCGCTTCGTCGAGTCAATGCGCTACATGCGCGCCTACCCAACGGACCTTCCGATCCTCTGTGATCTGCTGCCGCGGATACAGACACCGCTGCAGATCATCGCCGGTCGGCGAGACCCGGCGGTGCCACCGGTCAACGCCGAGTTTCTCCACCAGCGGCTGCCCAACAGCAAGCTCGACATCATCGGTGCGGGGCATTTCCCGTGGGAGATCCGCGACAGCATGCAACGCCTGCACGCCGTGCCTGCCGTGCTGGTCCATGGCCGTCACAACGTATCCGGGCCGCTGGACACCGCATGGGATCTACACCGAGCCCGGCAGCCGGCAGCCGGCTGACCGTGGTCGACGACGCCCGCTCGGCGAACGCCTCGACGCCCATATAGCCACGACTGACCACCCGCACTGTCCTTTGGCGGATTCGAGCGCGGGTCCCAGACCTGACGATGGCCTGGATGCACTCGCCGACCGACAAGTCCCTAGCCCGAGCCGGGAATGCGTGATGCGTGACGGGCGACGGATACAACCACAAGCAGCTCGGAGCTACGCCGGCTCGCCTTCGAGCCGACCTGGGCGCGGCTCGCCGAACACACCCGCGTACCTAACGAGAGAGTGAGTGAATACCCATGTCAGCTCAGACGACATTGACCAAATTCGACGGAGTCCTTATCACGATTCGTTCCAAGAAGTCATTTTTCGAAGTGACTAAGGCCATCGAGTCGAGCTTGAAGCGCTTCTCGCTCCCAAAGCAAATAGAATACATGGCGCACGCAGACCTTGAGGGCTTCGAGGCCTACGTCAATGAGGTCGCAACACCGAGCAAGTTCTGCATCTTCTGGGAAATGGAGCAGGGCCCGGCGATGAGACTGGCCGGAATCCCTATCGAGTCCAAGTTCTACCTGGTCGGCAACGCCATCATCGCTCGAGGCCTCTTCCGGTACACCGCCGCCGCCGGCCTCGGAGCGCCGGTACGTATCTGCGTCTCCCAGCGCGACGGTGAAGAAACGCGCATAGACTTGGACCAGGTCACCGCCTTCTTCAGCAAATTTCCTGAAACGAGGCCGTCCGACGTTCCCAAGCTGCTCGATACAGAGATGGTCAAGGTCTTCGAAGACGCCGCCGCCTAACGGTGATCGCCAAGCGCTTGGAAGTTCTCGATCGACAGAAAGTTGTCGGCGGGCTCCGCCCACGACTGGCAAGTCGCGATCTACCGCGCCAGCCACGACGACTACCATCAGTCGATCTTCCCCAACGGGCTGCCCTTCGGCACCTGCCAGGACGCCCTCGACCTCGCCTGCGGCCGCTACGTAAACGATCCCACCGCATGGCACGACCTCCGACCCCCGACGAACTAACGGCGAGGACCACTAGACTCATCGGTGAGACCGACAGGAGACCGAGCATGATCCAGAATGCGGTTACCCTGTGCATCTGCCCACGCACACCTAGCTTCGAGCCATCCCGCAGAGAGCGCTGGGCGGGATACGTAAGTGTACGCGGGGGAAGCGAGGCCACCGCATGACGGATCATGCGATAGATGCTCTCCCCTGGGCGACCTCGGTCTGGCGGGACGCCCACCCTTCCGCCTTTCATCACACCGAGGTCGACAGCGCGGCGACGTCGATAAGTCATACATATGGCTACTCAAGGATCGAGTCGAACGCTGCAGACCGCAAGTTCGCCATGCGACTCGAGACGATCGAGCTGATCGGGACCCGGCTGTCGGTTCTGGACATCACCTCGGCACGAGTGACGACGGTCACTGATCATGACCGGTACACGATCTGCATTCCCATCGTTGGGTCGGCGGGGATCTCGATGGATCGAGAATTCACGACAGTAGAACGATCAGGGGGTGCCGTGATATCGCCTGGCCACCCTGTAGAAGTGAACTATCTCGGAGAGAAGTCGAAGGTTCTGACCGTCTGCTTCCCTCGTGGTCGAATCAACGAAGAGACCTCGGCGGTCCTCGGATACCGAGTGGCGTCAGATCCGCAGTTCGCCCTGAGAATCGACGAGCACGGGACCGGATCAGCATTCTACCGTGTGCTGCGATTCGTGTCTCACGAGCTCGCCCAGTCGGACGGTGTCACCTCATCGTTCCCGGTAGCCGACCGTTTGGTCAGCATCATGATCTCCGCGTTGATAGCGAGTCAGCCGCATACGTACTCGCCAGCCTTGGCCGGGCCCGCAACAGGAGTCCTGTCGCACCGATCCATCAAGAACGTCGTCGAGGCCATCAACGCAGATCCACTGCAGTTCTGCACGTTGGCAGATCTGGCCAGGTTCGCCACCATGAGCGCAAGCGCGTTGGGTGTCGTCTTCAGACGCCATCTGGGGGTCTCGCCGATGATGTACGTCAGGAACGTACGCCTCGCCCGTGCCCACGAAGACCTGGCACGTAGCGATCCCGCACGAAGTACAGCCGCAGCAATTGCATATAGTTGGGGCTTCTACCACTACGGCCGCTTCGCGCGGGCGCACGAAGTCCAATACGGCATCTCACCTGCGGCCCTGCTGCACAGGACGGGCTAGCCAGCCACGCCGACAAGGGCGTCGGACTTCGCAGCCGGCAGCATTCGCGACGTAGCTAGGACTCGTTCCAATGTTGACCTTACAGGTGGCCGTGAAGGAAAGCGCCGGCTGCGGCCACTGACTCCTTACCTTCAGGAACCCATCTGGCGTAGAACTGCCACACATGCGGTGCGCCCTCAAACACCTCGAGCCTCACTTCGACCCCACTGCTCTCCGCACGGCTGGCCAACTCGACGGAGTCGTCCAACATCCTGTCGATGCTGCCGGCGTGTACCAGCATCGGCGGAAGCCCGTGCAGATCGCCAAAGAGCGGCGAAGCTTCAGGTGTCCTGGGGTCGATGTCGCCGAGGTACATCTTGACGAACCCGTCTCGAATCACCTCCACCGAAGTACCGTCGGGGTCAATTTCAGCGTTGCTGCTCCAGGTCTTTCCCTGCAGGCTCAAGTCGGTCCACGGCGAGAACAGCGCGACCGCCGCCGGCATGGCCAGACCCGCGTCACGACTCGCTACGAGCATGGCCAGCGCAAGCCCACCCCCGGCGGAGTCCCCGGCAACCGCGATCTGATCCGGCGCGTAACCCAGTTCGAGTAATCCTCGGTAGACCCGAGTCGCATCCTCGATCGCCGCCGGAAAGGGGTGTTCCGGGGCCAACCGGTAGTTCGCCAGATGCACCCCGCACCGCGCCGCCGTCGACAACGACGCCGCCAGCTCCCTGTGCGTCTCCGGAGAACCCATCACATAGGCTCCTCCGTGAAGATAGAGGATCGCGCGATTCGGCATGCTGCCCGGTTGTCGAAGGTGTTCACAGCGAACGCCGTTTACGAAGCGCTCAGTGATGGTCGACTGTGACTCGTCGAGATCCGCGTAGAGCGAGTCATCGAGTCCATAGCGCGGAGGCCAGAATGCTCTTATATCGGCCAGACTCGGCGCGCTGCCGCCTTCGGCACTCCGGGACGCCTCCCGGATCATCTCCACGAGCTTCTGCATCTCGACGCTGCTCATTCGATCTAGGCTCCCCTCGCAGAATGAACGGGTTCTTGCACGTCCTTGCTCGACTACGCGATTCTTGGTGCCTCGACCGTACCCCCAAAGCCCAAAACCAGGCGCACGGAGTCGAAGCCGTCGACGAAGCGAATGATCTTGCCGTTCCTGATGGTGAACCTGCTCAGGTAGTCATTGCCGTAGCGGAGGCTCGGGTCCGCCATACGCATCTCGCTGCGATACTGCGCGACGACCTCACCAGGATCGGAATAAAGGGTGTCCAGCCAGAAGTCGTGGAGATTGGGACTGAGGATCGCGACGCTCATCCCCCGATAGAGATCGATGACAGCAGTGCGGCCCTCCCAAATCGACGGCATTCCGGGTGCCACGTACTTCATCTCCAGTACAAAATCTTCGGCGACCAGCGCGCTCAGCCCGTCGAAGTCCCAGACATTGAGGCAGTCGAGATAGGAGCGCGCGAGGTGGGCACTTTCCTCTCGGAGCTCCAGATCTGTAGGGATGGATCTAGTCATGGATTCAGTCACCTCTTCATTGAGTACACTGCAGTTGCGGCCGAGAGAATTATTCCGCGGCCGTCACGTGATGCGGTCGAGGGCGGTCTTGCGCCAGTCCGCGAGAGCCTGTCGATAGCTCGCGATACCTGCACCGTACGCAGACGCGAAGAGTGGCACCACGCTGTCGAGGTCGCCCTCGTTCGTGTAGTAGCCGGGGGTGCAGCTCCTCACTGCCTTTCCATCGAAACGAGACTGCGAGCGCAGCGCCTCCTGCCACTCCATCACCTCGTCGGCTGAGACTTCCAGCACGTCGAGGTCGCGGTCCTTGAGTGACGAGACCAGCTCGGCGACGTGGGCAGCCTGCGTGGCCGTGGTGTAGGGCGCGTTGATGGTGACAGACCCTTGACGAACATTGCCCAGCGCGAAGAAGTTCGGGAAACCGTCGACGCACATGCCATGGACGGAGACCGCGTCCCTCGACCATCTTTCGGCAAGACGTTCCCCCGTACGGCCCAGGATATCGAAGCCACCGGTGGTTCCGGGGGAGACGGCCGCCTCGAAGCCCGTGGCGAAGACCACGCAGTCGACGGCGTACTCGGTACCGTTCACGACGATCCCACGGGGCGTCATCGCGTCGAGCCCACGACCCTTGGTGTCCAGGAGAGTGACGTTGCGGCGATTGAATGTCGGCAGATATTCATCATTGAAGCACGGCCGCTTGCAGCGCGAATTGTAATAGGGCTTCAGTGCTTCCGCGACCGAGCGATCCTTGACGATCTCGTCGATACGACGCCGAATCCGCTCCATCTGTCCGAAGTCAAATGCTTCGACGATCTCGGACAGTTCCTCCCGACTCGTAGCTGCACTCAGGTCCGGCATCTTCCAGATCTGCGTCCACTGGTCACCGACTTCGTCGTGGTCCTGCGGGACTCCGGCCAACAACAACTCGAAGTTGATCGAGCGCCGCTCCTGCCAGCCCGGCTCCAGTCGGGCGAACCAATCAGAGTCGGTCGGCTGATTTGCGCGGATGTCGATAGCCGACGGCGTACGCTGGACCACATAGAGGTGAGCCGCGTCCTCCGCGAGATGCGGAGCTGCCTGGATGGCAGAGGCACCAGTTCCGACGAGCGCGACCTTCTTGTCACGAAGGTTATGCATGTCACCGGAAACGTCGCCACCGGTGTACGCGTAGTTCCACCTGCTGCTGTGGAAGGCAGTACCTTCAAAGGTGTCTAGGCCGTCGATCTCCGGCAGCTTGGGCCTGTGCAACAACCCGCCTGTGCCCACGACCAGATACCGTGCCGAGATGATGTCCCCACGGTCGGTCCGGATCTCCCATCGCTCCCTGTCGCCCACCCACTCGGCGTGCGTCACGCGGGTGCTCAGGAGCGCTTTTTCATAAAGGTTGTAGCGCTCGGCCAGGCCACCCAGATACCCGAGGATTGTGTCACCGCGTGCATACCGCTCGGGCGGCACGTATCCGGTCTCCTCGAGACGAGGCAGGTACATGTAGGCCTCGGTGTCACACCGAACACCCGGGTACCGGTTCCAATACCACACTCCCCCGAATTCGCTCGCCTTCTCGATGATGGTGATGTCGGCGACGCCTCGCCCCAACATCTCGATAGCGGCCAGCAGCCCGGCGAAGCCTCCTCCGATGATCGCGACATCGGTCGTCTTGCTGACGGCATCTCGGGGCGTGGTCTCGATTTCAAAGGGATCTGCAAGGTAAGTCGACCCGTCCTGCAGGTGACGGTACTGGTCCGGGCCAACTGCCCGGATGCGCTTGGCGCGCTCCTCCTGGTACCTGGATCGGAGCTCGTCGAAATTGCGACCGTAAGTTGGCGAAGAGCCTGGCTCAACCGACCGCGACAAGTTTCTCACATCAGCTCCTCATTGAATCCGCTCGCTATGGTGTCGAGGATCCACGGAACACCGTCGCGGACGACAGCCAGATGTCCCACGATGTCGGCCGGATCTGCTTGCGTCGGTCCTTGTGAACGGACGATCGGTGCGGATTGCGAACTTCTCCGGCAAGCCGGCGGGCTGGCGTCAGCGCTGCGGGAGGACCTCGCGGCCGCCGGGCCGGCCGCGTGGTCGCACGGGTCGACGCCTGACGACTGGGGGCCGCTCGCCGGGGCGATCACCGCCGGGCACGTCGCACGCGACCGGCGGCAACTTCTCCGGTTTCACCCAGGTCCCCGGCATGCTGCGGTGCGGCTTCCCGATCGCCGAGATCGCCGCGGACGGCTCGTCGGTGATCACCAAGCACACCCGCGACGGAGGCATGGTCACCGTCGACACCGTGACCGCCCAGCTGGTCTACGAGATCCAGGGCCCGCGCTACCTCAACCCCGACGCCACGGTGCACCTCGACACCGTCCAGCTCAGCCAAGTGGGCACGGACCGGGTGGCGATCGCGCCCGTCACCGGATCGCCGCCTCCAGGCACCGCGAAGGTGGCGGTGTTCGCACAGATCGGCTGGCAGATCTCGCAGATGCTGTTCTGCACCTCGCCGAACGTCGCCGAGAAGGTCGCGCTGCTGCGCGACCAGCTTCGCGTGGGCTTCCACCACGACGGCGGCGCCCAGCCAATCCGCAACCCGTGGCCGCGGATCGACTACTGGCCGGCGCTGCTGCCCGCCGAGCTGGTGCCGAACACGGCCGTGCTGCCCGACGGCACCCGGATCGAGGCGCCGATGTCGTCGTGCTGGGCCACCCCCGAGGAGCTCGCGCAAGGCCGGTCGCCGGAGCCCCCGAGGCCACCGCGTCCGGGCGCCGGATGCCGCTCGGCACGCTCACCTACGCCCGCGCCGGAGACAAGTGCGGTAACTCCAACGTCGGTGTCTGGGCCCCCGATCCCCGGCACTGGGAGTGGCTGCGATCCACGCTGAGCATCTCGGCGATCCGGAAGCTCCTGCCCGAGGCCGAAGACTGCGATATCGTCCGGCACGAGTTCCCGCACCTGCGCGCCGTGCACATGGTGCTCAAGGGGCTCCTGGGCACGGGCGGGTCGTCGAACCTGCGGGTCGACCAGGTTGGCAAGTCCGTCGGCGAATACCTGCGGTCGAAGCACGTCACCGTGGCGGAGGAGCTGCTGTGACGACTCCGCCCCTTCGACTGCCGTCGGCGAGGTACTGGATTCGGCGGGCGAGCCGTCACAGCGTGTGGAGCGTGCCGTGGTGGCATCGTCGCGGGCGTCGATGTCCAGCTCAGCGCAGCGAGCGATGGACCGGGTCTACCTCGACATGCCCCCCGGTGTTCGGGCCAACGCGGCCGGTGGCAGCCTGACGCGCTTCCGTTCTGTCGCCCGAGGTCGGCGAGCGCGCTTCGTAGCCCCGCCCCTGCGCCCGATGGCTTGTGTCTCAAGCCATCGGGTCGAGAACCAGGACCGGTTTTATGGCGTTGCCGGCAGCAGTATCCGCAGCCGACGGGTCTGCGGACGCAGGCATGCCTTCGATGCAGCCCGAATTGTACTGCCGCCGGCCAGCAACCTTGTCGCGTCGTTCTCGAGTTTGATCGTTCCCGGGCCTACGAGGGACGAGTTCCCCGCGTGGCGCCAGCGTGTCGCTTGCCGCGGTGATGACCGCAGGCACCGCGGGTGGTGTCGAGTGCGTGGGTGGCGCCACCACCCGTTGCCGAGCGCACCTCCTTAACGGCATCGGGCGCCGCACCGTGCTTGCGCCCAGCGACACTCGCCGCGTTGAGCAGCGCTGCGTTGAGGTCGACGGCAAATCGTCTCCATTCCGAGCGCCCACGCGGCGGCCATGATCGCGGCCATTCCACCCCGCCGGCGCCGAGAACAACAATCCGTGCCGAGCTGTCCGATTGCAGCACGTCGACTACGGCTCCGGCGCCCGTCTACATGCTGCACCCGAACGGCGCGGCGGCGACGACGTCGACATCTTCGTTTACGATGATCAGGTTCCGAGGCGTCACCAGCGCATACGTGGCGAAGCTGGACTGTCCGAAGAAAGACACGCGACCTGTGAGCCCCTACCTCGACCCTGGACCTCCTTCCCCACCTGCTCGACGATGCACGCTCATGCCAAGTACAACGGGCGCACCGTCTGGCAAGAGTCGCTCGCTCTGCATTCGTATCCTTGTGTTTGACGGTCGACGTGGGCGTAGCTCTATACCGCGCTGAGCCCGCCGTCCACGGTGAGTGTTGTCCCGGTGACGTAGGAGGAAGCGGGCGAAGCAAGGAACAGCAACGCACTGTCGAGTTCTCGCTGTTCGCCGAAACGCCCGAGGATGCTGTGCGTGGCGACCATGTCCCGAAGCGCGTCCTCTCCGTCGGCGGTCATCTCGCTCGCGAAGAAGCCCGGGCACAGGGCGTTGACGCGGATCCCTTTTCGTCCAGACCACTCCTGCGCGAGGTCGCGTGTGAGGCCGAGGACGCCGGCCTTACTGGCGGCGTACGACGCTTGCGGGAACCTGGGACCGACGAGCCCGAGCACACTCGAGACATTGACGATCGAGGAACCCGGACGCATCGCGGGCGCGCACGCCTGTGCCATCCAGAACGTGCCGGACAGGTTCACGTCGATCACCCTTGCAAACGACTCCTGTGTCTCGTGCGACGCGGGCACGGACCCTCCGACGCCGGCGTTGTTGATCAGCACGTCGATGCGGCCGAACTCCTCAACCGCGCGTTGTGCGACGGCTCGACACTCCGCTGGAACACTGACGTTCGCGGTCTGCGTGATTACGCGCCTGCCCGCGCTCCCCAGCTCAGCGGCGAGCTTCTCGAGCCGGTCCCCACGGCGAGCAGCCAACACGAGATGTGCGCCCACCGCGCTCAAGGCGCGCGCGAAACCGACTCCGAGGCCGGAACTTGCCCCGGTAAGGACCACTACTCGATCATCGAGGCGAAAGGCATCCAAAGGGTTCACGTACGACTCCTGCAAGGTAAGGACCGCTATGAGCAGATGCTGTGGACGTGTCGGGAAGCCGGGCGGTTCGACGTGATAAGTCCGATACCGTCGCGAACCTCGTACAACGCCGCCCGCTCGGTCGGCGTCGTGCGCGTTGCCGCCCTCATCGAACCCTCAACACGGAGCGAGCAATGAGAACCTTCATGATTTCTGTAGTGCCTCCGAAAATGGTGGTGATGCGGGTGTCAGCGTAAGCGCGAGCGATGGGGTACTCGAGCATGTAGCCATAACCACCGAAGAACTGGAGACAGCGGTCGACGACTCGCTTGTGCATCTCGGTAGCCCACCATTTGGCCTTCGCCGCGTCCACCGGGTCAAGGGCGCCTCGGTTGAGCTTGAGCACCGCGTTATCGACGTAGGCCTGTGTCACGTCGAGCTCGGTCACCATCTCGGCAACGGCAAACTGTGTGTTCTGGAACTGTGCAATCGGCTGACCGAATACCTTCCGCTCAGTGACGTAGTCCACGGTCCAGGACAGCGCAGCTCGAGCGCCCGCACAGGCGGTGACCGCGATGCTCAGCCGTTCGAGCGGAAGATGCGACATGAGGGCGGGTAGGCCCCTCCCCTCGTCCCCGAGTAGATGGTCATCGCTGAGGCGAACGTCATCAAAGAAGAGTTCGGCCGTGTCTTGCGACCTCAGCCCGACCTTGTCCAACTTGCGGCCACGGCTGAACCCAGCCATCCCCTCTTCGACGACGAAAAGGCTGAACGCGGTGCTTCCGGCCGTCGGGTTAGTGGCGGTTCGCGCGACGACTACAACGAGGTCGGCGTGAATTCCATTCGTGATGAAGGTCTTTGCACCGTTGAGCACCCACTCGCCTCCGGCACGCTTGGCGGTGGTGGTGATGCCCTGCAAGTCCGAACCCGTGCCAGGCTCGGTCATGGCGATGGCGCCGATGTACTCACCGGTGGCCAGTTTCGGCAGCCAGCGTTTGCCCTGCTGCGGCGTCGCGAAGTCGAACACATAGGGCAGCACGATGTCGGTTTGGGCCGCGAAGCCCGCTGCCAGCGACGTCGCGGAAGCGCGCGCGAACTCCTCGATCATGGCTACCCGAAAGCGATAGTCCTCGGTGCCGCCACCGCCATACTGCTCGGGGACATTGAGCCCGATAAAGCCCTGCTCGCCAGCGGCGAGCCAGACCTCGCGGGGCACGTCCCCCTGCTTGTCCCAATTCTCGATGTTGTCCACGACATGGCGAGCCAGAAACTCCCGCACACTCGCGCGGAATGTCTCGTGCTCGCCGTCGAACAGATCACGGCGCTCCCAAAGGTCAGCAGTCATTCGTCGCCTCCACCCACCAGATATTCATTGTCACGCGTGTGCTCTGACCTTCTTGTGTCCGCCCGAAGAGCATCGAGTCGTGTCGCCGGCCGCGGGGATATCAGCCGTGACTGTGGAGTTGAATCCGGAGTAGATGGCGGGCGTTCGCACGACGTCGATCTCCGCGTCGTTCTGGTGGGCGCACAATCGCAGCCCTCGGCGCACGAACAACTCGGACTCGACCACATCGCGCCAGGTCACGGGGTGGACGGCCGCTGGATGTTGTCGATCAGGCCATCTCCCAGGTTCGTAGTGCACCGAGCACGTAGCCGGACAGCGACTGCGTAGCCCTGGTCGATCTCCACTTTAGGAGCGGTGCGGTAAGGCAACGAGCCGATAGGAGCCGACTACGATCCAAATTTGGTTTGGGATCTCCAACACCTGACGAACCGGGCGTTCATCTCGCGCTCTGCTGAGTCGAGCGACGAGAGCGTGACGACGTGGTGGAAGCTGCGGATGGTGGAGAAGCACGTGGAGAACCTCGGCCGCAAGGTTGGCATCGGGTCGCGCAGCGGCCTGGTGGCCTCCCCCCCGTGCGGCCCCGTCCGCGGTGAGCACCGTCCGTTCGGGTCCAGGCGATGAGGTAGCGCCGGCGCAACGGTGGCGGCCGAGCCCGCCGAGGTGTTCAATCCAACCGCCCTGAGCAGGCACTTTCGCGCATTCAAGCCCGGTGGCGGGCCATCAACATCACACTCTTGCTGCAACAGCCGGGTTAGCTTCGCTGAAGGTCGATGATGAATCTGGACGTCACCTGCATCGGCGCGACCTACGACATCACCAACGTGGCTTCCGGGGTGGTGGTCCACCTCAGAACAACTGCATCGTTGGGTCGCGGCTGAGGCAGCAGGAAGGCATCGCGACTGATGGCCCGCCAGCACGAGACGAGGCGATACACGATGGCCTGCTGGGCAGGCAACCGGACGTCGACGCTGGTTTGTTCCGCTGATCCGCGTTCACATTGAAGAAGCGATCACCGCCCACACACGATCTTCCGGACAGGACCAGCCGGTCGGTGGGCGTGTAGCGTCCGTAGTCCCTATGACCACACGATCCCGCTTCCGAGGGCGCGCGGCAGACTTGAAGGGTCGGCGCAGCGAGCGTGGCGTGCTCGATCGGCTTCTTGAGGCTGTTCGGGCGGGTGAGAGTCGGGCGCTGGTGGTGCGTGGCGAGCCGGGCGTGGGCAAGACGGCGCTGCTGGAGTACGTGGTCGGGCAGGCGTCGGGCTGCCGCGTGGTGCGCGCTGCGGGTGTGCAGTCGGAGATGGAGCTGGACTTCGCCGGGTTGCATCAGCTGTTGACGCCGATGTTGGATCGGCTCGAGCGGCTTCCGGTGCCGCAGCGGGATGCGCTGCGGACAGTGTTCGGAATCAGCCCCGGCGCGGCCCCGGATCGGTTCTTTGTCGCTCTGGCCGTGCTGGGGCTGCTCTCGGATGTGGCCGAGAAGCAGCCGCTGATGTGCATGGTGGACGACGAGCAGTGGCTCGACGGCGCTTCGGCGCATGTGCTCGCGTTCGTGGCGCGCCGCCTCGAGGCGGAGTCGGTCGGCCTGATCTTCGCAGCGCGCGGAGCCCGCGACGAGTTGGCGGGCTTGCCGGAGTTGGAGGTTGAGGGTTTGCCCGAGGACGATGCGCGGGCGCTGCTGGACGCGGAAATCGCCGGGCCTCTGGACGCGCGGGTCCGGGATCAGATCGTGAGTGAGGCGCGGGGTAATCCGTTGGCGCTGTTGGAGCTGCCGCGGGGGTGGACGCCGGCGGAATTAGCCGGCGGGTTCGGGCTCCCCGGCACGATGTCGGTCTCGGTGCGGATTGAGGAAGGTTTCCGGCGGCGGCTCGATGCTCTTCCGGACGAGACCAGGCGGCTGCTGCAGCTCGCGGCGGCCGATCCCGTCGGCGAACCGCTGCTGGTGTGGCGCGCTGCTGATCGGCTCGGGATCCGGGCTGAGGCTGCGGCGCCTGCAGCCGAGGCCGGGTTGCTCGAGTTCGGTGCCCGGGTGCGGTTTCGGCATCCGCTGGTGCGCTCGGCGGCCTACCGCTCGGCGTCACTCTCGGAGCGACAGGAGGTGCACCGCGCCCTCGGGGAGGTCACTGATCCAGCGAGAGATCCTGATCGCCGTGCCTGGCATCGGGCCCAGGCCGCGCCCCGGCCCGACGAGGACGTCGCCGAGGAGCTCGCCCGTTCGGCCGAACGGGCGCAGGCACGGGGGGGCTTGGCTGCGGCGGCCGCGTTCCTCGAGCGCGCGGCGATGCTGACGCCCGAACCTGCTCGTCGTGCCCAGCGCCTGCTCGAGGCGGCCCGGTCGAAGCGCGACGCCGGCGCACTCGATGCGGCACTCGGGCTGTTGGTTGCGGTCGAGGCAGGACCGCTTGACGCCCTGCGGACTGCGGAGGTGCAGCACCTGCGCGGACAGATCGCCTTTGACCAGCGACGTAGCAGCGACGCCGTGGGGTTGCTCCTCGGCGCGGCCAGACATCTCGAGACGCTCAACCCCGACTCCGCACGGGAGACGCACCTCGAGGCGCTCGGCGCGGCGCTGTGGGCCAGCAACCTGGACGGTCCGCGCGGCGTGCTGGAGGCCGCTGAGGCCGCGCGCGCTGCGCCCCCCGGTCCCGACCCGCCGCGGGTTGTTGACGTCGTGCTCGACGCGTTCGCCGTGCGGTTGACCGAGGGTTACGCAGTGGCCGCGCCGACCCTGACCCGAGCACTCGAGCTGTGCCTCGTTCCCCCGGTCGGTACCAACGAAGTCAATCATTGGCTCTGGCTCGCCGGTTCGAAGGCCGGCGACATTATCGCCCCTGAGCTTTGGGACGCTGAGTCCTGGCATATCCTGGCCGCTTGCCAGGTTCGGTTCGCCCGCGACGCGGGCGCGCTCGTGCACCTGCAGTTTGCACTGGACCTACTGGCCTGGACCCACATTGTCGCCGGCGACCTGGCAACGGCTGCGCTGCTGCTCGAAGAAGATCGCCTGATTGCTGAGGCGACCGGGCATCCTCCGACCACGTATGGCGAGACAATGCTTGTGGCGTGGCGTGGCCAAGAGGCGCCGGCGTCGGAGCTGATCGCAGCCACCGAGCAGGAGGCGACCGCACACGGTCTCGGTAGGCTTGCGAGCTTCGCGACCTACGCGAGCGCGGTGCTCTTCAACGGCCTCGGTCGCCACGACGCCGCGCGCGACGCCGCCTCGCGAGCCTTCGAGCGCGATCACATGGGGTTCGGGCCATTTATCGTGCCCGAGCTGGCCGAGGCGGCGTCCAGGACCGGAGACGCCCCACTTGTCAGAGCCGCACTCGAATGGCTGTCCGAACGTGCACGTGTTTCACCGACCAATTGGGGGCTGGGGATCGAAGCCCGCGTGCGCGCGCTGCTCAGCGAGGGCGATGTCGCCGAGCACCTCTACCGCGAGTCGATCGCGCACCTCGGCCGGACCCGCATGCGCGTGGAGCTGGCCCGCGCCCATCTCCTCTACGGCGAGTGGCTTCGACGCGAACGCCGCCGAGTTGACGCGCGCGGGCAACTGCGCACCGCCCACGACATGCTGCACACGATGGGCGTCGAGGGGTTCGCCGAGCGGGCCCGCCGCGAGCTGCTGGCCACCGGTGAGACGGTCCGCAAACGCACCGCCAAGACCCACGTGGAGCTGACCGCCCAGGAGTCCCAGATCGCGTGGCTCGCCCGCGACGGCCTCTCGAACGCGGAGATCGGCACCCGACTGTTCATCAGTCCTAACACCGTCAAGTACCACCTCCGCAAGGCTTTCACCAAACTCGGCATCGCATCACGCATCGAGCTCGACCGCGTCCTCCTCCGCGACCCGACCACCGTCCGGCCGCTCTAGTCGCGCCCGGCTTGGCAGCACCCGGTTCGCCGCGTTGTCAGACCATCGCTGACTACCCACTCGCACTATCCCTGGGCTGATGCGGGTACCACACGCACGAAACGACACTCAGTCGGGATGCACTCGCCGAGCGAGCACGACCACAAGCATCGAGGAGCTTCGTCGGGAGCGATCGGCAGGCTCAAGGCGGACGGCTTCGCGGCGTCGGCGTCGGCGCTTTGTCATCCTCGCAACACCAGTTAACTGTCAGGAGGAACGTTCATGCGAATCGGCAACCTTAATAGCCGGCTCACCTTGTTGACCGATCAGGGAGCGGTCGACATCGAGCAGGCCAGCAACGGCCAGTTCGGTTCAGATCCGCAGGCCGTGTATGACCGTTGGGAGGAATTCACCAAGTGGGCGGCGGACCATCGGGACGTTGGGACGTCGAGGTCCTTCGCCATGAAGGATCTCGGCGCCCCCGCACCCCGGCCGCGCCAGGTGTTCGCGATCGGCGCGAACTACGCATCCCATGCGGCGGAGGGCGGGATCGAGCCCCCCGAGTCCCCCATGGTGTTCACGAAGTGGCCGTCCTCGTTCACTGGGCCGGTTGGTGACATCGTCCTGGCGGGGGACACCGTGGACTGGGAGGCCGAGCTCGTCGCGGTGGTCGGGAAGCGGGCCCGTAACGTCCCGGCCAAGCGGGGCTGGGACTACATTGCGGGGCTGACGGCCGGGCAGGATATCTCCGAGCGGACTGTGCAGATGAAGGGCGGCGCCGTCCCGCAGATCGGCCTGGGCAAGTCGTTCCCCGGCTTCAGCCCCTCGGGTCCGTGGCTGGTCACACTCGACGAGTTCGCCGATCCGGGCGACCTCGAACTCAGCTGCACCGTCAACGGCCAGGAGATGCAGAAGGCTCGCACCTCCGACCTGGTTTTCTCGGTTCCTGCGCTGGTCGCCGAACTATCCAAGATCGTCACGCTCGAGCCTGGCGATGTCATTTTCACTGGCACACCCGGTGGCGTCGGGCTGGTCCGCACCCCCCCGGTCTTCCTCGCGCCGGGTGACGAGCTCATCACCACCGTCGAAGGCATCGGCGAACTCCGTCACCGATTCGTATCCGCCTGATCGAAGGAGATTCTTCCAATGTCACTACACCGCCTCACTGCAATCACTCTGGGCATGCCGAACGTCACAGAGGCCGTCGAGTACTACACCCAGTTCGGGCTCATCCCCCTGGAGCCGACCCCTGGTGACGACAACCACTGGTTCGGCACCGTCGACGGCGGCCGGCAACTGCGAATTGTTGAGTCACCGGTGCGCAAGCTGCAGTCCGTCGGCATTGGTGTGGATGATCGCGACGATCTCGGACGCATCGCGTCGTCCCTGCGGCGCTTGGGCGTGGCCAGCCGTGTGGAGGGTGACCAACTCATGACTATCGAGCCGATCACCGGCCTGGAGGTGACCCTCTCGGTCACCTCCCGCCTCAAGCAGGAAGTCACTCCCACGCCTGCGTACAACTCTCCGGGCAACATCGTCCGCGCCAACACACGTGCCTGGCCCATGCCCGGACGGCGGCCCGAACCGGTGCGCCCGCGCCGGCTTGGGCACGTCTCTATCGGATCGACCGACAGGCCGGCCACGATGCGGTTCTTCACCGACGGCATCGGCTTCAAGGTCAGTGACGACGTCGGGGACTTGGCCACCTTCATGCGCTGCTCCACTGATCACCACAATGTCGTGGTGAACGCAGCGCCGGTCAATTTCCTGCACCACACCTCGTGGGAAGTCGACGACGTTGACGAGATCGGTCGGGGCGCCCAGAACCTCCTGGCGGGCCATCCCGAACGCCACGTCTGGGGTCTGGGACGGCACTACGTAGGCTCGAACTTCTTCTACTACTTCCGCGACCCTGCGGGAAACTTCACTGAGTATTACTCGGACATGGACGAGATCCTTGACGACCAGCTCTGGCAGCCGGGCGTCTTCGAACTCGACGTGGCCAACAGCTGGTCCCCGGAGATGTCGCCGTCATTGATCAAGCCCGATGATCTCGCCGAGCTGATGGCCGGCCTCCACTGATGGCCTTCCGAGGAAAGGAGCAGAAGCATGGCTCGTATTCCGTATCCCGATGAGGGGTCGATGTCAAGCGAAGTCCGCGCGGTGCTGGACCAAATGCCGAGAAAGTCCGTGACTAACATGGCCGCCCACTCGCCGCCACTCGCTGTATCGCTCCTGGAGATGGCCAAGGCTCAGTTCACGGCGCTCGAGCTGTCGGACCGGGACCGGGAGCTGACCATTTTGACGGTGGCGACACTGGTTGAATGCGAATACGAGTGGATCCACCACGTCGCGATTTCCGAGGCCGTAGGTTTGAACGCCGCCGCGCGCGAGGCCATTCGGTCGAGGGATTTCGCCGCAGAGGCCCTCAGCGCGCGCGACCACCTGATCATCAAATTCGTGAACGAGATCGTGGATAAGCCACGCGTGCCCGACGAACGTTTCGCCGAAGTCAGCGAGACCTTCAGTTCTCGCGAGATAGTCGAGCTGATCAGGGTCGCCGGGTTCTATTGGTCCATCGGCCGGTTCTGCACCGTGCTGGATATCGAGATCGACGAGCCTGACGGCCTGGACTCCCTTAAGGCCGTGTCGCAGCTGGACATCCCATAAAACTATCAACCCCAGACGACAAAAATTACGCCGCGGGTCTGACTAATGCCGACCCTGTCAGTCCGTTACAAAGTGTCGGAAGGACGGACTCCGCGCGGGAATCCCGTCGGTGGTGAGCGTTGAAAGTGTCGAGAGTGCCGTCAATTTCCGAAGTCGTCTGCACAATTGTATGAACGATCATGCCTGACGCGCATCCCACTCCAGCCCGCACGTCAGGAGGCACGACCGAGTTCTGACGCGGTACAGGGCGGAGTCGGGCCGTATCCGACGAGATCACGTTCCATCCTGGTCCCTTTCACCGTGTCGACTCCCCGCTGAGGCGAGGAAGTCGCGCAGCGCGCTGTCGAAGGCCACTGGCCGGTCGACCATCGGCGAGTGGCCCGCACCGGCGATCTCGACAGCCACGCAGTCCGGGATGCCGGCGCGGAGGACGCGGACGTGCTCCTCCGTGCGGGCGGCATCCTCTTCGCCGCGCACGACCAGCGTCGGTACCCCGATGCCGGGCAGCTCCTCGGTCAGGTCCCGGTCCAGCACCGACCGCAGCACGGCGCTCATGAACGGGTAGTTCGCCGTTAGCACCGCCTCCTCGTACATACCCAGGGCGTCGGGCGTGCTGGCCAGCAGCGAGCGCACCGCCGCGCGGGTCAGCCCCGAGTCCGGGCTCCAGGGTGCGCTGAGCCACTCGCCGAGCGTGGCCCGGAACGGGGCTGGCACCCCGACCGCGGACGCCCCGGTCCCGACCAGCACCAGGGCGTCCAACGGGGGCCGACCCGAGATCGCGATCGTCTGGGCAAGCAGGCCGCCGGTCGAGTTGCCGGCCAGCACCACCGGGCCGGTGGCGACCTCCTCGATCAGGCTGGAGACCGCCGCGGCGAGCTGGTCGAACGCGCTGTCGTCGGCCGGCATCGTGCGCGCACCGGAGTACAGGTCGACCAACACCCAGTCGCGTTCCGGGAACAGCTCGACCACCGGCAGCCAGAACTGCCAGCAGCCGAACCACGGGTGCAGCGCGATGATCGGTGCCGACTTAGCCCCGGTGGGGGCCCGGTGCAGGTAGTGGTCCAGCCCGGAGGCGGATCGGACCGGCCCGACGGGGTTCACGAGGGCAACAGCCCGAACTGCTCGGCGCGCGCCAGCACCGCTTCGCTGCGTAGCGCGATCGGGTAGTCGACGAGCTTGTCGTCGACCGTGATGGCTGCGATGCCCTGCCGCTCGGCCTCCCGGAAGGCCCGCACCACCCGGCGCGCCACGTCAATCTCATCGGGCCCGGGGGACAGCACGTCGTTGACGATTGGGACCTGGTCCGGGTGGATGGCCAACTTGCCTGTGTAGCCCAGGGCGAGTGCCTCCTCGGTCTGCCGGCGCATGCCGTTGGGGTCCCGGATGTCGGCGAAGACGGTGTCGATCGGCTGGATGCCGGCGGCCCGGGCCGCCAAGGCCACCTGGGCGCGCACCTGGGTGAGCAACGCGCCGGAGGCCTCCACGCGGATTCCCATGTCCAGTGCGAAGTCGTAGGCGCCGAAACAGATCCGGCGGGTCCGCGCACCCGGGCGGGCCAGCCGCTCGGCGGCCAGCACCCCCCGCGCGGTCTCCACGATCAGCACCAGCTCCATGGCGTCCGGGCTCGGCTCCACGGCCCGCAGCCGCGAGTCCACCTCGGCGACCACGGACGGGTCCTCACACTTGGGCACGATCACCCCGCGCGCGCCGACCAGCGCCGCCTCGATCAGGTCGTCGCGGTGCCACCGGGTGTCGACCGGGTTGACCCGCACGTACGCCGCCAGCCCGGCCTCGGCGGCGAGCTCCGCGCCGGCCCGCAGGTTCGCCCGGGACTGTTCCTTCTGGCTCACCCCGACCGAGTCCTCAAGGTCGAGGATCACCGCGTCGGTCCCGCTGGCCACCGCCTTGGCGAACCGCTCGGGGCGGTTCGCCGGTACGAACAACATCGACCGGGGGTCGAATGCCATGGTCATCTCCGTTCTAGAGCGAGCCGGACTCGCGGACTTCCTTGCGGCGGCTGTACCGCGACGCGCACACCGCCACGACCAGCGCACCGCCGTAGAACAGGTCCTGCACAAAGGACTGGGCGCCCAGTGTGGTGAGCCCGGTGGTGCCGGTGACCAGGAAGTACACCGCGAGGAAGGAGCCCCAGGAGTTGAACTTTCCGGGCAGGATCGCGGTCGAGCCCAGGAACGCGGCCGCGAAGGTGGGCAGTAGGAACGCCTCGCCGGATACCGGGTCAGCCGCGCCGGTGGTGCCGGCGTAGAGCACGCCGGCCAGCGCCGCGATCGTCGCCGAGGCGACCAGCGCGCTCCACCGGATCCGGGTGACCCGCAGGCCGCTGAGCCGCGACACCGCCCGCCCGCGCCCGACGAACAGCAGCCGGCGCCCGGCGGCGGTGTACTCCAGGAAGTACCACAGCAGCGCGGTCAGGATCAGCCCGTACCAGAACGCCAGCGGGACGCCCATGAACCGGTAGACGATCACCGCGTCGGTCAGCCCGGTGGAGATCCCACTGATCGTGGTCGAGTTGCCGATCCAGAGCACCACGCCGCCCAGCACCGTGCCTGTGCCCAGGGTGACGATGAATGGGTCCACCCCGAACAGCAGCACGAACGCGCCGTTCAGCAGCCCGACCAGCGCACCGGCGAGCAGGCACAGCACGACGACCAGCCCGATGTTCAGGCCCATCTGGGCGTTCAGGACGCCGATCATCATCTGGGACAGCATCAGCACCCCGGCGACCGAGAGGTCGTAGTCGCCCGCGGTGAGCGGGATCAGCAGCGCGCAGGTGAGCACCACCAGCACTGCCTGCGAACCGAGAATGCCCTGCAGCATCGACGTGGTGAGGAACGCCTCCGGCTTCAACGCGCCGAACACGACCACCACCACGACCAGCGCGATGCCGATGGCGAACCGCTGCGCCAGGTTGCGGGCCAGCCCGCCGACTGCTGTGCGCCGGGGCGGCTCGCCGCCAGCCTCCGCGCCCTCCGTCGTCCGCGACGCCTGAGTCATCGCTCCTCCGTCCTCACCTGTCGGCCGGGGCGCCCGGCGGCCCGGCGCCGGCCGGTTCCGCCCGGTCCGCGAGCGTGTAGCACTCGTGCGCGATGCGCTCCTTGGTGATCTCCGATCCGCGCAGCTCACGGGCCACCCGGCCGCGGTCGAAGATCAGTACCCGGTCACAGATCAGCGCCAGCTGCTCGTAGTCGGAGCTGGCGCACAGCACCGAGCAGCCGGCGCGGGCGGCGTCGTGCACAACCCGGTAGATCTGCGCCCGCGCCCCGACGTCCACCCCCTGGGTGGGCTCGTGCAGCAGTAGCATCCTCGGCTCGGCACTGAGCCACTTGGCCAGCAGCACCTTCTGCTGGTTGCCGCCCGATAGCGACTGGTAGGCAATGCCGGGCAGCGCAGGCCGCACGTCGAACCGGTCCAGTAACCGCTCGCAGTCCCGGGCCATCCGCCGTCGAGCCAGGCCGTGCCACGAGGTGTACCGGTCGATGACCCGCAGCATCGCGTTGTCCCCCACGCTGATGCTGCCCACGCTGCCATCCCGCTGGCGGTCGGCCGGGATCAGCGCCATCCGGTGCGCGATCGCCTTAACCGGGTCCATCGCCGGCAGCGACAGCCGCTCGCCGTCGATCTCCAGCGATCCGGTGGCGGCCGGCAGCGCGCCGAACACCAGGTAGGGCACCCGTTCGAAGCCGGATCCGAGCAGCCCGGTCATGCCGAGCACCTCACCGGCGCGCAGGCTGAAGGTGACCGAGGCCAATCGCTCGTCGGACAGCTCCCCGACCCGCACCGCCGCATCGTCCGTCGTCTGCTCCTCGGCCACGCGCTCGGCGGAGTAGTCCGGCAGCGCACGGCCGATGATCAGCTGGATCAGCTCGGCGTCGCTGACGGTGGCGGTCCGCACGGTCGCGGTGACCGCTCCGTCCCGGAAGATGGTGACTCGGTCGGTGATCTCCCGGACCTCGTCCAGGTCGTGCGAGACGAACAGCACGGCCGAGCCGAGCGCGGCGATCTCCCGCATCAGGCCGAACAGCTGCCGCCGGCCGGTCTCCGGGAGGAACACCGTCGGCTCGTCCAGAATGAGCAGGCCCGGCCCGGACCGATCTCCCCCGCGCAGCGTGCGCATCTCGTGCACCGCGCGCACGATGGCCAGCAGGGCCCGCTCGGTGCCGGTCAGTTCGGAAACCCGGGTGGCCGGGTCCAGCCCCAGGGAGAACTCCGCGAACAGCACCCGGGCCGCCCTAGCCTCCGCTCGCCAGGAGATGGCCCAGCGGTTGACCCGGCTGAACGCGCCCAGCCGCAGGTTCTCCAGCACCGACAGGCTCGGCATCAGCCCCAGGTCCTGATGCACGAAGCTCATCCCGTAGTCCCGGAACGCCCCGGGGGCCAGCGGCAGCGGCACCTGTTCGCCGTTGATCCGCAGCTGGCCGCCCGGCTCCGGCTCGTGGAAGCCGGCCAGCACCTTGATGAAGGTCGACTTCCCGGAGCCGTTCTCCCCGAGCAGGCCGTGGATCTCCCCGGGGAGCACGTCGAGGTCCACCGCGTCGAGCACCCGCACGCCGCCGAAGCTCTTCGACACGTTCCGCGCCTCGACCAGCGGGACCGGCCCGTCCTGGTCAGTCGTGGTCATCCGCCCGGATCCCTGCTCGGTCGGGCGCATCAGGTTGCCACGCCCCACAGCTTCAGGTAGCCGGCGGAGAACGCGTCGCCGTAGCCCTTGCCCAGCTCGGCGGGGGTGCCGGCCTCGTTCACGTTGGTCTTGGTGAACACCCGCAGCGGGATGCCCTCGTCACCCGAGGGGATCGGGCCCGCCCCGGTCAGGACGCGCGCCACCTGGTCCACGGTCGCGTAGCCCACGTGCGCCGGGTTCTCCCCCACGTCCATTCGCACGACGTCGGCGTCCTGCATCATCTTCAGCACGAACGGGGTGCCGTTGAACGTCGAGATGTGCACCCGCCCGGTCGCACCGGCCAGCTGGATACCCGGGACCACGAACTGGGACATGCTGTCGTACAGCGGGACCACGTAGTTCAGCTTCGGGTCGGCCTGGATGGCCGAGCGGACGATCCCGGTGATCTGGGTGGACCAGTCGGGCACCGAGACGTTCTGGAAGGTCAGCTTGCAGGCCGGGCATTGGGTCCGGAACTCATCGGTGAGCGCATCGATCGACGCCGGGCTGCCGATCACCTCCTTGGAGGTCAGCACCAGCACGTCGGCGGCGCAGCCGGTGTCCTTGATGGCGTAGTCCGCACTCAGCCGGGCCGCCTGCGCGTACGGCTGGGCCACTCGGGCGGTGACCTCCGGGCCCTGCGGCTGGGTCAGGTCCTCGTTCACCACCGTGATGATCGGGATGCCCGCCGCCTTGGCCGCGGCGGCCTGCGGCTGGAAGTAGATCGGGCTGATCGTGCCACCGGTCAGCGTGATGGCATCCGGCTTCTGCGCGATCGCCGCGTTCATCCCCTGGATCCACTGGGTGTGGTCGCCCTGGTTGGGGTAGTCGATGACCTTCATGCCGACCTTCTCAGCAGCGGCGGTCATCGACGAGGTCAGCGCCTGGGTGAACGGGTTCGCGCTCGACTCTTGGATATTGAAGATCGTCTTGCCCTTGGCCTTGCTGATGTCGAAAGCCGGGCCGGGATCCTGGTAAGCCGGAATCGAGGAGTACTTGTCCAGCGCGGCGTTGACCTTGCTCAGGTCGCAGGCCGGGGCGGCGGACCCGGCCGTGGTGGAGCCGGTCTCGCCTTTCGAACATGCGGTCAGGGTGACGAGTAAGGCGGCCGCGCCGACGACGGTCAGCCGTCGGGCGAGGGTACTGGACAGCATCGGTTTCTCCTTGTTCAGCGAATGGCATTCCATTTCCGGCGACCGTGACCTATTCGGCCTTTTCGATCACGCCCGCCAGGTATTTCTCGACGTCGTCCGTCGACAGCACGTCGGCGTATTTCGACCTGATGTCGAACAGGTTGGCCCGGTGCGGCTCCTCCGCCCGGTCGAAGACGCACTCCTCCGGTACCACCACCCGGAACCCGTAGGACACCGCGTCGACCACGGTGGCCCGGATGCAGCCGGAGGTCGAGCAGCCGGTGACGATCACCGTGTCGACGCCACGCTGGACCAGGTGGGAGGCCAGGTGGGTACCGAAGAACGCCGAGGGGAACTTCTTGACCAGCACCAACTCCTCGGGGCGCCGCCCGAGCAGCGGGTCGATCTCGACGGCGGCCGGGTCGTCGGTGCGCAGCTCGCGCAGTGCCGGCACCTTTGCCCCGAAGGAGGCGCCATCCTCATCCGGTTCGAAGGCGATGGTGGTGAACACGATGGGAACGCGCGCCGCCCGGGCGTGCCCGAGGAACTCGGCGATCCTCGGCACGGCGGGCGGGTTGTCCTCGCCCACCCCGTAGGCCGAGGAGGTGAACGCCCGGGACACGTCGACCACGACGACGGCGGGGCGCTCCCCCACGCCGGATGAGGCGCCGATCCCGCGCCGGGCGTAGAACTGTCCGACGGCGTCGTGCGCCGTTGCCGAGTCGTCCACGGCTCGCTTCCTTCCTCGCGTCAGATGACGCCGTCGGCTTCCAGCTGGGCGATCTCCTCGGCCGACAGACCGAGCTCGTCGCGGTACACCGCGCGGTTGCTCGACCCTTTCGGCGCGCCGGCGTGGCGCACCTGGCCAGGCGTCGCGGACAGGCCCGGCACCACGTTCTGCATCAGCACATCCCCCAGTCCCTCGTGCGGCACCCGGACCACCGACTCACGGGCCAGGTACTGCGCATCGCGCAGGATGTCGGCGATCGAGTAGACCGGGGCGATCGCGCCCTCGGCGGCCTCGAACTCGGCGAGCACCTCCTCGGCGGTCCGCTCGGCGATCCACCCGCCGATGACCTCGTCCAACTCCGCGCTGTGCTCGATCCGTCCGGTGTTGTCCCGGAACCAGGGCTGCTCGATGAAGTCCGGCCGACCGACCAACCGGGCCACCCGTTCCGCGATGGACTGCGCGGTGGCCGACAGCGCCAGCCACCTGCCGTCCTTGGTCCGGTAGGTGTTGCGCGGGGCGGTGAACGGGGTCCGGTTGCCGGTGCGCCCGATCACCTCACCGGTCTTGTCGTACAGCGCCGCCTGCGGCCCGAGCATCCAGAACAGCGGCTCGTAGATCGACAGGTCGATCACCTGCCCCTTGCCCTGGCCGCCGTGCGCCCGCCACCACAGCGCGAACATGATGGCGAAACAGCCGGTGAAGCCGGCGATGCAGTCGCCGAGGGCGAACGGCGGCAGCGCCGGCGGCTTGTCCGGCCAGCCGTTGATGTGGGCGAATCCGGAGATCGCCTCGGCGAGTGTGCCGAAGCCGGGCCGGGAGGCGTAGGGACCGGTCTGGCCGAAGCCGGTGGTGCGCAGGATGACCAGGCCCGGGTTGATCTCGTGCAGCACCTCTGGCCCGAGCCCCCACCGCTCCAGAGTGCCGGGGCGGAAGTTCTCGATGAACACGTCCGCGTCGGCGACCAGCTTCTTGAGCAGGTCGCGGCCCTCCGGCACGGAGAGCTTCAGGGTGATGCACCGCTTGTTGCGCGACACCAGAGCCCAGAACAGCGACTCCCCGTCGACCGTCCACCCCATCGAGCGGAGGCTGTCGCCGCCCGGATGCTCCACCTTGAGCACGTCGGCACCGAAGTCGGCCATCAACGTCGCGGCGACCGGGCCAGCGAAGATCGATGCGGCATCGATCACCCGCAGCCCCTGCAACGGAAAGTCGGTCATGTAGCGCAGCTCCTCGTTCAGTCGAGGTGTCCGGCCAGCCACCCACGCCCGGCCAGAGTTAAGGGAAAATTCAAAATATTCTATTTAATTAATCGGCCGTCGGCCTCCTTCCGCCCGGTCAGCCGGCCGAGCCATCCGGCTGGGCGGACAGCCAGAACCGGGCGATCTCCTCCCGGGTGGCGAACCACACGTCGGACTCCCCCCGCGCGTGCTCCAGGAACTCCCGCAGCGCCGAGGTCCGGCCCGCCTGGCCAGCCCAGCGGGGGTGCAGCCCGATCGACATCATCTTGGGCTGCCCTGCCCGGCCCTCGCGCAGCAGCTCGTCGAAGCCCCGCCGGCACACGTCAAAGAAGTCGGTGGGGCTCGCCATGCCCGGCGGCATCACGTACTTCACGTCGTTGTAGACCATCGTGTACGGCACCACCAGGTGTCGCTTCTGCCCGACGCTGACGTAGTAGGGCAGGTCGTCGGCGTAGGAGTCCGAGTCATAGACGAAACCGCCCTCCTCCACCAGCAGCTCCCGAGTGTGCACGCTCGGGCCATAGCGGCAGTACCAGCCGACCGGACGGCTACCCACGGTCTTCTCGAACGAGGCGATCGCCGCCTGGATGTGCTCGCGCTCCTGCTCCCTGCTCAGCACCCACGGCTCCTCCCAGCGCCAGCCGTGGCTGCACACCTCGTGCCCACCCCGCCCGATCCCCTCGGCGACCTCGGGGTTGCGCTCCAGCGCCACGGCCGCGGCGAAGAAGGTGGACCTGACCCGGTACTCCTCGAACAGCCGAAGCAGCCGCCACACGCCGGCCCGCGAGCCGTACTCGTAGATCGACTCGACACACAGGTCGCGGTAGTTGTCCGGCATCCCGTAGGGAATCTCGCCGAGCCCCTCGTTGCGGCCGTCACCGGACGCGTAAGAGGTCTCCGAGCCCTCCTCGGCGTTGACCGCGAGGTTCACCGCGATCTTCGCGCCGCCCGGCCACAGCACGGCGGGCGGGTTGGCCCCGTAGCCCACCAGGTCCCGGGTCGGGCCCGGGACGTCGGCCACCTGAAACCGCAACGCCATGTCTGCCTCACTCCGTTGGTTGGTCGCCGTGCGGTATCTCCGAGGCCGAGCCGGCCTCGATGTGGGCCCGCATGGCCTTGGCGCCGGCCTCGGCGTCGTTGTCGTTGATCGCCGCCATCACCCGCTCGTGCTCGACCAGGCTGTCGGCGGCACGCTGGTCCAGCGCCCAGTTCGTCCGCCAAGGAAAGACGTCCCAGAGCCGGGTGATGAACTCCTGCAACATCGCCGACCCGGACGCCTGGTAGATCGCCAGGTGCCAGTCCGAGTTGAGCTTGGCCATCCGGGCGCTCCGGTCAGCCTTGGTGGCGGCGACGAACTTCTCGTGCACGGCGTCTACCACCTCCTTCTGCTCGGGCGTCATCCGTTCGATCGCCAGTCGGGTCGCCATCGGCTCCAGCTCCAGGCGCATCGCGTAGACGTCGGACAACCGCTCCGGCGAGTGCCGGGCGACCACCACGCCGCGGTGCGGTTCGTAGTGCACCAACCGGTCGGCCTGCAGCAGGCGTAGCGCCTCCCGGATCGGCGTCGGGCTCATGCCCAGCTCGTCGGTGAGGTCGTAAACCTGCAGTCGGTGCCCGGCCGGCAGCTCCCCACTCCGGATCCGTTCCCGGAGCACCCGAAGCGCGAGTTCGGTCTTGGTCTGATGCCCGGGCAGGTCGGGATTGGTCATGACTGGAATTTTGCCCAATCAGCCGGGCCGAGCGGCCACACGAACGACCTCCCCTCCTGGCAAGTTCGAAGGAAAATAGAAAATATCTGTCACATCTTGGCGAGGCAACGAGCTCCACCCACTCAGCCGAGCGGCGCCGAACGTCCGCACCAGCACGACCTGATCTTGCCATCCCCATCGCGCCTGCTCACAGGCTTGGTGAAGGTGACGGGGTGTTTACGGGTGATTCAAACCGTGAGCCATTGGTGCGCCCATCAGGATCGCCGCCCAGCGGGAATCAGCGAAAGCAACTGGCTCTAGCCGCGCATCCGTTCGGTGCACACCACACAACCAGCGGCAGCGCACGCTGATCGGCCCGCGAGCGGTTGGTGAGTGACCGGTGACCGATCGCTGAGCGATGCAACCTAGCAACGTCGCCGACGTACTCTTGGGGCGGCTGGCTCACGTTGGAGTACGCCCTTGGCCAGCCGCCGGGCCTGGCGAGCCTGGTACTAGCGAGCACGTGTGCCCAGCCTGCCAGCGTTCGCAGGAGAGGCCCGGCGGTTGAAGGAGTCACTTCCTGCCGAGGTGCAGCAGGTCATTGATCAGCACGAGGCCGCCGGTACGACCGACGACGAGGCGTACGTCGAGGCCACCATGGCGTACTACATCAAGTGGGTATGCCGGCTCGACTTTCCCTGGCCAGAGCACGTTATGCGCTCATTCAACAATCTCAACGAGGACATGTACGGAACCATGCACGGCGCCGAGTGGAATGTGATCGGCAACCTCAAAGACTGGGACGTCACCGACCGGCTGGGCGAGCTGAATCTGCCCGTGCTTGTGGCCTCTGGCCGGCACGACGAGATGACAGACGCACTGGTCAAACCGTTGGTCGACGGAATCCGAGGGGCCGAGTGTGCGGTCTTCGAAAACAGCGCCCACGTGGCCATGGTCGAAGAGCCGGGTCGCTAGCGCCGGGTTATCGACGTCTTCCTAGCCCGGGTGGAAACCTCCGCAGCGTGATCGACAGGGACTGTCAGCGGAGGACGCCGGCGAGTGCCGGCAGCCGGCGTGGCTTTACTTCCGAGCTGTATGCCACTTGCTCTGTCGCCCTTGGCCCCAGGCCATTGGCGTAAGTCGTATTG
>Ga0193743_1000221_pt1 | contig 46084 bp, 33 predicted proteins | sample L2c2metaG_FD_143038 | JGI IMG/M metagenome (GOLD analysis project Ga0193743, IMG submission 143038) | Soil microbial communities from a riparian zone of the East river system, Colorado, United States - L2c2 | ecosystem: Environmental > Terrestrial > Soil > Riparian zone | place: USA: East River... | reverse complement strand
TCCAAATTCATCCCATCAGTCGATTCAGCAGTGGTTTAATCCCGCCGCCTTCGCTCAGCCCGCTCCCGGTACTTACGGGAACACTCAACGCAATAACCTATATGGGCCGAGTTATCTGCTCGTAAATGCCGCAGTGGGCAAGACTTTCCACATCCCGTGGGAAAATATCGGCTTGGAAATTCGTGCTTCAGCGAATAACGTCATCAACCATCCCAGCTTCGATGCTCCCGACTCCACGATCGGCGACCCGAACGTTGGGGTGATCAACAGCCTCACCGTACACGGACGTACGATGCAGCTTTACGGACGCATCTCCTTCTAACCTCAACCGCTTCAGAAAGAAGAGAACGGCGATTGCCGTTCTCTTCTTTTTTTCGCGCCTCCATATCGCCACTTTATGATTGAGTGAGTCATGACCTGCCGAGTTGTCCTCTGTGCCCTGCTGCTCCTGCCACTGGCCGCAATCCCCGCCGCAGGCCAAACCGCCCCGTTGAAGAAACAGCAGGCGAGCCAGCACGCGCGCGCGGCACAACAATATCTGCAACAGCAGCGGCCGGACCTTGCCATTCCAGAGCTGCAAAAGGTGGTTGCCCTCGAACCGCAGAACGTGGATGCGCGTGGAAACCTGGGTGTCCTCCTCTTCTTTCGCGGCGACTATGCCGGCGCTGTTCCCGAGTTGAGGGTGGCCGTGAAACAGAAACCCGACCTATGGAAGCTTCAAGGATTGCTCGGGTTGGCGGAGGCGCATACAGGAGACGCGCAGGCAAGCCGGACCGATCTCGAAGCCGCCTTTCCGCACCTGACCGAGCAAAAGTTCAAGACGGAGGTAGGCAACGCGCTGGTGGACAGCTACACCAGCACAGGAGAGACGGAAAAGGCCGCAACAATCACGTCCGATCTGCTCGCCGACAATCCCACCGACACCGCGCTGCTCTATTCCTCGTACCGGCTGTACTCCGATCTGACGGACAAGGCGCTGCTTACCATGGCGCTTACCGATCCCGATGGCGCGCTGATGCACGAGATGATGGCCCGCGAGCTTGCGCGGCACGGCGATGAAGCCCAAGCGATCGTCAACCTGCGTGAAGCGCTCAAGATCAATCCGCATCTCCCGGGCGCACACTTTGACCTCGGCGAGCTTCTCTACAACTCGTCCAACGATACGTTGAAGGCGCAGGCAGAGCCGGAGTTTCAGGCGGCCCTTGCCGACAATCCCGCTGATGAAAAGGCGCATCTGATGCTGGGTGAGATTGCGGCGAAGCGCGGGGACACGAAAACCGCATTCAGCGAATATTCGCGCGCGGTGGAGTTGCAGCCGAACGATCCGGATGCGCTGGTCGAATTGGGGAAGATCCTGATGACCATGAATGAAAACGACAAGGCACAACAAATATTCGAGCAGGCTGTGAAGGTTGATCCCTCCAACACGGTGGCCCGCTACCGCTTGAGCATGCTCTACCGCCGGCAGGGCAAAACGGCAGAAGCGGAGCAGCAGATGACCGAGTACAAGAAGTACAAGGACATGAGCAGCAAGCTGGAAAAGATCTTCCACGATATGCGGGTCGGCTCACTTCAAAAGAATGCAGACGATGCGGACCAGCCGCGCTGATCGCCGGCGATGTGCCGGCCGCCTGCGTGCGCAAGCACTTTTGCTGGTTTGTCTGTGCGTGTCGGCGATCGTTTCCGCCCAGCCGGCAAAAGAATCTCCAGCCAAAGCACCCGCGCCCCAGCCAAGTGCCGCGACGCAACTGCTGGACATCACGGCAAAGACCGGCATTCACTTCAACCATATGTCGACCCCCGAGGCTCGTTACATCGTTGAGTCGATGAGCGCTGGCGTCGCACTGATCGACTACGACCAGGACGGCTACCCGGATATCTACTTCACGAACGCCGCGAGCGTGGAGATGGGGCTCGCCGGCAAGAAGGCGAAGAGCGCGCTCTACCACAACAATCACGATGGCACCTTCACTGACGTCACCGAAAAGGCTGGCGTCGGGTATCCGTGCTGGGCAATGGGAGCCGCAGTTGGTGACTACACCAACGATGGACATCCGGATCTGCTGGTAACGTGCTTCGGCGGAGTCGTTCTTTATCGTAACAATGGCGATAGCACATTCACGGATGTCACCAAGCAAGCTGGCCTGAGCGCTGACAACGGGTGGGCGACCGGCGCTTCCTTCGGGGACTACGACGGCGATGGATGGCCCGATCTCTTCGTCTCGCACTATGTGGATTTTCATCTCAACGATCTGCCGACCTTCGGATCGAAGAAGACCTGCCAATACCACGACGTGCCAGTGCAGTGCGGTCCGCGTGGATTGAAGGGGACGGGCGACAACCTGTATCACAACCGTGGAGACGGCACGTTCGAAGATGTCTCCAAACAGGCGGGCGTGGATGATCCACATGGCTTCTTCGGATTGACTGCGGTATGGGCGCATTTCAATGGAGATGGGCCTCCCAATCTGTTTGTAGCGAACGATGGCGAGCCGAACTTTCTCTACGTGAATGATGGGCATGGGCACTTCTCCGACGTCGCTTACCCATCTGGCGTAGCGGTCAACCAGGACGGCACAGAGCAGGCAAACATGGGCGTGGCGCTGGGCGACTACATGCACACCGGGCGCTTCTCCATTGCGATTTCACACTTCAGTGAAGAGTACGCGACGCTCTATCGCAACGATGGCGGCATGAATTTTACGGACGTCTCCTATCCTTCCGGGATCGCGCGGGCTACCACTCCATACGTTGGCTGGGGTGATGCCTTCATCGACCTGAACAATAACGGCTGGCTCGATTTCATCCTGGTCAATGGACACGTCTATCCGCAGGTTGGAGCATCCGGTACCGGTACGGTCTATCGTGAGCCGAAGCTGGTCTATGCCAACCAGCACGATGGAACCTTCCGCGACGTCAGCAAGATGAGCGGCCCCGCGGTACAGATACCACAGGTGAGCCGAGGGCTCGCGGTGGGCGATTTATTCAATGATGGACATCTCGAGATCGTCATCGAGAACCTCGACGGCAGTCCCATGATTCTGCGTGCAGATGCGGATGCGCAGAATCACTGGATCAGTCTCGAACTCCATGGAGCAAAGGGGAACCTGCTGGCACTCAACGCTCGTATCAAGGTGACGACGGGAGACCTGGTTCAGGCGGACGAAGTGCGGAGTGGCGGCAGTTATCTATCGCAGAACGATCTGCGCCTGCACTTTGGTTTGGGAGCGCATCCCCGCGCAGATAAGGTGGAGGTGACCTGGCCCTCCGGGACTAAAGAAATCCTCGCGAATCTGGCTGTTGATCGCTTTTACGTTGTGCAGGAAGGCAAGGGCATCGTATCGACGCGCCCGCCGGCGGCGTCTCCCGCGTTCGCGCATTGAATTTCTCGCAACGCGCTCCACCGAGATCAACTCAGCGACTCCAGATAGTTCCCCCAGCCTACGACCACCGTCGAGCCAATGAGCAGGAACAGGCCCAGTGTCATCAGCAGTTTCGTCCTTCGGCTGGTCTCGCGCCACTCATGCAAGACCAGGCCCCACAGCGTCGCGAAGATGATGATGCTCGCCATGTGCAGCGTCCAACTCGAAAAGTCGTACCTACCCATCTTGGTCTGACCCATCGAGTAGAAGAAGAATTGGAAATACCAGAGAACTCCGGCGAGCGACGCCAGCGCGTAGTTGCTGAAGAGTACGGTAGGCGCAAGCCGATCGCTCGAGCCGGCAGACGGATGAACGCGCGCCTCAGCCGACGATGCTGCCTCAGGATTGATTCCTGGCGCACCAAAAAACTGTGCTGCCGAATGATTGCGCACGATCAGGATGATGGACCAGAGAAGGTTGGTAGCAAAGCCACCGATCAACACCACAATAAGGACGGGAAGGTTCTGCCAGAGATCGGAGCGTCCATGAGCAAGCAGCTGCTGTCGCGCGATCAGTGCGATACCTTTGCCCGCGCTGAGGCCATAGGCAAAGCAGGAGCTCATGATGCCGGCAAAGATTGCCACAGCAAGCCCTTTGCCGAAGGAGTAATCTCGCTCGCCGATGGCCGCTCGTTCCTCGGCGGAAACCTCTTTCTCCTTGGAATAACCGGCGAGCCCATTCACCGCAATGGCCAACATGCAGACCGCAACGCCGAGAAGAATGACGCGTCCGCCAGTCTGGTGCATGATGCTGCCAATCTGTCCATTGAAGATAGGGGGCATCAGGGTGCCGAATGCTGTGCAGAATCCCAGTGCGATCGCGTATCCAAGCGCGATACCGAGATAGCGAACGGCAAGGCCAAAGGTCAGGCCACCAATGCCCCAAATAGCACCCCAGAAGATCGCATGCCAAAGAGTCGCAGTGGGAGCATTGCGAAGGATCGCAAGGACATCCGGCACGAAAATATAGCCGATGATCCAGGGCGCGACGATCCAGGCGGCAAATCCCTGAATGATCCAGTAGATTTCAAAGGACCAGCGTTTGATGGGCCGAAATGGAATGAAATTGCTGGCGGATGCCAGGCCGCCAATCCAGTGATAGAGGACCCCAATCAGGGGATTCGCGCCCAAGCCTTGCCTCCCGCGTCTCTAAATGGTTTAAGCCATCTTACGTGTGCATCTTCTTAATTTGATATTTGTGGCGGAATTGAAAGACGTTCGCGGCGAGCTATACACTCGCCCTTGCGGCATCATCCCATCCGGCGAGGAGCGTACAGGTGCGAGATACGGTCAACCTGGAAGGCGCGTTGACACGCCTGGACCGCTTCAACATTGAGACTCCTTCGTGGGGATTCGCGAATACAGGTACCCGCTTTGGCAAATTTCTACAAGCGGGCGCGGCCACCACGCTGGAAGAAAAATTCGCCGATGCGGCACAGGTCCTGACGCTCACGGGCATCACGCCATCGCTTGCTCTGCATGTGCTGTGGGATCTTCCCCACGGCCTGGATGATGTACCGGAAGTGAAGCGGCTGGTACAGAAATATGGCGTGCAGGCCGGGGCTATCAATCCCACTCTCTTTCAGGATCAGGAATACAAGTTTGGCTCACTGTGCAATCCCGATGCCAGCATCCGGCGTCGCGCGATCGAACATGTGCTTCATTCGGTAGACATCGCGCGGGCCCTTGGTTGCCGTGATATCTCGCTCTGGCTCGCGGATGGATCCAACTACCCCGGAGCACAGAGCATTCGCAATCGCATCGCGTGGCTGGAAGAGGCTCTGGCCGAAATACACCAGGCGCTGACAGACAATCAGCAATTGCTGATCGAGTACAAGCCCTTCGAGCCCGCGTTTTATCACACGGATATTGCCGACTGGGGGATGGCCTCGCATCTGGCTCGGAGTGCAGGACCGCGAGCACGCGTGCTGGTCGATACCGGCCACCATTATCAGTCACAGAACATCGAGCAGATCGTTACGTGGCTGATGCATCTCGACCTTCTTGGTGGTTTCCACTTCAATGATCGCCGCTATGCAGACGACGACCTGACACTTGGGTCTATCGATCCATATCAGGTCTTCCGGATCTTCCACGAGATCCTTGCCGTGCCTCAGCGTGAGTTCGCGAAGATCGCGTTCATGCTGGATCAGAGCCACAACATCAAAGGCAAGATCGAAGCGACGGTGCAGAGCGTGATCGCAGCACAGGAATTATTCGCCAAGGCATGCCTGGTGGACCGCGCTCGTCTCGCTGAATTGCAGACCGCCACCCGAACAGCGGAGGCGGAGGAATGCCTGCGCAGCGCATTCTGGACGGACGTGCGGCCGGCCCTGGAAGAGTGGCGCGAGCGGCGCGGGGTATCCCGCGATCCGCTGCGCGCGCTGGCCGAGAGCGGTTACGTCGCGAAGGCCGAACGAGAACGCGGCCCGCGGAACGCAACGCTGCCGTCGAGCTACGCCTAGAGCATTTTCACTGCGAAATGTATAGACGAGCGCCCTGCCGGGATGGCTTTTCCATCAAGGGAAGCTACTCTTCGCGGAAGCTGGCCGGCGCACCGTAACAGTTAAAATGCTCTCATGCTTCACGGAGAAGATCAGGAGCCATGTCAATAGCCCCATCACACAGCACAACTGAGTTGCAGTATCTGGAAGACCGCTGGGACGAAAAACTGGCTGCAGGCATGGATGAGCCCGAACTGCTGCGCTACCGTTCCAATCTGCTTGGCTCCGACCTGCGCATCACGAATTTCGGCGGCGGAAACACCAGCTCAAAAGTTGTGATGAAAGATCCGCTCACGGGCAAGGACACTTCCGTTCTGTGGGTGAAGGGTAGCGGCGGCGATCTCGGCAGCATCAAGCGCGCGGGTTTCGCCACGCTCTACATGGAAAAGTTGTTGGCACTTGAACAACTCTATCGCGGCGCGGAACGTGAAGACGAGATGGTGGAGTATTACCCGCTCTGCACCTTCGGCATCAATCCCGTTGCGGCATCTATCGATACTCCGCTGCACGGCTTTCTTCCTTATCCGCATGTCGATCATCTGCATCCGGACTGTGCGATCGCGGTGGCTGCTGCCGCCAACGGACGCGAGAAGATGGAGGAGTTCAACCGCAATTACGGTCACAAGCTGATCTGGGTGCCATGGCAGCGGCCGGGGTTTGAGCTCGCCATGATGATGAAGCGAGCAATTGAGCAGGAACCGGCGTGCGACGGCATCCTGCTTGGCGGCCACGGCCTCTTCACCTGGGGCGACACACAGCGCGAGTGCTATCTGAATACATTGCACATGATCGATCAGATGACGGCCTTCATTGATGCGCACTTGAAGGCAAAAGACCGAAGTATATTGGGCGGGCAGCGGTTCGCGCCGCTCGCCAACCGCCAGGAAGTCGCGCTGGAGATATTGCCCTTCCTTCGCGGGCGCGTCAGCGAGCAGAAGCGACAGATTGCGAGCTATTCCGACCTGCCTGACGTGCTGGAGTTTGTGAACTCACACGATGCGGAAAAGCTGGCGTACATGGGCACCAGTTGCCCGGACCACTTTATCCGCACCAAGATTCGCCCGATGCATGTGCTGTGGGATCCGGCGACCGGCGTCGTGACTCTGAAGGACGCAATCACCGCTCGGCTCGCTGTCTATCGAGCGGAGTACGCGGACTACTATCGCAAGCACGCCCAGACAACATCACCCGCGATGCGCGACCCGAATCCCGCCGTGGTGCTCATTCCCGGCCTCGGCATGTTCACCTTCGGCAAGAGCAAAGCAGAGTCGAGGATCATCGGGGAGTTTTACGTCAACGCAATTCACGTCATGAAAGGTGCAGCCGGCCTGGCCGAAGACACAAGGCCTGAGCGCTTGCCGCAGTGCGGCTCCGACGCGCTTGCGAATGCATTTCAGACCTATAGCAACTATGTTTCTCTTCCACCCTCGGAGGCATACCGGATCGAATACTGGGCGTTGGAAGATGCGAAAATCCGTCGCCAGCCTGCGGAAAAGGAGTTGAGCAGGCAAATCGCTCTGGTTGTCGGTGGCGGCAGCGGGATTGGCCGCAAGGTGGCGCTGCTCGCGGCGGAACGCGGTGCGCACGTCGTCGTTGCCGATCGCGACATCGCGAGTGCGACACGCGTGACTGAGGAAGTTCGCGCGATTGCAGGGAAAGAAGCAGCTACTGTTTCCACCGTCGATATCCGGAGTCGCGATTCTATCCGCGAGACGATACAGAAGACCATATCTGTGTTTGGAGGTCTGGACATCCTCGTCAACACCGCTGCACTCTTTCCCTCTTCGCCATCGGGAACAATTTCGGACGAGCAGTGGGCCTTGACGCTCGAAGTCAATGTCACGGCAAATTTCCTGCTGGTCACGGAAATCAGCCAGATGCTTGAAGAGCAAGGCCTGCATGCAAGCGTCGTGCTGACAAGTTCCGCGAACGCCGTGGTTCCCAAGAAAGGCAGCGAGGCATATGACGTGAGCAAGGCGGCGCTGAGTCACCTCATTCGCGAACTGGCCGTCTCCCATGCCCCGCGCGTGCGAATCAATGGCATTAGTCCCGCGACGGTGGTCAAGGGATCAACCATGTTCCCGCGAGACCGCGTCGCCGCGTCACTGAAAAAATACAGCATCCCTTACGACGACGAGATGACCGACGACGAAATGCGCAGCCGTCTTGCCGCCTTCTACGCGGAGCGCACACTCACACATGTGCCAATTGATCCGCGGACCTGCGCGGAGGCTGTCCTCTTCCTTGCCGGCCCAAAGGCGCCCTGCACAACCGGGCATCTGATTCCCGTGGACGGTGGCCTCATAGATGCTTTCCTGCGCTAGGAGCCGATGCCTTCTGCACGCTTGAGTCAACCACCCAGCCTTGTCGCTATCGACTTGGGCGCTGAGAGTTGTCGCGTTTCCTTGCTGCAGTGGAACGGTGATGTGCCGCAGATCGATTTGATCCACCGCTGCAGCAACGGCCCCGTCACGCGAGGCAATTCGCTTTACTGGGATCTTGAAAGCCTCCTCAAAAGTGTGCGAATGGGTCTGCAGCTCTGCGCGGAGAGGACAAGCGCCCCCATTGCTTCGATCGGAGTGGATGGCTGGGCCGTCGACTATGTGCGGCTGAACGACAATGGTGATTCGATCGGCGAGCCTTTCTGTTATCGCGATGAACGAACGTTGGCCAGCAAAGCCGCACTTGAAGAAGCCTGTCCGACAGCATTTCTCTATCGTCAGACCGGGGTGCTTCCACTTCGCATCAATACGCTGTATCAACTCGTCGCCGACCAACAGGCTGGCGTGCCGTCGCACTATCGCTGGGTGAATCTGCCGGAGTATGTGCTGTCGCATTTGGGTGGACGGTTGGTTTCAGAGCTAACCAACGCGGCGCATACGGGGCTGCTCGACGTGGCGAGGAACACGTGGAATAGAGACGTCTTCGAGTGTGCGGGACTCGATTTGCATGCAGCTCCCGAACTTGTGCCAACTGGAACTGATATCGGTTGTGTAGATTCGCAGTTGCGAGAGTTGCATCCTTTCGCCGAGACCCGCTTGATTGCGCCGGCGTGCCATGACACAGCATCCGCGGTAGCAGGTATTCCGGCCCAGGAAGACAATTGGGCATATATCAGCTCGGGAACCTGGTCGCTTCCCGGCGCGCTGCTCCATCAACCTGTCGCTTCGGATGAATCGCGCCGCGCCGGCTTCACCAATCTCCGCTCGGCCGGCGGGCAGTATTGCTTTCACAAAAATGTGAATGGCATGTGGCTTCTCAAGCAGGTCCAGATGCAGCTTTGTCCACAGGCGAACGCGTGGAGCATGCCGGATCTGATCGCCGCTGCAGAAAAGGTTCCATCTCCGCGCGGCTTGCTGGACGTGGATCATCCTGCATTGCTGTTGCCGGGAAACCTTGCATCGCTGATCAATCAGCAACTTTCGGAGCAGGGCATTTCCGCCATCCCAGAGAATGCGGCATTCCTCCCCGCCTTCGCCAGTCTCATTTTCCATAGCCTGGCACATCGCTATGGAGAGGTCTTGCGTGATGTGGCGCAACTCACCGGGCGGCATCTTGAGCGGATTTACGTCGTGGGCGGCGGGAGCTTGAACCCATTTCTGAATCGGCTGACAGCAGAAGCAACAGCCTTGCCTCTTTCATGTGGAGTCGTTGAAAGCTCCACCATCGGGAACTTCGCCGTGCAGCTCGCCGCTCTTGAGGGTGCATCGCATGCGCGCGACCGTCTCCGCCATTGGGCGAGCATGCTTACGTCTTCTGCCCAGTGCTAGCCGGCATCTCTCGCTGAATTCCCACAAGACTCCAATCCGGCGTGGGGAAGCCAGGCCGGCTGCGCCAACCGGCATTTACGGGCACGTTCCCAACCCGACAGGAGTTCATTGCAGAAAATACTCCGACTCGCGTCGAGCATTCCCGATTTTCTCGTAATAGGCTCGATTGTGCCCTAGATCGAAAGTTGGGTGCGGATGGCCTCCGAGAGCGGAACCCGCTTGACAGTCTCGCATTCAAATGCGATTCTCGTGTACGTTACCGCTTAGGTAGTATTCTCCCATCTTGAGTGCTTCCGGCTCTGCTCGTATCGACTCCGGGATCGCAAGAGCGTTGAGTGACAGCATGCCTGGAGAGTCCTCTTCACTTCCATTTCGCCTGGAGCTGCCCCCAGCGCCTTCTGAAGAGACCGGCGCCGTCAAGGCGTGGCGGCAGCCTGTCCTGCTGCGCAGCTACCTGCCGCATCCTGCGGATCGCAATCCTATGTTCCTGGAAACACGCGTGTATCAAGGCAGCAGCGGCCGTGTCTACCCCATTCCATTTGTAGACCGCATTGCGGAGACGGCGGTGGAGCAATCGTGGCAGGCAGTACACATTGAGAATGCCTACCTGCGCCTGATGATATTGCCGCAGATTGGCGGGCGCATTCACGTAGGTCTCGACAAGACAAACGGCTACGACTTCTTCTACCGCCAGAACGTGATCAAGCCGGCTCTCGTCGGCCTGGCTGGTCCATGGATCTCTGGCGGCGTCGAGTTCAACTGGCCGCAACATCACCGGCCCGCGACGTTCATGCCGGTGGAGACAGAGATCGAGCATCACCCGGATGGCTCCATCACCGTGTGGTGCAGCGACCATGATCCGATGCAGCGCATGAAGGGAATGCACGGCATCTGCCTGCATCCAGATCAAGCCGTAGTCGAGCTGAAGGTGCGCCTCTACAACCGCACGCCGTATCAGCAAACATTTTTATGGTGGGCTAACGTCGCCACGCGCGTGCACGAGCAGTATCAGTCCTTCTTTCCTCCCGATGTCCGCTATGTCGCCGATCATGCAAAGCGAGCCATCACTGCATTTCCGCACAGCGACCGGCCCTACTATGGAGTTGACTATCCTGTGCGCGCCCGCAACGGGGTTCCTGAAGAAGAGCAGCCCCGCCAGTTTCGACCGGACGGATCCTACGCAGCCGACGATCTAAGCTGGTACGCAAACATTCCGGTGCCGACAAGCTACATGATCACTTCCACCAAGGAAGACTTCTTTGGCGGCTACGATCATCGCGCACAGGCCGGCGTGCTGCACTTCGCGGATCACCACTTCGCACCTGGCAAAAAGCAATGGACCTGGGGAAACCACGAGTTCGGCTATGCGTGGGACCGCAGTTTGACCGACCATGACGGCCCTTATATCGAGTTGATGGCCGGTGTTTATACAGACAATCAACCGGACTTCTCCTTCCTTGCGCCAGGTGAGACCAAGCGCTTTTCGCAATTCTGGTATCCGCTGCAGCGCATCGGGCCGCCGCAAGCAGCCAGTTTGCAATGCGCACTCAGTCTCACCGCGAAGAGCGATCGCGTCCGGATCGGCGTACAGGCGACGCAGGACCTGGCTAACGCAACTGTGACGCTGATAAGTCGCGGCGCCGCAGCGGCAACGTGGACGCGGGATATTCGGATCGGCAATCCGCTGGTTCTTGAACACGCGCTTGCGACCGCTGTGCCGGAGACCGATCTCGCTGTCACAGTGGAGGCGCATGGAGCGTTGTTGCTTCGTTACGCACCCGGAGAAGTCATTCCGGCACCTGTCCCTACCGTTGCAGTGGAGCCTCCATCGCCCTCCGCCATCCCTACCAACGAGGGGCTCTATCTCACCGGACTCCATCTCTCTCAATACCGTCATGCAACGCGGCGGCCGGAGCTTTACTGGCAGGAAGCGCTGCGCCGCGATCCGCTCGACACACGCGCGAACACCGCACTGGGCGAATGGCACATGCAGCGCGGCGAGTTCGCCGCCGCGGAAGTGCTGCTGCGCAAAGCCATTCAGCGGCTCACGATCCTCAATCCAAATCCCGCCGATGGACGTGCATTCTATTTACTCGGTCTAACCTTGCGCTTCATGAATCAACCTTCAGAAAGCTACGATGCTTTTGCGAAGGCAGCATGGAGCGCGGCGTGGAAGTCGCCGGCACACTATGCGCTGGCGCAGGCGGATGCAGCGGCTGGGCGCTGGGGCAATGCACTGCAACATGCGCGGGAGAGCCTGGCGTGCGATGCCGACAACCTGAACGTCCGCAATTTGATTGCGCTGGCTCTGCGTGCACTCAGCAATCACGACGAAGCACACGCCATGCTGGCCGAAACACGCGCCATAGACCCGCTCGATCATTGGAGCCGCCACCTTGCGCTGCGCGAAGTTCCCGCGGACAACCGCGCGCTTCTCGATCTGGTCTGGGACTATGTGGATTGTGGTCAACGCGAGACAGCCATCGATCTTCTCAAGGCTGCCAACACAGAAAGCATCGATGGCAGCGTTCCGCTTCTGCACTACACGCTCGGCTATCTGTTGCACCGTGCCGGACGCAAAGACGAGGGCGATCACGCGTGGCAGCGTGCGGTAGCCGCGTCGCCGGACTACTGCTTCCCGCATCGGCTGGAAGAATTGATCATTCTGCAGGCCGTCACGCAAACCGTCCCCGCCGATGCGCGTGCACCTTACTATCTCGGCAACCTGTTCTACGATCGGCGGCGCTACGATGAGGCCATCGACCTTTGGCAGCGCGCTGCAACGCTCGATGCAAGCTTTCCCACCGTTCACCGCAACCTTGGTATCGCGCTCTTCAACGTGCGCGGCGACGCTGACGCCGCGGTGGCGGCCTTCGATCGCGCCTACACCGTCGACCCGCAAGATGGTCGCATTCTCTATGAGCGCGACCAGCTCTGGAAGCGAACCGGAGTCGCGCCCGAACGGCGACTGGCCGAACTGCTGCGGCATGCAGAACTCGTGGCCACACGCGATGATCTCTCCGTGGAACTCGCCGCACTCTACAACCAGACGGGCCAGCCGGAGCAGGCGCTCTCCGGTGTGCTCTCGCGCAACTTTCAACCGTGGGAGGGCGGCGAAGGATTGGTTCTCGGGCAGTTCGTTCGCGCTCGCCTGCTCCTGGCTCGGCGCGCCATCGCCGCCGAAGACTCTGCAGATGCGATCGCGCATCTTGAGGCTGCGTTGCACCCTCCGCAATCGATCGGCGAGGCGCGTCACCTCCTCGCGAACAAAAGCGACGTCGAATACACGCTCGGGATTGCGCATGCGGCTGCCGGCAACAAGGCGGAGGCGGAACGCTGGTGGCAGCGCGCCTCACAGGAGGCAGGCGACTTCCAGCAGATGAGCGTGCTCCCGGTCTCCGACATGACCTACTGGCGAGGCGCCGCGCTTAACAAATTGCAGCAACCGGAACAGGCCGATCAGGTCTTCCGCGGCATCGCAGCATTCGCGGATGAGCTTGAGGTGCAGGAGCCTAAGATCGACTACTTCGCCACCTCGCTGCCCACGATGCTGCTCTTTCATGAGGACCTGGCTCGTCGCAATCGCGTGCTCGCGACATTCCTGCGCGCGCAATCCGCTTATGGCTCGAATGGTGCCCCTGCCGCAATTCCCATGCTGCATGCGGTGCTCGCGCTCAACAGCAATCACGCAGGTGCCTCCGATCTGCTGCAACAGGCCGAACTGAGTGAACGCGAAGTAGCAGAGCAAGCCGCTTCCTCGCACCCTTCGAAATCGCACGACATCGCAAGGGCGAAATAAGCGTGCACTCCGCAGGGCCCATCCCATCGCCCAGCGAGCCCAGTGCCCAGCAGTTCCGCCTCGGCTATCTGATCTGGATCGCCACAGTCGCCGCACTCGGTGGCTTCCTCTTCGGCTATGACTGGGTCGTCATCGGCGGCGCAAAGCCCTTCTATGAATCGTACTTTCATCTGACAACAGAAACGCTCATCGGCTGGGCCAACAGTTGCGCCCTGGTCGGCTGCCTCGCAGGTTCGCTCCTCTCCGGCATGATCGGCGATCGGCTGGGCCGCAAGCGCTCTCTACTGCTGGCCGGCGCGCTCTTTGCCGTCTCTTCCGTGCTCACTGGCTGGGCCTTCTCGTTCACCGCATTCATCGCATGGCGCATCATGGGCGGCCTCGCCATCGGGCTCGCGTCCAACATCTCTCCCCTGTACATCGCGGAGATCAGCCCCGCGCAGTGGCGCGGACGCCTGGTCAGCCTCAATCAGCTCGCCATCGTGTGCGGCATTCTCGGCGCGCAAATCTTCGACTGGCAGATCGGCACGCGCGGTGCGCATCTCTTCAGTGGATCGCTTTCCGCCGCCACCTGGAATGCGCAATACGGGTGGCGCTGGATGTTCACCGCAGTCGCTGTCCCGGCAGTGCTGTTGTTTGTTCTCGCGAGTGTCATTCCGGAGAGCCCACGCTGGCTGATCTCCCATCATCGAACGGCAGATGCGGAGACAATCCTTGCGCGCATGGGCGGCCGCGACTACTCAGACAGCATGGTGCACAGCATTGCGGAGCATCTGCAGCACGATAGCGCTCGCGAAACCGGCTGGCGAGAGCTTGCGTCGCCGGGTGTGCGGCGCCTGGTGCTCATCGGCATCGGGCTCGCGGTGTTACAGCAGTGGAGTGGCATCAACATCCTCTTCAACTACGCGGAAGAGGTCTATCGCAGCGCCGGGTACGGCGTGAACGACATACTGTTCAACATTGTGATCACCGGCGCTATCAATCTGGTTTTCACGCTGCTGGCAATGCTCTTCGTCGATCGCCTGGGACGCCGCTTTCTCATGCTGCTGGGCTGTGCCAGCGTTGGCGTCGTCCACATCGCGCTGGCAATTGTCTATCACCTGCACTTGCGCGGGCTGCCCATTCTGCTGCTCACGCTGTGCGCGATCGGTTGCTATGCCATGACGCTCGCGCCCATCACCTGGGTGTTGATCACGGAGATCTTTCCTACCCGCATTCGCGCGCGCGGCGTCTCCCTGGCTGTGTCCGCACTGTGGGCCTCATCCTTCCTGCTCACGTTTTCTTTTCCCGCGCTCACCGGCGCCTTCGGGCAGTCTGGAGCCTTCGTGGTCTATGGCGTCACCTGCCTAGTGGGCTGGATCTGCGTGCGCGGCTTGGTGCCTGAAACGAAGGGCCGCAGTCTGGAACAGATCGAAGATCAGATTGAAGGCGCAACAGCGCACTGATTTCTGCCGTCAGACGCTTCGTGCTTCCGCACCAACCCCGCTACGCGCTTTGCTGCGAACGCGATCGGCGAAGAGCGGCAGATTGCTGCGAAAGACCGTGTGGGGCGCAAGACGCGTCGCTCGTTCCGGGCGCACGCGTTCCACCAGATAGCGCAGCAGTATCTCGAATGCGGTCTTCCCTTGTGCGAATGGCCGCTGATAGAGCGTCGCCAGAATGCGCCCGCCTTCGAGAAGCGGGATCATCTCCGGAAACAGGTCTGTGCACAGCACCTGCACCTTCCCCAACAGCTGCTGCTCCTCCAGAACGCGCAGCACCGGCAGGCTGTTCGCCGTGCTCACATAAATGCCGGCAACCTCCGGATTGCGCTTCAGCAGGCTGCGTGTCTGCCGCAATGCCTCCTGCGCACTTTCGTGCGACTCCACCACCGGCAGCAACGAGAGGTGCGGCGCCAGCAGTGCGAGGTTCGCCGCAAACCCGCGCAGTTTCTCTGCATGATCCAGGACGTGTAGCTCGCCTGTGATCATCGCGACCGTGCTGTTGCGTTGAATGGTGCGTCCCAGCAGCTCCGCGGCCAGTGCTCCACTCACATAAGCGTCGATCGAAACTGCGGCCGTGCGCTCGCTATGCGGTGCGTCACTCGCGACGCATACCATCGCCGTACCGGCGCGGCTCAGCCGGTTGATTGCCGGCTCGGATTTGGCAGGGTCGCCCGGCGTGAAGATCACACCATCGAAGCGGCCGTCGGGAATCGATTCGAGCAGTGCGAGATCGCCCTCGCCCATGCGCGGATAGGTACGGTAGTCCACATCGATCTCTACGCCGAAGACGCTGTCCGCCGCGGAACGGACGCCTTCCAGTAGCGGCGTGAAGAAGGAATGGATCTGCTCCGGCAGGTAGACAGCGATGCTCAGGCGGCGGTTCAGCTTCAGGTTGCGCGCCGCCAGGTTCGGCCGGTAGTTCAATTTCTGTGCCATCGCCAGCACGCGTGCTCGCGTCTTTGGGTTCACTCCGGGGCGATCGTGAAAGGCGCGATCGACCGTGGCGATAGAGATTCCGAGAGCCCTGGCAACGTCCTTGATACCCGCTGGCTTCTTTCCTTTGTCCATGCAACCTGCATCCTAGCGCAGCCGCGTCATTTTGCGATCATCCTTCCGTTTGGTTCGTGCACGTTACCGATAAAGTCGCCTGAAAATCAGACTTTTGCCTGAAAACCATAGCGCAGCATTGCACCAATTCCGCGGGGAAACAAAAGTCGGCGATCGTCGTTCCAGCCCAATCTGCTTGACAGGGCTTCGTTCCACCACCTAATCTCGCATCGTTTTAGCAAATCTTCGGGAACGTACCCGAACTTGGAACAAGAGGCCGATCGATGCAACTTCAGCGCATATGCAGTTTCCCGCCGGGCTCATGGTTCATCCGCATCACTCTGCTCTTTGCCGTGCTCTTCACATTGCCCATAGCAATGCTGGCGCAGATCGACCAAGGCACCATTGCCGGCACGGTGACGGACCCTTCGGGTGCTGTCGTGCCAAACGCCCAGGTCACCCTTACAGAGAACGATACCGGCCTGGTGCTGCAGAGCACAACGAACAAGGACGGAGGGTACGTCTTCTCGCCAGTGAAGATCGGCAACTACACGGTGACCGCGTCCGCACCCGGATTCTCCACTGCTTCTCTACCCGGCCTGGTATTGAACTTGAACCAGCGGCTCTCGGCCGATCTCAAGCTGCAGGCCGGCAACGTAGCGGAAACGGTAACGGTGAACGCCGGCGTAGCGCAGTTGTTGGAGACGCAGCAGTCGTCGACCGGACAAGTGGTCAGCGCGCAGGTGATCAACGATACCCCGCTCAATGGTCGCAACTACGTCTTCATCGCGCAATTGACGGCCGGCGTCACGCAATCCAATGGATCGCGCGGCGAGGGCAAAGGTGACTTCAATGCCAATGGGCAGCGCGCGGAGCAGAACAATTTTGTGCTGGACGGCGTAGACAACAACTCAAACGCGGTGGACTTTTTGAATGGCGCAAGCTTCGTGGTGAAGCCTCCGCCCGATGCGCTGGCCGAGTTCAAAGTCCAGACCAGCAACTACGACGCGCAGTTCGGCCACTCTGCGGGCGGCGTGATCAACGCCTCGATCAAGAGCGGCTCCAATGGATTGCACGGCAACCTGTGGGAGTACTGGCGCAATGATGTGCTGGACGCCGTGGACTACTTCGCGGAGACCAAGCCGAAGTACCGGCAGAACCAGTTCGGGGGTACCATCGGCGGCCCGATCCTCAAGAATCACCTCTTTTTCTTCGGCGACGTCGAGGCCAACCGCATCATCTTCGGCCAGACCGGTACCTACACGGTGCCCACCCCCCTGATGCGTCAGGGCAACTTCACCGAGCTGCTCAATCCCGGGCTCACCGGCGCGAGCCAGCCGACGCTGCTCTACCAGCCGGGATCGAAAGGCTCGGCCCCCCTGGCCTGCAATGGCCAGCCGAACGTATTCTGCGCCAGTCAGATCAATTCCATCGCGCAGGGCCTCCTCAATCTCTATCCGCTGCCGAACGCCAACGGCGGCAAGACCTACAACAACTACGTTGTGAACAACAACAACATCGACAACACCGTGCAGTGGGATGGCCGTATCGACTGGAATGCGACCCAACACGACCAGGCCTTCTTCCGCATGAGCTACTACAACGAGCGCGGCGAATATGCTCCGCCGCTCGGTCCGATTCTCGACGGCGGTACCTATGGGTCCGACGGACCAACCATCAACATGGGCGAGAACTACGCACTGAGCGAGACTCATGTGTTCACACAGACCTTGGCGAACGAGTTCCGCTTCGGCTACAACTGGGGGCACTTTCAATTCCTGCAGCCAAGCGCACAGGAGAATATTGCTCCCACCGTGGGGCTGGGCGGCATCCCCTTCCAGAAGAACAATGGCGGTCTCCCCAGCACCAGCATCACCGGCATCAGCAGCTTCGGCTCGCCGGGTTTCTATCCGGCGATCGAATACGAGAACGTCTTCCAGATTCTGGACAACGTGACCAAGGTCGCTGGCAACCACACCCTTAAGGCTGGCGTGGCCTTCCAGCATGTGCGCTTCTCTACCACCGCACCGATTAACCCGCACGGCGGCTACAATTACACCGGCTTCTATACCTCGATCCCGGGGCAGAGTTTTACCGGCTCCGGAGTGGCCGACTTCCTTGCCGATCAACAGAACAGCGCCACAATATCCAACTTCTTCAACATCGACAACGTGCGCTGGTACAACTCCGGCTACTTCCAGGACGATTGGCGGATCATGCCGCGGCTGACCCTGAATCTGGGCATCCGCTACGACTACTATCAGCCAACACAGGAGCGCCACGACAACCAGGCGAACTGGTATCCCACGTCTATCACCGGACCAGGATCAGGCACCGCGAACTATGTGCTGGTAGACAGCAAGCGCAACGTGGCGCTCGCGCCAACCTTCCTGAACCTGATCGCCAAGAACAATATCAACCTGGTGTACAGCGGCAATCGCTCCCTGGTGGACTCGCAGTACACCAATGTGAGCCCACGCGTTGGCTTCGCCTACAGTGCCACCGACCGCTTCGTGGTACGCGGCGGCTTCGGCCTGTTCTATGGCGGACTGGAGAGCATTGGCGGTGCGCCGAATCCGGGCTTCAACTATCCCTTCTCCTTCTCCTCCGGCTTCCCCGCGCCGGGCTGCAGCACCACAGAGAACGTATGCCCCACCGATGGTCTGACCCTGGCGACAGGCTTCCAGGATGCGATCAATCAAGGCCTCCAGAACTTCCTCAGTACGCCGGGCCTCGTCGGATCCCAGACGCAGTTCCGCAGTTCCTACAGTGAGCAATACAATCTCTCAACGCAGTACGCCTTTTCGCCCACGCTCAGCCTCACCACCGGCTACGTGGGGAATGTCTCGCGTCGCCTGACTGCCTTCCCGGATCAAAATGCTTCATTCGGACTGGTAGGTCCGCAGGACAGCTCGCAGAACATCCGGCCCTTCCCGGGTTTCGGCGGATCGCAGTTCGTCGCATATGAAGGTGCGGCCAGCTACAACTCCGGCCAGGTGACGCTCGAGAAGCGGAACTCGAGTGGGCTGTACTTCCTCGCCACTTATACCTACAGTCACGCACTGGATGACACCGCCACGCCGCTCGATGGAGGCGCAGGCACCTATCGCAGCGCACTCATCCTGCCGATCGGCTCCGAATACACCAACTCCGACTGGGATGTCCGCCACCGCGTAACTCTGAACGCCAGCTATCAACTGCCCTTCGGCAAGGGGCGCCAGTTCCTCAACCGGGGTGGTTTGGTAAATCAGGTAGCCGGCGGATGGGCGGCGGATCTGGTCTTCGTGGCGCAGACCGGCAATCCGTTCACCGTGAGTCCGAACAATAGCAGAGCGAACGGTGCCAACACAGCGCGAGCAGTGTTGTTACACGATCCATACACCAGCGGCGGCTCGCCCGACCCATCGAATGCGGGAACGGAATGCGCAACCAAGACTCGCAACGTTACCAACTGGTTCAATCCGTGCGCATTTGGCAATCCGCTGCCGGGCAGCGACATTCCCAACACGCAGACCGCTGCCGATCCCGTCGGTCATCCGCTCACCACGGTGAGCGCGGTGCTCCCCTACCTTGGCACAGCGCGAAATCAGATCTATGGGCCCGGCTATCAGCGCATCAACATGAGCGTCTTCAAGAACTTCGACACCTTCGAGCACCAGTATTTGCAGGTGCGCGCCGACATCTTCAACCTGTTCAACACCCCAGCCTTCGGCCAGCCCAGCGGCAGCAACAACTCCAACGGTGGCCAGATCACCGGTACGCGCTCGCTCGGCGCGTTTACCCCCAACCCGCGTTTCTTCCAACTCGCGGCGAAGTACTACTTCTAGCCATCGTTTTGACACGGTTTGTACTCTTTCCCTGCCCCACCTGAGATCAGGTGGGGCTCCTTTTCTTCAGCACTTCTTACCCAAAAACTTCTGGAACGGGAATAAAGAATGCACGTTCGCTCTTCTCTCGCCCTATTTCTCTGCTCATTGGTCCCTGCAGCCACCGTCGCGGCGCAATCCGTTTCCGTCACCCTCGACCCTGCCAGCTCCGGCCCTGTTTTCGATGGCTTGGGCGCCGTCAGCGCCGGCGCATCCTCGCGCCTGCTCTACGACTATCCCGAGCCCTACCGCTCCCAGGTGCTCGACTATCTCTTCCGGCCAAACTACGGTGCGGCACTCCAGCACCTGAAGGTTGAAATCGGCAGCGACGTAAACTCCACCGACGGCTCAGAGCCAAGCCATATGCGCACCCCGAAGGATAAAAACTTCACTCGCGGTTACGAATGGTGGCTCATGCAGGAAGCGCATCGCCGCAATCCGAAGATCATCCTCGACACGCTCGCCTGGGGTGCGCCTGGCTGGGTTGGCTCTGGCGGATCCGGGAAACCCACGCTCTACACCCCCGCAATGGCCCACTACTCCGCAGTCTTCCTCAATGGTGCGCAATCGCAGTACCACCTCAATATTCCCTACACCGGCATCTGGAATGAGACACCATTCGATCCGCAATATGTGAAGACCCTGCGCGGCGTCCTGAACAAACAGCGCCCCGGCGCGAAGATCGTCTGCTGCGATGAATACCCACACGAAGGCCAGGGTCAGTGGAGCATCCTCGACGCCATGCGGAAAGATCCCGCGCTCGCCAACGCAGTCGATGTCGTCAGCGTCCACTACCCCCGCGAGAAGGGCAAGCTCACGACGCCGGCCGACGCCGTCAGCGCCGGCAAGCCGCTCTGGTCCAGCGAAGATCAGCCCGACTCCAGTGCTACCAACATTCTTTCGCGCGACTGGGCGATCGGCGGCCGCAGCCTCGCGCACCTCTACAACGAGAACTATCTCGAAGGCCACTTCACCAAAACCGAAATCTGGAGCCCCGTCACCTCCTACTACGACATCCTCGCCGCGCCCAACTCCGGCCTGATGTACGCCAACACGCCGTGGTCCGGCCACTACGACGTTCAGGGAGCCATCTGGGCCACCGCCCACACCACGCAATTCGCACAGCCCGGCTGGCGCTATCTCAAGGACGCCTCGGGACAGCTCGCGCCCGGCAGCTATGTCACCCTTGCCGCGCCCAACGGGCACGACTGGAGCATGGTGGTAGAAACCATCCACAGCAAGCAGCCCACGAAGATGGCCATCGCCGTCAAAGGTTCGCTCGGTCACGGCGCGCTTCACGTGTGGGAGACCAACCAGCAGCGTACCTTTGAGCATGTGGGTGATATCACGCCGCACAATGGCAGCTTCACCTACACCTTCGATCCGGACTCGCTCTACACCGTCACCACCACCACCGGCCAGCACAAGGGCGCAGCCGAGCCGCCGCCCAGCAAGCCCTTCCCCTTTCCCTATCGCCAGTCGTTTGAGAAGACTCCGCTGCTGCGGGCGCCCGCTTATCTCTCGGACCAGGACGGCGCCTACGAAGTTCACCCCTGCACCGGCAGGGCGGGCAAGTGCCTGGAGCAGGTCATCACCCAGAAGCCGATTCCCTGGAACCCGCTCCCCGACCCGTGGACCCTGGCCGGCGACATCCATTGGACCGACTATCGCGAGCACACAGACTTCCGCCTCGCCACAGACGGTGTCGCCACCCTGATCGGCCGCATCGACTCCGCCGACGTCTTTCGAGACGACAAGGCTCGCTATCCTAGCGGATACGTCCTCCGTGTGCAGGCCAATGGCGACTGGGCGCTGCTCGCTACTGTCTACAAGAAAGCTGAGAAAAAGCTCGCCACCGGCAGCGTCGCGCTCGATGCGGCGCACTGGCACACCATGGAATTGAGCTTCCATGGCACCACTATCCATGCCGCAATCGACGGCAAGGCCGTCGCCGACCTCCAGGATCAGAGCCACACCCACGGCATGATCGGCATCGGCTCCGGCTGGGACCACACGTCGTTCGACAACCTCGCCATCGACAGGGTCGAATAACGGGCGGCCCGCTAGCAACGGGCAGCCAATCCGCACCGCCGTGAATCACAGCGTGCATGGCGCGACCTATATGGCAAGGACAGATTCAGATCTCACTCGTCTCCTTTGGAGTTAGCATTGTGCCGGCAAGCACGTCGGCGCGGCAGGTAGCCTTCCACGAAGTCGATCGCAAGACCGGCGAGCGGATCCACCATCGCAAAACCGCCGACGACAAAGATGTGGAGGCGGAAGATGTCGCCAAAGGATATGAGTACGAAAAGGGCAAGTACCTCGTCATCGAGCCGGAAGATCTCAAGCGTCTTCGCCTGCCCGGACAGAAGACCATGATGCTCGAACATTTTGTCCCGCGCGATGACGTTGACCCTGCGTTTTTTGAGCGCCCATACTTCCTCATCCCCAAAGACGAAGCACAGGCCCGCACCATGGCAACCATGAGCCGCGCCTTGCGCGAAAGCGAGCGCGTCGGGCTCGCGGAGATCACCTTCAGCGGTCGCGAGCACTTCGTCGCCATTGCGCCCCCGGCTGATACAGACTCTCCCTGGCTGAACATGTATCTTCTTCGCTACGAAGAAGAGCTGCGCGATGCGGCCAGTTACTATAAAGACCTCAAGAAACCCACGGTCGACAAGAAGCAGCTCACCATGGCGCAGGAGTTGATCAAGTCCTACAGCGAAGAGTTTGATCCCGCCGCATTCAAAGATGATTTCGAAGCGGCCCTTCGTGAATTCGTGCAGGCAAAGCTGGGCAACAAGCCCCTGCCGAAACGTGCCGCGGAGGCGAAGCCCGGCAAGGTCATCGATCTGATGGATGCTCTGAAGAAGAGCCTTGCAGAGCGCAAGTCTGAGCATGCCGCCGGCGGCCAAGCCAAAACCCGTCGCCGCAAGGCCGCCTGACGATGCCTGCACGCACGAAACGAGCCCAGAGTCCCGCAGCCGCGGTCGACGAGCAACTCAGCCGCTATCGCGAGATGCGCGACTTCGCCACCACGGCGGAACCCCGCGGCGGGGCAAAGGCAAAGGCGCCATCCGATGGGTTGCCCTTCGTCATCCAGAAGCACGCAGCCACGCGGCTGCACTACGACTTTCGCCTCGGCTGGAATGGCGTGCTCAAGAGCTGGGCCGTCGCCAAAGGGCCAAGCTACGTTGTCGCGGACAAGCGTCTCGCGGTTCAGGTCGAAGACCACCCCATGGAGTACGGCGGCTTCGAAGGCACCATCCCAAAAGGACAGTATGGCGGCGGCACCGTCATGCTGTGGGACACCGGTACATGGGAGCCGGTGGGCGATGCCGACGAGGGCTTCCGCACCGGTCGCCTCAAATTCATCCTGCACGGGCACAAGCTCCAGGGCCATTGGACGCTGGTCCGCATGGGTGGCAAGGCCGCGCAGGAATCCAAGCCCAACTGGCTCCTCATCAAAGAGCACGACGAATATGAGCGCAGCGCCGATGCACCCGCCATCGTCGATGAAGCGCCGGACAGCGTCATCACCCAACGCGATCTCGATGCCATCGCCAGCGCCTCCGATCACGTGTGGGACTCGCGCACGGGACTCGCCGCCGACGAGCGAGCAAAAGTAGCAGCCGGTTCGCAGAAGAAGACTGCAAAGACCGCGAAGAAGCGCAGCATTGCCATTCCGAAAGGCGCAAAGACCGAGCCACTGCCGAAGTTCATTCCGCCCCAGCTTGCCTCCGCGTCGGAGCGTCCCCCCACCGGAAAAGACTGGCTGCACGAGCTCAAGCTCGATGGCTATCGCATGCAGGCCCGCGTTGAAGACGGCAAAGTGCAGCTCTTGACGCGCAGTGGTCTCGACTGGACGCATCGCATGCGCCCGCTTGCCACCTCGCTCGCCGGGCTATCCGCAAAAGCCGCGCTGCTCGATGGCGAAGTAATCGTCCTCGATGAGAACGGCATCAGTAGTTTCGCCGCGCTGCAGAGTGCCTTCCAGGAGGGCGCAAAGCACCCGCTGCACTACTACGTCTTCGATCTGCTTCACCTCGAGGGACACAATCTGCGCACTCTGCCCCTCACAGAACGAAAGAACCTGCTCGCGCAGCTCGTCGAAGAGCTGGACGATGACGCCATCCGGGTCAGCGAGCATGTGCGCGATGAGAAGGCCGCCATCTTCGATGAAGCCTGCCGGCACGGCGCGGAAGGCATCGTCTCCAAGCGCGCAGACAGCGTGTATCTCTCTGGCCGCAGCGCAAGCTGGGTGAAAGTGAAATGCGGTCTCCGTCAGGAGTTTGTTATTGGCGGGTTTACCTTGCCCACAAAGGGCGGAGATGGATTGGGCGCGCTCCTGCTTGGCTACTATCAGGATGAAAAGCTCATCTACGCGGGCCGGGCAGGCACCGGATTCACGCAAAAGTCTCAGGTACAGATTCGCGAGAAGCTGGAATCCATTCGTTCGAGTACCAACCCGTTTCTCGCCATCGGTACTGCGGAACGCAAGGGCGCTCTCTGGGTAAAACCGCAGCTCGTCGCGGAGGTCGCCTTCAGCACCTGGACCGCCGACAATCTCGTGCGCCAGGCATCGTTCAAAGGCTTGCGCGAGGATAAGCCTGCAAGCGAAGTCGTTCGCGAAAAGGCCTCTGCCGGCATACCCAATGCGCGCTCAGCATCCGTGAAGAGCCGCAGTCACGCTGCCTCCGCCGCTAGTCCCGCCATCTCTACAGCGCTGCCACGCATCACCAATCCCGACAAGGTGATCGATCGCGAGAGCGGCCTCACCAAGCAGCAGTTCGTCTCTTACTACGCGGAGGTCGCAAGCCACATACTGCCTCACATCGCGGACCGCCCGCTCAGCATCGTGCGCTGCCCTTCCGGAACCGCGGCGAAATGCTTCTTCCAAAAGCACGTCAAGCCCGGCCTGCCCAAAGGCATCGGCTCGGTCGAGATCGTCGATCACAAGAGCGGCAAGCCGGAACCATACATCACGCTCTCCGACGCAGCCGTCATTCCCGAGCTTGGCCAGCTCAACGTCATGGAGCTGCACCCCTGGGGCGCGCCGGCCAGCGACTTCGAGCATCCGGACCGCATCATCTTCGATCTCGATCCGGATGCAAGCATCGATTGGAAGACGCTCGCCGCCACCGCATTGGAAGTGAGTGCGCGTTTAAAGAAGCTCGGCCTCGAATCCTTCCTCAAAAGCACCGGCGGCAAGGGCCTTCACGTCGTCGCTCCCATCCAGTGCGAGCACGACTGGCCCACCGTCAAGGAATTCGCGCATCACTTCGTACTCGCCATGGAAGCGGAGAACCCGTCGCTCTACATCACCAAGATGACCAAAGCGGCGCGCACCGGCCGCATCTATCTCGACTATCTCCGCAACGAACGCGGCGCAACCGCCGTGGCGCCCTATTCGCCGCGCAGCCGCAACGGCGTTCCTGTCTCAGTACCGATGGCATGGAGTGAGCTCAAAGCGGATGCAGCCCCACGATGCCTGGTCGCAAACTTCGACGAGTGGCGCAAGCGTCTCGCACACGATCCCTGGGCGGAGCTGCCGAAGACGAAGCAACGGCTCACCCAAAAGGCCATCGCCGCTGAAAGTCAAAAGAAGTAGCCGCTACCGCTCCTCAGCAGCGCACAATCTTCGGCGAATCGATTCCCTTCGTTGCATTGCGGGTATCAACAACGAGCTGTGCGTCCCGCACAATCGCTTTGATGTCATAGCTGGAGTGATCGGTCACGATCAGCACGCAATCGTATTCGCCAATCTTGTCCAGCGACACGCTGCGCATGTGCAGGTCGTAGTGCCGGCCGCGGCCCACCGCTGGGAAGAATGGATCGTTGTAATCCACCACCGCACCGCGCCGTTGCAATAGCTCAATGATGGTCAACGAGGGAGACTCGCGTAGGTCATCGATATCGCGTTTGTAGGCCATCCCCAGGATCAGTACCCGCGAACCCTTCAGCGGCTTGCGATGCTCGTTCAGCGCTGCCGCTGTTTCATCCACCACGTAATACGGCATCCGTCCATTGATCTCCCCTGCCAGCTCAATAAAGCGCGTCTGAAAGTCGAACTGCTTCGCCTTCCATGAGAGATAGAACGGATCGATCGGGATGCAGTGGCCACCCAGCCCCGGTCCGGGATAAAACGGCTGAAATCCGAACGGCTTGGTCTTCGCTGCCTCAATCACTTCGAAAATGTCGATGCCCATCCGCGCGCAGAGCTGCTTCAGCTCATTCACCAGCGCGATGTTCACCGAGCGATAGATGTTTTCCAGCAGCTTCGTCATCTCCGCCACCGCCGGCTTGCTCACCGGCACCGTCCGGTTGAAGATGTTGCCATAGAGCGCGCAGCCAAGCTGCGTCGCCACTGCATCCACCCCGCCAACCACCTTTGGAATGTCGTGCCTGGCGACGGTCTCGTTCCCGGGATCTTCGCGCTCCGGCGAAAACGCTACGAACACCTCGCCTTTCCCGTCGTCGCCGCGCACCACGCTCAGCCCACTGCCGTTGCCTTTTTCCAGCAGAGGCACCACGATCTCTTCCGTCGTCCCGGGATAGGTCGTACTCTCCAGAACGATGAGCTGTCCCGCGCGCAGCCGCGGCGCCAGCGCCTCTACCGTGCCGGTGATATAGCTCAGGTCTGGTTCATGGTATTCATTCAGCGGCGTCGGCACGCAGATCAGCACCACGTCCATTTCGCGCAGCCGGTCGTAATCGCTGGTGGCTTCAAAACCGTTCGCCCGCGCGCGCTCAATCTCTGCAGGCAGAATGCGGACGATATAGGAGCCGCCGTCGTTCAGGGTCGTCACCTTGGCTTCGTCAATATCGAAGCCCGTCACGCGGATGCCCTTTTCGCTGAAAAGCAGTGCCAGTGGCAGTCCCACATATCCCAGCCCGATGATGCCCACACGCGCCGTGCGGTTCTCGAGGTGCTGCTTCAGTTCCTGCGCCTGATTTCCTGCCACTGTCACTTTATCTCCCTCGATCATCCGCCAGATTCAACGCCCGCTCGACCCGAAACCACGCTCACCGCGATGACTCTCTGTCAGCTCCTCCACCACGGCGATCGGCCATTGCGTAGAGGCACGCAGCGGCGTCATCTGCACGATCTTGTCCCCTTTACGTAGATGCACGACGACATCGCTCTTCGCCAGAGTGACACCGCGCAGGGTGCTGTCGGCATCGCGGTCTTCCACGAGTGTGTACGTTGGCTGGTTTACATTCACCAGGCACACCAGGATCTCGCCACGATAACCCGCATCGATACGCCCGCCTGCGTAGGTCACACCGCGGGCCGCCATGGAGGAACGGTCGCCCAGCACAAATCCGTAGCCTTCCGGCCCCTCGATGGCAATGCCGGTGCGCACGCGCACCATCACGCCAGGCGCCAGTGCTACATCTTCCAAAGCATAGAGGTCGAAGCCCAGATCGCTGCCCGGATGGGCCACGGTGGGAGCTTTCGCCTCCGGATGGAGCAGTTTGACGCGCAGCACTGCGTCTGTCATGGATCGATTCACGGATCAGCGCGCAAAAAGGCTGCCAGGAGCCTACTTGCCCTTCGCGTCCTCTTTCTTTTGCTTGGCCCAGCGGCGACGCTGTGCCTCGATGATTCGCCTGCGCCCTTCCGGGCTGATATGCCGCCTCATGGCGGGCTTCGCATGGCCGTTTCTCAGGGAGATGTCGGCGGTCACATCGCGTGAATTGCGTATCAAGGTGCGAGCTGATTCCAGCCGCTGAATCTCCTGGTCGAGCGCGACGATGATCTCGTGTCGTGTCATTTGGGGGGCCTCAACAATCCGTATTTGTAACTGCGGAGAGAGTGGAGCAGTCTCTCCTCAAGAAGTATCTTAGCAATAGCTCTCGCTCGGATGGTTGAACGACGGTCAGGTTCTTTCGATGTACCGGCCTTGTGGTGAACGGGTAGCACGCGCATCCAATGCAGAAGCAAGGACAGTGTAAGGTAAGACGCAACTGCGAACGCAGCCGCTCTCCTGAGGAACGGCTGCGAAACCGCTCTCTCCGGATCACAGTATCTGTGCTGTCTGCTCGAATGCAGGGGAACCTCATGCTCGTCGCTCCTCCTCATTGGAACTCCGGTGCCGAATCCCTGGCTCAAGTCCGCCGCGGACCATCGCTGCTGATGCTGGACTACGACGGCACTCTCGCTCCCTTCCGCGAGGACCGCATGCAGGCGCTGCCCTGGCCCGGTGTTGCTGAGCGCCTGGATCGCCTCAGCACCATGCCCTCGGTCCATCTGGCTCTGGTTACGGGGCGTTCTGCACGCGAACTCGCCTCACTCCTCCCCACGCAGCACTCCGTCGAGATATGGGGCTCGCACGGACGCGAGCATCTCACTGCAGACGGCATGTATACCTCCGCCAATCTCGCCCCAGCACAGCAGACCGCCCTTGACCAACTGGAGAAGGCACTGGACGAAGCTGGGCTCGCTGCGCAGGTCGAGCGAAAACCCGCCAGCCTCGCCGCGCATTGGCGCGGCCTGCCGCCCGACGCCACTCGCAAGGTGGAGGAGGTCGCTCGGGACGCCTATCGCGCCACCGCCAAACCCGCCGGATTGCAACTCCTGGTCTTCGACGGAGGCATCGAAGTGCGTTCAGATTCCATCCATAAAGGTCATGCCGCCCTTCATATGCTGACGCGCTTTCCCACTGCCACCGCCGCCTATCTCGGAGACGACATCACCGACGAGGATGCCTTTGCTGTCCTCCGCGGTCGAGTGCTCACGCTGCTCGTCCGCGCGGAACCGCGCCCCAGTCAGGCCGCCTACTGGCTCCGGCCGCCGCAGGATCTTCTCGCATTCCTCGATGCCTGGATCCACGCCGCCGAAAGGGCTCTCCGGTGATGGCCGAGCACAAAGAGCACGCAACAGAGGTGGCGCCGCGGCACCGCCTCGTCGTCGTCTCCAATCGGCTGCCGGTCTCCATCAAGAAAGACGAAGAGGGCCACCTCACGGCTGCGCCCTCCAGCGGTGGTCTGGTCAGCGCCCTCACGCCCATCCTCTCGGAACACGGTGGTATCTGGATCGGCAGCACCGGTCACGCCAGCAACGGCGAAGCGCACGATGCCGAAGTGCGCAAAGTCCTCTCCTCCGCAACACGCGGTGCATTGGTGCGCTATCTTCCCGTCTTCCTCTCCGGCGAGGAGCAGACGAATTTTTATGAGGGCTTCTCCAACGAAATCCTATGGCCGCTCTTCCACGACCTCCAGTCTCGCTGCAACTTTGCACCGCGTTACTGGGAGTTCTATAAGCGTGTCAATCAGCGTTTTGCCGCCGTCACGCTCAAGGCCTCGCAGCCCAATGACATGATCTGGATCCAGGACTACCAGTTGATGGACGTAGCCCGGCAGATTCGCCTCAAGAGGCCGGAAGGCGTGCTCGCCTTCTTCATGCACATTCCCTTCCCTGCCCCGGACATCTTCGAAAAGCTCCCCTGGCGCCGCACCATCCTCGAGGGCCTGCTGGAACACGACCTGCTGGGCGTGCAGACGCCGCGCGATGAGCGCAACATGGTGGCCTGCATCCGCACCTTTCTTCCCGGCGCGGAAGTGGAGCGCCAGCACGACTATCGCATCGTCACCTATCGCTCGCGTCGATCGCGCATTCAGGCGTTTCCCATCAGCATCGACTTCGAGCAGTTTGCTCAGGGCGCCGCGAGCCCGGAGGTGGGACGCCGCGCCTTCGAGATACGCCGTCAGCTCAATGGCGTCCGCATCGCCATCGGTGTGGACCGGCTGGACTACACCAAGGGCATCCCGGAGCGGTTGCGTGCCTTCGCCCGTCTCCTGCGCGACTATCCGGCCACCCGCGGCCACGTCTCGCTCTATCAGGTCGTCGTGCCCAGCCGCGAGAGCATCGTGGGCTACCGCCGCCTCATGCATGAGATTGAGCGGCTCGTCGCCCACATCAACGGCGAGTACAGCCAGCCCGGCTGGGTTCCCATCCATTACGTCCATCGTTCCCTGCCGCGAAAGGAGCTGCTGGCCCTCTATCGTGCGGCGAGCCTCGCTCTCATCACCCCTTTGAAAGACGGTATGAACCTCGTCTCCAAGGAATTCTGTGCGGCGCGCACTGAGAATGATGGCGTGCTCATCCTGAGCGAGTTCGCCGGCGCGGCTCCGGAGTTACATCGCGGCGCGTTGCTGGTGAATCCCTACGACGAACTCGGCATCGCCGAGACCATCAATCGCGCCTTGGCCATGGAGCCGACAGAACAGCGTCGCCGCATGATGCGCATGCGCGCCTGGGTACGCCGTCACGACATCCTTGACTGGCGGGATAGCTTCTTCGCCGCGCTCGACGGCGAGCCTGTGGCCACTCCGGTTTAAGCAAGCTCGGAAGATCAATCCTGCCTGTCATCGCAGCTGTGCCATCTCTCTTAAGAGAGATGGCATAGTGGAGAGATCTTCTTCCACGGAACGTACTCACAGGTGTGGCTTAGGCGCCTCAGGCGGAGAGCCGCATCGCACCGCGCCGCGGCAGCGTCATCACAAAGGCGGTCCCATGATCTTCCGCCTCCTGGCTGCTCACCACATCCAGCCGTCCCTGGTGCTTCTCTACGATGCCCTTGCTAACCCAGAGCCCCAATCCCGTCCCCACATCCTTCTTCGTCGTGAAGAATGGCTCAAAAATGTGATCGAGCACAGGCTTGGCCATACCATGTCCGGTATCGGAAACAGTGAGCCGTACCTCGTCCCGATGCGTCCGCACCTCGATCGCGAGGATACCGTATGGCTCCATCGCATCCAGCGCGTTGGACAGCAGGTTCGCCACCACCTGACGCAGCTCTCCGGCCACGCCCTCGACGATCACGCTTTCCATGCTGCGCGTTACCCGGATCTGCCGTGCATCGAACTTGCGCTCATAGAGCGACAGAACGTCGTTCGCCAATGCGCACAGATCGAGCGACTGCGGCCCGCCGGACTCGCGGTAAAAGCCGAGTGTCTGGCTCACGATATTCCCCACGCGGCGGAGCTCCTCATTCGCCAGTCCCAGATAGCGTTTGGATACCGCCGGCAGTCCCTGCTCATGCAGCGCCAGATACAGCAGATTTCCCACGGCCTCCAGCGGATTGTTGATCTCGTGCGCCACCGATGCCGCCAGCCGCCCCGCTGCCGCCAGCTTTTCCGTCCGGCGCAACAAGCTCTCGGCAGTCTTGCGCTCGTGGATGTCCATCGAGCTGCCGAACCAGTGAGCCAGCCTGCCCATCGCATCCATCAGCGGCTGCGCCCGCGTCAGCACCCAGCGATAGTTCCCGTCCGCGTTCCGCATCCGATACTCCACCTCGTAGGAGCGCTCGGTGCGCAATGCGCTGACGAACATCTCGGCAGCACGTTCCCGATCCTCCGGATGAATCAGGTCCAGCCCGCCAAATGGCTCCTTGGTGGGAATCGCATGAGTGAAGATGCGCCACCGTTCGTTCACATATTCCGGCTCCCCCGCGGGGCCAGTAACCCACACCATCTGCGGGATCGCCTCCATCAACTGCAGTTGTTCCGCCCGGATCACCTGCAGAGCGTCGTTGCCCGTATGCTGCGGGGTCACATCTTCGATGACCGCCATCGCAGATTGCGGCTCTCCCTTGCCATCCCGCAGCAGGGAGACGCTGACATTCACCCACAACACGGCACCGCCCTTCCGCACAAGGCGCGTCGACAGCCGTAAGTTATCCTGCTCACCCCGCAGCAGGCGAATGAGTTGCTGACGCATTCCGGCCCGTTCTTCGGAAGGCTCGAGGGATACGAACTTTCGATTCTCTAGCTTCGCCGCCGCATAGCCGGACATCTCGCAGTACGCGGTGTTCGCATACCGGATCCTGCCATCGAGATCGAGCATCACCATGCCGATGGCTACTCTCTCAACAGGTTCATGAAACCGCGTGGCAGCCGAGTCTCTCCCAGCACCCATCTCGTCGAGTAGCGGCCGCTTTCCCAAGCAAATCTCCCCCCTGCCAAGCCCCCTGGAGATGAGCAGAGGGACACTATTAGGAATGCACGAGTGGCAGCCGGAGATGGCTCGTCAATGGGAATAGGTCGCCAAATGGCGCTTTATTCGTGGTTCTATCCGCGACTCCCCACCGCATCAAGATCACGCATCACGGCCACGCTGTCCGGGGGAAGACCCACATCGCTCCCCGCGCACACCACCTCTGGCGTCGAGGCCAGCACCATCTCGTATCTGCCTCTGTTCGGCAGCCTCACTCCGGATCTCCCCGCGTTGAAAGCCACTTCGATCGGACCATGTTTCATCCGCAGCCACTTCTTTTCTTCGTCGAACTCCACTTCCACCTGCCCTAACTCACTTCGGGTCAACGCGATCTCCTCACGCCGCAACGCAATCAGCCGGCGATACCACTCCAGCATCTCGGCATGGACACTCCCGCTCAACTCTTCCCACCGCAGCTTCGATCGCAGAAACGTCTCCTCCGCCTGCGGGTCCGGCACCTCTTCCGGCGACCAGCCAAACGCCACAAACTCTCTGCGCCGCCCCTCCGATACCAGCCGCCCCAATTCCTTGTCATGAAAGTCCGTGAAGTACTGGAAGGGCGTGGATGCCGCAAACTCTTCTCCGGCAAACAGCATCGGCACAAATGGCGAGAGCAGCACCATCGCCGCCGCGATCTTCGTGCGTCCCATATCCACAATCTGGTTCAGCCGCTCTCCCTGAGCGCGATTGCCCACCTGGTCGTGGTTCTGAATAAAGCCCAGGAAGCGGTCGGACGGAAGCGCGCCAATCGACCGGCCATGGTTCCGCTTGCGATGCGGCGAATATTGTCCTTGATACACAAAGGCCTCGCGAATCGCCTTCGCGAGATCGGCCATGCTGCCGAAGTCCTGGTAGTAGCCCGTCGTCTCGCCGGTCAGCTCCGTCCACAGCGCGTGATGAAAATCGTCGCTCCACTGTGCGTCCAGCCCATAGCCGCCCGCCTCCCGCGCCGTCACCAGCCGCGGATCGTTCAGGTCGCTCTCCGCGATTACCGCGTAGTCCTTGCCGGTGTGGTTGCTCAGCGCGCGCACCTCTTCTTCAAGCTGCTCCAGAAAGTGAATCGCCGAACGATCGATGAAGGCATGCACCGCGTCGATGCGCAGACCGTCGAAATGATAGTCGCGTAGCCACATCAACGCATTCTCGATAAAGAACTCGCGCACCTCCGTCGAGCCTGCATCTTCAAAGTTCACCGCACCGCCCCACGGCGTCTTGTGATGATCTGTGATGTACGGACCGAACTTCCCGGTGTAATTCCCGCTCGGCCCAAAGTGGTTGTAGACCACATCGATCAGCACCGAAAGTCCGCGCTGATGCGCCGCATCCACAAAGCGCTTCACCGCATCCGGGCCGCCATACGCCTCCAGCGGGGCGTACAGCGCCACCCCGTCGTAGCCCCATCCACGATCGCCCTCCGCCGCAGCCAGCGGCATCAGCTCCACATGCGTAATGCCCAGCTCGCGCAGGTAATCCAGCCGTCCGATCGCCGCATCGAGCGTTCCTTCCTGCGTGAATGTGCCCACGTGCAGCTCATAGATCACGCTGCTCGCGAGGGTCGGCGGACGCCAGCCTTCGTCACTCCACGCAAAGGCCGCATGGTCCACAACCTCGGAGAGGCCATGCACCCCATCCGGCTGCCGTGCCGAGCGCGGGTCGGGGACCGGACTTTCGTCGGGGTTCCCATCAACGTCCAGCAGAAAGCCGTAGCGCGATCCGGCATGTGCCTTCTCGACCGTCGCCGCCCACCAGCCGCGCGGCTCGCTCTCCATCGCGTACCGCTCGCCATCCACCACCACGGAGACGCGCTTCGCCCGCGGTCCCCACACTCGAAACCTGTGCATGCAAAATCGTCCTCATCAGGATCTGTCAACAATCTTGTTGTTCAACGTTAGGATGCACGATGTCGCGGCACTCAAAGCGCATCACCGAAGCCGAACTTACTTACCGTTCTGCATCTTCGAGGCGTTTGCGTAAAGAGCCTGCACCCCATCCAGCGATGGCAACAGCACCGGATGCACCTCCACCGCCAACCGTCCCGCCAGCACCCCCGGATCGTTCTGCGCCAGCATCGTCGCAGCTTCCAGCGTCTCAGCGGAGATCAGCAGCACACCCGCGAAATCGCTTTCGTCCAGCACCGGCCCCGCCAGCCTGTACCGCCCAGCCTCCGTCTGCTCCCGCAGATACGCCAGGTGCCGCGGCAGCAGCTCCGCCGCCTCCGGACCCTCAATTTCGTTCCAACGCGGCCCACGCCGCAGCAGCCCCAGAAAGTACGGCTTTAGATTCTTCGGCACATCGCGCATGCCGGTCTCTTTCGGATTCCGCTCCTCAGTCATCGCACCTCGCAAAGCTTCATCATGCCATCACGCACTCGTGAACTTCTGGTGACATCCAGCATCACGCGTTGCGCTATGCTCGTCGCACACGGGCCGCCATGCTCCGCACCTTGCTCCTGACCATCGCCGCGATCGTGGTCGCGTGCAGCTTGCACGCGCAGCAGCAGCAGGCCTCACAGCCAACCAGAAAGTTCGTCGGCTCGGCCGCATGCAAATCCTGCCATGAGGCGGCATACAACGGCTGGCGCCAGACCCGCATGGCCAACGTCGTTCGCGATCCCAAGGTGCATCCTGACGCCGTGCTCGGCGACTTCGCGCACCCGGACTCGGTCCGCACCTTCACTCTCGACCAGGTCGCCTTCGTCTACGGCAGCCGCTGGAAGCAGCGCTACTTCGAAAAACGTGGCCGCGACTACTTTCCGCTTCCCGCGCAATGGGACATCCAGCATCGCCAGTGGCTGCCCTACCACGTACCTGACGGCGCCGACTGGTGGACGCCCTTCTACGGCAAGGCCAATACCGACCGCCCCACCGGTCCCACCTGCGACGGCTGCCACTCGGTCAACTACAACCTCGCCACCCGCGAGGTCACCGAATGGAACGTCGGCTGCGAGAAGTGCCATGGCCCCGGCAGCGAACACGTCGCCCACCCCACGAAGCAGAACATCGTCAACCCGGGCAACCTCGACTACGTCCGCGGCAACGACGTCTGCATGCAGTGCCACACCCAGGGTCGCCCCGTCTCACTGCCGGTTCACGGTGAGTATGTTGACTGGCCCGTAGGCTACCTGCCCGGCGATCGCCTCGCCAACGTCTGGCATCTGGAAGAAGCGAAGCCCGGCACGCAGGACTTCTACTTCTTTCCCGACGGCACCGCGCACAAGAACCGCATGCAGGGCAACGACTTCGTGCAAAGCACCATGTATCACCGCGGGCTGCGCTGCTTTGACTGCCACCAGGTCCACAGCAATCGCAATCCGTCCAATCTGATCGCCACCGGCAATGAGCTCTGCCTCGGCTGCCACACGAAAGACAATCCCGCCGGCTTGAAGGGCACCGTCTCCGAGCACACGCATCACCCCGAGAATAGTCCGGGTAGCCAATGCATCGCCTGCCACATGCCCAACATCGCCCAGACACTTCCCAACAAGCAGCACGGCGACATCTTCGTCGCCAGCCACACCTTCCGCTTCCTCTCGCCCAACCTGACCGAGACCTCCGGCGTCCCCAACCCATGCACCAGCTGCCACAAAGACAAGACCAACGCCTGGGCCGCCGCCCAGCTCCGCTCCTGGACCAGCACCAGTCCATGGCGCGTGGCCAACTAAAATATCTCTCTATGCCCGCCGAGCGCCTCTACTACGCCGACTCCGCACTCACCGACTTCACCGCCACCGTCACCGACATCCGCGAGCGCTCGCGTACCGGCGGCGCATCGCTGTGGCAGATCGCGCTCGATCGCAGTGCCTTCTACCCCACCAGCGGAGGCCAGCCGCACGACACCGGCACGCTCGCCGCCACCTCTCCCAGCGGCGCGCGTCTCGAAGCCCCCATCGTCGATGTGGAAGAAGATGAGCAAGGCGAGGTCTGGCATCTGACCCCGAAGCCGCTGCTCGCCGGCACCCAGATCGAAGGCCGCATCGACTGGACACGCCGCCTCGACCACATGCAGCAGCACTCCGGCCAGCATCTGCTCTCCGCGCTCTTCTACCAGGAACTCGGCGCTCTCACCGTCTCCTTCCATCTCGGGGACACCGTCTCCACCATCGACCTCAATACTGAGTCTCTCCAACCCGCCCAGCTTGCTCACATCGAGCAGCTTGCCAACACTATCGTGGCCGAGGCACGCCCCGTGGCTCACCGTTCGGTCACTGGCGAGGAAGCCAAGCGCCTGCTGGCCGAAGGAAAACTCCGCAAGCTGCCGGAGCGAGCGGGCGACATCCGGCTCGTCGTCATTGCCGGAAAAACCGCCGCAGGCGCCATTGCCGGAAGCCCCGCCGCAACCGCCGTCCTAGACCTCGACCTGAACGCTTGCGGCGGCACCCACGTCACCTCCACCGGCCAGATCGGCGCCGTCCTCATCCGCGGCACAGAGCGCATCCGCCAGTCCACCCGCGTCAGCTTTCTCTGTGGCAGCCGCGCCATCGCCGCGGCACGCGCGGACGACGCCCTCCTCACCCAACTGGGCCGGGAACTCTCCGTCGGTCGCGCCGATCTGCCCGCTGCCCTCGCCCGCATGAAGAGCGAAATGCGCGCCGCCGGCAAGGAGCGTCAGACCCTGCGCGAAGACCTCGCCAACTACCACGCATCCCGCCTGCTGGTCGAAGACCCGCCGCACGACGATCTGCGCATCGTCCGCCGCATCTTTCCCGATCGCGACGCCGATTACATCAAGCTGCTGGCCAGCCGTCTCATCGCCGCCGCACCGCACACCGTCGCCCTGCTCGCGTCCACCCTGCAGACCGCCTCTCCAGCCGCCGTAGTCGTCGGCTGCAGCCAGGAGCTCGGCCGCAATGCCGGCGAGCTCCTGCGCGCCGCCCTCACGCCCGCAGGAGGCCGCGGCGGCGGTTCCCCCACCCTGGCGCAGGGCCTGGTGCCTCCGGAGAACCTCGCCGCCGCGCTCGACGCCCTGGAGACCCTGCTGCGCGCCAAAGCAGTCCCCGCCATCGAGTGACGCTTCGCGCTCCTGCTGCTATAGTTTGTGAGGTATCTCCCGCCGTTTCGCTGTGGGGCTATAGCTCAGCTGGGAGAGCGCGTCGTTCGCAACGACGAGGTCGTCGGTTCGATCCCGACTAGCTCCACCAAATCTCAGAAAACAAAAGATTTGTCATCCTGAGCGCCGCGCCGCAAGCGCGCAGTCGAAGGAATCCGCTGTTGGTTGGCGCATGCCACGCATTTCCACGCGAGCGACCAGAGGAAGCGAGCTAACGGAACGCGCCACAGGCGCCGTTGCCCGGACGGCCAGTCCTACTTTTCGATCTCTACACCGCGCCAGAAGGCCATGTGGTTCTTCACATGCTTCGCGGCAGGCTTCGGATCCGGGTAATACCAGGCAGCGTCCTGGTTCTCCTGCCCATCCACCACCAGCGTGTAGTACCGCGCCTGCCCCTTCCAGGGACAGGTGGATGTGGTCGAGCTGGCACGCAGATACTCGCGGTTCACCGAGGCATCGGGAAAATACAGATTGCCCTCCACCGTCTCTACTTGATCACTTTCCGCGATTACTTTTCCGTTCCAGATCGCCTTCGCCATCGTTTGTGGGTCGCCTTCTCCAGGAGTCGCGCCCGGGCGTACCCGCCACGAGCCACGCAGTACAGTAACAGATTCCGCACGGCAAAGGCTTGCCATCGTGCCAGATACTCGTCACGAGAGACTCGAGATACCTGTCATCTGCCGTTCTCTCCGCGACTCACCAGGCCGGGCGCCTACCCTACGCGACGCGTAAGGTAGGGTGTTTGCGCGTGCAAGCCGCCCATGGTCCAAACAAAAGAGGACGCGCAACTCGCGTCCTCTCCGGGTCTTGGCCAGCGCCGCTCGTAACTTGGTGGCAATTACTGCTTATCGTCCATCATGCCGCTGGTGCCCTTCAGACCCTTGGAGAAGGTCACCTTGTCGATGTGCACGCTCTTGGCCAAGTCATCGGCCGTCGCCATCACTGTGACCGCCTTGCCGTAGTCGTCCGTCACCGCATCCGGATTGTCGATCGCCCACACATTCTTCTTGGCATCCACCAGCACCGGCTTCCCGCCGCCGGAGATGCACTTCTTCACGCAGCTCGCATCGGGGGCGGCGCTGTTGTGCATTGCATTGCACTTGGAGTCGCTGATGTACCCCTTCATCTTCGCGGACTTGCCCGCATCTGCCGCCAGGGCGGGCACGCTGCTACATACCAGCAGCGCCAGAATCAGCTTCTTGTTCATATTCCATTGCCTCCGGGGATTGAGACCTCGCCCCACGCAACCTTTCTAGTCCTGTGGCAACGGCGCTGGCAAGTTCGTGCAGCCCACCACAGGATAATGTCATTCTGAACGTAACCATTGACGTGTCATCCCGAACGTAACCGAGGGTGGAGTGAAGGATCTGCGGTACCTCCGTTCAAACCGGCGTCAAGCGCCGCTCAGCCAATCCTCCCCAGCCTCGGCATATCATTTTGAGATGGAGATCAAACGCAACGGCTCGCAACCCTCCGTCAAGGGGCCTGCAGACTGGTTCACCGGCGCGGTGCGGATCGACCCTCTCTTCCAGGCGCCGGATCCGGCACTTGTTCAGGGTGCCAGCGTCACCTTCGAGCCGGGCGCGCGGACCGCATGGCATACCCACCCGCTCGGCCAGACGCTGATCGTCACCTCCGGCTGCGGATGGGTGCAGCGCGCAGGCGCCCCGATCGAGGAAGTCCGCCCCGGAGATGTGGTCTGGTTCTCACCCGGGGAAAAGCACTGGCACGGAGCCACGCCGGCAACCGCCATGACCCATATCGCCATTCAGGAGAAGCTCGACGGCAAGGTGGTGGACTGGATGGAGCAGGTAAGTGAGGAGCAATACCGCGCGAGCCAGCAGTCCGACGCTCCACCCGAATTGTCATCCTGAGCGAAAGCGAAGGACCTGCAGTTTGCCAGCGTCACCGCCAAAAATCGGGTAGCCCCACCCTGACCCCGAGCACCGCGGAGGGGAAGGGTGGGATACGATGGCGCTAGCCGTCAGCGAGCCGCTTCTTGAAGCCGGTTCCTCCGCGCCGCCTGCCGCTGCAGATGGAACTCCAGCTTCTGCCGTCCTCCCGCACTCCGCTCCAGCAGCCTTTCCATCTGGATCAGGAACATCGGCGACTGTGTACGGATCTCCTGCAGATAAGGCCAGAACTTAGCCGCCAGAGAGAATGGCTCCGAGTTCGCATCCACAAACAGCTCCTGTGCCAGGATGCCGTGATTCACCAGCGCCGCCGCCATCTCCCAGTAGCTCGTCACCTGCCGGAACCAGCTGTTTTTCTCCGACCCGAAGTCGTCGAGGATCACCCGAACCTCGTCAGCCGAGGAGGGCCAGAACTCCGCCGTCATCCAGGTGCGCGCCTTGCGCATCACGGACTCCTGACGCAGCTCGTATAGCTTCAAAATCGTGACGGCATCTTCACGCGCCGCTAAAGTCGATTCCATATCTCGATCTCCCCTTCGTGCTCCCGAACTAGTGTATGGCTTGCATGAGCCTGTTCAGTACGCGGGCACCTAACCTGACGCAAGCTAGTGAGCCACATCGTTCCTTACAGACCAGTAAAAGACCATGTGATCTGCTGCACGCGCTGCCAAAATGAAATTCTGGGGACAGTCAAAGACCTCATAGCCATCATGCTCAAGGTCCGAAGTTGTCCGGGCGTTTCCTAAATCTTCGGGAAACCATTGTGGCCGCATGCCCGGTAAGCGAACAGGGCATCGGTTACGTATGAGTTGTGCGCCGTTGGATTGGAATCGCCCAACGACGCTTCCTGCATCCAGATCAGAATCGAAGTGAATCAGCGTTGCGTCGTCCGGAGTTACCGAAAGCAGCCACCCTTTCACCAACATCTGATTCTGACGGGCTTCCTCAAGTGTTCGGGAATTCTCTTTCTTGTTGCTCATGACAACCGACGCATAGGAATAGCAACACGAGGAACACTTGTGTCGGTGTAGGCCTCATCTCCAGCACCCTCAAGCCACCGGCTGAACCTCTTCTGTCGGCTTCTTCGGTCGCGCCGCAGGCGCCTCAGCCTCAGGAGCATCGCGCAGGCGCTTCGAGTAGTGGCAGGTCACACCCGTCTCCTCCTCGTCGCCCTTCTTCTTCCGCTTGCTCGTCTTCTCATCGGAAGCCGCAGGCTTCTTGTTGTTTGGGCACGTCAGGTACACACCAGACTTCAGCGTCTTCTCGATGAGATAGGTGGATCCGCACTCCGGGCACTTCTTCGGAACCGGCTTGCCATTCGCCGTAAAGTCGCACTTCGGATAGCGCGTGCAGCCGTAGAAGGTCGTACCGAATCGCGTCTTCCGCTCGGCGATATCGCCTTCGCCGCACTTCGGGCACTTCATCCCTTCCACCAGATGCTGCTTGATGTACTTGCACTCCGGATAGCCGGAGCAGGAAACGAACTCGCCGAAGCGCCCCGTGCGCCGCACCAGGTCCTTGCCGCAGACCGGGCACGGCTCGCCGATCGGCACCGGCGGCTTCTGCTGCTCGCGGCTGCTCAGCCGGCGAACCGTCTTGCATGGCGGATCTTCGTTGTAGCCCGGACACGCCATGAACGGCCCGAACGGCCCGTTGCGCAGGATCATCACCCGGCCGCAGGCCTCGCAGTATTCATCTTCCTTCTCGTCCGGATTCTCCAGCTGCGGCTTGGCCGCGAAGTTCTCCTTGGTGAAGGTGCAGCTCTCCTTGTCCTTCTTGTTGTAGGTGCTGCACGCGAAGAATGAGCCAAACTTTCCCCACTTCAGCACCAGCGGCGCGCCGCACCGCTCGCACTTCTCATCGGTGGGCTGCTCCATCCGCTTCACGTTCTCCATGTGCTTCTCAGCGTGCTTCAGTTCTTTCTTGAAGTTGCCGTAGAAAGCCTTCAGCAGATCGGTCCACTTCTCCTTGCCGTCTTCGATATCGTCCAGTTCCTCTTCCAACTTCGCCGTGTACTCCGGATCGAAGATGTAGGGGAAGTTCGCGACAAGCAGATCGGTCACGACCAGGCCAATTTCCGTCGGGATGAACTTGCCCGAGCGCCCCTGGCCCACCTTCTGCACGTACTCGCGCTCCTGGATCGTCGAGAGGATCGTCGCGTACGTCGACGGACGCCCAATGCCACGCTCTTCGAGCGTCTTCACTAGCGATGCCTCGTTGTAGCGTGGCGGCGGCTCGGTGAACTTCTGCTCATGCTTCAGCTCTTGAAGTACAAGTGCCTGACCCGCGTTCAGATCGGGCAGCTTGTTCTTCAATGCGTCGTCATCATCGTCCTTCGCGTCCTTGGCCTCTTCGTAGACCTTCAGGTAGCCATCGAACTTCAGGATCGATCCCGTCACGCGGAAGTCATAACGGCGATCCGCCTGCGCTTGCACGTCAACAATCGTCTGATCGAAGACCGCCGGCACCATCTGCGACGCCACAAACCGCCGCCAGATGAGCTGGTAGAGCTTGAACTGTTCATCGCTCAGGTAGCGCTTCACCGACTCCGGAGTATGTTTCACTTCGGTCGGACGAATCGCCTCGTGCGCATCCTGTGCGTCCTTCTTGCTCTTGAAAGTATTCGGAGCTTCCGGCAGATAACTTTTGCCGAGCTCCTTACCGATATACCCGCGCACCTCGGCGATCGCATCCGGCGACACGCGCGTCGAATCGGTACGCATGTAGGTGATCAAACCCTCGGTGCCGTCCGAGCCAAGCTCCACGCCTTCATACAGGCGCTGTGCGACGCCCATCGTGCGCCTCACGGAAAAGCCAAGTTGCCGCGACGCATCCTGCTGCAGACGGCTGGTGGTGAATGGCGCCGTCGGATTCTTGCGGCGCTCCTTGCGCTCCACCTCGCGCACCGACCACTTCGCTTTCTCAATCGCGGCCAGCACGTCCTTCGTGATGCGCTCATCCGGCAGCGCATTCCCGCTCACCGTGTCCACCTTCGCGCTCTCGCCGTCGATGCCCACGAAGCGCGCGGTAAACATGCTGTCGTCTTTTGCGCTCGTCTTCAGGTCGGCATCGATCGTCCAGTACTCGACCGGCTTGAATGCCTTGATCTCGCGCTCGCGCTCGACAATCAGGCGCAGCGCTACCGTCTGCACCCGGCCGGCGGAAAGACCGCGGCGCACCTTGTCCCACAGCAGCGGCGAAATCTGGTAGCCCACAATGCGGTCCAGCACGCGCCGCGTCTGCTGCGCATCCACCAGGTTGCGATCCACCTTGCGCGGATGTTCGAAGGCCGCGCGCACCGCCTTGGGCGTGATCTCATTGAAGGTCACGCGCTGAATCGAATTCTTCGGCGAAACCTCGCGCAGCTCGTCTTCCAAGTGCGCGGCAATGGCTTCGCCTTCGCGATCCGGGTCAGGCGCCAGGTAGACGTTCGTCATCTTGCCCGCGATCTTGCGCAGGCGATCGACGATCTTCACCTTGTCCGGCATCACGATCAGGTCCGGCTCAAAGGTGCCGTTCTCCAGCTCGACGCCGATCTTGTTTTTGGGCAGATCTTTGACATGGCCGATCGATGCTTCGACCACGAAGTCTTTGCCCAGATATTTTCCGATGGATTTCGCCTTGGCCGGCGACTCGACAATAACCAGTGATTTACTCATTGCTTCCCTTCACTTCCGCTGCTCTCCGTTCCGGCCGCGGATCTGCCGGTGCGCCTCGTGCTGACGGCGCTACTGTTTGCCGGCGGCTTGGCAATTTGTTGCGCCGCTCGCCGGGCAATCTCCGAACGCTATAGCATTTTTCCTGCTATGGGAAGTCGCCCCGAAAACTCAACGACGACTTTCTCGACCTGGCCACTCCGTAACGGAAGACCACCAGGCGCATCTGCGGATCACTACACGCCCGTAGGAAAAAACCTATATCACGCGCTCCTCAATGTCTCCAACTCGCTACCCACATGCACCCGGAATGCGCCCCCAATACACCCAAATGCGCTCCGCAACCCCGTTTTGAGACCAGAAATGAGACGCGGCTTCTCTGGGAAGGTCGCGGACTATTCCTGTGTAAGGTTAATCAGAAGATCGAGTACGGCAATGGCGGGTGAGTCGTTCCCTCACATGCGCCGGACGTAGTTCTTGCCCGGCAACTGCCGGATATGGTTGTTCAACTCCAGCTCGAAGAGCGCCGTAAATACCTCAGCCGACGTCACTTGCCCATCCAGCCGTTCCAGCAGCTCTTCCAGGTGGAGCGCCTCATCCATGCGCAGCACACCGTATACCGCAGTCCCTGGAGGGCTCAAGGCTGGGCCGGTCGGCAATGCCGACCTCCTTGTCGCAGTAAGGATGCAGTTACCCCATCCCCGGATTCAGGCTCCGACGCGAAAAGCTCCGTCTGACCGCCCTCTAACTCCAATCGAATCTGCGTCGGAAGCTCTTCCCAGACGTCCTCCCAGGTAGCCGTCAGCTTGGCCCCCTGCTTGATCAAAGTATTCGGCCCCCATGCATTCCGGCTCGTCACATTCCCCGGCACCGCATAGACATCGCGATTCTGCTCCAGCACGCAGCGGGCCGTCACGCGGGTGCAGCTCTGCTCGCCCGCCTCCACCACTAGCACGCCCACACTCATCCCGCTGATGATGCGATTGCGCAGCGGAAAATTCTGCGGCGCCGGAAAGGTGCCCATCGGCTGTTCCGAAACATTGGCGCCGCCGGAGAGAATGATCTCTTCCGCCAGCCCCTTGTTCTCCTTTGGGTACACCACGTCGATCCCCGTGCCCCACACGGCCACCGTGCATCCCCCGGCCTTCAGGGCACCCTTGTGCGCTGCCGTATCGACACCGCGGGCCATACCGCTCAGAATCACCATGCGGCGCGCCGCCAGGTCGCGTGACAGCATTTCCGCCATGCCGATGCCATAGGGGCTGGGCACCCGCGTGCCGACCACTGCGATAGCCGGCCGCGACAATAGCCTGCGGTCGCCGCGCACCCATAACACCGGCGGAGGATCGAAGATTTCGCGCAGGCGCTCCGGGTAGTCGCGGTCAGCCAGCGTCATCACGCCGCAGCCACTGTCACAGATGTGCTGCCATTCTTCCTCGGCCGCCTTGCGAGCTTTTCCCTCGGCGATAAAACGCGCGGATGCAACAGGAATCTGCAGAGCTTCAAGCGCGGTCAACGGCAGGCGAAACAACTCTGCCGGCTCGCGCATACCACGCACAGCACGCTGGATGCGACGCGGTCCGAGGCCGGGAGTCAGTGCCATGGCCAGCCACGCCAGGGTCGTTTCAGTAATGGGAGGAGGAACGCAGATTGTCTGTGGGCCCGCCATGGATATGAACCGAGGCTATGAGCGTGAAAGGACAGCGGCAATCCGACGAATGGGGTACGCAACCGTACCCGGTACACTATTCAGTGAGCCGCCTTCGCGTTGCAGCTATTCACTTTCTGAACCCCGCACCGCTCATGTGGGACTTCGACCACCCACCCCTCGCAGTCCCGCTTGCCGGACGCTATGACATCGAAAGCATGATGCCGGCGCAATGCGCGGAACGTCTTGCTACCGGCACCGCTGACCTTGGACTCGTCCCCATCACCGCCTTCACGCAAAGCAACGATCTCCGTATCGTTCCCGGCTGTGCGATCGCATCAAAGGGCGCGATCCGCTCACTGCTGCTGATCGTGCGCGCAGCCACTGGGTTGTCCGGCATCCGCAGCATCGCGTCCGATACCTCGTCTCGCGCAACGCACGCGTATGTGCAGGTCATGGCGCGGCGCTTTTGGAAGATTCCAGCCACCTTCACCCAGCACGCGCCTGATCTCGACGCGATGCTCGCCGCATGTGATGCTGCTCTGCTCATCGGCGATCCCGCGTTGCTTGCGCTCGAAGATCGCACCGCACGGCAGGAGCGCACCGGAGAAGAATTGCTCTATCTCGACCTCGGCGCCGAATGGCGCAAGCTCACCGGCCTGCCGTGGATCTCCGCTCTGTGGGGCGTGCGCGAAGAAGCGGTTCGCTCCAGCGATGTGCGTGAGCAACTCGTCAGCGATTTAATTGGTTCGCGCGATGCCGGGCTCTGCCATATCGACGATCTGGCAGACGAGTGGGCCATGCACATCGCCCTGCCCCGCGCCACCATCCACACGTATCTGAGCCGCAACATCCACTACATCCTTGACGAGGAGTGCCTGGAGGGCTTGCGGCGCTTCTATGAACTTGCAGCAGCCTGCGATGTGCTGCCTCCGGTCGCCGACCTTCGCTTTCTTTAACGCCTCCGGCGCTATCTGCCGGAAAACAAACGAGAATTGTCTTCAGCCATTTTCGAACTCGTAATCGTTTCCGCGCGTCCAAGAGGACGTGACCTTCGAACCAGCACCCAACCACGCGACAGGGAAGAATGCGGTTCTCGCCGCCGCGCTGTCTGTTCGCTCCCAGGCGACGAACAATCACTTAACGATGCGCTGGCTGGTTGGCATGGGCTGGATTGGTCTCTTCGGTATTTCGCTGCTGGATGCATGTCCCATCCCCTTACCCGTGCCGGGTACGACCGATCTCCTGCTGCTGGTGCTGGTAGTACGGCACAAGAGCAGCCTGTGGCTGCTGGTGCCGCTGGCCGTCGCCGGTGCGTTGGTGGGGGGCCTCCTTACCTGGTCCGCCGGCAAGAAGGGCGGCGAAAAGGCTCTCCGGCGTTACGTCCCGTCACGTTATTACAATCCCATCACTCGCTGGGTAAAGACGCATGGTCCGCTGGCTGTCACGTTGGCGGCTATATTGCCTCCGCCGATTCCCCTGATGCCGTTCCTGGTGGCCGCGGGCGCACTTGGCGTTAGCCGCCGCCGATTCCTTGCAGCGCTGGGCGTGGCCCGCGCGATACGTTATGGCATTGTTGCCTGGCTGGGCATGGAGTACGGGCGGCAGATGGTCCATTGGTGGAACCGCTATATGGCGCGGTATGAAGGCACTATCGGCTGGGCCATCTTCGCCCTCTTTGTTGCGGCGCTGGCATGGGGCATCTGGCAGTGGAGGCGCAGCAATGCGCACTCGGCAGCGCAGCCGGCCACAACCTGACCTTACTTCTTCGCGTTTGTCTGTTTTTCCAGTGGCCGGGAGATCACGCAGGCATTGATGCCGCCGATACCGCTCGACAGCTTGCCGGCAAGCCCTTCCGCCGTCACGCAGCTGTCGGCGAAGACGTATTGCCCGTGGATATCGGCGATCGCGGGATTCAGCGATCTCTCGGTG